>Ga0316198_10002442_pt1 | contig 11227 bp, 10 predicted proteins | sample OudBieAanoxic_MG_FD_204935 | JGI IMG/M metagenome (GOLD analysis project Ga0316198, IMG submission 204935) | Coastal sediment microbial communities from Oude Bieten Haven, Netherlands - site A anoxic | ecosystem: Environmental > Aquatic > Marine > Coastal > Sediment | place: Netherlands... | reverse complement strand
TCTTCGATCTGTAGTTGATCGCAGCGACTACCATGAAGGCGAAGCATGTACTGGATAAAATCCTGGCCTCTCAGGTGTACCGGCGGCGAAAACCGGTCTGGAAGATAGGCAATATTATCTCTGGCGTTTACTTTGCGATGCGAGCGGCCTTCAATGTTTATGGTGCCGGTATCGATACCGATCAGATCCAGCATCGCCTTGATCAGGGTCGACTTACCGCTACCGTTCATCCCGACTAAGCCAAAAAACTCACCCTTTGTTACTTCCAGATCAATTTTGTCCAGAACCATTCTTTTAGCGTATTGCTTGACAACTTGTTGGCATTTGATCGTCATATCTATTCACAAAAAAAGAGTCCCAAAGGACTCTTTTTAGTTATATCTAAGTAGTTCCGAATTAGAAATTTCTAAACACTGCTGCGCAATTTGAGCTTATATTTACTGTTATATCGTAAACCTCTCCTGCAGTAGCATCTGTCCGTTGGCAGTTATCTGACTCTGTTGTCGTCCAACCCGTACCATCATCTCCAAGTTGCATTGCACCTGTCAATGGCCTTCCATCATCCACTTTCCTGTCTAATTCTGCCAGAACCTCTACAGGGATGCCGCCTCCTGTTATAAGTTCATGAGCATCTGCTGCTGGCGCCCCTTTCGACTGCGTGGTATACGATAAATTCATACCAGCACCAAATCCATTATCCGGACATGTAGTTAAGTCACATCTATATTCATCCTCTGCAACGGGTGTACCATCGAAACTGCCAGTAATATAACCCGCCGCCTGTAGATGCGTCCAAACAAATGCTCGCTCTTCACTAGTATCAACCAACCCATTACCAGCGTTTGCGGGAGCAGCTGTAGTTACACCCGGCAGATTTACAGCGGCCTGTGAATAATCCCCAGGAAATCCCCGATAACGATCCTGGAAGCTGAACCAGGCTGCGGTGATACCGTCTACACTATTATTTAATGCTCGAACCCTTGCAGTATTAATAAGCTCCTGGCCTTTCAAAACACCGCCCAACAACAAACCTATGATCACCAGCACGATGGCAATCTCTATCAGCGTAAAACCTTTTTGTTTCATTAATTTACTCATCACATCAGTCTCATTCGAAAATTGCGTTATTTTATTCTTATTATTAATACAGCAATTACTATACCAACATTATATAGCCCATAAAATGCGGCTTTGCAGTAAAAACTTAAGCATTATTACTATTATATTTGTCTATTTTTCAACACTTTGACGTTTTTGTGACATTTTTTTTTCTAAAACGGCAATCTTATGGGTCAAAAAGTTTAATTCATAGGGGTCGGTAATCTCGTTACTCTCTATCAACGCACCGACCAGAATCTTGGCTGCTTCGACTTCTCCCATGTCTTCCAGGACGATAATCTTCATATCTCTTGCCCAGTATGGCACATTTTTACCGGTCGCTTTTTCTGCTAGCGCGTGGGCATATTTCAGAGCCAGTTCATTATCTTTCAATTCGTGTTTTGCCGTTATTATTACATGTGCCAGCCATCGCCAATATTTGTTCGGATTTTCATTAAATTTATAAAAAACATAATCCGTCATGATACGCTGTTTTTCTGGGTCATTGATGCTGCCATATACCCTTGCTGCGACTAACATCGGGTAATGTCCCTCCGGATCCAGTTCAAGAATAGTATCTAACCATTGTGTCAGGCGCGGATAATTTAGCTGGTGAAATGAAATACTTGCGCCAGGCTGATTATCAAACGCCTGCAACCAGAGATTGAGAAACTTGGCTGCTGCTATCGGTTCACCTAGAGAACTCATCACATAGGTACGTGTAGACAGCGGTGGCGCCAGGTCTTTTGCTTTTGCCACAACCGGTTCCTGGAAACTATGCCAGACTAACTGCAATATAAGCGCCAGCAATAAAAATATTTTTACCGATTTAGGCACATCACTGATTGGCCTATCCTTATGTAAAAAATGGTAATAATGCATTATTTAATATCAGAAATTTTTTCTGTAGAAATCGAACAACGCGATAAAAGACAAAAACACGAGATAGATGACTGTCTGTCCCAGCAGGGGCAGCAGGACGCTCCATTCAGCTGTGTTATACGTAAGCCAGGCTGTTTGTGTAAATCGATGCAGATCAGGCAATAACCAGGTCAAGAGCTCAATAAAACCATCCATGAACTGCTGCGCTATCGTCGTATGTGCGATGATGGGATATTTTGCCATTAAAAATATTGACGTAACGATACGGGATGCACCATAAATAATAAATACAGCCGCCAGTGCCGAAGGCACCTGGTTGAAAGTGAACAACATTACCAGGCTTAGTGCGACCACCAGAACCAGCTCAAAAAATAATGATATCGTCCAAATAACAACCTGTTCAGGATTAGCATACAGCAATAATAAAGCAGCAAATATAATAGCAACCAACGCGCCAAGGCAAAGATATCCGATCAGTTTTCCAAGATAGTAATTGCCCCTGCGAATAGGCATCGCCAGGATCATCTCCAGCGTTTTATCATGTAATTCGCGAACCGTGCTGGAAACGACGAATAACGTAGTGATTACCACTGCACTCATCCTTAAAAAAGCAGCGAGGATAGCCACCTGCGTTATCCGATGCTCGGTAATCGCCAGATCACCGATAAATTCTACCAGGCCAAAACTGATGCCTATCACCAGGAATGACAACAGTAACAGTCGATTTCTCAATGATTCGATGATGGTGAAACGTGCGATGGTAAGAATCTGTGGAAACATATTTGCAGGTTTGAATGTAATTACGCTCACACCGATTATAGCGACTAATCATACAAAGGTTATAACCTTGTTCTACAATCTTATGTAAGTAATAAAAAGAATAATAAATATGCCCTCAAACATCCAGTTTTTGCTCAATAATGAACATCGTTTATTAGGGCTGATGATATTCAGCCTGCTAACTGCAATTCATGTCGGTAACAGTGACACACTAGCTCAAAGTTTCCTCTTCGTACATTTTGGCTTTTTCCTGCTGTGGCAACCAGTCATCAAACAGCAGTCATCTTTCAGTATGATACAGCTTTTTATATTAGTGATATTGATATTTGCTTATGTCCATTTCTTCAATCCCTGGTTAAATGCATTTTGGTCCCTGCTCCTTCTGACACTTTTGACAGGACGTATTTTCGCACGCGGACTTTCGCGCGTTGCTTATGGTCTAGCTGTTATTACCCTATTTTTAGAGCTTATACTAAATACTACGCCTGTACTTTTTCAACTCACCGCATTGTCTTCAACATTACAGCCGATTTTCAGCACAGCCTTAATAATCCTCCCTCTACTTTTACTGTTTTTCCCGGCAACAGACCCTGCATCAAACCAGGTAGATTTTATTCGCGGCTTTCTTGTCGTGATCCTGGCCATCTTTTTATGCATGGGAAGCGTGTTGATCAGCGTAACAGCACACAAACCATATATCGAGTCTTTAGCGACCAGTGTAATAATATTGAGCCTGTTCTTACTGCTGACCGCATTCTTATGGGTGCCACGGGCAGGTTTTACCGGCCTGGCCCAATTATTAGAAAAGTATGTACTGAATATTGGCGGACCATTCGAACAATGGTTTACCCACGTATCGTCGCTGGAAGCCAATACCAGCCTTCGGCCCGAAAATTTTCTGTCAGCGAGTGTGCGCTACTTGATGCTCCAACACTGGATCTGCGGCGTCAGATGGCATGCAGGTTCTGAGGGTGGCCTCGAAGGTGAAGAGTCATCACACCAGGTAAGCATAAAAGATGAGAAATTAAGATTAACCATCTACACCTATACGCCTGTCGGCCCGTCATTATTGCTGCATAGCAAACTATTGCTCAACGTACTGACTTTTTATTATCGTGCCAAACTGCAGGAGCAACAGTTAATGAAACAGGCGCACATGCAGGCCATCTATGAAACCGGGTCAAAGTTAACGCATGACGTCAAAAACATATTGCAATCAACACAGATGATGACTCAGATCATCAACGATGACGACGCACAGATGCAGGAGAAGGTCGACGTTCTAAAAAAACAGATGCCACTGTTAACCCAGAGACTGAACACGACTTTGGAGAAACTTCGAGCACCGGTGAGTTCAGACAACCCGGAACAGGCCTCTAGCGGCTCCTTGCTGCGCTGGTGGAACCAGCTGCAACTGCGTTATACCGGACGGCACATCGAGTTCAAAGCTGACATTGAGAATGATATGGAGATACCTGTCGATATCTTCACCACGGTTATAGAAAACCTGCTGGATAATGCCAGGAACAAACGCATACGCGAACCAAAGCTCAAGATATTTGTTGCTCTAACCTATACCGGTAAACAGGCACATCTCTCTGTCACCGATACCGGCAGCGCCATCGATCCACAGGTATATCCTCATCTGTTCAAAGACGTAGTTTCATCTAATGATGGTTTTGGAATCGGTCTTTACCAGTCTTATGAACTGGCGAAAAACCATGGCTACGAACTAATGATCAGCGACAACACCGAGGGGAATATCTGCTTTAATTTAATGAAGGTGACTTAAAGATACACCCGACTCATGGCAACTGGTCTGCATCGATCATACGACTATAGAGCACATACGGCGAGCCCCAGATAATCAGATCGTCGAACTGACCGGCTGCTGAATCAACACTACTGTAGTTTCTGGACACGAAGACCCGGTTATCGCCAACAAGATAAGCTACGTTTTCACCCGCTGGATTTACCGGAACATCGACCTCTCCCGCATTTTCACCCTGGTCTGAATTTGGCGCGACGTTAGTAACAAAATCACTGCCATCTTTTCCAAGTGATAGAACAATAAAAGTTGCATTTTCTATCAGTGTGTTTGGACCACCTACAGCAGGTGTACAATCTGTGCCGGAATCACTGTCAGCATCACAGATTATCAGGTCAGGCGCTAAAGTCCCCATGCCAACATCTCGCATACCACCAGCACCAGGAACTACATCTTTAGTAAAAGCGCTAGCATTTGCTGTAGTTACAGAATACCGTACAGGGTTACCCCATGAATCGATCAATAGACCGTCCTGGTTATAAGCACCATTAATACCTAGTGTTTTTCTCGGCACAAAACCATGTTGTCTTGCGCAGACACCACCAGCTTCTGGATCTGCCTCACCATCACTTAATGCCGTTGCTGGACATGGTAAACGCCCTTTTGCACTGGCAAAACCTAGTATTGCAGATTTTATTTCTTCAATCTGTTTTTTAGCATTATCACGTCGTGTCGTTTCAACCCTGCTGGCGAAGGTACCCATAAAGCTGCCTACGAGCAAACCAACAATCACCAGTACAACAGCCATCTCTATCAACGTAAAACCTGATTGTTTTTTACTGTTGAAACAAAGGTTATTATATTTATATCTCGTTAAATACATTCTATAACATCTATAGGTTCAGTATCTGTTAAACAAAAAAACAGGTCATTACTATATGTCTCGGGTGAAAAGATTCCATCACCTGATCCGCTATTTATTGGGCCAACAACCTCAATATAATTATCGATATCAAGTTTAGTATCAATAACATCATCAGGATCAGGGAGACCATCACTATCCTCTGGTGCAACGGGGGCTTCACGCGTTTGCGTCAAGGTCACTTCCGGTGGTCCTGGATCAATCACTACATCCTTAAGCCTTTCACCTGCGTAAATTACTATAGCCGCATATTCCGTGCCATTAAAAGTTATACATTTATTATTACTAACTAATACATCATTACAGCGTGGCTGTATTACATCATCGTTTGGTATCGCTCTGGCTGCATACCGTTCAGATACAGCATATATAATGTGGTCTTTCCAGTTATCCCATAACCGCCTATCCTCAGATGATGTCTTCAGGTCAGCATAAGAACCACTTGGGGAATCTATAAGCAGTTCAGAACATTGCCAAATATATGACGATAAAGGCACTATAGGCGGCTGAGCTGGCTCTATGGGCCCGTTAAAAACTTTGTCAAAAAGCACGGCGCCCCCAACAGAGTTATCAATTGGGTGCAATGAACTAGCATCAGGTGCCGCTAGCACCCCATCAGACACATCAGTTTTAAAAGGATAACGACCAACATATGAAAGGACACTATCACTATAACTGTCATTATCACGATAATCATTTCCAACAACGTCCAATGCTGCAGGAAACGGTAAACTACTATTGTCATTATCATTAGCATATGACGCCAGGCATCGCGCTAATGCTTCGGTTAAACGTCGAACCTTGCTCGTACCCGTTGTGTCAGAAATGTCAAAAGCTGCCACTCTATGCGATATCGCCTTTGGCCATATTTCGTCTCTTGTTATAACTATTAACTGGTCATTAAACACGTCCTGACTGTCTGTTGATATCGCCTGTATAAAAGTATCAATTCTATTTGTAGCTGTTTCTACATCACTATTGTTGACTATTTTCCCACTTCCAGGCGGCACCTCCAGCTCATCCAGATAAGCGGCAACTCCATTTAAATCCCCGCATTCAGTATTAGGATCCTTGTCTCTAACCTGACCAGTCAAGGCAGTACCAGCTGAAAAGACAATACCAACAATACGATTTTGAGCCGTTTCGCCATAAATTATATTGTCATACTCATCCACCACCTGAAACATTCCAAAATTGGTATCGTCATTTAACATACCAGCTTCTGGTTTATACTTATAAGTACTGCTTACGGCATAAAGCAGACAGTCGCCATTACTATCTCTAAGTGTTTCCATACCTAATGATCGCCATGGAAACCAGCCTATCGTGCTTGTACCAGCAACCCCACAATTGCCAACTGAATTACCATCACCGTTAAAATCAGGGCAAGGAAGATAACCATATTTTGCGGGCTGGACTGAAGGATCAGTCAAATCAGATCGTATAGTCGCGTAAGCTATTAAAGCATTTTTTGCTGTTTTCAATACTAAACGTGTTTTTTGAACGTTGTCAGCCTGAATCTCTACGATTGAGACTTTTGAGAAATAGTAAGCCGAAAAAGCTAAGGCGATCGCTACCACCAGAAATAATAACGCGACTCCATGCTGTCTTGCTAGCGGAGAATGTCTATCAGCGGCCATCAACGATTTTACCTGTCTCTTTATGCCATGTTTCACCGGCTTTCAATCGCTTACTCTTACCTTCAACGCTGAGGGTGACTTTTTTATCTTTACCGATGTTAGATTGATGCACTCTAACATCACCTAACCTCGAACTCTCCAGGGTATTTTGATTATTCACCCAGACCACGCTCTTGCCATCGCTGCGTGTCACGTAACCGGACACTTTGACCTCGCGCGTCTGCCGTAACTCACCATCTGATGAGTTACCAGAACGAGCCGCATCGATCCGTGCACGCTGGCTCTTATCGGTGAACAGTTTGTTTAGATCGTCGGCATCATATTGAGCTGATGAGACACCGCTGAATAAAACGAATAATAAGCCGGCGAAAATTTTCTTAACTTGCATTTCGACGCCCACTATTTGCCCTGGCATTCGCCTTTGAACCACGGAAGGTATACCAGCCGAGCTCACAGTACGCTTTCATAGCGTTCTCTGTATCAACGGCGGTTTTACTTATCTTTTCTATAACGCAGCGATCGACCGCAAACAGTCCATCGGCTTTTTCCAGATCGTTTAACAATGCGAACAGGTCACCTTCATGGGCCATCTTGATATCCAGTGTCATCAGGCTTTTAAACACATCAATTCCCCGATAATCTGCTTTAAGATTTTTTTCGTCCAGCGCCAGCTGTGTAGAGATACTATATTTAACTGATGGCATACCTCGTTTTTTCGCGGTATTCTGAATCGTCTCAAACCAGCTAAGCCTGTCCTCTGCGCCAACCACTCCCTGGTTAACCAGTTTCAAGAAATTGCTCTCGAACTCATCGATGATCTGGTTGTTCTCGACCGAGCTGTTGATCTTTGTCTGCCATACTCTCATGGCTCGTTTGGCGGACTGCTGATCCTGGTACACATCGTCCATATAGACATAAGAGATCGATATCACGATGACGCTAGCTATCATTATCGCAGTAAACACAGCGATAGCCCGTATCAGGGTTGGCGTTATCTTACTAAACATGATCCGGCGCCTTCATCGTGATTCTCAAAGAAAAAATTCCCGTAGACTCGAGGCTGTTTCGTCGCTTAATATCCACACCTGATTCCGTTGAAAACTTACTTTCAGATCGCAGGTCGACTGGCATCTTTAACGCTTCTACTTCTTCTACACGGACACTGGCGTTCAGTGAGTCAATGATCTGCTGTATCTGGTCAATGGAATCACGGTAATTGTTCTCTGGTATATCGATGCGACCGGTGATGACAGCACCATGTTTAACCGATTGCTTTCCGGTAAAGTTGGCTTTTGAGATACCACCATGTCTTTCATCGATATTGATGGCCGTCCATTCTATCTTATCAATATAGATATTCGTCGACACGTCATTGCTTATTATCCGACTCAGCGTGATCAGAAAATCCAGTGGTGATGTAGCACTGTTACGTTTTATCTGCGCTGCAAGATCGACTGCCGAGTTCATTACACCAGCGTTCTGAAATACTTCTTCAAACTCTTCGAATTTTTTGGAATACAGCTCTTTATAAGTGTTTTCCTCCCGCTTCAGCAGGGAGATTGATTTCTCATACTCGATCGCATCAGATACGTTTGATTGGGTTAACAGAGCTGCCGCAATAAGAACGAGCAGGCTTACTGCGTATAACGCTGACGCGGCCAGCTTATTGAGATAACGATTAAACTCGTGCGTTTCACCGTAATGACTGCGAGTGAGGTCCTGAGACACACAATACCAGGCGAAGATTCCATCGGAATATTTTTCACCGACATTTTTCAGGCCCAGCTTCTCATGTACCTCTGCAATCGGATGAATCGAAACGTTCTGTTGTTCATTTGCCTTGAAATACTGCTGTAACGATATCAGCTGTTCACCACTACCGAGTATATGCAGATTGATTATTTCATTTACACCTACATGACCCTGTGCGCGGAGAAATTCGATGGTACGCTGTACTTCGGGTTCCGCCAGTTCACCGATACCTGAAATATCATTGTTGTCCTGGTTAATAATCGACTGACGACTGGATATCAATTTGCCATCTCTGAATAGCGTCTGCCTGACATTACTGTTCACCTGCTGGCTGACCAGAAGCACGACTCCAGATGATGCCTTTATCGTTTTTAACAGTTTCTTACTTATCAATGGCAGCGTCCATATACCGGAAAGCGGGACCTCACACTCATCGATTATGGCCAACCACGGCTGGATCAGGTGCGGATTGGTCATCGCGCCTAGTAGTACGATGTCATCTTTACGCCCACTTTTTTCACGACCGATAACCGTACTGTAGCAATACTGTTTACTCGAACGGTAGAAACGATCGAGCATCCGATTTATCACCGCACGCCGGTCACGTGCGCCGACATGCGGAATCTTTTCACTCCTGAAGTCTTCTTCGATGACATCAACGAGGAACTTGCTCGATATCTTTTCAGTATTAGAGAGATAGGCTCGAAACTTGTCCAGACCCGCCTGTGTTGGTTCAAACGAACTTGTACCTAACAGCTGCCTGTTCTTCCAGTGCAATACACTGAGACGATATCCTGTAAAATAAAATAAACGTTTCATGTTCAGAGTTTCACTCCGGAAACTGCATCGTATACCGGCCCCAGCACAGCCATCATTATCCACATCATAATGCCGCCGAGGATAACCGTTAGTATAGGCAATATTGTTGGCTCTATCTTATCGATCGATTCTTTTACCTCACGGTTATAGAAGTAACTCACATTGAGTAGTGCCTCATCCATTGCGCCGGTATCCTCGCCCACTTTCAACATGCGCACGATCATCGATGGAAAAACGCCGACCACCTCAAAACTTTTACTTATCATGACGCCTTCGGATATACTAATCCTCGCCTTGTTGATCGATTCTTCCAGTACCAGGTTCTCAACCATGTCTTCTGAGATCTTAAGTGAATCCAGTACGGTGATACCAGAGCTATACATCATGGCGAAGTAGTTTGCAAAACGCGCCAGCTTTATCTTTGTCATCAATGGTCCAAAAATCCAGAGCTTCAACTTCAGGCCATCAAGAAAATATCTGAAATTCTGGTTTTTCTTTGCAGCAAATCTCACACAAAAATAGATGAAAAACGGTGCGCTGAAAATCAGGTACCAGAATTCAACAAATATATGGGAGACATCGATGAGTATCTGCGTGTGCAACGGGATGTCCGAGCCAATATTCTTTATGAAAGGGAGCAACTGCGGCATCAGGTATATCATCAAAAATGACACCACCATGAGCACGATCACAGAGACGATCGCAGGATAGATCATGATTTTTTTTGTCTGTGACACCAACTCATCCTGCCAACGAATAGTATCTGCCAGGTCTTTTAGTACCTCTGCCAACTGACCTGTCTCTTCACCTATCCTCACCAGTGTGACATAGACGTTATCGAAGATCGCAGGATGTTCCGACAGTGCGAGCGACAGCGTTTTACCACCTTCGATATCATCGATTACCGTTTGCAAAATATCTGTAAAGTGACTGTAATCGAGGCTGTCCCGTATATCTTTCAGGCTATCGATTAGCGGAACGCCGGATTTTATTAACTGTTCTATATGAAAGGTGAAGTTGATCAACTCACGTCGGCTGATGCTCTTTGACCTGAAAGCAACGCCACCCGCCTTACTCTGCTCTTTGTAACTCAACAGATCAAAACCCATGCTGCCGAGGCGCTTCTCAAGCTCCATAGGATTACTCGCAACCATGGTATCGTTGCGAATTTTTCCAGCTGCATCAATTGTTCTGAATTTATAATCCGGCACTGTAGTTACCCGTAATACTATTACATCAGCCGCTGCGTTAAATCAATGACACGCGATACTTCCGTAATAGACGTTTTACCTTCAAGGACACATCTTATGGCGTCATCAGCCAGGGTCTTATACCCTGTCGTTTTGGCCGTCGATTTCAGCTCACCTAATGTTGCGCGCTTTGCGATCTGCTCATCGAGCTCACTATTTATTCTTAATGCCTCAATTATTGCTAGACGACCCTTATACCCGGTATTGTCACAGTGATTACAACCAGCGGCTTCAAAAATCTTGTGGCTGGTGCTTTCAAATTCGAGATCGAGTAATTTACTCTCGATCTCATTCGGCTGTTTCTCTATTTTACAGT
>Ga0316198_10002441_pt1 | contig 11229 bp, 9 predicted proteins | sample OudBieAanoxic_MG_FD_204935 | JGI IMG/M metagenome (GOLD analysis project Ga0316198, IMG submission 204935) | Coastal sediment microbial communities from Oude Bieten Haven, Netherlands - site A anoxic | ecosystem: Environmental > Aquatic > Marine > Coastal > Sediment | place: Netherlands... | reverse complement strand
GCGATGTCGTTGGCGACGGCCAGGCCGCACGGGTTCGTGTGCTTGATGACGGCGACGGCCGGGGCGTCGAAGTCGTAGGCGGCGCGCAGGGCGGCATCGGCGTCGACGTAGTTGTTGTAGGACATCTCCTTGCCGTGCAGCTGCTGAGCCCCCGCCAGGCCTGCAGCGTCGCCCTTGCGGTAGAGCGCCGCCGCCTGGTGAGGGTTCTCGCCGTAGCGCAGCGTGGCGGCCAGCGACCAGGTGCTGCCAAGCCAGGACGGGAAACGCTGGCGATCGGCGCTCGAGTCGTCCGCGGCGAGCAGGTTCGACATCCAGGAGGCGACGGCGACGTCGTAGGAAGCGGTATGGGCGAAGGCCTCGGCCGCCAGCGCCCTGCGCTCGGCCAAGGAGAAGCCGCCGGCGGAGAGCGCATCGCGCACGTCGGGGTAGCGCTTGGGTGAGACCACGACGGCCATGCGCGCGTGGTTCTTCGCCGACGCGCGCACCATGGCGGGGCCGCCGATGTCGATCTGCTCGATGCACTCCTGCGGCTCGGCGCCGGAGGCGACCGTCTGCGTGAACGGGTAGAGGTTGACCACGAGCAGGTCGAACGCCTCGATACCGAGCTCGTCGAGCTGGCGGTCGTGGTCGGGTAGTCGCGGATCAGCGAGCAGGCCCGCGTGCACGCCCGGGTGCAGGGTCTTGACCCGTCCGTCCAGACACTCCGGAAAGCCGGTGACCTGCTCGACCGGCGTAACGGGCAGGCCCGCCTCGGCGATGCGAGCCGCAGTCGACCCGGTGGACACCAGCGCCACCCCTGCCTCGTGCAGGTGGGAGGCCAGCTCGACCAGGCCTGTCTTGTCCGAGACGCTGATCAGGGCTCGCCGCAGCGGCCTGCGTCCGTCCGACGTGGTGGTCACGGGATCGTCACTCTCCTGCCGTTGATGGTCCATCCGTCACTCAGCATCCGGCGGGCCACCTCGGGCAGCAGCACCCGCTCGACCTGCTTGATGCGCTCGTGAACCGAGATCTCGTCATCGTCGTCGCGCACCTCGACGACGCGTTGGGCGAGCACCTGACCCGTGTCGACGCCCGCATCGACAAGGTGGACGGTGCAGCCGGTCACCTTGACGCCATAGGCGAGCGCGTCGCGGACCGCGTGCGTGCCCGGGAACGCCGGCAGCAGGGCGGGGTGGGTGTTGATGATCCGGTCGCGAAACGTCTCGAGAACCGCTGGACCGAGCAGCCGCATGAATCCGGCAGACACCACCAGGTCGGGCTCCCCGGCCGCGATGGCCGCGCTCAGCGACTCGTCCCACGCGTCTCGGCGCTCTCGGTCGACCAGCGGCACCACCTGGCTGGAGATGCCGGCCGCAACGGCCACGTGGAGCGCACCGGCTCCCGGCTGGTCGCACACGAGCCCGGTGATCTCGATCTCGCCGTCCTTCGACAGATCCCTTGCCAGCGCCTCGAACACACTGCCGGCACCCGATGCCAGCACCACCACCCGCGCGGGACGGTGCAGGGCGGCGGGCACGGTGCGAGAGGATAGCCCGGTGAGTCAGCCCGGCGGAGAGCCCCGCGACCCGTTCCGCACCGACGGGTGGCCACCAGCGACGACACCGCCCACGCAGCCGCCACCGCCGCCGTCAGGTCAGGACGGCGACCAGACGTCGACGGACCCGCAAGCCCGTCGGACCGCGATACGGCTGGCCGTGGTCTCCGTCGCAGCAGTCGCCAGCGCCTTCTTCGCCCCACCGGTCGGTGTCGTCCTGGGGGTCGTGGCGATCGTCGTCGCCGTGCGGTCCCGGGAGGTGGTACCCAGCCGACCTCGGGTGCTGGCCATCGTCTCCGGCTCGATCGCGCTCGTCGTAGGCGTCACGATCACGGGTGCTGCGCTGTTCTTCCGCGAGGAGATCACCGAGTACAGCCGCTGCCTGCAGGCAGCCAACACCGTGCAGGCACAGCAGAACTGTCAAGACGCGCTGAACGAGTCGCTCTCCTCCCGGCTCGGCCTGTGAGAACGCCACGTCAGGCCGCCGGCTATGACGACACCCGCCACGGTCGCGGGCATCCCTACCCAGGCCGCGACGGTGGCCGCCTCGACGCTGACCCAGGAGAGGTCTCCCGGCCCCATCGCGCCGCTGGCCGCCCATGAGGCGAACGCGACGACCGCGGCCAGCAGGACGGCGGCCGCGGCGGCCGTTGCTGGGGGCTCCCACCAGCGAGCCCGTGAGCCGGAGGCGCGGTAGGCGATCAGGCCTGCGACGAGGCCGGCCGCCAGCACGGTGGCCGTGCCAGCCGGAGCCAGCCAACCGGGGACGCTCTGCGGCACCACCCCGAGCAGCGGGAACCCTGGCAGCGACCCGGCGTCGACCCCCGTTGCACTGACGCTGACCACCGAGCCGAGGCTCACTCCGGGACCGAGGAGGACTGCCAGAGCCCAGACGAGCAGGGTGGGTAGGTAGGCCAGGCACAGCGCGAGTAGGGCCAGCAGTCCGGCCGGCCCGGGGTCGATCTGCTCGAGCAGGGAGGTGATCGTGGCGAAGGATCCAATCATCGCTGCAGTGGTCAGCGCGGCGGCTGCAGCAGTCATTACCGCGAGGCCGGCTAGCGCCGGACGAAGGGCGGCCCACACGAATCCCGGAAGCCGGAGCAGGTCGCCTCGACGCTGGGACTCCACGACCAGGGCGCCGATCGCTGCACCGGTGACGACCACGAGCCCGGACTGCGCTGCTGCCTCCCCGGGATCGACACTGGTCGCGGTCGAGGTCACGGCGCTGGCGACGACACCACCTAGGGCAGCCGCGGTGAGCGCCGACGACACCAGAGCCGCGGCCAGCCGGGTTCCGGTGCCCGCAGTAGCTGCCTCGGTGACCCACAGCCCGCCGCGGTAGCCGAGCACGAGGCTGACCAGCGTGAGCCCCAGCGGCGTGAGTGACCAGTAGCCGTCAAGGGTGGACAGGGTCGCCCCCATGCCGAGTAACCAGCCAGTGCCCGCGACCGACAAGGCGTCCCCGAGCGGCTCGACAGCGCCTCCACCGAGCCAGGCAAGCAGCACGGGTGCGGCGACGACGCCGAAGCCCGCCACGCACACCCAGACCGCCACGGCCGCCCCCTGGGCCAGCAGCCGGGCGATGCTGGTCGGCGGCTGCGCCTGAGCTTCGTCGAGGAGCGGACGATCAGCCAGTGCGGAGCTCACGACGCCATGGTCGTCCTCCGAGCCGCCGTGGACGCGCAGAACACGCCGCGCGACGTCCGCGGCGTTCTCGGCAGGGTCGCTGGTGTGCCAGCCCTAGTGCGACTGCATGAGCTCGCGCATGAGCCTGGCGGTCTCGCTCGGAGTCTTGCCGACCTGCACGCCGGCCGACTCCAGCGCCTCCTTCTTGGCCTGCGCCGTGCCCGCTGAGCCGGAGATGATCGCACCGGCGTGGCCCATCGTCTTGCCCTCCGGCGCGGTGAAGCCGGCAACGTAGCCGACGACCGGCTTGGTGATGTGGGCGGCGACGTAGTCGGCCGCACGCTCCTCGGCGTCACCGCCAATCTCGCCGATCATCACGATCGCGTCGGTCTCCGGGTCGTCCTGGAACGCCTGCAGGCAGTCGATGTGGGTGGTGCCGATCACCGGGTCGCCACCGATCCCGACAGCGGTGGAGAATCCGATGTCGCGCAGCTCGTACATCATCTGGTAGGTCAGCGTGCCGCTCTTGCTGACCAGCCCGATGCGTCCGGGTTTGGTGATGTCGGCCGGGATGATGCCGGCGTTGGACCTGCCCGGGCTGATCAGGCCTGGGCAGTTCGGACCGATGATGCGGGTGGTGCCCGCCTGCTGGGCGTAGGCGAAGAACCCGGCGGTGTCGTGCACCGGGATGCCCTCGGTGATGACGACGACCAGCGGCAGCCGAGCATCGATGGCCTCGATCACCGCCGCCTTGGCGAACTTCGGGGGTACGAACACGACCGAGACGTCGGCGCCGGTCTCGGCGACGGCCTCGGACACCGATGAGAACACCGGCACCGTTGCGCCCGCGAAGTCAACCTTCTGGCCACCCTTGCCGGGGGTGACGCCCCCGACGATCTGGGTGCCCGAGGTGATCATGCGCTGGGTGTGCTTGCTGCCCTCGGACCCGGTCATCCCCGCGACGATGACCTTGGACTTGTCGTTGAGGAAGATCGCCACTGCTCAGGCCCCCTGTGCTGCCAGCTCGGCCACGCGTCGCGCGGCATCGTCCATGGTGTCGACGAGCTCGACGATGTCGTGCTCGGCTTCTTGCAGAATCCGTCGTCCCTCGCGGGCGTTGTTGCCGTCCAGACGCACGACCAGCGGCTTGTCGATCGACTCACCTCGCCCCTTGAGCATCTCGATCGCTGCGATGATGCCGTTGGCGACGGCGTCGCAGGCCGTGATGCCGCCGAAGACGTTGACGAACACGCTGCGGACCGCGGGATCGGACAGGATGATCTCCAGGCCGTTGGCCATGACGCCCGCCGAGGCGCCGCCGCCGATGTCGAGGAAGTTGGCCGGACGGACGCCGCCGAACTCCTCACCGGCGTAGGCGACGACGTCCAGCGTGCTCATCACGAGGCCGGCGCCGTTGCCGATGATGCCGACCTCGCCGTCGAGCTTGACGTAGTTGAGGTCCTTCTCCTTGGCCGCCCGCTCTAGTGGGTCGTCGGCGTCCTTGTCGACGTAGGCCTCGTGGTCGGGGTGCCGGAAGGACGCGTTCTCGTCCAGGCTGACCTTGCCGTCGATCGCCAGGACCATGTCGTCGGGAGTGCGCACCAGCGGGTTCACCTCGACGAGCGTGGCGTCCTCGTTGACGAACACGTCCCACAGCTTGACCAGCACGCCGGCGATCGCGTCGACGACGACGGGTGGGGCGAAGGCGGCGAAGTTGCCCTGCTCGACGATCTCGCGGGCCTTGGCCTCGTCGACGCCCGCGATGGGGTCGACCGGCACCCGGGCAAGAGCCTCGGGTCGCTCGACTGCCAGCTGCTCGATCTCCATGCCACCTTCGGCGCTGGCCATGGCCAGGAAGGTGCGGTTGGCCCGGTCGAGCAGGAACGACACGTAGTACTCGGCCTCGATGTCGGTGGCCTCGGTGACGAGCACGCGCTTCACGACGTGACCCTTGATGTCGAGGCCGAGGATCGCCTCGGCCTTCTCCTTGGCCTCGTCCGGCGTCTCGGCGAGCTTGACCCCGCCTGCCTTGCCACGACCGCCTGTCTTGACCTGAGCCTTCACCACGACCGTGGTGCCGATCTGCTCAGCTGCTGCACGTGCGCCGTCCGGGTCGTCCGCCGTCGATCCCGGCAGACCGGGCACCCCATGGGCGGTGAAGAGCTCCTTGGCCTGGTACTCCATCAGATCCACGCGCGTCACGTCCTTCGATCGACTCGGCAGGGTCACGATGAGCGTATCCAGCGCCATCGGCTGTCCACACGTGAGGTCGACGGGTCGGGGCGGCGGGCCGGTCGAGCGGAGCCCCGACGACGACGAGCGGTCGGCATGCCGGTGACCGGGGATCGTCCGAGCGGTGGCCGGCGAGAGCTCAGCGACCCACGTTGGACATGACCCAGTCGACGATCTCGCTCGTGGTGGCCCCCGGGGTGAATAGGGCCGCAACACCCATCTGCTCCAGCGCGGGCAGGTCGTCGTCGGGGATGATGCCGCCGCCGAACACCACGATGTCGGACGCGTCATTCGCTGCGAGCATCTGAGTGACCAGGCTGAACTGGGTCATGTGCGCTCCGGAGAGCACCGACAGCCCGATGGCGTCGGCATCCTCCTGCAGGGCGGTGGAGACGATCTGCTCCGGGGTCTGGTGCAGGCCGGTGTAGATGACCTCGATGCCGGCGTCGCGAAGGGCGCGGGCCACGATCTTGGCCCCTCGGTCGTGGCCGTCCAGGCCGGGCTTGGCTACCACCACGCGCAGCGGCGTGCCCTGGTCCATGTCCCCAGGCTAGTCCGACCCATGTTTGGGCCGGCGAGACATCGGGCAGCATCCGCACACGAGATAACGGCCACATAACGACGGCGAGCTCCTGGTCGCAGTCCTGCAGAAGTCGCATCTGTGGATCAGGATTTTGCGTACCGATACCAAACCGTTACCTTTGTAGGTGGCAAGTGTCTGGCAAAACGCACAAATAGGACTACTGCCCGAACCCTCACCCTCTCCCCATCTCCTGAAAGGCACCCACCATGGCAACAAGCAGGAAGGGCACGCACCGCCGCTCGCGGCAGCGGCGCCGTCACCTGCCCGTTGCCGCAGGAACGGCGACCCTCGCCGTCGCGGTCATCGGCTCGTTGACGATGTCGACCGCCGGTGCCTCCATCGGCCAGGACCAGTCGGTCAGTGCGCTGGAGGCACCCAGCCGGCCGGCAGCGACGCCCGCGCTGGCTGCCGTCGGCCCGTTCGCCAGCCTCACCACCGCGACCCAGTCGCTGACCCAGGCAGCCGAGCAGGCCTCGTCGGCCAGCCACAAGGAGGTCCGTGCCGCGGAGAAGAAGGCGAAGGCAGCGGAGGCCAAGCGGCAGAAGGAGCTCCAGCGCAAGCGCGCCGCCGAGCGGGCCGCCCGTGAGACCGAGCGACGCGAGCGCCTCGCATCGATGTACACCAAGCCACTGGACGCTTACCGGGTGGCCACCGCGTACGGCACCAGGGGCTGGGTCTGGTCGCGTGGCTACCACACCGGGCTCGACCTCACATCGAGCTACGGCACGCCGGTCAAGGCCGTGCACTCCGGTCAGGTGACCTTCGCCGGCTGGGACGGGGCCTACGGCTACAAGGTGGAGATCACCCACCCCGACGGTACGCAGTCCTGGTACGCGCACATGTCCAGCCTCGCGACCTCCGGTGGCGCGGTCACGACGGGGCAGGTCATCGGCTACGTGGGTTCGACCGGCAACAGCTACGGCAACCACCTGCACCTCGAGGTGCACTCCGACAGCGGGGGTGAGCTCGACCCCTACACCTGGCTGCAGGATAAGGGGATCACGCTGTAGCCGGCGCGGTCAGAGCTTCTCCAACGGCGCGTAGCGGGCGAGCAGCGTCTTCGTGCCCGACGACCCGAAGTCGACGGTCACCTGAAGGTCGCCCCCACCGCCGCGGGTACTGATCACCGTGCCCAGCCCGAACGCGTCGTGGGTGACCTTGTCGCCGGCGTCGAGGTTGGGCACCGGCTTGCCACGACCGGAGGACCGTCCGCCCGAGCCCTGACTCGAGGCTGCCGCGGCGGAACGCCACGACGTCTGCGACCGGGCCGCCTCCTCCCCCGTGCGCTTCCAGGTGACGAGCTCGGCGGGGATCTCGTCGAGGAACTGCGACGGTGGGTTGTACTGGGGGGCGCCCCAGGATGTGCGCACTGCGGCACGCGTGAGGTAGAGCCGCTCACGAGCCCGAGTGATACCCACGTAGGCAAGTCGGCGCTCCTCCTGCTGCTCCTTCGGGTCGTCGAGGGAACGCTGGTGGGGGAACACGCCGTTCTCCATCCCGGTCAGCATGACGACGGGGAACTCCAGCCCCTTCGCGGTGTGCAGGGTCATCAGGGTCACGACCCCGCCGCCGCTCTCGTCGTCCGGGATCTCATCAGCGTCGGCAACCAGCGACACCTGCTCCAAGAAGTCGGTGAGCGTGCCGTCGGGCCGAGTCTCGCCGAACTCGGTGGCCACCGCGACGAGCTCGCGCAGGTTCTCCGCCCGGGTGGCGTCCTGCGGGTCGGTGGAGTCGGTGAGCTCGGCCAGGTAGCCCGTGCGATCCAGCACGTCGGTGAGCAGCTCGGCCGGCGGGGTGCCAGCCTCGGCTGTGGCAACCCAGCCGTCGAGCATCGAGGTGAACGACTCGACGGCCTTGACCGACCGAGCCGCCATCGCCGGCACGTCGTGCACGCTTCGCAGCGCCTCGACGAAGCTGATCCGATCACGCTCGGCGAAGGCCGCCAAGGACGCCTCAGCTCTGTCCCCGATCCCACGCCGCGGCGTGTTCAGGATGCGCCGCAGCGACACCGCGTCGTCCGGGTTGCCGATGGCCCGCAGGTAGGCCAGCCCGTCTCGCACCTCGCGGCGTTCGTAGAACCGCACGCCGCCGACGACCTTGTAGGGCAGGCCGGTGCGGATGAAGACCTCTTCGAACACGCGCGACTGGGCGTTGGTCCGGTAGAAGACGGCGACGTCGCACGGGCGGGCGAGGCCCTCGTCGGACAGCCGGTCGATCTCGTCGGCCACGAACTGGGCCTCGGCGTGCTCGTCGTCGGCGACGTAGCCCACGATGCGCTCGCCGGCGCCAGAGTCGGTCCACAGCCGCTTCTCCGGCCTCTTCGGGTTCTTGGCGATGACGGCGTTCGCCGCGGAGAGGATCGTCTGGGTGGACCGGTAGTTCTGCTCGAGCAGCACCGTGCGGGCGTTCGGGTAGTCACGCTCGAACTGCAGGATGTTGCGGATCGTCGCACCGCGGAACGCGTAGATGGACTGGTCGGCGTCACCGACGACGCACAGCTCCCCGGCCGCTCCGACGAGCTCGCGCACGAGCGCGTACTGGGCATGGTTGGTGTCCTGGTACTCGTCGACGAGCACGTGGCTGAATCGCTGCCGGTAGTGCTCGGCGAGGTCGGGGAACGCCTGCATCAGGTGGACGGTGGTCATGATGAGGTCGTCGAAGTCCATCGCGCCGGCCTGGGTGAGGCGCGCCTGGTAGCGCGAGTAGGCCTCGGCGAGCATTCGCTCGGCGTCGTTGCTCGCCCTGGCTGAGAACGTCTCGTAGTCCACGAGCTCGTTCTTGAGGTTGCTGACCTGGACGGAGAAGGCTCGTGGCGGGTAGCGCTTGGGGTCGAGGTCGAGGTCGCGGACGACCATCGTCATGAGGCGCTGGCTGTCGGCGGCGTCGTAGATCGAGAAGGACGACTTCATGCCGAACCGGGTGACCTCACGTCGCAGGATGCGCACGCACGCGGAGTGAAAGGTGCTCACCCACATATGCCGACCACGGGGCCCCACGAGGTCGACGACGCGCTCGCGCATCTCGGCGGCGGCCTTGTTGGTGAACGTGATGGCCAGCACCGATCCGGGGTGCACGTCGCGGGCCGCGAGCAGGTAGGCGATGCGCCGGGTGAGCACCCGCGTCTTGCCCGAGCCGGCACCCGCTACCACGAGCAGCGGGCTGCCCTCGTGCAGCACGGCCTCACGCTGCGGCGGGTTCAGCCCGTCCAGCAGGTCTTCGAGGTCAGGGGCGAGCGTGGCGTCACGGGAAGGAGCAGTCATGGCGCAGATCAGCCTACGTCGCGGCCCCGACACCGCTCGTGGGCGACGTCGCGCGAGCGCGGCATCCCTCGGGCCGGTCCGGCACCGCCCGGTAGCGTGACGTCCGCTGACCCGACACCCCGCCGAGGAGGACCGGATGACCGTCGACGCCGCCGCCAGCCACACCGACGTCGAGCGCGTGCTCGCCATCACCGCGCACCCCGACGACATCGACTTCGGTTCGGCGGGCACCATCGCGACGTTGACCGACGCAGGGGTCGCCGTCACCTACTGCGTCTGCACGGACGGCCAGGCCGGCGGCTTCGACCCCGACGTGCCCCGCGAGCGCATGCCTGCGATCCGCCGCAACGAGCAGCGCGCAGCCGCCGAGGCCGTCGGCGTGCACGACGTCCGCTTTCTCGGCCACGTCGACGGTGAGCTGGAGGTGACTCGCGACCTGGTGCGCGAGCTGGTGGCCGTCATCCGTGACGTTCGCCCGCAGCGGGTGATGCTGCCCAACCCCGACCGCTGGTGGGACCGGATCGGCGCCAGCCACCCCGACCACATGGCGGCCGGCGAGGCGGCGATCCGGGCGATCTACCCCTTCGCCCGCAACCCGTTCGCCTTTCCCGAGCTTCTCGCCGACGGCCTGGAGCCGTGGACCGTCGAGGAGGTCTGGGTGATGGCGGTTCCCGACCCCAACACCTACATCGACGTCACCGATGCGTTCGAGCGCAAGATCACGGCGATCATGGCGCACGAGTCGCAGCACCCCGAGCCGGAGAACGTGCGCGACTGGATCTCCGGCTGGCTCGCCGCCAACGCTGAGGCTGCGGGGTTCGACGAGGGACGCCTGGCCGAGGTGTTCCGTGCCCACCGCACCGGATAGCCCTTCTCCCGCAGCAGCCAGCGGGCGGGCCGTCGACCGCGAGGTCGTCCGCCTTGCTGTCCCGTCCCTGGGGGCGCTGCTGGCTCCACCACTGTTCCTGCTGGCTGACGCCGCGATCGTAGGCCGGCTCGGACCGGCGCCGTTGGCCGGGCTGGGACTGGCCGGCGCCGTGATCACCACCGTCACCGGCTTGTCGGTGTTCCTCGCCTACGGCACCACCGGCTCGGTGGCCCGGCTGCTGGGGGCGGGCGATGTCGCGGCGGCTGTCCGCCATGGCGTCAGCGCGATGTGGCTCGCCCTGGGCATCGGAGTGGCCGCCGCCCTGGCCGGGTGGACGGCCACGACTCCCCTGGTGGCGGCCTTCGGCGCGCCGGCCGACGCCACCGAGCAGGCGGAGACCTACCTGCGGGTGGGCTGGTGGGGGGTTCCGGCCCTGCTGGTCGCCCTGGCCAGCACCGGTGTGCTGCGCGGCCTGCAGGACACCCGCACCCCGCTGGTCGTCGCCGCGGCCGGCGCACTCGCCAACGTCGCGCTGAACGTCGTGCTCGTGCTGGGACTCGGCATGGGCATCGCCGGCGCGGCTCTGGGCACCGTCGTGGCCGAGGTCGCGATGGCTGGTGCGCTCAGCACCGTGGTGGCCCGGGGTGCCCGCGCGCACGGCGTGGGTCTGCTTCCGCACGGCTCTGATGTCTCGTCGTCCTGGCACACGGGGTGGCCCTTGCTGGTCCGCACGGCAGCCATGCGGGTCGCCCTGCTCGGTGCCACCGCGGCCGCGGCGCGCCTCGGGACGACCGGGCTGGCGGCGTTCAATGTCGCCTTCGTCGTCTGGGGACTTCTCGCCCTCGCCCTCGACGCCTTGGCGATCGCAGCCCAGGCACTGGTGGGGCGCTACCTCGGCAGCGGTGACCCCGATCCGGTGCGCACGCTCACGACGCGCCTCGTGCGCTGGGGACTGCTGGGCGGAGCTGCACTCGGCCTGACGACGGCCGCGCTGGCCGTTCCCCTGGCACCGCTGTTTACCGACGACGCCGACGTCGCCCGCCTGCTGGTGGTGGCGCTTCTCGTCGTGGCCGTGCTGCAGCCGTTGGCGGGATGGGTGTTCGTCCTCGACGGCATCCTCATCGGC
>Ga0316198_10002440_pt1 | contig 11231 bp, 9 predicted proteins | sample OudBieAanoxic_MG_FD_204935 | JGI IMG/M metagenome (GOLD analysis project Ga0316198, IMG submission 204935) | Coastal sediment microbial communities from Oude Bieten Haven, Netherlands - site A anoxic | ecosystem: Environmental > Aquatic > Marine > Coastal > Sediment | place: Netherlands... | reverse complement strand
GATATCCGTACGAAGACTTCGTCCAGCCCTTCTTTGAACACACGCCAGCGGGTATCTGCAGATTCGTCAGTGACGAGAACCTCTACGTCATATAGAGAAACGGCTTGCCCGGCCGTTGCCTGGCTAAAAGCAAATAACAAGCTAACGAAAAAGAATATTCTCCCATTAGAATTCAACATTTGAGACCTGTGATATACAAATTTGTACGAAAAATGACTGACAAGCGTGTACAATAACACATCTTTTTATCGCCAGCTAAACCTATCAAATTACACATTAAAACCGATGTCTTCTAATCAAACAAAATCACTAAGTTACCGCGATGCGGGCGTCAATATCGATGCCGGCAACGAGTTTGTCGAAAAAATAAAATCCAGTGTTGCCAGCACCCACCGATCGGGGGTGATGGGCAGTCTGGGTGGATTCGGCGGCCTGTTCGAACTGCCCGAAAATTACAGGCAGCCGGTTCTTGTTTCTGGCACTGACGGCGTGGGCACAAAACTCAAGCTCGCCATTGATCTGAACAAGCATGACACCATCGGTATTGACCTGGTCGCGATGTGCGTCAACGACATACTGGTCCTTGGAGCCGAACCGCTATATTTTCTCGATTATTACGCTACCGGCGAACTGAACAGCGAAATTGCTGCCAGCGTCGTAGAAGGCATCGCTGAAGGGTGCAGACAGTCAAATGCGGCATTGATCGGTGGCGAGACAGCAGAGATGCCAGGTATGTACAACAAAGGTGATTACGACCTTGCCGGCTTCTGTGTCGGCGTGGTCGAAAAACAGGAAATCATCGATGGTTCCAAGGTAAAAGCCGGTGATGCAATGATCGCGATCGCCTCGAGCGGACCGCATTCCAACGGTTATTCGCTGGTAAGAAAAATTATCGAAGTGAGCGGTGCTGACATTAACCAGTCGTTTGATTCGACAGACCTTACCCTGGGTGATGCACTGCTGGCACCGACAAACATCTACGTTAGGGCTATACACGGCCTGTTGCCAAAATTTGATATACACGCCATGGCTCATATCACTGGTGGCGGCCTGCTGGAGAATATTCCTCGAGTATTACCAGAGAACAGCCAGGCTATAGTCGATACCGGCAGCTGGCAGTTACCGCCAGTTTTTCAATGGTTGCAGGACAACGGCAACGTAGAGATCAACGAGATGTACCGTACCTTCAATTGCGGTGTTGGCATGGTGTTAATCGTCGCCGCTGAAGATGTCGATGCCATCGTAAGCAGCCTGAATCAGAATGGTGAAAACGCATGGCAACTGGGTACCATAGACGAAGGGGATAGCCAGCAGGTTATTTTTAAATAGTCTGTCGCTGAGTTGAACGTGTCAAAAGCTTCTCTCGTCGTACTCATATCCGGTGGCGGCAGTAATCTGCAGGCGCTGATTGATGCGATAGAAAATAAAGAACTCGACGCTGAGATAAAAGCAGTCATCAGCAACAAGGCGGCTGCCTACGGTATCGAACGTGCAAAACAGGCGAACATAGACATCCACGTCATCGACCACACACAGTATCCTGACAGGCAATCATTTGACCAGGCCATGATAGAGGTTATCGACCCACTGCAGCCTGATCTCGTCATCCTTGCCGGCTTCATGCGGATATTGAGCGATATGTTTATCGATCACTATCGGCACCGCCTGATCAATATCCACCCGTCCCTGCTACCGAAATATAAAGGGCTCAATACTCATCAGCTGGCGATAGATAACAGGGATAAGATACATGGTGCCAGCGTTCATTATGTTAGCCGCGAACTTGATAGCGGACCGATTGTCATACAGACTGAAGTTCCGGTTCTAGCCTCTGATAATGCTGAAACTCTGGCATCACGTGTATTAATAGAAGAGCACAAAATATATCCGATAGCCATTAAGATGCATATCGAAGACCGTCTAACATTTGATAATGACCAGTTGAAGCTTGATAATAAAGCCTTGACCCGGCCAATACTTTGGAAAAACAACAACTTGATCTACTAATCCTGGATCTACCAAGCCAGGATCTTTTTAACCGGGATTGACCGATTATGATGACACTAAAAAAATTATTTGCCGCACATTGTTTACTGCGATTTAAGCTAATCAGCTTTGTTATCTGCGGGCTGTTCAGCCACAACGTCATGGCACAATACGCATTACCAGAATTCAATGCACAATATGCTGTACACAAGCATGGTGTAAAACTGGCCGAAGCACGCTACCAGCTAAGCTACACAGATGACGGTTACAAATTTACACAGGACACGAAATTACATGGTGTAGCCGGCATGTTCGCACGCGACTCCGTTACAGCTGTCAGCTACATAGATAAGATAGGTGATAACCTGCTACTCAGGAAACACGTCTATAAACAGACCGGCAGAGAAAACAACAGGGATGAGGACATCGACATACTCTGGAACACCTATAAAAATACGCTATCAGCAAAAATCACCGGGGTAGTCAGGAGCAAAGCTATCGATCTGCGAACTGACAGGGAGGTATGGGACATACTTTCATTCCAGATTCCACTGATGATCGAAGCCGATGAGAAGATCAGAGAGTACCCATACCAGGCCATGCTCAAGGGTGAGATCGGTGACTACATCTTCGTCATGGAATCGAGCAAAAAGATCCACTTTTCAGGAAAAGAATACAAGATACTTCAGCTGGTACGCACCGACCCTGAAAAAGATCGGCAGACACATATCTGGATTGCACCCGGCATGAATAACCTGCCGTTAATAATAGAGAACTATCGCGATGGTAAGGAACACTCGCGCATGCAGCTCGAAAGTGTACGGTTTAATGATGAAGAAATTATAGAATCTAATAGCATAGAATCTATATAATACATATACCTAACATTAAACTAACATGGTCTCTCTCAACAGGGCCGCCTTGATAACACGTCGCAAAAGCAATATGAGCGCTGATAAAAAATTAAGACGACTGCGACAGTCCATCCTGTTTATCATCTGCCTGGCTACTGGTCTCTCTAGCGCACTTCTTTTTAGCACCAAAGTAAGTGCCAACTCACCGCTAACCGACTCTTATGAACTACCTGAATTCACAGCAAAATATGCCGTTAAAAAATTCGGCATCAAACTGGCTGAGGCCAAGTACCGATTACGCTATACGGACACCGGATATAAGATCCTACAGAACACAGACCTATACGGTCTCGCTGTATACCTGTCTAATTATGCTGTCGCCGCTGAGAGCCTGGTCGATAGATACAAGGACAACCTGCTACTAAAAAAACATGTATACATGCTTTCCGGAAGTGATGAAGATAAAGATGAGAACATCGATTTCCACTGGCATACAGATCAGGACAAACTGAACGGAAAGGTCACCGGCATCGTCAGGGGACAGGAGATCAATGTCGAGGCTGGTGATGAGACCTGGGATCTTCTCTCTTTCCAGATTCCACTGATGATCCAGGCAAATAAAGACCTCAAGGAGTATAGCTATGACGCTATAGTGCAGGGTGAGATCGATTCCTATACGTTTGAATTAAGAGAGATCAAAAAAGTCACTTTTGCTGATAAGGAATACGCGGCATTACGTATGGTATGCCCCGACTCCAACCGTGACAGAGAGCTACATATCTGGCTACTACCCGAGTTACATAATATTCCCGTACTGATCGAAAACTACCGTAAAGGTCGTGTACACTACAGTGGTTCACTAGAAAGCGTTCAGTTCAATAACGATCCACCGATAATAGAAGATATAGAACAAGATCCGGAAGACAATATATACGACGATGATTACTGATATTGACGATACACATGATGATGAGATCGACTACGGGTCTAGCAAGTCTCAGGTAAAACGCGAGTGCCATCATTTGGTTGATGTCGGAGAAGAGATTTTAAAACTATCCAGTGAAGATATACGTTCCCTGCAACTACCTGACGAGCTGGATGCAGCTATCGCCACGGCACTTAAGATAAAATCAAGAAGCGGACTCAAAAGACAGCGACTGTACATCGGTAAGCTGCTACGTTCGATGGATAGTGAAGCTGTGGAAAGCCAGCTGAGGAAGATTCAGCATCGACATGACACCAACACTGCCCAGTTCAAACGCCTGGAGAAGTGGCGCGATAGTCTGATCGATAATGACAAACAGACACTCAATGAGGTGATCGCATATTTTCCTGATATCGATCGCCAGCACATCAACCAGTTGATCCGTGCTGCACACCAGGAAAAGCAACGAGACAAACCACCCAGCGCTTCACGCAAATTGTTCAAGTATCTCCGCGAGTTAGAGGAACAACTCAGCCGGTAGTTAATCCATACGATTTTTTTCTGTACTGGAGATAGGTGTCCGGTACCTGTACACCACCCAGTATGTCGATATGACGAATGTGACGATGACCACCATCTGTATCAGGTAGGAAGCACGTAGATCGATCAGACCGATCGCCAGCGCACTGTAAGATACCAGTATTGAGAATTCACTCCCCTGCCCTAGCCTGGCACCAAGCTCCAGAGAAAAACCCTTACTTTCACCGATAAGCTGGAACCCCTGTTTGAACACCAGCGGTTTTAGCACGACGACCAGCAGCGACATCACTAACCCGGCCAGTAACACCTGTTGCGTGACCAGGAAATTAAACTGTGCGCCGATGGAAAAGAAGAACAGTATCAGGAAAAAATCACGCAACGGTTTCAGATGCTCGGCGATTGCAGCAGAAACCGGAGACGAAGCAAATGCAACGCCTGCGATAAATGCACCCAATTCGTACGAAAGACCGAGAGCACTGGCAACGCCAGCACCTAACATGCCCCAGCCTAGTGCCAGCAGAAATATATATTCCTGGATGATATCGAAGCGTAAAAACAGCTTATCAATAACATATCTGACCAGTCCATAGGCCACCGCAGCAAGCACGACCAGCTTGATAATTAATATGCCGATAGTCAGTGCGACATTATCGCCCTGGCCACCTGTTAGCATCAGGATCAGCACGATGGCAATAATATCCTGCATCAACAGTACACTGGTCATCATCTCACCGGTGTGCCTGTGGTGCAACGCCGTGGTCGGTATCAGCTTGAGGCTGACGATAGTACTGGAGAACATCAACGCTGCGCCGATCACGATGCTTTCGATCAGACCAAAACCTAAGGCGATCGCCGCAGCAGTGAGCACTACCAGGAATACCAGGCTGGTCAACAATGTAACGATCGCGGTTTTACTAAAGAGATGGAACAGGCGGTCAGGTTTTAGATTGATACCCAGGAGGTAAAGCAGCAATATCACACCGAGGTGCGATATCTGTTCAATATGCTCTGGCTGTTTTATCAGTCCCAGCCCCCAGGGGCCGGCGACGATACCGAAACCGATATAGGCCAGGATCACCGGCTGCTTGAGATACAGGAAAATAGTGGCAAAGATAGCCGCCCCAGCGTATATCAGGACGAATTCAAATACTATGTTCTGAAAGTCCATTTATTTATCGGGCGATAGACAGGTATCGAGAGCAGAGGACGGCTTTACTGCGGCAACAAGCCGCATTGCAACCTTGTATGCTCCAGTGCTGGGAACATCTTCCTGGTATGTTCCAGCTTGCCGATATCGATATCAGCAACGACAACGCCCGTACCATGGGGCAAACGGTTTAAAATCTGACCCCAGGGATCAACGATCATGCTATCGCCATGCGTCTCACGTCCCCCTACGTGATACCCGCCCTGATCGGCGGCGATCATAAAAGTGAGGTTTTCGATGGCACGCGAACGTAATAGCGACTCCCAGTGCACTCTCCCCGTCAGACTGGTAAAAGCAGAGGGTAAGGCACATATCTCCATTTTCTGCTCTACCATGGCACGGAACAGTTCCGGGAAACGAAGATCATAGCAAACAGCAAGGCCCAGCCGGCCAAATGGTGTATCGACAATCACGATATCCTTCCCCGCAGAAACAGTTTCTGATTCTGTGTAACTTTCATTGCTGGCTTCGATGGTTACATCGAAGAGATGGATCTTGTCGTAGCGGCCGACCTGCTCACCCTGTGGATTGATCAATAGACAACTGGCATAAGCCTTGCCCGCTTCCTCGGAACGCAACGGAATAGTACCGCCCACCAGCCAGATATTATGCTTGATGGCCTGAGCTTTTAGAAAGTCCTGCAATAAACCGCTACCAAGATCTTCAGCGATTTTGACCTTGTCGGTTTCAGCCATACCCATGATGGCAAAATTTTCAGGCAAGACGACTAATTCGGCCTCTTGCTGAACTGCAATTTTTATCAGCTTTTCAGCTTCAGCCAGATTTGCCTTGACGTTAGGCCCTGATGCCATCTGTATCGCTGCGACTTTACTCACCAATCATCTCCTGCTATTTGATCTTTTTTATTATCTTGAATTTAATCACATCATCCGCACCGCTGCCCGGTGTTGTGACCATATTATCTGACGGTATACCCAGCGAGACCAGCCAGTCTGTCAATTCTTGCACCCAGAATTCACCATCCTCGCCTCCCGGGTACTGTATTTCTATCACTTTCTGTTTATCAGCTAACCATGCCCCTACTACCTGCTTCAGTACCGGCAACGACAAGATCGTCTCACCGCTACGCGCCAATTCCCATTGTTCAGCATGTAGTTTCCAGTCAGCGACACTCTTATCCTGGACAGGATTAACGCGGTTTGTAACCGGGCTGCCGCCGCCAGCGCCCTGATCTGACACTTCAGCATAAATAACTGGCGGCGACAATGACAAAACGATACTAAAAAGCCATCGGTAGCCAGGTATAAAAGGTTTATTCATCACTATAAATCATCATCGTCAGTCGTATCCTGGCTTCTCTCGACTATCTTCTCTATTATCGGTTCGTCCCAGGTGCCGGTAATGGAGTAGACATTATGGCCAATGACACCAAGATCGAACACTTTCTGAATCAACGCCAGGCCGGCTCCGACGACGACTCCACCGAGCAGTACGCCACCAGCAAAGGTCAGTGAATCAGTATGTGGTTTAACCCGCATCAACAGCCCATAATCATGCTCCACCATGCCTATTCTACCAAACATGTTTATATCTGCAGCAGATGCTGAAACATCAAAGTTTTTCAATGAGCCGTCACCGTTGGAAAATTCAAAATCGCCTTTGATATTGTCGAAAGAGAAACCTTTTTTAGTTACATCATCAAAATCAAATGCCAGCCGGTTCGCCAGTTTGAAGATGTTCAATAGACCCAGTAAACGACCACCGGCGCCAGGGTCGACTTCAAGTATCTCTCCATCATTCATCTCGAACGAGGTTTTACCTTTCATGATCGCCCAGGACAGGCGATATGGTTCAGCGGGCCATTTAGAGTTGAACGACGCTTTGTAGTCACAACGATCCAGGCTACGCTGGTAACCGAGACCGACAAGCGTGACACCACAGCTGCTGCTGGTGAGTTCACCCTGCATTACTGTCTCATGCACCCCGTTCCAGGATGTCAGCCAGCTACCACGGGCATCGAATGTCATCGCTGGCCCTGTCAGTGAGAAGTTATTGATCAACATACCATGCTCGTGCCAGCTTGTTACCAGTTCAACATCAGTAAATGTCCAGTCATCCCATAGTACTTTTTTAGCCTTCCAGTTCAACGGGGGAAAATCTGACGGATTCAATGGTTTGCCAGCCTGACCATTTTTTGTGACGAACAGAGAATGCACGTCTACTTCCTCGATATCCAGCTTTATTTGTGTATCTTTACCCAGGCCTTCGGTAATTTCGCCCTTACCCGTCATATAATCTGATTTAACATTAAAGCTCCAGGTCTTTTCTCGATTACGTACAGCAAATAGATCAACGACGGTATCTTTTTCACTACCGGTATCCTGCTTCCTGCTCAGGCGAGCAGTGACCTGGAGGTCACTGCTGTCTATTATATTGATGTCCGTGGTAAAAAGCAGATTCCTGGGGTTTTTAGCGTGAACGCTGTCCGACATATCGATCACGACATTTTGCAGATTAGAGCTGGCAGTGACATGTACCCGGTAATCATCAGGCTTATATGGCACTTCGAAGCTCATCGACCATTCGGCGGAACCTGACAACCAGTCTTTCGGTATCCAGGTGTAGCGTTGCAAGAGGTAGTCGGGTTCGATTATGCCATCGAGGTTGAAAACAATCTGCCGGCCAGTATCACCATTTTCCGTGAACGCGTTGATCGAAACCGGTCGGTTATTGATACTCGCGACTATCGATTCAGTAAAAATACTCTCTCTGGTGAAATCGACCACTCCATTAATACCTGACAGTTCATAACCTAGCGCAGGATAATATATTTGAGTATCAATAAAATTCAGATGGCCATCGATAGCGACATCAACTTTCTTCTTATCAAGAGGAACATCGATCGTCAGCTTCAGATCATTGCTACCTTCGAACTGGAACAGCCGCAGGGTATTACCCAGGATATCGTCCAGCGGGCTATTCCATACATAGGACTGCATCAGCTCATTCTTACCCCGGGCTTCAGTCTTAACAGTAAGATGCGGTTTCTTTAGATTTAAAAATTCAGCATAACTGTTGAACAGCTCCACTCCCTGTGTTTTACCTTTTGCCCTGGTCACGAAGAGTGACAGGTTACTAAATTTTATCGAGCTTGATACGTCCGTCAACACTGGCCAGCCTTCCATGAACTTCATGTTTATATCATCGACGGAGAATAACACCTGGAACACACCATCATGACGCTCATACGGAAAACTGCCGAGGTCGCCATACAGGATAAATGATCCACTGGGCACGTAACCATCAGTCACCGCCATATCCAGCCAGTTGATGAGTTTTGGCTTCATGATGCCCACAGGCAGATAATGCGTCACATGCTTCCCGTAGGCATCGTAAAAATCTGTCTGCGCATCGACAAAAATATTTTTTTCTGCTGAGAGTTTAACCTTGAACCGGGAAAAAGAATTGATATGAGTATTCTTTAACTGCAGTTTACTCGTGCTTATCAACCAGTCATCTTCGCTACGCCCCAATGTTAGCCTGCCCTGTAATATCTCAGCCGAGACCGGGTTCCTGAGCAACTTATTCATTTCGATCACTGCATTACTGGTCTGCAACTCGACGATCGCCGCATTGTTTTCATATTGAACAGCAGCGTCCAGACCCGTCAGCTTGAGTTCATTGTCACTATCATGCATCGAGAAATCATTGATAGTTGCCTCTGCGGTTACCTGCTCGAAGATATTTTCCGCAGTAGCCTGTTTCGCGACCTGCAGGTCGAGATTATATATATCCGCTTTCAACTGATACTTGTTGATAAGATCAGGAACTTCGAATTTTTTCTTCAGCTCTGAAGTCATTGTGACATCTACAATTTGTTGCAGATCAGACAATCTCAGGAAGTCCGCACTCAGGTTGTAGGATTCGCCATCATCGCTGGCCAAAATGGTGACTGGTCGCTCCCACCTGGCGTTAGCCTCCGTTCCAAAATAGAAGTTCGAAACTGCCAGGTTCCACAGTTCACCCTGCTTCTGGTATCGAAAGTTTGTCGTCAGATATGGCGTGTTCCACCGTTTTGAGTTCTGCTTATTGGTAATGGATAGGTCCCTGGAAATGACCTGCGCTATCAAGGATTGAATATCACTACCACTGATCGTAGCCCACAGGTTTACATCCAGTATGGTGTCAAGTTGATATTGCTGCAGGAGCTTATACTTCTTGTTCCACTGCGCAACATTTACCTTCTGCGCTTCAATATAGACTTCACCATCGAGCGAATCGTGCTCACCTTGCAGTTCTGCAACGATAGCAAGGCTGCCGCCATACTCCTCTGGCAGATTCATCGAGAATTTTATCCTGTGATTATTGAAGCTATTGCTTACGTCCATGTTTATGTCCAATAAACTCAGGTTCAACTTCTCACCGGTATGATCCTGAAAATATATATTACTGTCGTGTAACAGGTAATCGGCATTTTGCAGCATGTAGATGAACTGCTCTGGAAGCTCACTGGCACCGTCACTGGTAAACTTTATGCCCTGTATCAGCCATTCATTTTCTGTCAGCTTCTCGATTGACAGGTCAGCACCGACGAGACCAATATCATTGACGATAAAATCGTTATGCATGATAGAGGCGATGACGTCCAGCTCAACGAAGGCTTCTTTAAAATTAAACAGGGGTACTTTATTCTTCTCATCGTAGACAGAAACACCGATAAGTTTCAGACGCGGAGAGAACCAGTGAATCGCCGCGTCGATAGATTCGATCTCGACTGGCAGGCCGATCTGCTGGCTGACTTCCTGCTGTATCTCATTCTTATAACCGGTAGCATATGGCAATACCGCACGCAATAAACTGAATACCACAGCGGCAGAGATCAGCAGCACAGCAAGACTGATGATAATGAAGATTCTGAAGCGTAAAACCAATCGCATTTACGTAATCGAAATTTCTACTTTAGTTAGATATGTTGATTACTACAGGATAACAACATCGTATTGTTCCTGAGTAAATAACGCCTCGACCTGGAACTTGATCGGGATACCGATAAAATCTTCCAGCTCGGCCAGGCTGCTCGACTCTTCGTCGACCAGCAGGTCCACAACATCGTGTGCTGCCAGCACCAGCAACTCCTGTGCATCGAACTGCCGTGCTTCGCGCAATATCTCTCTGAATATCTCATAACAGATGGTTTCCGCCGTCTTGATTGTACCTCTGCCTTCACAGGTTGGACAGCTCTCACACAACACATGTTCCAAACTCTCGCGGGTTCTTTTGCGTGTCATCTCGACCAGGCCTAAAGACGATACCTCACAGATAGAGGTGCGCGCATGGTCTTTTTCAAGCGCTTTCTCGAGGGCACGCATCACCTGGCGTTTATGCTCCGGCTCTGTCATATCGATAAAATCGAGTATCACGATACCGCCGAGATTCCGCAGTCGTAACTGCCTGGCTATGCCCTGTGCTGCTTCGAGATTTGTCTTGAAGATAGTTTCTTCCAGGTTTCGACTACCCACATAAGCACCGGTATTCACGTCGATCGTTGTCAGCGCTTCTGTCTGGTCGATGATCAGGTAACCACCGGACTTGAGCTGTACCTTCCGTTCCAGGCCTTTCTGTATCTCATCCTCGACACCGTGCAGATCAAAAATCGGGCGCTCACCAGGGTAATGCTCGATAAACTCTGCCACTTCAGGAACATACTTTTCTGCAAATTCGAGCATGATGTTACTGGTCTCGCGTGAGTCGACCTTTA
>Ga0316198_10002437_pt1 | contig 11236 bp, 7 predicted proteins | sample OudBieAanoxic_MG_FD_204935 | JGI IMG/M metagenome (GOLD analysis project Ga0316198, IMG submission 204935) | Coastal sediment microbial communities from Oude Bieten Haven, Netherlands - site A anoxic | ecosystem: Environmental > Aquatic > Marine > Coastal > Sediment | place: Netherlands... | reverse complement strand
AAGTCTACTTTTTTTAGGTAGATGTCTGTTACTAGGGAGTCATTTAAATAATTTAATTGTATTTCCCAGCTAGAATCAATCCAATGGAAAACACCATCGCACCATACACCAGTCATAAAAGAATTCCCGTTAGTATGATTTTCTTCTCCTACATAGGGATAGGAGAACTCTCTCATATAGTAGTTTTCATCAAAAGATATAAGCATATTTCCATTTCCAACAGGAATATTTCTAGGCATTTTTTTCCCTCCTCTGCTACAAAGATATTTACATGTTTTACTAAAATAAACAAATAAATCCTTTATTTAATATAGAAATCCGTCAATAAAATAAAGGGGAAAAAGTGTCTTCTATATCAACATTTTATAGCGATATTTAGATTATACAATCAGTGAGTTAAGATTAAAGGTCTGAGAATCCAAAATAATTAAAAAAAATAATAATTAAGTTAAATTCATTTAAACCCTTATTTTAAAAGGCTCAATAGGAATATCTCTAAATTTTTACTTATCTTTGTAATTATATATAAATTATATTGCTAAAATATATGGTGTTTATGGATAATGGTTCATTATTTTTCCAGCTAACAGGATATTACTGTGCTCTACTAGAACCTACTGAGACTAAAAAAAAGTTATAAATCATAGGAGACTATGTATATATTATGTATATATTATGACCTTTTTTAGTATATAAATCATATTTTCAAGGATTTGACCGCTGTATTACTTGTGTATTACAATTGTACAAACAGATGGTTGGCCGACCTTATAGTTTCAAAAAAGCATAATTGATGTATAGTGATTATGATTTACATCGGGGGAGATTCATTATGATAAATTCAGATATTCTTTATCAGTTAATTTTAGCAAATAAAGATAAATGTAAAAAAGGGAAGGTAGCGGACTATATCCCGGGTTTGAAAAATGCCAATAAGGAAAATTTTGGTGTCTGTATGATTGATAATAATAACAAAGTTTCTTGTGCTGGAGATTATGAGAAAAAATTTACCATTCAAAGTATATCAAAACCGTTAATTTTAATGCTGGCAATCTTGGACAATGGGGAAGATTATATCTTTTCAAAGATAGGGATGGAACCTACTGGTGATCCCTTTAATTCAATAAAAAAATTAGAAACATCTTTGAGTAAACCTTTTAATCCTATGATAAATGCTGGAGCAATAGCAGTATCCTCTATGATAAAAGGAAGCACTTCAAAGGACAAATTTAACAGAGTTCTAGATTTTATAAAGAAAATTTCAGAAAATCCTCATCTAGATTATGATGAAGATATTTATTTAGGAGAAAAGATTACTGGAAATAAAAATAGAGCCATGGCTTATTTTATGAAAAATGATGGAATTATAGAGGGAAATGTCGAGGAAGCTCTAGATATATATTTTAAACAATGTTCCATAATGATATCTGCATTTGATCTGTCAAAAATAGGTCTTTTCCTTGCAAATAATGGTGTGACCAGCTTTGGTGAAAGGGTTATTTCAGAGCATACTGCAAAATTAGTAAAGAGTTTGATGGTTACATGTGGTATGTATGATGGTTCAGGGGAATTTGCAGTAAGGGTAGGAATACCTGCCAAATCGGGAGTAGGGGGAGGAATACTTGCACTTGTTCCAGGAAAGATAGGAATAGGCGTTTATGGTCCTGCTTTAGATCCCAAAGGTAATTCTATAGGAGGATATGCTCTTTTAGAGGAGATGTCCAAAATTCTCTCTTGCAGTATTTTCTAGAGTAGCAAGACGTTATAGAGAGGTAAAAACTAGGTTTATGAAATAAATTACGAGTATTAAAAAAAGATAAACTACATAATGAAAGAAGGAGGAACAGATGTTTAATTTAATTAATAATATTATCAATACAGGAAATACAATTTTATGGTCTTATGTACTTATAGCAGTTTTAATAGGGGTGGGATTATTTTTCACTCTGAAGACGAACTTTGTCCAATTTCGTTATATAGGAGAAATGTTCAAAGTTTTAGGAGGAAGTGGTTCGAAAAAAGAAGGGGGAGTATCTGCATTTCAGGCATTCTGTATAAGTGTGGCTTCCCATGTAGGTACAGGTAACCTTGCAGGGGTTGCAATAGCAGTTTCTGTAGGAGGTCCAGGAGCAATATTTTGGATGTGGGTTATTGCACTTATAGGAGCAGCTTCAAGTTTTATCGAAAATACCCTGGCTCAGGCATATAAAATAAAAGATAAAAATGGTTATCGTGGGGGACCTGCCTACTATATGGAAAAAGCCTTGGGAAAGAAAAAAATGGGAATGGTTTTCTCTGTACTTATAACAATATCATTTGGACTTGTTTTCAATTCAGTCCAGGCAAACACTGTTTCATTTGCCTTTGAGGAAGCCTTTGGTTTAAGTAGGATCGCTGTAGGATTAGGACTGAGTGTGCTTACTGCCATGGTTATATTCGGAGGTGTTAATAGGATAGCAAGAGTTTCTGAAATTTTGGTACCTGTTATGGCTACAGCATATGTTTTAGTTGCGTTATTTGTAATTGCAAAGAATTTTACCCTTATTCCTGGAGTTTTTGCTATGATCTTTGAAGGTGCTTTTGGATTTAAAGCTGCAGCAGGTGGAGGTATTGGAGCTGCCATGATGATGGGTATCAAAAGGGGACTCTTTTCCAATGAGGCTGGTATGGGATCTGCTCCAAATGCCGCTGCCACTTCTGAAGTGAGTCATCCTGTAAAACAAGGTCTTCTTCAGACTTTAGGAGTTTTCGTTGACACTATATTAATATGTAGTTGTACTGCCCTTGTGGTTCTTATTTCAGGTGCTAACCAGACTGAAGGATTAACAGGAATTCAACTTACTCAGACAGCTCTTTCTTCACAAGTTGGTTCTTGGGCTAATCTATTTATCGCTGTATGTATCATGTTATTTGCGTTTAGTTCAATCATAGGTAACTACTACTACGGTGAATCTAACATAGAGTTTCTTAAGGTGAACAAAAATTGGCTTCAAGTATTTAGAATGGCTGTAATATCCATGGTTTTCTTTGGAACTCAATCAGCTGTATCAGTAGTATGGAATATGGCAGATCTCTTTATGGGTCTTATGGCTCTTATGAACCTATATGCCATAGCGAAACTAGGTCATATTGCAGTGGATATTCTAGCTGATTATAGAAAACAAAAATCCCAGGGAAAAGATCCTATATTCATAGCTTCAAATATAAAAGGGTTGGAAAATGCTGAAGTTTGGACAGAAGAACACGCAGAGCAATTTAGAGAAGAAAAAAATGAAACTGTAAATATCTAGAATTTCATAGAAAGTAACTTCAAATTTAACCCCTGTTCTAAATTTAGAACAGGGGTTATTAATGTGTATGTTTCCTAAATACTTTGTGTTCTATTTGTTTATATAGTATAATTTCATTGTGTTTTTTTGCTAGTTTTTATTGAAACAATAATTATCTATTCCTGAGGTGATATTTTGAACAAATATTTTACTTATTTTATACTCCTCCTTTTAACTAAAAATTTACGTTATTATTTTTTTGAAAGGGAACTTGAGTTTTCCGGAGCTGTATTTACTATTTTTCTTTTGATTCTTATAGACCAAAAGATTAATTTGAAAAAAATTATGGGTCTGTTTACAGGTATATTTTTCATAGATATTTTTGTACTAAATTGGGGTCTTTTTAATCATTCTCTTGAAAAATCCTATTTTATGGCTCTTCCAGCGATATTTTACTACTATACTTTTTTATTAGGCTGTATAATAATTGATATTAAAAAGCATAACCACGGTAAAAAGATGGTTATACTTCTAATTATGGATTTCATCTGTAACTTTTTAGAACTTCTAGTTAAAAACAGTCATCATCTACCCCTTATCAACTATATGATAATAGCTATAATCATTCGAGGGATAATAGTATATACCATATTTCTCGCATACAAAAAAAAGGAGATGCTGATACTTCAAGAGGAGCACAATGATAAATATATGAAACTAAATCTAATGGCTTCAGATCTTGAAGCTGAATCTTTTTATCTTAAAAAGATATCTGCCAATGTGGAAACCCTTATGAAAAAAGCATATACTTCCTACAAAACAGTATCAGAGGTAGAGGAGGCTAAAAGATATTTTTTAGATCTATCTAGGGAGATACATGAGTTAAAAAAAGATTATACAAGGGTAGTTCTAGGCTTAGACAGTCTTTTTAATAAATTTGAACATGATGAGATTATATCCCTGACAAAAATTGGGGATATAATAAAAAATAATACAAAACGTTACCTTACAGAAATAAACCTAGATATCCTTTTTAAAGTTAAATTTAGGGACAACTTTAAAATCAGATATTATCATAAGATATTTATAGTGATAAATAACCTTATCATTAATGCCGTAGAAGCCATGGCTGAGGATATGACCTCTCTTATATCTAATTCAAAAATTGAAGTTATGCAGTATAGTGATGAGGCTTATATCTACATTGTTGTGTCAGATAACGGTCCTGGGATACCAGATGGTTTTTTTGAACTTATTTACAATCCAGGATTTACAACAAAATTCGATAAAAAAACAGGGATTTCTTCTACAGGGATGGGACTTTCCCACGTAAAAAACATAGTAGATGAAATGGAGGGGGATATTGATATAATATCTTCTTATGAATCAGGGACGAGATTTGAAATAAAACTTCCCATTAAAAACTTTAGAGGTGATACAGTATGAAAAATAGAATTATTATAATTGATGATGATATATCTATAAGGAAGATGCTTCGTTTTATAATAGAAAAGAACTCCCTAGGAGAGATCATTCAAGAATTATCTTCAGGTGACAAGGCGTCAGAATTGATAAAAATCTATAATCCAGATATAGTTTTGATAGATTTTCTCCTTCCTGAAAAAGATGGGGTAGAGATTATAAAAGAGAGTATAAAAAATGGGTATAGGGGAAAAATTATCATGATATCCCAAGTAAAGGATTCAGATATGATAGGTGAAGCCTATAAACAAGGAGTACTTTTCTTTATCCATAAACCTATCAATGAAATAGAAGTGAAAAGTGTCTTAGAAAATATCATAAAAACCATAGAAGTGGATAGGTCCATGGAGATTATAAGAACTACATTGATAAATACTGTTTCTCCTGAAAAGGAAGAGAGTAAAGATAACTTGGAAAAAATATTTTCCGACCTTGGTATAATTTCTGAATTTGGAATAAATGATCTTAAAAAGGTAATCTTATCTATAATGATCCTCAAAGAACGAAATCCCTCTAAAGCCTATCAATTAAAGGATATATTCCAAGAGGTAATAGAAAATTATAAAATTAATGATGGAGTTGATATTAATTTTAAAAGTTTTGAGCAGAGGATAAGACGATTAGTCTACAAAGCTTTTGAAAATATTTGCCATGTAGGAGCAGAAGATTTTTATAATCCTATTTTTTCTAAATATTCAAATATACTTTTTGATATAGGTGAGATCAGGAAAGTCATCAATAATCTCCACGGAAATGAGGTGAAAAAAGGAAAGATCAATGTAAAAAAATTTATAGAGGGGATAGTATTAAAGGTTAGATAAATTTTATCTATTATAATTTCTAAAGGTTTATAGGCTAAGAAGATGAAAAGTAACTCCTAAAAACCTAGTATCAAAAAGCCGATAGTTTGTTATTCAATGTTTATAGTTGTGTACTTATAACAAGAGGCTATTTGAAGCTAAAAGTATTTATTTTGTCGATTAATGTCGGTTTTGTCGTATGACTTAGTGTTGTGTAATTATTAGTAGGGATGGTGTTGGGTAATATGAACTTAATAGAATTCATTAAAGATCAGAATGAATCATTAACAAAGTTAGTGGATTTATTCCCTATGCCTATTTTTTATAAAGATCGAAAGGGAATGTATTTAGGGTGCAATAAAGCATTTGAAGAGTTTGGAAAACTCTCAAGAGAAGAGCTAATAGGAAAGACCGTATATGAACTATGCCCTGAGAAAGAAGCAGATATTTATTCTCAAAAAGATGAAGAGTTGTTCAATAATCCAGGTATTCAAATTTTTGATGGGAAGGTAGTATCATATGATAATAATTGGCATACTGTTCGTTTTCATAAAGCAACCTTTACAGATGATAGTGGAGAAATCACTGGGATCATTGGTATAGTATTTGATATAACCAAAGAGATTGTACAGAAAAAACATTTAGATAAACTGGCTTCCTATGACGAACTTACAGGATTATATAACCGGCGTAAGGGAATGCTTCTATTGGAGGAGCAGATTGAAAAAAGTGGATGTGAGAATCTCACATTTTCAGTTGTTATGATGGATATAGATCACTTTAAAAAAATCAATGACACTTATGGCCATAGCTATGGAGATGAGATCTTGAAGGTGATTTCACAGGTGCTGAAAAATAATTTGAGAGATCATGATATAGTTTTTAGACATGGTGGAGAGGAGTTTATCTACTGCCTGCCCAAGATAGGTAAAGAGGAAGCTTTTTTGATATCGGAGAGGATACGGGAGAGTATATTGAAAAAGTTTGAGAATCATGAGAAAAGTGGATGCAGACATATTACTGCAAGTTTTGGAATTGCAACATTCCCTGATGACGGTGATAGTGTGGATCAGCTAATTAATAGAGCAGATGATGCAATGTACAGAGTTAAAACAAGAGGACGTAATGGGATTGAATTGGCAGGGATAAAATAATTTTAAAAGTACCTTTGAAATTAAGAGACTGAAATCCATTAGAATAAAGGATTTCAGTCTCTTATCTTTATTGGGTATTTACCTCAATTTTATTTCTTCCGCCCTCCTTAGCTTTATAGAGCAATTTATCCACCTCAATCACTATATTTTTTAAACTTATATTCTGGGGGTTATTTATTTCTAATATACCACCGCTGAAACTTACCCGGAGTTCCGGATATTCCCAGGAGGAATTATACACATTTAATCTTATTTTTTCAATAATTTTTTCAGCTTCTTCCAGAGAAGTGTCTGGCAGAACTATTAAAAATTCTTCCCCCCCATATCGGCCTATGAGGTCAATTTTTCGAAGATTTTCAGTTAATATCTTTGCAAATCCCTTTAAGACTTCATCTCCAGCACTATGGCCAAAAGTGTCATTGACACTTTTAAAATGATCGATGTCAATCATGGAAACACACAGAGGGTGTTTAATGTTGGCATTTTCGAGTTTTAATTCCAGCTGTTTTAGAAGATACCTTCTATTATTTAATTGGGTCAGCCCGTCTGTTATTGAAAGTTCCATAAGTTTTTTTTCCATTATTTTTCTGTCTGTAATATCCCTTACAAAGGCAATCCACATTTTTTTGTTATTAAGTTTTACATATTTTGAATTTAATTCGAGAAAAAGAAATTTTCCATTCTTTTTTTTAAAAATTCTTTCTTCGTAGGAATCACCTGTGACAGGATTTTCAGGAGTGACAAAATCATCTGAAGTATTTTTTTTGAAATCAAATAGAGATAAAGTCCCTAATTCTTCCCTTGTATATCCAAGCATTTTGTATGCACTGATATTACAATCTTCTATTTCTCCTTTTTCATTTCCCAAATAAATTCCATCAAGGGACAGATTTATCAATGTTTCATAGACAGTTTCACTTTCGTCGATAAACCTCTTTATTTTCCTCATAACATAAAATTCAGATAAAAAAATTATCCCACCCATTAAAAATATGAAAAATGAAATTTCTATTAAGATCCCCTCCATTTGATCCTTTAAAATTTTTTTATTGATGGAAATTGTTCTGGCTATATCATCCAAATAAACACCAGTTCCTACCATCCATTCCCAGTCATTTATCGCCCTGACAAAAGTCATTTTAGAAATTTCTTTACTCCCCTTTCCTGGTTTTATCCAGTTGTAGTTTAAAAATCCTCCCTGGGGTTTTGTAGATATTTTTTTAAGCTCCTGTATTATTTTTACATTATTAGAATTTTTCAACTCCCATAAATTTTTCCCTATAGCTTTTTTTTCATCGATATTTTCAGTAGCCAGAAGATTCCCTGAAAAATCCAACACAAAAATATATTTTCCATTAGCCGGATTTCTATGAGTAATTTCATTTAAAATATCTTCTTTTATATCTTTTTCTACATCTTCAAAATATGCTCCTGTTCCTATCCAGAGGTTGAGAGGTTTAAAGAGTTTTAAAAATGATTTTTTTCTATGATCATATCCCGTGTTTCCGGGTTTTGCCCACAGATATTCATAGAAACCTTCTCCTTTTTTCTTTACTAAATCTACCATTTCCCTAAAAATATATTTTCCATTAGGACCTCTATAATCTAAAACCATTTCTCCTACATAGTCAGCATTAGATGTAAATAAAAGTTTTCCCTTTTCAACATTCCCACCAAAATAATATCCTCTTCCATCATTAAATCTAATGACTTCAAGGGTTTCTTTGATAAGTTTTTCTATCTCTTCATTGGTCTTCTTTCCTTTATTTTTTTCATAGATAACCGCAGCCATATCATGTGCTTCGTAGGTCCTTTCTTTGATACTCCTATCTAAGATTTTCTCTGTTTCGGATTTATGATACTCTATACTTTGTATAACCTTATTAATAGCATCCTTCACCCTCGTTTTTTCTTTGATTGTATAATCCTGTTTTATCTTTTCCGATTCTTTATTAAAATAATTATATGTTGAATAGATCCATACGCCGCCTATAAACATAATATTGATGGTTACTATAAAAAGTATGGTATAACGAAAACTTTTTCCTATTTTTTTCAAATTTTTCATAAATCACCTCCAATAAATAAAAACTTTTTTTAAATCTAATACAGGGATAAAAAATTTATCGAAGTTTTAAGTGGTAAAACATATTAGTATATTACTCTTTTAATTTAAATTTCCTTTCTTAATTATAACCTATTTTATTGATGCCATCAATAATTATATTCTGGCCTGCCAATATTTCCAAGGGTTGTGGTAGAATTAATTATTTAAACGAGTTGTTTAATTAAGTTAAGTAAAAAGACCGAAAAAACAAGTTATTTGATTAAATAACTTAGATGACCAGGAGGGAGAATTATTCTAGAATATAAAAAAAGATCATCATTATAACGATCTTAATATTGACTATTCAACTAGAATACCTAGAGATCCCAGAGTTATTTTATCGATTCAATCTATAATTATATTCTGGTCTGCCGATATTACCGTGAGTCATAGTAGAACTAATTTTATTTATGCTTTCTAAATAATCCATATATTTTTTTATGGTAACATTACTAATATTGAGCTCTTTTGAAATCTCCCGAATGGTCCATATTTTATTTTTTTCCTTTAGGAGGAGATCTAAAACTCTAGCTAGAGTTTTTTCATGTAAACCCTTGGGTAACTCTAAATTTTCTACTGAAGGTTTAGTATAAAATATATCGATCTTATCCTGGCTTAGATTTAAATCATTAATTGTAGAAGTAGTCTGAAAAAAACTTTTTTTAGTTAAGAATTTATCGATAGCTTCATTGAACCTATTTTTCTGAAAAGGTTTGACTAAATAATCTACAACTCCATATGCCATGGCTTTCTTCACACCTTCAATACCATTAGCAGCTGTGACCATGATCACATCGGTTAAATACTGCTGTTCTCTAATTTTTTTTAATATATCTAAACCATTTGAGTTTGGAAGGAATACATCTAAGATAATTAAATCTACGTTGATTGATTTTAAACTATTTAAAACATCTGTTTCATTTGAAACACAGCCAACAACTTCAAAATTTTCTATCATCTCTATATAGTCTTGGTTGATCATTGCAACCATTGGATCATCTTCAACAATTAATACTTTATACATTGTAATTCACCTCTTTAAATAATCTAATAGTAAAAGTTTTTCCACTTGTATCTTCCCTAAAGGAAAAATTTCCATTGTAAAGATTTGTTCGATCCTTAACTAAATATAAACCAGAACCACGTTTCTCCCCTTTAGAGGAGATACCTCTTTGAAAAATTTTATCTTTAATTTTGGGATCTATAGGTGAACCATTATCAAAAACAGAGATTTCAATAAAATTTTTATCTTCTATAAGAGATAATATTACATTTTTTTCCTCGACATTTGAAAGCTGAAAAGATTCAAAGGCATTTTCTATTAAATTTCCGATAATTACGATAAGATCGTTATAAGAGATAATACCATGTTTTTCATAGAGTAAAGATCCTTCCTTTAATTTTAAATTGATTCTCTGTTCTTTAGCAATCCCGAATTTGCCAATGAGGATTCCCTTTATATAGTAATCATCAATATTGTTAAAATTCAGCAGGTCTAATTTTTCCACCTCTTGAATTTCTAAAACATACTTCTTTAAAAGATCGTATTTTTTTAACTCCAAAAGCCCAGTGATGACATGTAATCGATTTTTAAATTCATGTATGTTTGCTCTCATACTTTTAATAATCTGATCTACCCCTGTAATTTCTTCAACTACATCTTCAATTTGACTTCTGCTGGTAATTGTTATAATAGAACCGATGTATTCGTTGGAATTTATAATGGGGTGAAAACTTATAAATATTTTCTTTTGAAAGATAATAACCTCTTTCATATAAAAGAGCTTTTCTTCAAAGATAAATTTTTTTATCTCTTCTATAAAAAGGGTAGGAGAATTTTCAGGAAATAGTTTCAAATAAGCACTATTTACTTCAATGATCTTATTACTTTTATCCAGTGCAATTATTCCTTTATTGACATTGTTTAAAATAATAGTTTTTTCCTTATACAGGCGAGAAATTTCTTCAGGTTCCAGTCCTAAAATTTTATCTTTAATATTTTTTGCAAAGACTCCTGCTAAAATCCAAGTTAAGATAACTGCTCCTAAGAATAAAAATAGATACATAATAGTTGTTCTGGCAGTGAGAAGCTTGAGGTCTTTATAATATTTTCCCACCATAACAAAACCTATCTGCTTTCCATTTTTAAATATTGGTTCAAAACGTCTCTGGGTTACTCCTTGGGAACCCTTTGTGAGAGAAAAATATGGAATCCCTTCACGTAAAACTTTCCATTTATCCTCATTGACAAAAACTTGTCCAATCTGTGTTTCATCCAGGTGGGAGTACTTTACCCCTTGTATATCAGCAATTACAATTATATCTACGTCTTCTAATTGATTAATAAAAAAAGATACATAATTTTGAATGGACATATCCTGCTGATGATTAGAAAGTTTGTCTATGATAAATGGAGTTTTACTT
>Ga0316198_10002436_pt1 | contig 11236 bp, 10 predicted proteins | sample OudBieAanoxic_MG_FD_204935 | JGI IMG/M metagenome (GOLD analysis project Ga0316198, IMG submission 204935) | Coastal sediment microbial communities from Oude Bieten Haven, Netherlands - site A anoxic | ecosystem: Environmental > Aquatic > Marine > Coastal > Sediment | place: Netherlands... | reverse complement strand
TAACCGAAATCATGATGCCTCACCAGGGTATTGGTGCACTGCGTCTGCTGATGCCGGCGCTGGCACGACTCAGTCGGGGTGACCGCTGGATATGTTGGGTGGCACCTCCGCATATCCCCTATGCCCCTGCCCTGGTCAATGCCGGCATCGATTTGTCCCGCATATTACTGGTGCATCCCAGGGCGCAGCAGGATGGTTTATGGGCAGTGGAGCAAAGTCTGCGTTCCGGAAACTGTGCCGCCGTTCTGGCCTGGCCGACGCTGGACGACAAGGTCATATTGCGGCGCCTGCAACTGGCGGCCGAAGCCGGTGATGCCCTGGGTGTCCTGTTTCGCCCCCGGCACTTTGTACAGCGGCCATCAGCGGCGGCATTACGTATTCAGTTGGCCCCCGGAATCGATGGCAGCCTGTCGGTCTCCATCCTCAAACGCCGTGGAGGCTGGGCGGCAACGCTGCCGCTTTCATGGTGTTAACAGGCTCCTAGATACTTCCCTGCAGGCACATGGTCCACTGGCTTTGCATTCGCGTGCCACAACTGCCACTGGAAATTTTCGCTCGCAGTGGCAATAAAGGGCAGCCACTGGCCGTCAGTGACGAGGGACGGCGAGCCAGTGTGTTGTTGTGTAATGAAGCCGCACAAGGCTATGGCATCTGCCCTGGCATGCCGGTTGCGGCCGCGCGAGCGCTGGCCCATGACCTGATTATCCAGCCCAGGGATCACAAGGCTGAGCAGGCAGCGTTGCACAGTCTTGCCGCCTGGACCTATCAATTCAGTTCCCAGGTCAGTCTCTACCCACCTTGTGCGTTGTTACTCGAAGTGCAGGGCAGTCTGGCCTTGTTTGGCGGGCGTATTGCCTTACTCAAGACACTACGCGCAGGGCTTGCAGGACTGGGCTATCAGGTTCGGCTTGCCGGCGCACCGACACCGCTGGCTGCATTGAGCCTGGCCCGCTGTCAGCGTGAACAAATGGTCGAAGAACCGCATCAGTTGGCAGCGGCCCTGGCTCCTCTGCCCATCTCCGTACTGGACTGGGAGCAGACATTGCTGGACCGTATGGATGGCATGGGTGTGCGCCGGCTGGGTGATGTGTTACGACTGCCGCGTGACGGACTGGTGCGCCGACTGGGCCAGCAAAGCCTGCTTTATCTGGATCGCATGCTCGGCCGCCACCCGGATCCACAAACCCTGTACCAACCACCCACACAATTTAAACACCGCCTGCAGCTGCCGTCAGAAGCCGAACACGCACAGGTATTGCTGTTTGTCTTGCAAAGACTGGTGCTGGAACTGTGCGGCTGGTTACAGGGCCTGGGTGCAGGGGTGCAGACATTCGATATCACTTTATGGCATCGACAAGGGCGCTACACATCCTTGCGTATAGGTATGCACAAGGAGAGCAGGGATGCGGAGCAATTCACCGTCCTGTTACGTGAACGCCTGGAACGATTAGGCTTGCCGGAAGCCGTTATCGCCGTCGAACTTCGTGCAGAACATATTGTAAAAATCGAGGCACAGTCGCTGGATCTGTTCGATAAAACTGATGTGAGAGGCGGGGTGGATTTGCTCGATCGTTTACGCGCGCGACTGGGCGACCAGGCCGTACAAGGACTCAGTGCTGTCGCTGAACACAGGCCCGAATATGCCTGGTGCCACAATGAACCTGGTCACAGCCGGAAAGACAGCAACGGTCAGCAGAGACCGCTATGGCTGCTAGCCGTGCCACGACAGCTCAAAACCCGCAGCGGACGGCCGCGCCTGCAAGGTGAGCTCAAACTGCAACCTGGCTGCGAACGTATCGAATCCGGATGGTGGGATGGACGGGATGTAGCACGTGACTATTTTGTCGCCATAAATCCTTCCGGTTCGTGTTACTGGATTTATCGCGAGCTTGCCGGTGAACGGCGCTGGTATTTACATGGGGTGTTTGAGTAGGAACGCTGCCCTGCGGCGCCTATGGCGGCCAGCAGTCGGCAGTGCCGTAACGGATGGATTCCTTTAAGCCGTTCGCGACTGTGAACTACCGGGTTCAGCCACTTTCGGTCCCTCGCCGATTAAAATAACGGCGACCGAAGTCGCCGACGCTATTGTTGCTGTTGTAATTGTTATGCTGATTTCTTTCTTCTTGCAATAGCGATTAACCCGACGAGGCCGGAGCCGAAGAGCCAGACAGCAGCGGGAATCGGGATAGGGGCAACGTTAAAGTCGAGGGAGAAATCTGCTGCGCCACCCACAGTTTCTTCACCAAATGCACTAGCACCAATGTTGGCATTGGCGGAAAGGGTATAACTATTTGGGAAGAGTGTACCAGACAGATCAAACGGGGTTGTGTTGCCATCGAAGAAAGGCGTGCTGAAGGATATATTGAAAGAGCCATCTTGGCTTCTTAACGAAACATCCGCCTGGCCAAATGAGAATCCGCTGAAAACAGACGATGAAACTACGCCCGATAGATCGAACAAGTGAGGGGTATCCACTCTAAAGTCTACCGACAGGTTTGTGTTGCCATTTGCGTCAGCACTTGTGAAGAAGAATGGGTCGATGGCGGTTATCTCAGCACTGGCTGTAGCCGCCCCGGAAGCGGCAATGGATGTCGTACTGATTTGCGAGCTTTGCTGAGCGGTGCCGTTCGCAGAAGCGTTTTCAAGGCTGAGACCAATTTCTACCGATTCATTGAAATCAGCGAAATCGCCCAGGGAATTTCTCGAAGTGGATGCGCTATCAGACCCCCCTGGTGTATTTATTGAGGCACTCGCAGAAACGCTACGGAATTCACTCAAAAGGACGACTGCGGCGTTGGCTGTATGTCCCAGCCCCATTAAGGCAATAATCAACGCAGCAAGAATGGGTTTATTGGCTAGTTCAGAAATAGACATGGCAAGTCCCTTTATATTGATCTCCAGTCGGTGACGGGTAGTTAAACACGGTGGGACTTACACACTGCTTACTCAAACCTAAGCTGGTTGAGTAAGGAGCAGTAGCAGAGCCGTTCGGTGGAGGGCAACAAAGGGGCGGACTTTGACCGTTCGTGAACTATACCGAGGGGTGTATAACTATATGAATTCAAAGGAATCACTGCAGCGGAATCAGGGAGGAGATCCCCCCGTCTGATCGACGACCGAATGACAAATCATTGCTCCGCGTGCCGACCAAGGGTCGGTTGTTCGGCCAGAAACGGGGATTGGCCTGGCAGCGAGATTGGCTCCCGCAGGAGCCACGTTCCGACTTGCAGCCAGCATTGGTGAATATTGGGAGAATACACACCCTTTTTGTCCAGGCCCTGTCGTAAACTGCCGTCAACCACACGCCCGTTCGCCATCCCACGGCTCCACGCATGTGATCTTTGCGCTACTGAATTTCAATGCCTGGCCCAAGGCATTGGGCCTTTTCCCGTCACTGTAATATGCTCTTGGTGTGAGGCGGCGACAAAATCATCCTCGGCCAGGAGGTGGACCGCCCGAAGCATGACGATCCGTGGTGTATCGACCGAGTCCAGAAGTAAGGCCCGGTGATAGAGAGAATCTATGGCGAGCACAGAAACAACAATTCCTGACCCGACAAAGTCACAGTCCGCCGTGGTATTCCACATCGGGAATATCACCAAGATCTACCAGATGGGAGAGGTGCAGGTACAGGCGCTGCGCGGTATCGACCTCGAATTGTACGAAGGGGAATTCGTCGTACTGCTGGGACCGTCGGGCAGCGGAAAATCGACTTTGCTCAATATCATGGGCGGCCTGGATGTTCCCACCAGCGGTACGGTTCGCTACGGGGACAAAGATATCAGTACCTTTAATGAATCGGTGCTGACCAACTACCGACGCGAACACGTGGGTTTCGTGTTTCAGTTCTATAACCTCATTCCCAGCCTGACCGCGCGCGAGAACGTCGTCCTGGTTACCGAGATTTCCCGGGACCCGCTGGCGCCCGAGGAAACCCTGAAATTGGTCAACCTCGGCGACCGCATGGACCATTTCCCGGCCCAGCTCTCCGGCGGTGAACAACAACGCGTGGCCATCGCCCGCGCCATAGCCAAGCGGCCTCGGGTACTGCTGTGCGACGAACCCACCGGCGCACTGGATATCAAGACCGGCATCATAGTGCTGGAAGCACTGGCGAAAGTGAACCGGGAACTGGGTACCACCACCGTGGTGATCACCCACAATGTCGCCATCGCGGAAATGGCCGACCGCGTGATCCGCCTCAGCGACGGAAAAATCTCTAGCGTCGAGGTCAACACAGATAAAAAATCACCCGCGGAGTTGGTTTGGTAACCGCCATGAGAACGCTGGACCGCAAACTTTGGCGCGACCTGTGGAAACTGCGGGGACAGTCGATCGCCATCACCGCGGTCATGGCCAGCGGTGTCACCTGCTTTCTCATGTTCATGAGCACTATGGATTCGCTGCTGCTGAGCCGCGATCTGTATTACACCGAGTACCGCTTCGCCGATATTTTCGTGCCCATCAAACGCGCACCCGAAGCGGTCGCCCGGCGCCTTGCCGCGATCGATGGTGTCGATAAAATCGATACCCGCGTGGTTGCACCGCTGACCATCGATATCGAAGGCTTTCACGAACCGATCATCGGCACCATTACCTCCATACCGGACAACGGCGAGCCCCTGCTTAACCGGCTGTACCTGCGCGCCGGTCGTCTGATCGAAGCCGGCCGCAATGATGAAATCATCATCAGTGAATCCTTTGCCCGGGCGCACAAGCTGAAGCCCGGCGATACTTTGCACGTCATCATCAAGGGTAAGCGGGAGCAACTGCGCATCGTCGGCATTGGCGGTTCACCGGAGTATGTCCACCAGGTGCGCCCGGGTGGCGTGTTTCCCGACTACGAGCGCTACGGCATCATGTGGATGGGCCGTACGCCGTTGTCACGCGCCTATGATATGGACGGCGCATTCAACCACATCGTACTGACGCTGACGCGCGACGCCAACGAACAGGATGTCGTAGACCAGATCGACGAGATCCTCAAGCGTTACGGCGGCATCGGCGCCATCGCCCGTAAAGACTAGGCCTCGCATCGCTTCCTGGTGCAGGAGCTCTCGCAACTGGAAAACCTGTCCGGCATTTTCCCGATGATATTTCTGGGCGTGGCCGCGTTTCTGCTCAACGTTGTCGTCACCCGCCTGGTCGGTACCCAGCGCGAACAGATCGCGGCATTGAAAGCCTTCGGTTATTCGAACTTCACCGTCGCGCTGCACTATCTGCAGATGATCATGGTCATCGTGCTCGCCGGTATTGTCATCGGTGTAGCTGCCGGCGCCTGGCTCGGCCATATGCTGAGCGAAATTTATGTGGAATATCTCCGTCTGCCGTTTCTGAATTTCACCCTTGAGCCGCTACGCATCATCCAGGCCCTACTGATCACCGTCGTCGCCGGCCTGTTGGGCACACTGGCCGCGGTACGTTCGGCCGTGCGCCTGAAACCGGCCGAAGCCATGCGCCCGGAAGCACCCGCTGTCTATCGCACCTCTCTGATCGAAGAGTTGGGTCTGAAACGGCTGTTGTCGGCGCCTACCCGTATGATCCTGCGCAACCTGGGCCACAAGCCGGTCAAGTCACTGTTATCGATGCTGGGGATCGCGCTGGCCGTCGCCATCCTGATGACCGGCCGCTTTCCGGAAGACAGCATTGATTACACGATGTACGTACACTACGTCCTGTCGCAACGCGATGATCTGGCGGTCGGGTTCGACGACGTGACCTCACGCCCAGCACTCACCGAACTGCAAAGCCTGCCCGGGGTCGAATACGGCGAACCCTACCGTTTCGTGCCGGCACGACTGCGTTTCGAACACCGCAGTTATCTCACTGTAATTTGGGGGTTCGAACCCGGATCGACCATCAAGCGCCTGGTCGACAGCGAACTCAGGGTCGTCAAACTACCCCCCGAGGGCATCGTCCTGAATGAATACCTGGCGAAAAATATCCTGGGTATGGAAACAGGCGACCTGGTCACTGTCGAAGCACTGGAAGGCCGCATGCCCAAAGAACACCATGTGCTGAATGGTTAAGACGTATCAGCCCGAGAAGGGTTGGATTGTTCATGAAGCGTTGTACAAATAGTCTAGGAGGACGTTATGTTTGCAAGGATAACTACTGCGCTCGTCGCATATCCTATCGCGATTACACTTTCAGCCAGTGCCAGTAGCGCGCTGGCGAGCGGAGACGGATTGACGCCTATCGAGAATTTAGGCAAGAAGATCTTCTTCGATGAGAACCTCTCCATCCGCAAAAACCAGGCCTGCGCCAGCTGCCACGTCCCGGAAGTGGGTTGGACCGGTGAAGACTCGGAGATCAACTTACACGGTGCGGTTTATGAAGGCTCGATCAAAGGCCAATTCGGCAACCGAAAGCCACCGAGCTCCGCCTATGCGACGCTGTCGCCGATATTCTATGCCGACTATGGCAACCGGCTGCTTGGTGACAACGACGACGAGCTGGCCACCGACCCGCTGTTCGTGGGTGGCAATTTCTGGGACGGTCGTGCAACAGGTTGGGAGCTGGGCAACCCGGCGGCCGACCAGGCCCAAGGGCCATTTCTAAACCCCGTCGAGCAGGCACTTCCCGATCCCGCCTGTGTCGTCTACAGAGTGTGTGAGGGCGAGGGCGCATACGGCGACCTCTTCAAAGAAGTTTGGGGGCCCGGTTCCTGTGCAATCGACTGGCCGTCAGAGGGCCAGGTGAACAGCCAATGCAACAAACCGGACGGCCAGGTCCCCCTGTCGGTGCAGGACCGCGAGAAAGTCGATCGGGCGTATGATCTTGTCGCGTTGTCCATTGCCGCGTTCGAGGCGTCGAAGGCTAGCAACGCATTTACATCGAAGATCGATGCCCGTCGGGCTGGCCTCTATGAGTTCACGGTGCTGGAAGAGCTGGGGCGCCAGATCTTCCGTGGCAAGGGCAAGTGTTCCCAATGTCATGTGGGCACCCCGGGTCCCGGTGCGCCGCCGCAGTTATTCACCGATTTTACCTACGACAACCTCGGCGCGCCAACAAATCCAGAAAATCCCTTCTCCATTGCTAATCCCTATTGGCGAGACCCCGGCCTGGCGGGATTCTTGGAGACCGTCCCCGACTATGCCCGATACGCGCCCACGAACCTGGGCAAACACAAGGTGCCAACGCTGCGCAATGTGGGGCTGGGATCCTGTGAGGCCTTGGAAGTTGGTGAGGACTCCACAGAGAGTAGTTCGCGCCGCAAGCACGACGACGATGACGACGACTGCATCGTCAAGGCCTACATGCACAACGGGTACTTCAAGAGCCTCAAGAGCGTGGTGCACTTCTACAATACGCGCGACGTGAAGCCGAGCTGTGAGAGCCTTTCTATCTTTGACGCGACCGAGGCGGACGCCCTCGCTAACGACTGCTGGCCCGAGCCTGAAATAGTTCAAAACGTCAACACCGATGAGCTGGGTAATCTTGGGCTGACACCGGAAGAAGAGGACGCTCTGGTTGCCTTCATGCTGGCCATGAGCGATGGCTATCTGGACGGACGAGATGAGGACTGAGGGATCAAGCCATCCCTAATCAACCTGGCAGGCCCAAGGCAAGGCCCCAGCGAGCAACAAATCGCCCGGATGAAGCAGACGCTTCATCCGGGCATCATTGCATCCGGGCCCATCTGATTCTTCGACATCCATACAGGCGGGTATTGGATTGGCTAATATCTCTGCCATTCTATCCACTCAATGAACGTCTCTGCTGGCTTCACATATCACTATATTTCAAGCTTCTTCCATCGTTCGCTCTTGAACCAGAACCAAGACAGACCCAGGCATACCAGCCAGCCGGCCATTTCAGCAAGCCAGATATATTCAAGCTCCAAACCCAGATACAGAGCACAGTAATACGCGATACCTACGGTGCAAATTGCCACAACAATCTGGATAATGAGAATAGCGGGAGTGTCGCCAGTGCCAAACACGGCGGCATAATAGGTAATTCCGGGAGCAGCGATCATACTAGTTAGCATCACCACAAACAGGCTGTTGATTGATGCTTTAATGATTGTTTCATCGGGTGTAAATATGGAAAGCACGAATTCCGGCTGAGCCAGCGATAGAATTAGCATTGGCGCTATTACCATATAGTTTAATTTTATTGTCCTGCGTATGAGTAATTTCAGCTGTGGAATCCGCTGCTGACCAATCAAATTACTAACCATTGTACACACAGTTTCGGCAAAACCGTCGATCGGGACCAGGAACAAGGCATAGCAACTATAGATAATTGTGGCACTGGCCAGCGCCACTTCGCCTAATTGCTCAAAAATCAGAAAGAAAAGAAACCATTTCAAGGTTTCGACAAGGGCTTCCAAAGACACCGGCGTTGAAATAGCTATTAGCTTTTTGGAATACAAGTGATTCCAACTGGCAACCTGCAACAATCCGTATTGTCGTGCATATCCTTTACGCAACACATCAAGGGTAAGAAATAAAAAAACAGCCACCTCGGCAGTGATTGTTGCAAACGCAGCGCCTTCAATACCCATCTCAGGCAAGCCTAGCTTGCCAAATATTAATAAATAATCCAGTGCGATATTGCTGAATGCCAGAACAGCGGTAGCGCCGATGAGCACCCTGGTTCTTGAAATACCGATATAAAATGCGCTGTATGCCAAGTTTAATGACTGAAAAAGTAAAGCATAAGCGGTGATTTGCAAGTATTTATTGACCGCATCTTGCACATCATCAGATGCGAACACCATCGAGGTAGTGGCCGGGACGATAAATAAAATTACAAGAATGAAAGTAATAGATACAAGTGTCAGCAAGTAGATGCCTTGATTGAAGACCCGACCGATTTCTTTTTGCTGCCCTTGTCCCGCACGCCGGCCAATAATGATCTGCATGCCATCGACGAGCCCCAGTGACAGGAACAGGGCAACACCGTAAATGGCATCAGCCAGACCGACCGCCGCCAGCTCCGTAACACCATAACGCGCAAGGAAGATAGTGTCGGTAATATCAACAATGGTCTCGCCGACACCCGCGATAATAATGGGAAAAGAAATACCCCAGATATTGTTATATGTGGGGTTAAATCTCATATCAGTCGATTGTACCGGTGACTGCTGGCGAGTCGCATCTTGTTAAAGCAATACTAGATCATATGACTTGCGGTTCAAGTGCATCACCATGCAAGACAACAAAGCACCGCTTTTCAGAAACTCGCTTAGATTAAAAAAAGACAGTTCGAATGCATATTGTATTGCGATATCCTCCAGTGCGCGGTTTTTCTGTTTTTCCTCGTTATAATATTCATCCGTTGCCTTCATCTCATTTATGTTAGATGCATTTAGCAGGGAGTTACCCAGACGCACGGTATTACAAATTCCTGATAAACAGTCATCGATACTGACGTCAACAATATTGGTTACCGCTTCGATTTGCCTGACTTCTTCTGTTGTATACATCTCGGTACACACCAGGGTTTCCTCTCGCGTTAACGGGAAAACCGTACAGTCAAGGTGATATAAATAGGGGTCAGTTTCCTGCAAAGCTATGATCCGCGCACCGAATTGTTCAGCCATCCAGTCGTAGGCCCTCTTGTCCGAGCGGGTACCGTAACCGCCCAGGTAGATATTGTCATGTAAATGTTTGAGCTCGGCTTCACCTTCGAAATGGTAGGGGGGAGTCACAGCCTGATAACCCATTAATTCAAAATATTCTTTGCCAATTCTGGTTTCCGGAACTCTGACTTCCGTACTGAAATTTGAAAGTATTACAGTCGTGTTGTTTGATTTCTGCTCCTCCAGAATAACACCCATATTCGCGCAATATACTAAATCCTGTAAGCCGGTTACTTTTGGTGTCGGTAGCAAAAAGACAACGGCTTCCGCGGCCATGAAATGATACAGCTGCAAAAACTGCTTGATGGCATTCTTGATATTCACCCTACGATGTTCTTCATCGAGCTCCTGCATCCACGCATTGTTGATGACGTCCGTTGCCAATGAGAATGGCACGTTTAACAGATATGCAGCCTTATCGAGTGATGTGGGATTTATGTTGTCTGTCACGATTTTTCCTTAATTTTTACCAGTGGATCGATGCCCGCTTCAACATGCATTCCCGCATCCAATATTGGTATAAATTCATAGAGCTCGGATAGCGGGATTATCAGGTCCACTTGCGATCCGTAACGGATCATGGAAAAACGTTGATTCTGAGCAAACGGTTGGTTCTGTTTTAACTTGAACGGCATGATGCAATCAATATCATAGTCCGCTACCTGCAATACGTAATATTCCTGTTTCAGCTGCATCGAGTAGATACGATTCAATACTCTCTGGTTGTTGAACAGATAATCTGCATTGCGCGTGTAGGGTACGATATCACCCAGTATATCCTTTTCTACATACAGCATCGGATAATTATACGTATCGATAGTATCCAGTTCGTTGTAACACAGACATCCGGGATAAGGCACGCGGTTGATGTGCACATCATAGAATGTCATGAATATCCCTATTACCAGGCTCGGTTTCCTATACGCCTCATTGCGCATAGCCGTCTGCAATGAATACGCTTTGCCTTTAATATCAATGATGCTTTGATCTGCCGGTACTTGTTTTGCATACAGCACGATACCATCTGCTGGCGGATAGAAATAATTGGTATCTGAAAACACCGGGCGATTGGGATCACGAAAAAAATATTGTTCTGACAACCAGCGCATGGATTTGTCACGCAGCCCTGCGATATCAGTATTAATCCATTCGGATAGTTTTTTTGCCATGTCTTCTTTTATATCCTGTCCTGTTAAATTGCACCCAAAATTAACCTACCTGAACCCATAGTTTGCATCGAATATTGACCCACGTACAACTCCTCCTGGATCGAAACGAAGCAGGAGACAAGAGGAGCACAGCTGCGACGCAGAAGAGCACGACCAGCACCAGCTTCATACCTGTTGTCACATTGTGAAACAGCCGACCGATGCGCACACTGAATGCGTGAAAAGCCGTAATGGTGGCCATTGTCACGACAAGCTCACCAGACCGGCCACAGCTCAGGGAACGCCGTGGCATAACGCCCTAGCGCCATCAACCTCACCCGCTTTGACGATGTGTTCGCACCGAACAGGAAACACCGTGCGGCGGTGACCCCGGCCAGGCGGGGGAGGGGGAACAAACCCAAGGCCGCCGAGGCGGGCCAAGAGCAAACCTCTGCCGAGCGACGGGCATGGCCCAGGCCAGCCTCTCGACCGGTTC
>Ga0316198_10002434_pt1 | contig 11243 bp, 11 predicted proteins | sample OudBieAanoxic_MG_FD_204935 | JGI IMG/M metagenome (GOLD analysis project Ga0316198, IMG submission 204935) | Coastal sediment microbial communities from Oude Bieten Haven, Netherlands - site A anoxic | ecosystem: Environmental > Aquatic > Marine > Coastal > Sediment | place: Netherlands... | reverse complement strand
CACCGTATTCGATACCGTTGTGCACCATCTTCACGAAATGACCGGCACCGTCCTGCCCTACCCACTGGCAACACGGTTCGCCATCGACCTTAGCTGATACCGCCTGGAAGATGTCTTTTACCAACGGCCAGGCTTCCGGGTCACCACCGGGCATTATGGATGGGCCATGGCGTGCACCTTCTTCACCACCTGAAACGCCGGTACCGATAAAGCGTAGACCTTTCTCTCTCAGGTAAGCGGTGCGCCGGGTAGAATCCGGGTAGTGTGAATTTCCGCCATCGATGATGACATCCCCCGGTTCCAGCAACGGCACCAGCATATCGATAAAACGGTCGACAACTTCACCGGCTTTTACCATCAGCATCACCTTGCGAGGTACCGATAATGTCTGCACCAGCTCTTCCATGCTGTGTGCACCTATGATACTGGTGCCTTTTGCCGGCCCCTCAATGAATTCGTCAACCTTGCTGGTGGTGCGATTGAACACGGCGACACGGTAACCATGGTCTGCCATATTCAGCACCAGGTTCTGTCCCATTACTGCAAGTCCGATAAGCCCGATATCTGCCTTTTCCATAGTTCACTTTCTCTTGATGATGATTTTCAGGAATAGTATCCTCTGTATATTACATCCAAGCAAAGATTAAGCCACGCGTTAATTAACTATATTTTTTAAACAGCGAAAACAGCAGAAGCTGTTATCATACAAAACTGGCACGAGAATTGAACTGTTTTAATAAATGTACATTTAATGCCTATAGGATGGTTGATTTGCGCACTAATCAAGGTCACTGTGACTGATCGTGGTGCATTTCTGCACTATTCAATACAGGCTGTTGTGATATTTTCCGCAGCGTCAACGGGTGATTTGATTCATGTCAATAACATATTTGTAATCATCTATAAGCTTCACCTGCAACCAGTTGTACAATAACCAGTAAATTCTGACCTAATTTTTAATATCACCAGGGGATAGACGAGCTAATAATGCCGGGGACCAAGAACATACCATTGCAGTTCATCAACCTGTGGTTGACACTGCTACTCATCTGGCTTATTGCTAACGGCAACCTTAGGGCAGACACCGTGATTAGCGGAGTGGTTGTCACTGCGTTTATCGCCCTGGCATTTTCTACTTTCGCCCGGGTCTACAGCGTGATCCGCTGGTCACCGAGCGTCATCTATCATTACCTGGTGTACCTCGCTGTATTCTTCATCGAACTGTTAAAGGCTAATCTTAACGTCATGCGGCTAGTGTTCTCACCACGCATCGATATCAGGCCGGGAATCGTCGAGATCAAGACCGAGCTTAAAACACCTATGGGTCGGTTGGCTCTGGCCAACAGTATTACCTTGACACCGGGCACGCTGGTCGTTGATATCAAAGACGACTCGCTGTTCATCCACTGGATAAACATAGGTGCGACTGACCCGGTCGCTGCAACCGAGGCCATCTCCGGCCGTTTCGAAAAACTCCTCAAGGTGATTTATGGATGATCCAGGAGTGAACAGCGATGACTGATTTTGGAATGACAGAAATAACCATAATTATCTCTTCCGTGCTGATATTTTTCAGTATCGTGTTCGGTATCGTTCGCCTGGTGATCGGCCCCGATACCGTTGATCGAGTGGTCGCGATCGACCTGTTGACCATCGTCACGATCGCGTTGATAGCACTGCTCGCACACCAGGCTGAACGCTTTATCTACCTCGATGTTGCGCTGGTTTACGGCTTGCTCAGTTTTCTCGGAGTACTTGCTGTCGCCCGTTACCTGGAAAAAGGAATCTGATCAGCTCATGTCATCACTCGTCATCACTTTACTAACCGTCGTGCTGTGTGCAGGCATCCTCATCGGCGGACTGCTCGCTGTGATGCTGAACAATATGGTCAGCGCAGTGGTCAGTGCCGGCCTCGCCAGCCTGTTCGCATCCGTGGTCTATGTCGTGCTGGCGGCACCTGACGTGGCGATGACCGAGGCGTCTATCGGTTCTGGTCTGACTACCATGATCTTTCTCTACGCCATCCGCAAGACGCAAAAAGTTGAAAGCGAGGATGACGAATGACACATCTTCTCAGCGAAATCATCGGCAACCTTTTTCTCATCATCGGCTCTCTGTTCCTGTTCTCGGCTGGCCTGGGTGTATTGCGTATGCCGGACACCTACAACCGAATCCAGACCGGTACCAAAGCGACGACGCTGGGAACCATCATGGTCCTTGTCGGACTGGCTTTTCTACACCCGGCCTGGACCTTGAAACTGATCATCCTGATATTCTTCGTCATGCTGACCAATCCGGTGTCTTCACATGCACTGGCACGCGCAGCACACTCTATCGGCATTTTTGAAACCGAAACCACGGTCATCGATCAGCTTGGCAAAACCGAGGAGAGTGATCCCGATAAGGATACGGCAGAAGAAAGCAACGGAGTACAGGCGAAATGATCAAACGGCTCTTCATTTTTGCAATGCTGGCTCTTATGGCGATGATCTTTTTCAACCTGGTCGCAAACTATAACGAGAACACCTCGTTGTCCAAGCTCGGTAAATACTATGTCGAGAAAGGTCCCCAGGAGCTCGGTGCCCCCAATCTCGTCACCGCCGTCGTCGTCACCTATCGTGGCCTGGATACACTGGGCGAGGTCACCGTGCTGTTCATCTCTGCCGCCGGTGTTGGCCTGCTGTTACGCCGCACCCGACGCAACCAGGATGATGACGAAGGTCTGCAACAGGGTGATCGTGAAGAAGAGACCGCCATCAAACACAAACCTGCCAGCGAGATCGTCGAAACAGCCACCGAATTATTACTGCCGATGGTAGTCCTGTTCGGTGTCTACGTATTCATGAATGGTCACCTGTCTCCCGGTGGCGGTTTCCAGGGCGGCGCTATCATCGCTTCGGGTACCATGTTCCTGTTACTGGCACTGCCGGAATCACATATCAGCCGTCTGATGATCGCCATCACCGAATCCATGTCCGGATTCAGTTATGTCGTGGTCGGTGTACTCGGTGTCGTCCTGGCCGGTGGTTTTCTCGATAACCGCATCATGGACCTGGGCACTTATGGCAGCCTGTTCAGCGCCGGTGCGATACCGTTGATCTATCTCTTCGTCGGTCTCAAGGTCGGCTTTGAGCTCAGTGCGGTACTCGATCGTTTTCGCAAAGAGGACACCGGCCCGGTATGAATATATTAACCGACATCCCTGTTTCTCTCATCGTGCTGTGCAGCGGCCTCGGCCTGATACTGATCGGACTCTGGGGCATGCTGACGCAACGTAATATGATACGAATGATCATCGGTTTTTCGCTGACCGATACCGGCATCCACATGGTCATGGTCTCTATCGGTTATGTAACCGGCGGCACCGCACCGATCATCAATGACGCCGTTCCCATGGCGGATGCGGTCAACCGTGTAGTCGATCCGGTACCCTCTGCACTGGTACTCACTGCCATCGTCATCGGGCTCGGTGTGACTGCAGTGATGCTGGCATTTGCAGTACGCATCTATAAAGCACGTAACACGCTGAATATCGATGAGTGCACGGAGTCGAAATGGTAACAGCGGCCATAACAGACCTACTGCTGCATCCTTTAGGCATCTATGTACTGGCACTGGGTGCAGGCTTCCTGATCCCATTATTCGACCGCGCACATCGCGGTTCAGCGATCCTTGTGTTCCTGCTGGCCCTGGCCTGTATGGTAGGGATCGCCGGCTTCAACCTGTTTGGAATCATCAATGGTGCAACTGCCATCGATATCGAGACCGCGGGCATCAAGCCGCCGTTTTCTATCAACTTGCGCTTCGGCCTGCTCGAAGGCGGTATCGTACTCGCGGTCAATACCGTCGCTCTGCTGGGTGCCTGGCATTACCTGCCTCGATTAAAAGAACACGCTTCTGCCCTGCTGCTCTACCTGATACTGGTGATGGGCATCAATGGCATGGTGATGACCCGCGACCTGTTCAACCTGTTTATCTTTATCGAGATCACTTCGATTGCAACCTATGCGCTGATCGGCATGGAGCGTTCCGGCAGTGTACTGGCCGCGGGTTTCAAATACATCGTCGCGACCTCGATCGCATCGGCATTCTTCCTGCTCGGCACCATATTCATCTACTACCAGACAGGCACATTAAACATCGATGACATCATCGCCAACCAGGAACTGATCAGTGGTCCGATCGGCTTTATCGCAACGCTGTTCGTTCTCACCGGCCTGCTCATCGAGCTTAAACCTTATCCTGCCAATGGCTGGGGGCTTGATGTCTACGAAACGGCTTCCACTGGTATCGCCTCGCTGATCTCAGTCGGCGTTTCGGCAGGCATGTTCTTTGCCGTCTATAAACTGTTACCGCTGGCAGGTGATTTCCTGCACAGCATCGCGTTCATCGGCGGCCTCACTTTCCTGTTTTCCAACATCATCGGTCTGAAACAGGACAATACAAAACGTCTGCTGGGTTATTCATCCATTGGCCAGATTGGGCTGCTGACACTGGCGATGGCATTACTGGCACAACTCGATTCACAAGTCGACCTACAGGCCCAGATTTATCTCATCGTCGGTGGCCTTTTTGTTAATCACCTGCTCGCCAAGGCCGGGCTGTTCTGGCTGGCGGGGCTGGTCGATAGAAGCAGCATCCGCGGCTGGTCGGTTATCAGCAAGCGCCGTGGCATGTTATTGCTGCTCGGCATCATGATGACAGCACTTGTCGGCTTGCCGCCATTTCCCGGTTTCTGGGCGAAATGGGAGCTGGTAATGCTGCTTGCCAGCAACGATATGTTTGGCTGGATCAGCCTTATCCTGCTCGGTTCATTACTGGAGGCAGCTTACCTGTTCCGCTGGTTCAGCTATGCACAGCAATCAGCAGCTGATGATGAGCAGGCCGAGATACCCGTTAGTTTCTGGCAGCCGCTACCGGTCGCCATCGCAGTCGTTTTATTGTTTGCCACCGGTTACGTCATGGCAGCAGTCATGCAGGTCGCCAGTCCCGAATTATATCTGCCGCTGGTCGCCGGCTTTGCACTCTGGCTGATCGATGGTGTACACGGCCGCTACAAGAACCTGCCGATGCTGGTTGCAGTTGCCGTCGGCGGTTACCTGCTGACAAAAGACCTCGACGGCATCAACCGTTTATTCAGTTACCTGCTGATCGGCGGTGGACTGCTAGTCAGTATCGCGGCGCTGTACCGCAACGATGACCGTAAAGGTTTCTACCCGCTGCTCGCCGTACTGCTGCTGTCACTGGCAACTCTGCTGCGTGCGCAATCTTCGCTGGAGTTTTTCTTCAGCTGGGAACTGATGACACTGAGTTCTTATCTACTGATTACACTCGGGCGTGATGGTGCGAAACCAGCACTGAGCTACCTGCTGTTCTCGCTCGGTTCGGCCTATCTCATCTTTGCAGGCTTTGCCGTCGCATACGGTGCGACCGGTAGCCTGCTGCTATCCAGCCTGGGTAATAGTGGTGAGTCGATGACCATGATATTCAGCCTGCTGGCCGCTGGTTTCATCATCAAGATGGGCGGCTTCGGTTTTCACATATGGTTGCCCGATGCCTATGCTGAAGCGGATGATGACTTTACCGCGCTGCTTTCTTCAGTGGTCAGCAAGGCTGGCGTCTTCGGCCTGGTCATCATCGCCGCCCAGCTCGGTGTGCGTTCTGATATCGGCCTCGATCCGGCCTATGTACTCGGCTGGATAGGCATCCTTACCGCCACCTTCGGCGCACTGATGGCGGTATTCCAGGAAGATCTGAAACGCCTGCTCGCCTATTCCAGCATGGGACAACTGGGTTATATCGTCACCGGTGTCGCACTGATGAGCCACCTCGGCTGGGTCTCTGCGATGTATATGACGGTCAACCACTTTCTGTTCAAAGGTATCTTGCTGCTATCAGCCGCTGGCATTATCCTGCGCACCAACCAGCGCCTGATGTATAAGATGGGCGGCCTGATCAAGAACATGCCATTCACTTTCACCTTTACCATGATCGCGATCATCGCCATGTCCGGGGTACCACCGCTGACCGGTTACGGCGGTAAGTGGATGATGTTCAACGCACTGATGGACAAGGGCTGGTACTGGATCGCGGCACTGGCGTTCTTCTCCAGCGCAGTTGCTTTCCTCTACATGTTCCGCCTGCTGCAGACCGTATTTCTCGGCCAGCGCAAGCTCGAACATCACGAGTTACGCGAGGCCCCGGCCATCCTGCTAATCCCGCAGGGTGTGATGATCGCCTGCATCATGGTGGTCTCGGCCTATCCGAGACTGCTGCTTGATCCGCTGTCAGCCGCCATCGATCCGTGGATCGCTAATACCCTGGTGTGGGAAGGTACCGCCATGGTGACAAACTTCGGCTACTGGAATGCACCGATGATCATGGGCGTGGTCGGCGGTGTCTGGATGGTGCCGCTGATACTGCTGCTGCTGATCTCACTGACCTTGAAGATCCAGAAAGTCGAACAGTTCAATATCGTGTTCGCGGCTGAACGTCCACACCGTCCTGAAGAAACGCATTATGCCTATAACTTTTTTGCGCATTACGACCGCGCTATCGGCTTCCTGGTCAGACCGAGGGCGACCGCATTCTGGAACACTATAGTCGAATGGAGCCACACGACGGCTTCTTCACTGCGCATTTTCTATAACGGTAACGGTCAAACCTATGCACTATTCGTTGTCATGTATTTTGTTGCCATGTTCCTATTAAATGGAGGACTCGCGCTGTGATCTTCGATAGCATGAACGAATGGCTGTCCAAAGCCGGCTATTTTTCTCTTACTTTATTGATAGTAACCTTCTACGGGCTTTTCGTCGGGGCATTGATCGAGCGTATCATCGCCAAGGTTCAGGGCCGTATCGGCATCCCCTACTCACAGCCGTTCATTAATATTCTGAAGAACTTCTTCAAACGTACCGCTATCAGCCACGGCATCATGTTCTACCTCGGCCCGGTTTTTCGTATCGCCGGCGGCATAGGTACACTGGCTTTCATACCGGTTATCTACGGCAGTGAGATGTTCTCCAATTTCAGCACCGCCGGTGACCTGTTCCTGGTGATCTATTTCATGTTTTTCGGCCAGCTGGGTATGGCGCTGGGCGCCGGTGAAAGCGGACACCCCTATAGCGCCATCGGTATCGCCCGCGGCCTGTCGCAGATGACCGCCTATGAAGTACCATTCGCGCTGGCAGTGATATCGATCGTGATCCAGTACGACACCCTGTCGCTCACCGAGATCGTCGCTGCCCAGCAAGGTGGCTGGCAGAACTGGACAGTGATCACCAACTGGGTGGCCACGCTTGCCGCGATGCTGGCATTACTCGGCATGACAGGCTATTCACCGTTTGATATTTTCCTGGCGCCGCAGGAGATCCCGATCGGTCCACCGACAGAATTCCACAGCGCCTACCTGTCTCTGTTGCAGACTAACCGTGCGCTGTTCGGTGCAACCAAGCTGATCCTGTTCATGAACCTGTTTTTCGGCGGAGCCACCGGCTGGGGCGAACTGATGATAAAAACCTTCCTGATCTATATGGTCGCGATCGTCGTCGGCGTTGCCTTCCCGCGCTTCAGGGTCGATCAGGCGATTCGCTTCTTCTTTAAAATCCCGACCCTTATCGGGGTGATGTCGATAATATACGCACAGATGCTGCTGACTGCTTAACGAGGACTGAATATGAAAAATAGTCTCAACACTGAAGACACCCTGGAAAATTCTGGTCTAACGGAAGAGGAACAGTTGCTGTTCAGTAATGCTCGCCCAAGAGCCTATGAACCTTACCCTATTAAAGCGGTAGAAGATTTTGCGAACTGGGCAAGAGCCAATTCCTTATGGATCCTTGCCTTCGGTACCGGCTGCGGCGCCATCGAACTGCGACCACTGATGACGGCCCGCTTCGATGCCAACCGTTTCGGCGTTGCCGGACGGCCGACCCCGAGACAGTCATCGGTATTCATTATCGGCGGCTATGCCTCGGTAAAAACCCTGAAGCGCATCATCCGAAGCTATGAACAGATGCAGGGACCCAAGTTCGTCATCTGCCTCGGCATCTGCCCGATCAATGGCGGCATGTATTTCGACAGCTACAACACCATCAACCAGTTCGACCAGTATATCCCGGTCGATCTTTACGCAACTGGTTGTATGCCTCGCCCGGAAGCACTGGTTGCAAGCATCATGGCATTGCAGAAGAAGATCAAGGCGGGTGAATGTGATGGCGCCAACCGTTATGTAGAAAACTTTGACTGGTACAAGGCCAACCAGAAGAAGGTCATCAAGAACTGGGATATGCCCGACTATAACTGGTAACAGAATCTGGCTGCTAATGGGCAACAGGTAATCGATAAGTGAAACTATGAATGATTTGATGGAAAGACTGCAGCGTGACTTCGGTGTCGATGACATCACCGTGCGCAAACCTGCGCTGACGACGTTCAGGGTCAAAAAAGACAGCGCCGAGACACTGATCCGTGAACTGCGCGACCGTGAAGGTTACACGCACCTCAATTTCATGACCTGCATCGACTATATCGAAGACGGCATCTTCACCCTGGTCTACATGCTGCACAACTACGATAAAAAACACTCGCTGGGCGTACATGTCGATATCAGCCGCGAGAATGAAGACATGGTCTCCATCCATACGCTGTGGGCACAGGCATGGACCTACCAGCGTGAACTGCGTGAGATGTACGGCATCAATTTCCCCGGCAGTCCGCGTCTCGAGGAAGACTTCTGCCTGGAAGGCTGGGACGATATACCGCCGATGCGCCGCGAGTTCGATACCAAGGAATTCAGCGAGCAACGTTTCGGCCACCGTGAAGGCCGGCACAGCGAAGAGCCGCGTGACCACATGAAAGTGGAGCTATATCCAAACCGCGGGGGGGACGAGAAATGAAACTGCCATTTGGCCGTACCACCAGCAGCCCCATTTCAACAGGCCACTCCGCCTCGCTGGATTTTGCCCAGCCCGAACCTGTCGACCTGGCTTCAGGAAAATACGTCAAACTGTGGCAAGGACCGCAGCACCCGGGCATCACCGGCAACATGTCACTGGAGCTGACGCTCGACGGCGACACCATCATCGACTGCAAGACCCATGTCGGCTACCTGCACCGCGGTTTCGAAAAACTGATGGAACGCCGCAGCTTCATCCAGAACTTTACCGTGGTATGCCGTATCGCGGTACCCGAACCGACATTCAACGAATACCTGTACTCGCATGCGGTAGAAGAAATCAGCGGTATCGAGATACCAGAGCGTGCCACCTGGCTGCGCACCATGAACCTCGAGATGATGCGCCTCGCCAGTTTCCTGATGTGGATCGGCGGCCAGGGCGGCGCCTTCGGCCAGTACACCGTCGCTAACTGGACACTGGCCTATCGCGACTACGTACTCGACCTGTTCGAAGAAATGACCGGCGCCCGCATCTATCACATGTATATCGTGCCCGGCGGCGTGCGTGCCGGCCTGCCAGACGGTTTCGAGAAACGTGCCCGCGAGATCATGGATGGCACCGAGAAGCTGCTCGACCAGATCGAACGTGTGATGTATAACAATACCGTGTTCAAGGCCCGCGCCAAAGGCCTCGCGGTCATCACCCCAGAGATGATCGATCCCTATGGTATCGTCGGTCCGAATGCACGTGCCTGCGGTGTAGAGCGCGACCTACGCAAAGACGAACCTTACCTCGCTTACGAACATCTCGATTTTGATGTCATCACCGGCAGTGATTCCGATGCCTATGAGCGTGCTTATCTGCGCCTGCAGGAGACCCGGCAGTGCGTCAGCCTGATTCGCCAGTGCCTGGACAATGCACCGACTGACGGTCCATTCCAGGCCGATATGCCTAACGTACTACACTGGAAAGTACCCGCTGGTGAGACCTATGTCAAAGCCGAGTGCACGCGAGGTGAATACGGCTACTACATGGTCACCGACGGCACGGAATTCGTCCGCCGCGTACATGTACGCGGCCCGAGCTACACCCATGCCATCGCTGTGATGGAACGTCTTGCCGTCGGCAATAATATCGCTGACATCGCCGGTATGATGGTTTCGCTGCATACTTACCCGCCAGAAATCGAAAGGTAATGGAGAGATGACGTGATTAATTTAAAAGACCTGCTGTCACCGTTTTTTGTCTGGCAGCGTGCCTTCGAAAAGCCCTATACCTCAATACGCCCAACGATCGATCGTCCTGGCGCGCCCGCCTATCGTGGCTTTCATATCAACATCGCAGAGACCTGCGTCGGCTGCGGCAGCTGTCACGAGATCTGCCAGAACCACGCCATCGACATGGTGGCGGTCGAAGAATACCTGGGTCGTGAAGGCGACAGCGGACTGCGCCCGCGTTTTGATTATGGCCGCTGCTGCTGGTGTGGATTATGTGTCGACATCTGTACCGCTGCCTCACTGCGCATGAGCAACGAATACGCCTGGATCAGTGATGACCCGACCGTATTTCATTTCACCGCCGGCGTCGATGATAAACCCTGGCAGGACAATGAAAATGGTTATCGCCGTGCTGAAGGTTATCACCTGTATCCGCCCAAACGCATAGAGATGGAGATGCTGCCGCCAGAAGAAAGCATCAGATCTTTTGACGAGGTCGCCAGAGGATACGATGAACAGCAGGCGAAAAAAGAAGCCGACCGCTGTGTCGAATGCGGTATCTGTGTAGCCACCTGCCCGGCTCATATGGATGTGCCGGATTATATCCATAGCATCCGTGACGGTGACTATGAAAAAGGCCTGCAGTTGATGTACCGTACCAATCCCTTCCCGGCGACCTGCGGACGTATCTGTACTCGCCGCTGCGAATCCGTTTGCCCGGTCGGCATCCTCGGTGAACCAGTTGCCATCCGCTGGCTGAAACGTTTTATCGTCGACCAGGTGGACGCCAGTGACTACAAACGTATCCTTGCCGACACGATTACTGAAAACGGTAAAAAGATCGCTGTTATCGGTGCCGGTCCCGGCGGCATGAGTGCCGCCTACTACCTGCGTAAGAAAGGGTATGCTGTGACCGTGTTCGAAACACAGGAATCTGCCGGCGGCATGTTGCGCTATGGTGTTCCGAGCTATCGCCTGCCCGACAACGACCTGGACAAAGATATCGACTATATCGTCTCACTCGGTGTCGAGGTCAAATACAATACTGCTGTCGGCAAAGACATAAAATTTGAACAGCTGCTGGAGAACTATGACGCGGTATTCATGTCTACTGGGTTGTGGGTGC
>Ga0316198_10002433_pt1 | contig 11244 bp, 6 predicted proteins | sample OudBieAanoxic_MG_FD_204935 | JGI IMG/M metagenome (GOLD analysis project Ga0316198, IMG submission 204935) | Coastal sediment microbial communities from Oude Bieten Haven, Netherlands - site A anoxic | ecosystem: Environmental > Aquatic > Marine > Coastal > Sediment | place: Netherlands... | reverse complement strand
CCGGTCAGCTTGAAGTGCTTGTCGATCAGCTGTTTCAACTCAGCGATGTCTTCCTCGGTTTCCATGGATTCGAGCTCAACCATACCGGGATTGCACCTGGAAACAAACTCACCCTTGCGATCCCAGACATAAGCGATGCCGCCACTCATGCCTGCTGCAAAGTTACGCCCGGTATCACCGAGCACAACGACACGGCCACCGGTCATGTATTCACACCCATGATCACCCACGCCTTCAACCACCGCGTGCGCGCCACTGTTGCGCACACAGAAGCGCTCGGCCGCAACACCACGGAAAAATGCTTCGCCGCTGGTGGCGCCATAGAGCACGGTATTACCGATCAGAATATTTTCTTCCGGCACGAAGGTACTGTTACCCGGCGGATAGATAACGATACGCCCGCCAGAAAGACCCTTGCCAACGTAGTCATTGGCATCACCTTCCAGCTCGATGGTCACACCCTCGTAAAGGAATGCACCCAGGCTTTGCCCGGCAGAACCGTTGAGCTTGATGTGCACCGTATCCTGCGGCAGCGGTTTACCCTGATGCGCCTTTGCCAGCTCATGCGACAGCATGGTGCCGACCACGCGGTTGATGTTGACCACCGGTAAATTGATCGAAACCCTGTCACCTTTATGGATGGCCGGTTGTGCCAGCTTGATGATTTTGTGATCCAGCGCCGCATCCAGTCCATGGTCCTGATCGATCATGCAGTACATGCCGGCATCTTCGTGCGGCTTCGGCGCCGGTGTCAGAATCGCGCTAAGGTCGATGCCCTTGATTTTCCAGTGATCGATCGCGGTGTCCGCCTCGAGCACATCGACACGGCCGATCATTTCGTTCACCGTGCGGAAGCCCAGCTGCGCCATATATTCACGCATTTCCTCGGCCACCATGAACAAATAGTTGACCACGTGCTCGGGCTTGCCGTTGAATTTCTTGCGCAGCTCCGGATCCTGGGTGGCGATACCCACAGGACAGGTATTCAGATGACACTTGCGCATCATGATGCAGCCCAGCGTAATCAACGGTGCCGTTGAAAAACCGAATTCTTCAGCGCCCAGCAGTGCCGCAATTGTGATGTCACGCCCTGTTTTCAGCTGGCCATCGGTCTGCACCACTACGCGGGAACGCAGATCGTTCATCAACAGGGTCTGGTGGGTTTCTGCAAGCCCAAGCTCCCACGGCAGGCCTGCATGTTTGACCGATGTCAACGGCGAGGCACCGGTTCCGCCATCGTGCCCGGCGATCACAATATGATCAGAGAAAGCCTTGGCCACACCCGAGGCGATGGTACCGACACCGATCTCGGACACCAGCTTGACGCTGATGCGCGCCGATGGATTCGAATTCTTCAGATCATGGATCAACTGCGCCAGGTCTTCGATCGAGTAGATATCATGGTGCGGCGGCGGGCTGATCAGGCCAACACCCGGGGTGGAATGGCGAATACGGGCGATATTGACATCGACCTTGCCGCCGGGCAGTTCACCGCCCTCGCCCGGCTTGGCGCCCTGCGCCACCTTGATCTGCAATTCGTCGGCATTGGTCAGATACCAGTTGGTCACACCGAAGCGGCCAGAAGCCACCTGCTTGATGGCCGAGCGCCTGGAGTCTCCATTGGGTAAGGGTTTAAAACGTTCTGAATCTTCACCGCCCTCACCGGTATTGGATTTGCCGCCGAGGCGGTTCATCGCGATGGCCAGCGTTTCGTGGGTTTCTGCAGATATCGAACCAAAGCTCATCGCACCGGTGGCAAAGCGCTTGACGATTTCCTGCGCCGGCTCGACTTCATCGATCGAAATCGGCCCGCCGTTGACGCCCTGTTTGAACTTCAACAGGCCGCGCAGGGTCGCACGCCGGGTCGCATCATTGTTGGAAAAGTCGGCAAAACGCCTGTAGGCCTCCCGGCTGTTGGTGCGTGCAGCCACCTGCAGGTTGGCAATGGTATCCGGGTTCCACATGTGCAGTTCGCCACCGGAGCGCCAGTGGAAATCGCCCGGGTTGGGCAGCACCGGCAGGCGCACCACATCACGACTGGGGTAGCCCAGCTCATGGCGGCGCAGTGATTCTTCCGCGAGCACATCCAGCTCGACACCCTTGATACGGCTGGCCGTACCCTTGAAGCAGCGCTCGATCACATCCTCGCCGAGGCCAACGGCTTCGAAAATCTGCGCACCCTTGTAAGACTGCAAGGTCGAGATGCCGATCTTGGCCATGACCTTGAACATGCCTTTGACCACACCCTTGCGATAATCAGCCACAATGGTGTTATCGTTGGGATATTCATCTTCTGACAGCAGGCCGTCACGCTTGGCCTGGAACAGCGCTTCGAATGCCAGGTACGGGTTGATCGCATCAGCGCCGTAGCCGACCAGCAGGCAGTGATGGTGAACTTCGCGTGCTTCCCCGGTCTCGACCAAGATGCCGATACGCGTACGCAACTGGTTATAGACCAGGTGATGATGCACGGCACCAACGGCCAGCAAGGTGCTCACCGGTACCCGCTCTTCACTGATATTGCGATCAGACAGCACGATCAGGCTGTAACCGTCATTGATGGCCTCGGTGGCCTGGAAGCAGATATTTTCCAGACACTTATCCAGGCCGTCGGCACCCTCAGACTTGTCGTAGGTGATGTCAATCGTCAGGCAGCGCCAGCCGCGATGATTGATATGCTTGAGCGCCGCGAGTTCTTCGTTATCCAGGATCGGATGCGGCACCCGCAAGCGGTGTGCGTGCTGTTCGGTGGTGTCGAGCAGGTTGGACTCCGGTCCGATATAGCATTCCAGCGACATCACCACTTCTTCGCGAATCGAGTCGATGGCGGGATTGGTGACCTGTGCGAACAACTGCTTGAAATAGTCATAAATCATGCGCGGCTTGTCGGACAGACACGCCAGCGCGGTGTCGTTGCCCATGGAACCAACCGGGTCACGCAGTTCCTCGACCAGCGGAATCAGCATGAACTGCATGGTTTCGGTGGTATAACCGAATGCCTGCATGCGCTGTAATAAGGTATCAGGATAAAAACCGTGCGGCTCCCTGTTCGGCGACAGGTTAGCCAGCTTGATTTCCTGGTTATTCAGCCATTGCGCATATGGGCGGCGTGAAGCGAATTCTGATTTCAGGTCTTCATCGGCAATCAGTGCACCTTTTTCGAAATCGACAAGAAACATCTTGCCTGGCTGTAAACGACCCTTGAACTTGACGTTGGTCGGATCAACATCGAGCACACCGACCTCGGATGCCATGATCACGCGATCATCATGGGTCAGGTAATAACGGCTCGGGCGCAGGCCATTACGGTCCAGCACGGCCCCGATATACTTGCCATCGGTAAATGCTATCGATGCCGGCCCGTCCCAGGGCTCCATCAATGCAGAATGAAAGCGGTAGAAAGCCTTCTTGGATTCATCCATATTGATATCGGACTGCCAGGCCTCAGGCACCATCATCATCACCGCTTCCTGCAGGCTGCGGCCCGACATCAACAGAAATTCGAGCACGTTGTCGAAGGTGCCTGAATCGGAACAGTCTTTTTCAACGACAGGGAACAGCTTCTTGATGTCATCGCCGAACAGGTCGGATGCGACTACGCCCTGGCGCGCTTCCATCCAGTTCTTGTTGCCCAGCAGGGTATTGATTTCACCGTTGTGGCTCATGAAACGGTTGGGCTGGGCACGGTCCCACGACGGAAAGGTATTGGTACTGAAACGCGAATGCACCATCGCCAGGTGGGCGGTGTAATCCTCCTGTTCCAGATCAGGATAAAACGGCTTGACCTGGTGCGCTGTCAGCATGCCCTTGTAGATGATCACCTTGGTCGACAGCGAGCAGATGTAGAACAACTTGCTCTGTTCGATGTTTTCATCACCACGCAGCGCGTGTGTGCTGCGCTTGCGGATCATGTAGAGCTGGCGTTCGAAAGCATCGCCTTCGATGCCATCCGCGGCCGCAATAAACAGCTGCTCCATGTGCGGCTGAGACTGCCTCGCGGTGGGGCCGACATCGGCACCATCGGTATCGATCGGCAGCACGCGCCAGCCCAGCAATGTCTGGCCCTGTTCGACAATGATTTGCTCAACCATTTTCTTACAGTGGGCCCGCGAGGCTTCATTGACCGGCAGGAATACGTTACCCGCAGCAAACCTGCCTTTGTCAGGCAGCTCGACACCCAGATCCTGGCTGGCAACGCGGCTCAGAAAATCGTAGGGCAGGCTGGTCAGGATGCCGGCGCCATCACCGGTATTGGCTTCACAACCACAACCACCGCGGTGCACCATGCGCTGCAGGATATGGTCCGCATCCAGCACGATCTGGTGGCTGGCCTCGCCCTTGATATGAGCCACGAAACCTACACCACAGCTGTCCTTTTCCAGCGCCGGATCGTAAAGCCCCTGTTTCTCAGGCATGCCATAACGAATTTGTTGTTGCAGTATGGAGCTCATATTTTTTCCAATATTATCTGTACAGCCCATCTAACAGGCTGATTTCATGAGGTATTTCCCAGAATACTGACACCTTGTAACCGCCGTTCTGATGTCAGCACACACCGCGGACAAGGCTGGACATTTTAGCGAATGCGCAGGGTAAAGAAAAGAACAGTAAAATCAGGGATTTCCGCTCAGGCTGGTCATATCAGGCACGCAGACCGCTTTGCATGGACTTCATGCATAGCTGATTCAAGCCACTGCGGCATGATCAGACAGGTCATCTGCAACCCAAACAGATGATAGCGAAAATGCATCATGGTTTTTCATGTCAATTTTTCTGCCGCCAGACGGTAGCCGGTCTCAATCATCTCTTCGGCACGATCAAACTCCAGCGTGCCGCAAAGATTCCTCGGCAGTTCGATAATCTCATCGGGCGGGTAGGCGGCCAGTTTCTGACGCGCAATTGCGCCCTGCATGGCATCGAAGGACTGGTTGGCGATATCCAGCATCCCCAGCGTGCCGTTGCCCGACTCATCTCCTTGCCCCTGAATCACGTCTATAAAATGGCTGATTTTATCCATCAGATCCGGTTCAGCTTGCATATGTTGATTAAGGCTTGAAGCTGCAATGTGCTTATCCACCGGGCCACCCAGGTTGACGGCTATTTTCATATCGGTGTCGTCACTGAATGTTGGCGCTATGGGTACCGGATTCAAGATACCACCATCCAGCAGCTCAACATCGTTTAGCCTGGCCGGTGTAAAAAAGAGCGGCAATGATATAGATGCCCTGATAGCGTCAAACAGGGGGCCCTCGTTCAGCCAGATTTCTTTTTCATTCGTGATATCCGATGCCACCGCGGTATACGTAATGGGCAGGTCTTCGATCAATTGATCACCCACCAGGTCTTTCAGGGTCTTGATGATTTTCTCACCCTTGACCATGCCGGATGATCCAAAGCTGATATCCAGCAATTTCAGTATATCCTTCTTCGTAATCGCCCTGACCCAGCCGGTGAATACGTCCAGTTTGCCGGCGGCATACACCCCCCCGATAAGCGCGCCTATCGAGCAGCCCGATATAGAGCGGATGGCATAACCATTTTCCTCCAGCCAGTGGATCACACCGATATGGGCCAGGCCGCGCGCGCCGCCGCTGCTCAGGATGAGTGAAACGGTTTTGTTATCAGCGATCATATTCAAACTAAGGTATAACTGCAGCCACAGGAAAAACCTTCACCCCAAAAGCCAACATCTTAACCCATGCCTGTATTGAAGAATCGCTGTGAATGCTGCGCGATGTCGGCATCACCGGGTTTTCGCAACATCCTGCTGATTGAGCTAGCCCGCATATTGCATGAGAATGCAGTATTTTGGGGGGAATTTCAGTGAGTCAGTTTGTTCGATTGACCGAAAAGCATAGCCATAGCTATGGTTACAGGTCAATCGGGCAAAGTGGCCGCTGAAATTTTTCCAAAAACTGTATAGCGTTGATGGGTACATAGTGTACTTTTCTAATGCACGAAAAATTTCAAACCCATTCATGTACTTAAATAGATTTGTGAGCGTTCTCATGCAATATGCGGGCTAACATTCATTCCGGCTCTATAACGGAAACCTGCTCGAGCCATTCACTGAAAAAGGTGTAGGCGCGTGCCTGCAGAGTATCGGCAAACTGCCGGGTATCATCGCGCAGCTTGTGCACGGATATGCCGTCGATTTGATGGATTTCGCAGGTATGGCCGATATACCATTGCTCAAGTCCGCGTCCGGTCACTTCCGGGTGAAACTGCAGCGCCAGCGCCTTGCCGTAGCTGAAAGCCTGGTTGGGATAGAGCTCGCTGGACGCCAGGTGCTCGGCGTACTCCGGGATGTCAAACGTTTCCCCGTGCCAGTGCAACACGCACACACCCTCACCTGCAAGATGCCTGAGCGCAGAGCGGCTGCCGGCGTCATCCAGCTTGATCGGCGCCCAGCCTATTTCCTTCTGCTCCCCGGGATAGACTTTCGCACCCAGCGCTTTGGCAATTAACTGCGCACCCAGGCAGATTCCCAGGGTTGGCATATCCGCCTCCAGTCGCTTGGTGAGGATCTCCAGTTCGTCCTTGATAAACGGATACTCATCGATGTCATTGACACTGATCGGTCCACCCATGATGATCAGCAAATCATCTGTTTTTGCCTTGATCACATCGAGGTCATCAGCACCCGCACTCAAATACTCGATATCATAACCGGCTTCGAGCAGGATTGACTCAAAACTGCCCAGATCTTCAAATGCGACATGAAAAATAACCCATGCCTTTTTATCGCCATTGTGCCCAACTTCGCTACTCTTTGTTGTCATCGATAACTCCGCGTAGAATATCCGCCTATTTCATATATGCAGATCAGGCTCAATCTTAAATCATCACCATGCCAAAAGCGCTACATACCACCCATATAACAAGCCTGCCATTACTTCACAAGGGCAAGGTCCGTGACATTTACGATATCGATGAGCGGCATATGCTGATTGTGACCACGGATCGCATATCCGCGTTCGACGTGGTCATGCCAAACGCAATTCCCGGCAAAGGCATGGTGCTGAACCAGGTCACCCGTTTCTGGATGGAAAAGCTGGCGCACATTATTCCCAACCATCTCAGTGACATGCCGCTCGAGGACGCGCTGCCCGACGCCGACGAGCGTGCCGAGGTGGAAAATCACGCGATGATCGTAAAAAAGCTCAAGGCCTTGCCGGTAGAAGCCATCGTGCGTGGCTACCTGATCGGCTCCGGCTGGAAAGACTACCAGCAAACCGGCGCTGTCTGTGGTATCGCGCTGCCGCCCGGCCTGAAAATTGCTGACCGTCTGCCCGAAGTCATCTACACGCCCTCGACCAAGGCCAGTGTTGGTGCGCATGATGAAAACATCGATTTCGCTGAATCCGAAACCTTACTGGGCAAGGATATCGCCACACAGGTACGCGACGCCAGCCTGCAGCTCTACAAGCAAGCTGCCGAATATGCCAAAGATCGTGGTATCATCATAGCAGACACCAAATTCGAATTTGGTCTCGACGACAACGGCAGCCTGACCCTGATCGATGAAGTACTGACGCCGGATTCTTCACGTTTCTGGCCTGCCGACCAGTATCAACCGGGTACCAGCCCGGTCAGTTTTGACAAGCAGTTCGTGCGGGATTATCTTGAAACGCTGGACTGGAACAAGACTGCCCCTGGGCCGGAGCTGCCCGACGAAATTGTGACAAAAACAGCCGAAAAATATCAACAAGCAAGAGCCTTGCTAACAGCGTAGGGCTCTATTTCGGAGCAAATCCAATGCAAGGTGTTTTTATCACTGGAACCGACACCGGAGTAGGCAAAACACGTATTGGTGTTTTGCTGGCCAAAGCCCTCTACAAAAAAAATATCAGGGTGATCCCGCGCAAACCGGTCGAATCCGGTTGTAAAACCATGACTGGCGCACTCATTCCTGCTGACGCACTGGCCCTGAAACAGGCTGCCCACTATGAAGGCGAGCTCAGGGAGGTTTGCCCTTATCGTTTCTCGCAACCGGTATCACCGGTACGCGCTGCACAGCTATCCAACACGAAATTGACCACCGAGCAACTGGTAAAAGCCTGTCAGCATGGCGATGAAGAAGGCTTTACCCTGGTCGAAGGTGCCGGTGGTTTTTATTCGCCCATATCGGAAGACGGCCTGAACGCAGATCTTGCGATGGCACTCAAACTCCCGGTCCTGCTCGTTGCCGAAGATAAACTTGGCGCATTGAACCAGGTGTTATTGAATATGGAGGCACTTGATATGTGCGGGCTCGACCTCGTCGGCATTGTACTCAATAACCTGGACAATAATCGAGACAGGCACATGGATAATGCAGCCGACCTGAGAGCGAGGCTTGATTGCGCCGTGTTCAAGCAGAATTACTGCGGCAGCATATCCGACGACCTGGTAAACGCGGTTATTGCCCTGCCAGCCAGGCCTGTTGCAAAACTGGTTGTTTCATAACAACTCGGATACCCGTCATCAAGCAGGCCGGCATAACCCTTCGACAGGGCTCTCCTGAGTTTACCGAAGGACTCAGGATGATGGTTCGACAAGCTCACCATGCACGGTTATTGTTGATGCCAGCAATGGTAGACGCCTAATCCTGGCCTACGCCCTGTTATTGATTAACTCACACTGATTAATTCAACCTTGAAAATCAGTGTTGCATTCGGCGGTATCACGCCACCTGCGCCTCGGGCGCCATAACCAAACTCCGGTGCAATGGTCAGCTTGCGCACGCCGCCGACTTTCATCCCGGCAACACCCTGATCCCAGCCCTGGATCACCTGGCCACCGCCCAGTTTGAATTTAAAGGTTTCATTGCGGTTATGGCTGGAATCAAACTCTTTACCATCTGTCAGCCAGCCGGTGTAGTGCACTTCAACCGTCTGGCCAGGCGTGGCTTCTTCGCCGTCTCCGGGAATCTGATCTTCGTATTCGAGGCCTTCGCTGATTTGCGGCATGTGTTTCTCCGATTAGTATATTAATGGCTATTTTTACCACACACAGATAAAAGAAAAACCGTTTTTCTACTGGTAATTAGCCGGGCAACTCTCTGTTATCATCATCGCCGTGTTTTCCGAACTCACGGGATGTATTTATTCAACGCGATTTTCCGAGACGATGCCTGTGAACAACAGGAAAATTACCGGCGGCTGCTGGTAAAATAACGACTCAAGCCATGACTGAAATGAGATTCAAACAATCTGACTCTCGCAGAGGCGTAGAGCACGCAAAGAAAGCACCGAGTTTGTTGTTTCACTCAACACAACATAAAAGACCTCTGCGTTCTTTGCGCCTCTGCGAGATCAAATCAAATCTATAGAAGATATATGATAATCACAACCCGGGAGCGTATCGGATATGCGCTGATTATTCTTACCGCTGTGTTGGCGCTTGGAGCAATACTGACACAGGGTCCGATACCACAAGACATCAGTTACCATCTTTTTGTTGATACCAGGAAGATCTGGTCCATTCCGAATTTCTGGAATGTTATGACCAGCATTGCTTTTGCAATCGTCGGCCTGCTGGGATTATACAAATTAAGAACGCTCGGGAAGCCGGGGGTCCCGGACGAAACCGGTACCGCCTATACACTGCTTTTTTTTGGCACCTTCCTGGTCAGCTTCGGCTCGGTTTATTACCACCTGGCACCGGATAACCAGACCCTGGTCTGGGACCGGCTGCCGATGACGATCGCTTTCATGGCCCTGTTCTCGATCATTATCAGCGAGTTTATTTCACTCCGCTCCGGCAAGGCCCTGCTGCTGCCACTGATACTTGCCGGCATCTTATCCGTGGTGTACTGGCATTTTAGTGAAATCCGTGGAGCCGGTGATCTCAGGTTTTATGCGCTGGTACAGTTTTACCCGATGCTTGCAATACCCATCATGCTGGTTTGTTTCCGCTCCAGGTGCACACATGTGCAGGCTTACTGGTGGCTGCTGCTGGCGTACGTCGTGGCCAAGCTGTTTGAACATTTTGACGCCGAAGTATATGACCTGCTGGGTTTTATCAGCGGCCATTCGCTGAAACATCTTACTGCCGCACTGGGTATGTATGTGCTGCTGGTGTTTTATCAGAAACGCAGCTGCTGCTAATCAATGCGAGCCTGATGCACCCTGTATTCTTGATAAACAGCGCCTAATTCATACAAGCGCGATGTACTGGCGATGATTGCCTGTTTATTTTTCAGTCTCAGTTTGCTGCAAGCGCCACCGATTTGTACCACTTTGCTTCAAATTTGCCCTCTGTGCCGCCGGCTTATTTTCATTGATAAGCTGGACCAGATCCTTGATTACGACATTCTGATAAAGATGGTATAGATGACCAGAAGGAACACGCACCGGAATATCGGAAAGATCGATTATTTCAATATCCGTCAGACCATCAAGATGCTCACCGGCTTCACCAAGACGCGGATAACCATGTACCTGCCGGGACAGCGCCAGCGGACTGTCATTACTCGATACATACGCCGTCATTTTGTTAGCCAGTGGCCGGATCAGCGGCATGTACTGTTTGAATATACCGACATCAATATCTGGTGCGATAAACACGACATTGTTTATTAGCGGACTGTCATCCTGCTGTGACTGGGCCAGTAGCACGAGTGCAAGCATGATCCCTCGCGTACCCAGGCTGTGTGCGACGATGTTGATATTGCCTTTGCCAAAGCGCTCCATCATGTCTACCAGCACGCCTTTCAGTGGCCCCACGCTCCAGTACAGATCAGATTCATCCTGGGTGTAATTCAATATCGCACCGTCAGACGGCCAACTAAACAGCGCAAAGCGTCCTTCCAGTCCAAGGGACTCCTTTAGCAACAACGCCCTTTTGCATCCCCTCTCGAAACTAATATAAAAGCCATGCATATACAGCACTGGAGCCTGCCCACTGGATGTAATCTCCATACGTTGCCAAAAATCCTCAATGGATACCTCCCTTACCGCATCCAGCTTGACGATTTCATCAGGAATATAGAATGGCGCTTTTTCCGCGATAGGTTTCAGTGAATTGATCGGTGTGCGCTCTAGCTCACAATACCCGGCTTGCACGTTACTGCGCTCACCACCGAAATATTCTGCGTCTTTATCGCTACGGCTTTTGTTGCGCACCGTAATGAAGGGTACAGTGCGAAGCAAGTCGTTGTCAGCAGTGGTTATGGCTGTTGTAGATTCATTTGCATCCGGCTGCGTCTCACTATTGACATCGGTGATAAATAGCATCACCAGTGACACCAACAGAATGCCC
>Ga0316198_10002432_pt1 | contig 11247 bp, 8 predicted proteins | sample OudBieAanoxic_MG_FD_204935 | JGI IMG/M metagenome (GOLD analysis project Ga0316198, IMG submission 204935) | Coastal sediment microbial communities from Oude Bieten Haven, Netherlands - site A anoxic | ecosystem: Environmental > Aquatic > Marine > Coastal > Sediment | place: Netherlands... | reverse complement strand
GCTCAGTACGGCAAGAGGGAGGTACAGGCGCAGGGGCTGGAGGCGTTCCTTCCAGACACGAAGACCGGGGCCCTGGCCCTGTTTCTCTACGAAGAAGTTGTTGTCAGCGCCTTCAAGTTCGGAGTCGGCGCTCGCTGGGAGGGAAACGACCACGACGTGATCGATGGCCGCAGCAGTAGCAGCGACGGATTCTCGGGCTCACTGGGGATCAACTGGTCCGCATCGGAGTCGGTGACCCTGACGGCGGCGGCAGCCCGCTCGACCAAACTCCCCACGGCCGAGGAGCTTTACTCCGACGGGCCGCATGCAGCGACCCGCCTGTACGAAGTGGGCGACCCCGACCTGGTGAACGAGATCGGCCACAGTTTCGATGCGACGCTGATCGTCACGGAAGGCCCGGTCACCGGACAGCTGGCCGGCTACGTGAACTCGTTCGACGACTTCATACTCATCGTGCCGACCGATTCCACGGTGGGTGGTTTCACGGTCGCCCAGTACGAACAGGAAGACGCCGGGTTCTACGGGTTCGAGCTGAGCCTCAAGGTCTCGATACTGCACCGACCCGGTAACCACCTGGCTCTCACGGGCTTCAGCGACTACGTGCGAGCCGAAGCCACTGCCACGGACGAGCCGCTGCCGTTTATTCCGCCACTTCGCTGGGGCGGTGGGGCCCTGTGGGAGGTCGATCGGTGGCGAGCGGCGGTGGACGTGCGATGGACAGAGGAGCAGACCCGGGTGGCCTCATTCGAGACACCGACGCCCGGCTACACGTTTCTCAATGCGTCCGTCAGCTACTCGTTCTTCACGGGTAACCTGGTCCACGAGGTCACCCTTCGAGGGACCAATCTCACGGACCAGGAGGCGCGGAACCACGTGTCCCTCCTCAAGGACATCGCGCCCCTTCCGGGGCGGGACATCCGCCTGACGTACCGCCTGCTTTTCTAGCGAATCCGGACCCGTTCGGGCCGCGGTACGGCCCTGCCCCTGACCCCGGGAATTGACACGAGGTTGATTCCGGGCGTGAGAGTGGTATGATTAATGCCTCGATCGAGGCACGATCCGCCGGGAGGCGGTCGCGATCGAGCCGACCCGCGGCTCCGCCGGGGATCCCCCTCAGGACCGTCGGGTTCTATGGTAGCCCCATGCTGCTTCTGTTTCGATCCTAATGGTCGTAGCGGCGGACGCCAGGGCGTCTTGTTTTCCTGGTCCGCGAGCATCTTCGCGGGTCGATCAGCAAAATGAATGGATTTGAAGTGACGAACGAAGGAGCCCTCGGGGTGCTGGAAGTCCTCGGCGGAAAGTCGGGATTCATCCGGCGGAAGCACATGAGCTACACCCCCAGCGACGACGACATTTACGTCGGGCAGCGCCTGATCCACAAACACAAGCTGCGCTCGGGCGACGAGCTCGAGGGAGAGGTCGGAAATCCGCCTGGAAGCGGCAAGAGTCCTCCTCTCAAGCGTGTGTTCTCGGTCAACGGTGTCCCGGTCGAAGAACTGGGCCATCGTCGCGACTTCGGTCGCCTCTCCGCGCAACACCCGAAAGAGCAACTGAAGCTCGAGTGCGGCCTCACCCGGCGTGGTGAGCCCGATCCCACCAACCGGATCATCGATTTGTTCTGTCCCCTGGGCAAAGGGCAGCGTGCGATGATCGTGGCACCCTCCAAGGCCGGGAAGACGATGGTCCTGCAGGCGATGGCCGAAGGCATCGTGAAGAACTACCCGGAGTCTTCGGTCTTCATCCTGCTGGTGGACGAGCGTCCCGAAGAGGTGACCGAGATGGAGGCGTGCGGCTTCGGCGAAGTGGTGGCCTCGAGCTTCGACTATCCGCCTGACCGGCACGTCCAGGTCGCCGAGATCACGCTGGAACGTGCCCGCCGCAGGGCGGAGATGGGCCAGGATGTCGTGATCATCCTCGACTCGATCACCCGCCTGGCGCGGGCCTACAACATGGTCGAGACCGGAACGGGCCGGACACTGTCCGGGGGACTCGACGCCAGCTCGCTGGACAAGCCGAAGCGTTTCCTCGGAAGCGCCCGCTACATCGATCCAGCGGAGGGTGGAGGGTCGCTGACGATCATCGCCACCGCGCTGGTGGACACCGGCTCCCGCATGGACCAGGTGATCTTCGAGGAGTTCAAGGGCACCGGAAACAGCGAACTGGTCCTGAGCCGCGAGCTCGCGGACCGGCGCACGTTCCCGGCGATCGATCTGAACGCCAGCGCCACACGGCGCGAGGAACTGCTGCTGTCGGACGCCGCGCTTACGGCTTCGCACGCCATGCGGCGGGAGCTGAGCGGGCACTCCGAAGTGGATGCCATGGCGGAGGTCCTGGGCATCATGAAGCGGACCTCCAGCAACGCCGTACTCCTCGACAAGATCGCGGCACGCATCTAGCATAGGTTCCTTCTAATTCGATGACCCGGTGTGGAGGCGACTCAGCAGAGCCTTCCACCGGGTCGTGCATCGAGGGGCTGCTCTCAGCCGGGGTCCTCGACGCGGGTGAACCGATCGACGGCGACGGGTGAATGAACGAGAGGGGTGAGATGGAGCTTCCGGACCGCATCGCGGGACTCGAAGGTCTGGCGAACAACCTCTGGTGGACCTGGCACCAGGACGCGCGGGCGCTGTTTCAGCGTCTCGATCCGACGCTGTGGGCGCTTTCCGGCAGGAACGCCGTTGAGGTCTTGAGGCGAGTGGACGCCGACAAGGTCGCCGCAGCCGCGCGGGATCCGGTCTTCATGCGCGAGTACGACGCCGTGATGTCGGAGCTCGACGCGGTACTCGAGCGGCGACTGAGCTGGTACCGGGAAACGCACGGTGACCTGGCTCCCGGCGGGATCGCCTACTTCTGCGCCGAGTTCGGCGTTCATGCTTCCATCCCCATCTACTCCGGTGGTCTCGGCATCCTGGCGGGCGACCACTTCAAGGAAGCGAGCGACCTGGGAATCCCCCTCGTCGGCGTCGGCCTGTTCTACCAGAAGGGCTACTTCCGCCAGCGCATGACGGAGGACGGACGACAGCTCGCGATCGAGGAGCCGTTCGATGCCGACTCCATGGCTATCCGCAAAGTGTTGGGCAACGGTGAAGAGGGTGCGCACGCCTCGGTGACCCTGGACGGGCGCGTCGTACACCTCGGCGTGTGGGAGCTGCTGATAGGCAGATCATCCATCTACCTGATGGACACGGATATCGAAGCGAACCATCCGGAAGACCGGGAGCTTTCTCACCAGTTGTATTCCGGCGACAATGAGATGCGGCTGCGGCAGGAGATTGTTCTCGGAATCGGAGGGGTTCGAGTGCTCCGGGCGCTCGGCATTCACCCCGACGTGTGGCACGCCAACGAAGGTCACGCCGCCTTCATGACCCTGGAGAGGTTTCGTGAGTACGTGGAGGATGGCGTGTCAGCCGAAGAGGCGCAGCGACGCGTGTCCGAATCCACCGTGTTCACAACGCACACTCCGGTCGCCGCGGGGCACGACGCCTTTTCCCTGGACCGGATGGACCGGTACTTCAAGCACTACCTCGACCGACTCGGAATCTCCCGCGAGGAACTGAACGCGCTGGGAAGACATCCACACGACGACGGCCGCTTCCACATGTCCACGCTTGCCATCCGCATGTCGGATGCCCGCAACGGAGTGTCCAAGCGTCACGGCGAGGTGGCGAGGCGGATGTGGAGGTCCATGTGGCCGGACGTGGCCAGCGACGACGAGGTGCCCATCGGGCACGTCACGAACGGTGTGCACGTGCCGTCCTGGGTGTCGCCTCCGTTCCGGGACCTGTTCCACAGGTACCTGGGTCCGGACTGGGAGCTTCAGCACGACGATCCGGCGCTCTGGGAGCGCGCGCTCGATCTCCCCGATCACCTGGTGTGGGAGGCTCACAAGAAGTGCCGCGGCCGCTTGTTCACGGAGCTCCGGATGCGGGCCCGCGGGCGCTGGACGGACGGTGAGTCCGCGCCCAGCCAGGTCGTGGCGGCCGGCACGTTGCTCGGTCCGAGGACCCTGACCATCGGTTTCGCCCGTCGGTTCGCCACCTACAAGCGCGCCACCCTGCTGTTCAAAGACCTGGAGCGCCTGCGGGCCATACTTCTGGATCCGTGGCAGCCCGTACAGATCGTGATGGCCGGCAAGGCGCACCCGGCGGACAAGCCGGGGCAGGAGCTGCTTGCCGAGGTGTACGGCATGGCGTCGGATCCGGCGTTCGCCGGACGGATCGCGTTCGTCGAGAACTACGAGATGAACATCGCTCGTGAACTGGTTTCGGGCGTGGACGTGTGGCTGAATACGCCGCGCCCGCCGATGGAAGCGAGCGGCACGAGCGGCCAGAAGGCGGCGATCAACGGCGTTCCTCACCTGTCCACGCTGGATGGCTGGTGGGCCGAGGGGTTCACCCGCCTCAATGGCTGGGCGATCGGAAAGGACCTGGAGGGCGAAACGCCGGAAGACTGGGCCCTGGCCGACGAAGAGGATGCCGAGTCACTCTACCGCGTGATCGAGGAAGAGATGCGTCCGCTGTACTACGCGCGCGATGCCGACGGGGTGCCGCGGGGCTGGGTCCGCATGATGAAGCAGGCGATCCGCACGGGAGGGGCCCGTTTCACGGCCCGTCGGATGCTCAAGGACTACACGGAGCGGTATTACGTGCCGGCCGCCATCCGGGCGCAGGAAAGAACCTCCGGTTAGCGCGAATCAGGGCTTCCGGGTTTCCTTAGCGATCTGGTCGCGGATCCGAGCCTCGATTCGCGTGGCGAAGTGGACGATTCGCCAGGCGGTGGCTTCCAACAGCCGCAATTCCCTTTGATCCGGTTCTGATCGCTTCAGGATCCTCCGGTAGCTCCGCATCTTGGTCGTGGGCTCGACCCCGCGGAACATCCCGAGCGCGTCCATCGCCTGCTCCCACACCCCGAAGAACTCCTCCAGCTCGGCCGCGGTAGCCGGCGGCGCCTGATCGCGGGCCTTACCTGAGAGATCGCGTTCATCGAGGTCGAAGGACTTCCGCACGGCCCGCCGCACCTCGTACAGGATGATCATCGCTGCCTGCCCCAGGTTGAGACTGGGATGCTCCGGGTTGGTGGGGATGCACATGGCCTCGTGGCAGCGGTCGAGGATCTCATTCGGGAGCCCTCGATCTTCGCGTCCGAACACGAGTGCGATGTCCCCGTCAGCACTCCGGGCCACAAGCTCCTCGGCTCCGGTGGCCGGCTCACTCCACACCTGTCGGCTGGCCCTGCGTCGCGCGGTCATCGCGACCACCCGGACCACATCCGCCACGGCATCGTCGAACTCGTCGTACTGCTCGACGGCGTCGACGATCTCGTGTGTATCGTGGGCGATCCCGGTCACCCGATAAGCGTTGAAGATGGCGGGAGAGACCAGGCGGAGTCGCGTCAGACCCATGTTCTTCATCGCGCGCACCACCAGCGCGATGTTCACCAGGTCCTGCGGTTGATAGAGGACGACCACGAAGCGGGCCAGTGCCGCTCGGCCCGCCTCCGTATCGATCGCCTCAGGTGGGACCGAGTCCGAAGAGTCGGTGTTCTCGGGGGTCACTGTCTCGCGGTTGCTACTCCTGTTCGGAGCGCTTTGCCTCGAGATCGGGTGAACCCTTGAACTTGCGCCCCTTCCGCGGCCGCAGAGCCGGATAGCCCGTTTCTCCGCACTCCGTACAGGTCTCGGTGTAGGCTCCGATGTCTGCGCCGCATACAGTACAGCCGACATGTCCTTCGCCGGCCTCGTACGACAGAGCCTTGCCGCACTTCTGGCATGTCTGGTCGAATTCGCCCAACGCGGCGCCACACTCGGGGCACGTAGAGACTTTGGTCACGCGTTCGCTCCTGACTGCAGTGACGAGACCGGAACCCAAAGCGAATCTCCGGCCTGAGTGACGGGCCAAGCTATACGCGCCGGGCCGCTTCGTGCCAGTATTGGCCATGCATCCGCTGGCGCGCGCGTCGTCCCGCGGATATCGTTGGCCGCCGCCGGCCGAGAGACATGACGAGGAGAGAGATCACTTGAGCAGTGCGAAGGGCACCGAAAGCTACACGTTCGCGGATGGGGTCAATCAGCCGCTGACGTACAAGAAGCTCGGACCCAAAGTGTGGATCCTGGGCAGCATCATGATCGTAACGGCGATCGTGACGCTGTTTCTCATCCTCCAGGAGTTCTCGTCGAACAGCTATCTGTACCTGATGTTCTACGCAATCCCGGCCAACAGCGCCGTTTCGGTGTTTCCGCACGAACCGGTGGTGATCTACTTCGGATCGAACGGAAACGTGTGGTACACGGCGCTGGCGGCCAGCATCGGTACATTGATCGCGGGTTTCCTGGACCACTCCGTGTTCGTTCCGGTGATGAACCTCCAGTCGCTCGCTGGCTACAAGGACAAGGGCTGGTATCAGAAGATCGCCCGCCTGTTCATGAAGTACCCCTTCCTGGTCATCGTGGTCACGGGCTTCACGCCAATTCCGTTCTTCCCCTTCAAGTTCATGGCGTTCTCGGTTCACTATCCGCTCTGGAAGTACCTGAGCGCCCTGCTTACGGGACGGTTCCCGAGATACGTGCTGCTGGCCTGGCTCGGCAGCCTGTTCGAGATTCCCACGTGGGCCCTGTTCGCCTTCTTCGGCGTGGTGATCGCGATCTACGCGTTCAAGGCCATTCCGAGGGCCGTGGCCTACATCCGCGAGGCTCGGGCGCGTCGGGCGACCGGGGCGACAGAAGGGAACGAATAGGACGGTCGCGGGTTTTCAGCGGCCGTACAGGGAAGTCCGGGCGGCGGACTCTTCCTTGTTCAGGGCCCGTTTCTGGGCCAGATTGACACCATTCGCAACTGAAGAAGCGACCCAGGGGGGAAGTGCATGAACATATCCGGAGCCATGGCGGCCAGAATGCTGGCACGTGGTTTTCAGAACAAGCTGCAGAACAAGCCTCTCTCGATCTCGTTCGAAGTGACGCACAGCTGCACGGCCAATTGCTGGCACTGCAACTGGGGTGGACCGATCAAGGAGACCCGGCTTTCGGCGGACGAGTACGCGGCGATTCAGAAAGAGCTTCGGCCGGTCGTTTCGCACGTGTCCGGCGGTGAGCCGCTGGCCCGGGGCGACGTATACGAGATCGTCGAGAAGCTCTCGAACCCGGGAAAGCTCCCGTTCATGATCGTGGTGAGCAACGCCTCGAACCTGAACGAGGAGAGGTTCCGAAAGCTGCAGAAGGCGGGCATGGACCAGTTGTCGCTTTCGCTGGACTTCCCGGACGAGCGGCACGACGAGTTCCGCCGGATTCCAGGGCTCTTCGACAAGATGTCACGAACGCTTCCCGAGTTGGCCAAGAACTCGGCCAAGGACGACATCCTGCTGAACGTGTGCATCACGAACTGGAATTACCAGGACCTGCCCGGCCTGGTGAAGAAGGCCAAAGAGTGGGGGCTGCCGATCAACTTCTCGGTGTACAGCCACCTGCGGGTGCAGGACCGCACCGGCCTCATCGATGGGAACGGAGGCGGAGATCTCCTCAAGCAGAAGATCGAGGAGGTCATCGACCTGCGGAACCAGGGGTATCCGGTGTACACGTCGCCGCGTGTGCTCTGGAAGTTCTATCGGTTCATGACCGAGGGCGGCTTCCCCGGGTGCCAGGCGGGCCGGAAGTTTCTGGTCATCAACCCGGACGGGCGCATGACCCCGTGCGCGATGGTGATGGCCTACTTCGACAAGCAGGAAGACATGCTTGAGAACTTCACCAAGCAGAACACCTGCGAGGCCTGCTACATCGCGACGCGCGCCAACACGGAGAAGACCTTCAAGGAGTTCCTGCAGGACAACGGACCGATCTTGAAGAAGATCGTCCAGCCGTGGCAGTGGGGGAACTGACTCTGTTCTGAGAGTCGTTCCGGGAGACTTGAAGAGGCCGTCGGGTGCAGAGCGCCCGGCGGCTTTCTTGTATCGACGTCACGCGTGGGTCACCAGTAGACGTTTCAGACCCTCGGAGGAATTCCCACTTTCCCACTTTCTCAGAGGGTGCCAAACAGGGGGCTATCCAGTCCGATTCCAGTTGACGAAACCGCTGCGTTGGGGTAGAATCTGTCGCATCGGAGCCAGCCCTCGGGCGGCTCCGTTTTGTGCCTGCGCGGGCATTGATCTTCCGACGACGGCGCTGTTGTTTGAAAGCACTATGCGGGCATAGCTCAGCTGGTAGAGCGCAACCTTGCCAAGGTTGAGGTCGCCGGTTCGAATCCGGTTGCCCGCTTAGACGGCGCGGGCACCGGTAGTTCGCAGGTTGCACCTGCTCGGGGTCGATCGCGTTGCGATCGACTCGCCCGCTTAGAGAGCGCGGGCGACATGTAGTCGGCCCGCATGGTAACTTGGGGCGGTAGCTCAGCTGGCTAGAGCGCTGCGTTCACATCGCAGAAGTCGGGGGTTCGAGTCCCTCTCGCCCCATTGTCGTGACAGTTACTCGATTCGGTAGAGCGATTGCGGGCGTAGCTCAGTTGGTAGAGCGTCAGCTTCCCAAGCTGAAGGTCGCCGGTTCGAGACCGGTCGCCCGCTTCGAAGAGCTGTTACTGCGTCACGACTCGGTAGACACATTGCGGGTGTAGCTCAGTAGTTCGCAGGCTTCGCCTGCTCAATGTCGTGACTGTGTCACGACACGGTAGATAGACTTGCGGGTGTAGCTCAGTTGGTAGAGCGTCAGCCTTCCAAGCTGAAGGTCGCCGGTTCGACCCCGGTCGCCCGCTTAGAGGCCCCAGACATGGGGCCTCTTTTTCATCCGGTAGGTCGCCGGCAGTTCGCGCGCTGGCGCGTGCTCAAGGTCTCGCCGCAGACGCGGCTCGACGCCGACCCCGGTCGCCCGCTTGGAGGCCCCAGAAATGGGGCCTCTCTTCTTTCCGTCTCCCGTCGCCCGTGCTGCTCGCCTCGATCGAACGGTGGCCCTACGGCACCGAACGCCAGGACGCGCCGAAGTGGAGGATCCCACCTCCACCAGGCACGACGAGGTCCACTTCTCTTTCGGCATTGAGGAGGTCGAGGGCCAGGATCTGCCCGTTGCCCGAATCGAAGAGAATCCGATCGTCCGGCAGCCATACGGGTGCGGTCTGTGCATTCGGCAAGGCCAGGAGTTCCGTCGGGTCGGACCCGTCTGCATCCATCACCCAGATATCGTAGCCGGTCGTCACCTGCCGGCTACGGTTGAGGCGACGGAACACGATTCGTGAGCCGTCCGGTGACCACGCGGGCTCACGATCCGCGCGCATTGCATTATCGGTGATGTTCACCCTGTCTTGACCGCTTCCGCTCATCAAGAATATGTCGGTCTGGTTCTGGGTAACGAGATCATCGACGGCGAGCCTTGCGGCATCAGGAGACCAGGCCGGTGCGGTTCCGTCTCCGATGAACCTTCTCCCGGCCACGCCGTCCGGTTCGAACACGAAAGTGCGGCTGCCGTTGTCGAAGGCGATTCTGGAACCATCCGGCGACCAGTCCGGGTTGACGCCTGTCTCGAACGACCGCAGTTCTGTTCCGTCGGCGCTCATCACGTGAATCACGCCGTCCCTGCTGAAGGCGAGCCTGGTACCATCAGGCGACCAATCCGGGTCGCGGTCGGGAGCGGGGTGGAAAGTCAAATACACGGGCGCTGTCTCTCCGAACGCCACGCCGGCGATGTTCAGACTGTCCTCGCTCAGCACGCTACGCGCGAATGCGAGTGATATGTCCCCTGGTATCCCCAGGCACTCGACTCCGAGCAAGACGTCCGTCACCCGGCCTGCGACAACAGATTCGGAAACCGGCTCGCTGGAGAAGTCATGGCATGTGGCGCTGAGACCAGAGAGGGCCACCGAGTAGAGACCTGGATCGAGATCGCTGACCGTGACCGTGTCGTCGAGTCCGACGGATCCGATGTTCATGCCGTCCAGCATGAGAGCGTATCCGTCCGGGTCCAGATTCCGACCCACGGTAGTCGTGATAAGCCGTAGTGATCCCGTCGTCGGCGCCTGGACCGTAACGGTGGACGAGCCCGCAACACCGATGGTCGTGGCCGTGATCGTGGCGGCACCGTTTGCCAAGGCGGTTACAAGTCCGGTTGCACTGACTGTCACGACGCTCTCGAGGGACGAACCCCAGGTGAACACCCTACCGGACAGTAGGTTACCGGCGGCGTCCCGGGCCACGGCTTCCAGCCGCACCGTGTCCCCGAGCAACAGCAACGATGCGGTGGAAGGTGCCACAGTGACAGAGGCGACAGGGGGCTCGGTCTGCGGTCCGGTCGTGCCTGACGAGTCTCCCCCGCACGAGCACACAGCCAGACAGGCGATCGGAAGCAGCTCCCACGCGGTGCGGGACCATGCAAAGCGTGATGACAGTGTGCTATTCATGCTCTACCTCCGCTAGCCAACTGGGGCCACTAACCTGGACCGCGGTTCGAAACAGCCGGGGGTCGGTACTCCGTGGTCGCTACTCCGTGATGATCAGTGTGAACGGCAGGTTGTAGCCCGAGCCATCGGCGCACACCGCGTCCGCGTTAGCTCCGGTCGCCGTCACCGCCCAGGTACTTGCGGAAGTGCGCTCCGCCAGCACGCCTTCGAAAACGAGCGTGTTGCACACGTTGAACTGGGCCGTGGTTTCCGTCGGGACCCCGACGGTTAGGGCGTCCAGGCCATCCACGTTCACGAAGGCCCCGACCGTGACTGTGCCTCTCCAGTCCGGAAACTCGAACACCAGCGACCGCGGGTCTCCGCAGCTTCGGGCGAGCTTTCGTTTGTAGTCGCGGTCCGGATCGAGGCGAAAGTCATCCCAGTTCCCGATGTTAGCCCACACTCCGCAGGTACCGTCCTCGTATGGACCTCGACCGTCGCTTCTGATCTTGTAGCCGGCGTCCACGAAATCCACCGTGACGGACCTGAAGTCTGTCGGATCATCCGTACCGGGCGGATCATCCGGAACGGGCGGTGGCTTCACCTTCTTCACCAGCGGTGCCGTTGCCTCGTCGTCCGTGCCCACCACAGAGTCCGAGCACCCGGCGAAGGCCAGTGCAAAGACAAGTGTGGCAGCGAGAATGATGGCCTTGGATTTCATACGGATCTCCTTGTCTCCCCATGGCCTGAAAGCCTTGCCTCGCCCAAACCGGCTGCAAGGCGGATTTGCGACCGGCCGGCTGGACGCTTAGCGTATTACTTGCTTGGTGAGCGACCGGCCGACCGGCCCCAGTAGACCGTTCTGCAGCCACATTGACGGTTTGATGTCACGTGCTTCTCACGC
>Ga0316198_10002431_pt1 | contig 11251 bp, 11 predicted proteins | sample OudBieAanoxic_MG_FD_204935 | JGI IMG/M metagenome (GOLD analysis project Ga0316198, IMG submission 204935) | Coastal sediment microbial communities from Oude Bieten Haven, Netherlands - site A anoxic | ecosystem: Environmental > Aquatic > Marine > Coastal > Sediment | place: Netherlands... | reverse complement strand
TAGATCAGTAGCATATGATCAGTACTTTTTGCAATCTGAGAGCACTAGTTTTTCCCTAAAATACAGGTTTTTAAAAGAGGAGGTTTGCATGGATATTAAAGAATATTTTGAAAACACCGAAGGAAATGGAATCATGTCAACCGCTGACGGCAACGGCCAGGTAGATGCGGCCATCTATGCCCGGCCCCATTTCATGGAGGACGGTACCATCGCCCTGATCATGCGCGATCGACTCACCCATCATAATCTTCAATCCAATCCCCACGCCTGTTACATGTTTATTGAAAAGGGACCCGGTTACAAGGGCAAACGCTTTTTTTTAAGCAAGGTGCGTGAGGAGCAGGATTCGGAATTGCTGCAATCCCTGCAGCGCAGACAGTATATTGATGAAAAAGACGAAACCAAATTTTTGGTCTTTTTTAAAATAGAAAAAGAACTGCCCCTGGTGGGTTCCGGAGATTAAATCCGGTGGCCGGATGAACTATCCCAGCGTCCCGAGCAGCGGGATCTGCGCTTCGCTACGTCAAGCAAGGGGGTATCAATCAGAATATTCTTATCGTCCCAAGGGGCGGGGAATTAACACTTTATCCGCCGCAGGAGGACCCGTTGACCTCCGGTGGATTAAACGATCTGACCCATTAACGTTTCATAATCACAAGCATACGGACATCCCATCAATGATACCCGATGACCAATTCCGACAGCGGTTGGCAGAACTTTTCCGATCTCAACACCTGGCAACTTTATCCACCCACAATGAGGGTCAGCCTTATGCCAGCCTGGTTGCCTTTCATGCTTCAGAAGACCTCAAGCGCATTTACTTTGTGACACCGACGACCACCCGCAAGTTTGCCAATCTAACCGCTGACAACCGGGTAGCTGTCATGGTCAACAGCAGTACCAACCAGGCCTCTGATTTTCACAAGGCCATATCCGTAACTGCGGTTGGCAGGGCGGAAGTTGTTATCGGTTCGGATAGGGATTCGATTTTGGACCAATATTTGGCCAAGCATTCCCATCTGGAAGAATTTGTGCGTTCGCCGTCATGTGTCTTCGTGGGGGTAGCCGTGAACACCTACTACATGGTCAAAAACTTTCAAAATGTTATGGAGCTGCACCTGGGGCCATGAACTGGATTCTATCCGCTGAAGAAATCCAATCCGGGGATCGAAACCGCGTCGGCGGCAAAGGATATGCTTTGTCATTGCTGGCCAAAAACGGTTTCCGGATTCCCAAAACTGTCTGCATCACAAGCGATGCGTATCATGAATTTGTGCTGCGGACCGGTTTGCGGGAACGTATTTTGCTCGAACTTCATCGCAAAGATTTTAAAGAAATGCGCTGGGAAGAAATCTGGGATTGCGCCACCCGCATCCGCAACATGTTTCTGACCAAACCGCTCCCGGATGACGTCGCCCAGGAAATTCGCGCCGCTATCGGTGATCGATTCCGGGATAAATCGGTGGCCGTGCGGTCGTCGGCACCGGAAGAAGATGATGCCCGGTCATCTTTTGCCGGGCTTCATGAGTCCTTTATCAATGTGATCGGAGCGGAATCAATACTAAAACATATCCGCCTGGTGTGGGCCTCGCTTTGGTCGGATGCGGCCTTACTATACCGTCAGGAAATCGGTCTGGATGTTGAAAAAAGTTCCATGGCGGTGGTGGTGCAGGAATCAGTTGCCGGTGACCGATCCGGGGTGGTCTTTACCCAAAATCCCAATGACGAGAATCAGGGCATTATTGAATCCGTGTATGGGTTAAACCAGGGTCTGGTGGACGGGACGGTGGAACCCGATCGCTGGATCATGGACCGAACCCGCAATGCGATTCTTACGCACACCCCCCCTGCGCGCAAGTCCTGGATGATTCCAGGCCCTGACGGCGTGCGCCTGGCGGAGCTGCCTGCCGAAAAATCTTCCCATCCACCCCTCAAGCCCCGGGACGTCGGTTTGGTATTTAAAACTGCGCGCCAGGCGGAAGAATCTTTTAAAATGCCCCAGGATGTCGAGTGGACCTATGACGGAGATTCTCTGGTATTACTTCAATCCCGTCCCATAACGACCCTGCGTTCTGACAAACCCGGAGACGAACGCGGCTGGTATCTGAGCCTGCACCGCAGCTTCGATAATCTCAAAGACCTGCGCCGCAAAATTGAGGATGAACTGATTCCCGGAATGATTGCGGTGGCCGAAAGCCTGAGCGCCATAGACCCTGTTAAGATGACGGATCAGGCCCTGGCAGCTGAAATCAAAAAGCGCTGGGAAATCAACCACAAGTGGGTCAATATTTACTGGGCGGATTTCATTCCCTATGCCCACGGCGTAAGGATGTTCGGCCAGGTCTACAATGATGCCGTGCAACCCGATGATCCCTATGAATTTATTGATCTGCTCACCAACACCGATATGGCCAGCATCGCGAGAAACAATATGCTGATGGATCTGGCCGGCATGATCCGCAATGATCAAGATCTGGCGGAATCACTAAAGCAGGGGGATGATTCAGGCCTTGATGATAAATTTCGATTACTGACTGATGAATTTATCGATAAATTCGGCGATCTGTCCTGTGCGGTAACCGGCGGCAAAAATTGTGTGCTGGGGACCGGTCCGCTATACCGCTTGCTGCTAGAAATGGCCAAACATCCGCCGCCCGCTGGCAGTGACAAAAAATTGCATAGAATAGACCGCTTACATCAGGCCTATATAACCAGCTTTGACGATGATCAGCGAGCCTGGGCGGAAGAACTGTTGGAACTGGCCAGGAGCAGTTATCAGCTGCGTGATGATGACAATATCTATCTTGGCCGTATTGAAGCGCAGCTGTTAACGGCTGTTCAGGAAGCCAAACGTCGGCTTAAAGAGCATTCAGACGAACAGGCCCCTAAAATATTGAAACAGGTGTTGGCAGAAGTTGATTTCGGATCAATATCCCCGACATCAGCTCCTGTTCCAACGGCTTCCGGAGATAAGCTGCAGGCCCGACAGTTGCTCGGTCAGCCCGCAGGTCCAGGGATAGCTAAAGGCAGGGCCCGGGTGATCCGTAAACATTCCGATTTGGCTGATTTCAAATACGGCGAAGTGCTGGTGTGCGACGCGGTTGATCCCAATATTACATTTGTGGTGCCTTTAGCAACGGCGGTTGTCGAGCGCCGGGGTGGAATGTTGATTCATGGTGCCATCATTGCGCGCGAGTACGGATTGCCCTGCATTACCGGCATCCCGGACGCAACCACCTTGATTGAAACAGGGGATCAAATTACGGTGGACGGTTACCTGGGGATTGTGACCCTGGGAGACACAGGGCTGTGATTGCCGGCCATGGATTCAGCTATATGTTGACCGTTAAGAAACCGCATCCGACAGATCTTCGAAGGATGCCTGGGTAAGGCCGTTGAGCAGTAAAAAAGACTTAATCGTAACCTGGAAGACTTCGGCTTGGGGATGACCCATGAACTCCTTTAAGTGGGGGTGGGCAGACAATAACTTTCGGCGCACCTTTTTTTCCTTGGCGGGATCCGTAATCTTCTGAAAAATGCCTTCAACGGTCATCGCCCGGGCTGCAGATCGGGGCGATGTGTCGCGGGTGTCAATCATAAGACTGACGGCTGGATTTACGATCAAATTCTGGAATTTCTGTGATTGCCTGTGGGTGACCATGTATATTTCGGTGCAGGCCTTATTGGTCACATAGGCCATCAGAGAGCAGTATGGTTTGGTGTCGACAATGGTTGCCAGGACGCAACTGTTTTTTTCTCTGGCCAGAGCCTTCATTTCATTCAGCATCATTGTTTCTCCTGGGAGGTCCGTGGTTCATTTTAATATTGCTTTTTAACACAATAGTCGGCTAACTAAAATAGATAGTTTCATCGCCAATATAACAAATGGAGTCGCAACATGGAGGCAAAATTCAGAATTGGTATCAGCAGCTGTCTGCTTGGCAATGAAGTGCGTTGGAATGCCGGTCACAAACACGATAAATATCTGACCCGCACCCTGGGAAAGTTTGTGGAATATGTTCCGGTGTGTCCGGAAGTCGAGGCCGGCTTCGGTGTCCCCCGCGAATCATTTCGTTTGGTCGGCGACCCGGACAATCCGCGCCTGGTAACCTTTAAATCCAAAACGGATCACACCGACCGCATGCTCACCTGGGCCAAAAAGCGGGTCAGGGAACTGGAAAAGGAAGCGTTGTGCGGATTTATCTTCAAAAGTGATTCTCCCAGCAGCGGGATGATTCGGGTCAAGGTATACAATGAGAAGGGTATGCCTCATAAAGTCGGCATTGGAATGTTTGCCCGGGCCTTTATGGAAAACTTTCCACTGATACCGGTGGAGGATGACGGCCGTCTCAACGATCCGTTAATCCGTGAAAATTTTATTCTTCAAATTTTCACCATGCAGCGCTGGCGGGATAACCTCACGCGGAAACATAGCATGGGTAACCTGGTGGATTTTCATACTCGCAACAAACTATTGATTATGTCCCACAGCCCGAAACATTACCGGTCGATGGGCAAACTCGTGGCAGATGGCAAAAAAATGCCTATCCAGGAATTACATCAGCAGTATCAAATGCAGTTGATGGAAGCCTTGAGACTGAAAACAACCATCAAAAAACACATAAATGTGTTGCAGCACGTTATGGGGTATTTCAAAAACCAGCTGAGCGCTGACGAGAAGCAGGAATTACTCGAAGTTTTTGACCATTATCGCATTGAATATTTACCCCTGATCGTGCCCATAACCCTTATCAACCATTACGTGCGCAAATATGATCAGCCCTATCTCAAACAGCAGACTTATCTTAATCCGCATCCGTTGGAGCTTAAGTTGCGTACCCACGTCTAAAAGCCCATAGCTGAAAGCTCATAGTACCGCCCCGGCGGGACTGATTGTCGAAAGGATTGATCCTTATTGCCATAAGCTACGAGCTCAACGCTATGAGCGTTAAAGTGCCGAGCCCTTGAACCTAACCTGGGTATTTAAAACCGCTTCTAAAAGTATTGGGTCAGTGGGTTGCGATTAAAATTTTTCTATGGGTATCAGCACTTCGTTGCGGCGCAGAAACCAGGGCATAAACGGGGGGTCATACCGTGCCCAGACCGCTGCGCCTGTTTTGGTCAACCCCCGTTGTTGAATGTATCCTTCCAGCAGGGCCTTATTTTTCTCGTATCCTTCCTCACTCCAGGTACCGGAGTACTTCACCGCGGCCATTATACGGCCGGGTTCCTGTGCCAGTTTGACACGCGTGTCATCGGGTTGCGGAAGTGTTTCAAGGGTATATTCTGCCGGCATGAGAAAAGTGATGCGCCATTGATTATCCTTTTTTTCCTGCTTAACCGGCGCGGTCATCTCAATTTTTTCCGAACCGGCTTGTTGAACCACAGGTGCTGTCATGGAAATTGACTGCTTTTTAGTGTTCTCCCCGGAGATATACGCATAGAGGCGGCGAAAGCCCTCATTGCCAACCTCCTTGAGATCGCCTTCGACATAGGTTTCAGCCACGATCTGAGGATCGTACTGCCTGATTTCAAAATCGTCCTTTTTTTCCACAACCGTGTATTTTGCTTTTTCAATGGCCATGGCCGATTTAGCCACCAGTAATGATGAGACGCCCAAAAGGGCCACCCCAGCCAATCCAATATACCTGAAAGTTTTCATCTTAATTCCTCCCATTCAATAATTATGAGATCAACATAACCACTCAAAGGCCATCTGCAAGAATACCTCGAAACTATCAGAGCGCTAACCCCCGATTCGGTTTACATTGCTTAGGATGGTAGTATTTACCTGTTATTCAGCCCTTAAACGTCTCCGGTTGACCATTTGTCTATTGTGGCTAGTTTTGTTTGAACCAAAAGCCACACCGAACCACAAGGAGATTAATCATGGCTGATTCAAATAACTACATTGAAACCGACGCAGAAAGAGAAGAAGGACATGTCGATACCCGTGAAAGAAACCATGAATGTGAGAATAAAGATCCGAATCTCGGTTGCGACATGGGGATAGATGGTGCCGGCTAATATCCAACTCTAAGATTGATTGACTGGAAAGTTGACGGCGACATCGACATCTGTCAGGGCAGAACAATTTAGGGTTTTGCCCTATTCATTTCATACTTTGAATCCTCTGATAAAGGAGACTAAAATGAAACTGGAGAAATACTTTGATCTTAAAAAAGGTGTAGGTGTCCTGTCCACGGCTGATGATGAAGGGAAAGTCGATGCCGCCATTTATGCCAGACCCCATTTTATGGAAGATGGAACCGTGGCATTCATAATGCGCGACCGTCTCTCCCATCACAACCTGCAGTCCAATCCCCATGCAGCCTTCCTGTTCAAAGAAAACGGTTCTGGCTACAAAGGCAGAAGACTGTTTCTGACCAGGGTCAGAGAAGAACATAATACCGAGTTGCTGGATTCCCTGCGGCGCCGAAAGTCCACAGACGGAAATGGAGAAGACAGGTTTCTTGTCTTTTTCAAGCTGGACAAAGAACTACCGTTGGTGGGAGATAGAAGATAGTTGCCATCTCTAATGGCAACTGCTATAAACACTATCAAATTCTTCGGAAAAAATTGGTCTTTCTTGTTCACGTACTAAACCAAGTCGAGGTAACTTGTATATGAAATCAGACATTATTCTGGTCACCGGCGCCACCGGCTATGTCGGTGGACGTCTGATTCCGGCGTTACTCGATTCAGGCTATCGGGTGCGGGCCATGGGTCGCAGCCTGGAAAAAATCGGCTGCCGACCCTGGGCCGGGCACAGTCGGGTGGACTTGGTTCAAGGCGATGTTCTGGACCTCGATTCGCTAAAAAAGGCTGCTTCCGGTTGCCGGGCGGCCTACTATCTGGTCCACTCCATGATTGCGCAGAAAGAAAAATTTGTCGAGGCTGATCGTCGGGCTGCGCAAAACATGGTAGAGGCGTCAAGCACTGAAGGACTGGAAAGAATAATTTACCTCGGCGGATTAGCAGAGGCCACTCAAGGTTCTCTAAGTAAGCATTTAAAATCACGGATCGAGGTGGCTGACATCCTTCAAGCCGGGCCGGTGCCGACTACTGATTTGCGAACACCCATGATTCTGGGATCAGGCAGTGCCTCCTTCGAAATTTTGCGCTATCTGGTTGAGCGTCTGCCTGCCATGACGACACCCCGCTGGGTGCGCTCCTTGAACCAACCCATTGCCATTCGCAATGTGATCACCTATCTTGTCGAATGCCTCGCCCAAGAACAAACTATCGGTCAAACCTACGACATTGGTGGTCCTGATATTTTAACCTATCGCGATCTGCTGGATATTTATGCAGAGGAGGCAGGTCTTCGCAAACGTCTGATTATTCCGGTGCCCGTTCTTACGCCGACCCTGAGTGCGCTGTGGATTCATCTGATCAGCCCGGTTCCCACATCGATCGCCCTGCCGTTGACCGAAGGCCTGACCAGTGATGCGGTCTGCACTGAAAATCGGATCCAGGCCATCATACCCCAGAAGCTGCTTAGCTGTCGGGAAGCGATTCGCCTGGCCCTGGATCGCATCAAACAGGAGCAGGTGGATTCTTGCTGGATGGACGCGGGCGATTTGCTGGAGCCTGAGTGGGCCCATTGCGGTGATGCCGAGTGGGCCGGCGGAACCATTATGAATTGCGGATATCGAGCCCGGATAAAGGCAACAGTGGACGACGTCTGGCAGCCTGTAAGCCGAATCGGCGGCAAGACCGGCTGGTATTTCGGAAATTATCTCTGGCGCTTGCGCGGCATAATGGATCGACTCGCGGGAGGGGTCGGCCTGCGGCGGGGGCGGCGGCATCCAACCGAAATCGGTGTCGGCGATGCCTTGGATTTCTGGCGGGTGCTGGAAGTCGACCCACCGCAGCGCCTGCTGTTGGCAGCTGAGATGAAAACCCCCGGTGAGGCCCTGCTTGAATTTCAAATTACGCCCCTGGCCGGCGGTCAGGTTGAACTTCAAATGCTTTCTCGATTTTTGCCCAGGGGATTGTTTGGAATCTTGTACTGGTATGCATTGTATCCTTTCCATCAATGGATATTCTACGGTATGCTTAGGGCCATTGCCAGATCAATTAACAGGCCTATGGCCTCCGAGCCGGAACGATTCACGCCCAAATTACACACAAGCTGTGCCCTGCCGCAGAACAAAAATTAAATTTCCTCCTTCAATGGATCCTGACTTGTCTTAACGGGGGTAATGCGATAAAAGACATCCCTGGACATACTTAAGTTAAAGCCATTCGATTCGTTAAACTGTCGGTGTTGATTTTGTCACTGATGACTATGGAGACAGGAGATTGTCATGAAAAAAGTTAGCCGGTTACTTTGCCTCGGAATTTTTATTATTCAGGCCGCAATTGCGATTGCCGCCGAAGCGCCGCTTAGCGAAGCGACCTCCGAATGTATTGATTGTCATGCCTCGGTTCATCCCGGAATTGTCATGGGCTGGCAAAACAGCCGCCATGCCGGAATCACTCCCAAAGAGGCTATGGCCGTTGAAGGACCAGCCCGCAAAGTTTCAAGTAAGAATGTGCCCGAGAACTTGCGAGGCACAGTGGTCGGCTGTGCCGAGTGTCACCTGTTGCGACCCGGGGCCCATGCCGATACCTTTGAACACAACGGCTATGAAATTCATACGGTTGTCAGCCCAAAAGACTGCAGCACCTGCCATTCCCAGGAAGCAGAGCAATATTCCCAAAACCTGATGTCCCATGCCTATGGCAACCTGGCCGAAAACATGCTTTACCAGAAACTGCAACGCAGTATTATCGGCACCAAAAAAAGAAATCAGGGCCGCATAACCTATGGACCGGCCGATGATGCCACCAAAGCCGAGGCCTGCTATTATTGTCACGGGACGAAACTAAAAGTCGTCGGTAAAGAAATCCGGGATACCGAAGCCGCCGGTGAACTGGAATTCCCGGTGATAGAAGGCTGGCCCAATCAGGGTGTGGGCCGGATCAATCTTGACGGCAGCCTGGGGTCCTGCTCCGCCTGCCATACGCGACACGCCTTTTCCATCGAGATGGCACGCAAGCCTTACACCTGCAAGGAATGCCATGTCGGGCCTGATGTACCGGCTTTTAAGGTGTATGCGGCCAGCAAACACGGTAATATTTTTTCGGCCATGCACAAATCCTGGAATTTTAACGCCGTGCCCTGGACCATCGGCAAGGATTTTACCGCCCCAACCTGTGCCGCCTGCCATGTCAGCCTGCTGGTTAACGGGGATGATGAAGTGGTATCCGAAAGAACCCACCAGATGAACAACCGCCTGCCCTGGCGCATCTTCGGTCTGGTCTATGCCCACCCCCATCCGCAAAGCCCGGATACGACGATTATCCGCAACAAGGAGGGTCAGCCTCTGCCGACCAGCCTGGATGGTACTTTTGCCACTGAATACCTTATCGACACCAAAGAGCAGGATACGCGCCGCAAATCCATGCAGGCCGCCTGTTTAAATTGTCATGACACCTCATGGGTAAGAGGACACTGGCAGCGCTTTGAAAACACGATCCAGGAAACCAACAGGGATATTCTCATCACAACCGGTATCATGCAAGATATCTGGGAGGGCGGATATGCGGATATGAAAACAAATCCTTTTGACGAGGCCATCGAAAAAAGATGGATGGACACCTGGCAATTTTATGCTAACGGGATACGGTTTGCGTCGGCCATGGCGGGCGGCGGTGACTACGGTGTGTACGCCGACGGTCGCTATCAACTCACCCAGGCCCTGCTGGAAATGAATGACTGGTTGAATCTGCGTCAGGAATTGGGACCATCCCATAAACCATAGGGACTCTCCGCTTTTTTTTAAAAGTCCATTCAACTTTAAATCTTACTTTGAAGGAGATCTATGCCCATTCATGCGACGCGCATAAAACCCTTGAATGATGCCGACATCTGCAGTGGAGATTACGTCCTGTATTGGATGCAGCAATCTCAGCGAGCGGTGTATAATCATGCCCTGGAATTTGCCGTTCAGCAGGCGAATAAACTGGATCGTATGCTGCTGGTGGTCTTCGGCCTGATGGACGATTACCCGGAAGCCAACCTGCGCCACTATACCTTTATGCTGGAAGGTTTAAAGGAAACCGAGGAAACCCTGGCGTCGCGTGGAATTAAAATGGTGCTGCGCCGCGGGCAGCCACCGAAGGCCGCCCTGAAACTCGGAAAGCGGGCGGCAATGATTGTTTGTGATCGTGGCTATTTGAAGCACCAGAAAGCCTGGCGCAAGCATGTGGCCGAAGGCGCGCAATGCGCCGTCGTGCAGGTTGAAAGCGATGTGGTAGTGCCGGTGGAGGTCGTTTCCGATAAAGCCGAATACGCTGCCCGCACGATTCGTCCCAAGATACACCGGCATATCGCAACCTATCTTTCCGGTTTCAGGCAAACCAGCGTTAAACACCCATCACTGAATTTAAAGGTAAAAGGAATTGACACCGACAATCTAGAAAAACTGCTCCAAAGTTTAGATATTGATCGCAACGTACCGGCGGTATCGGTTCTGTTCAAAGGCGGCACTTCCCAGGCCGTCAAGCGCTTTGATGAGTTCGTTCGCCGACGGCTCAAAAACTACGACCGGCACAGCAATCAACCCCAGACGGACGATATCTCCCACATGAGCCCCTATCTGCATTTCGGACAGATATCCCCGCTATACCTGGCGCTGAAAATAAACCGCGCCCCTGAATCGCTTCAGGAATCCAAGGAGGCTTATATCGAAGAATTGATCGTCAGGCGCGAACTTTCGATGAACTTTGCAAACTATACGGCCAATTATGATGCCTACGGTTGCATTCCCGGTTGGGCCCAGAAATCCCTGGCCGAGCATGAAGGTGACAAGCGGGATTATATTTACAGCCGCCGGCAGCTTGAAAATGCCGAGACCCACGATGACTACTGGAACGCCAGCATGCTGGAGATGAAGCACACCGGTTTTATGCATAATTACATGCGCATGTACTGGGGCAAGAAAATTCTGGAATGGTCGCAAACTCCGCAAAAAGCCTTCCGCACGACCCTGGCGATTAACAACAAGTACTTTCTGGACGGACGGGATCCCAATTCCTACACCGGCGTGGCCTGGATCTACGGGGTGCATGACCGGGCCTGGACCGAACGGCCGATTTTCGGCAAGACCCGTTATATGGCGGCTTCCGGTCTGGAGAGAAAATGTGATATCGCTGCCTATGTAAAAAAAGTAGATGATCTGGTAGAAAAGGTAGGCTAAAT
>Ga0316198_10002427_pt1 | contig 11259 bp, 8 predicted proteins | sample OudBieAanoxic_MG_FD_204935 | JGI IMG/M metagenome (GOLD analysis project Ga0316198, IMG submission 204935) | Coastal sediment microbial communities from Oude Bieten Haven, Netherlands - site A anoxic | ecosystem: Environmental > Aquatic > Marine > Coastal > Sediment | place: Netherlands... | reverse complement strand
CCCGGGCAAATCGAGAAGGACGGAGTGCTCTACGTCAACGCCGCAGAGGTCCCGAGACACCGCGAGGTGAACGGACGCAAAGAGCGGCATCACGTGCGTCTCACAGTGACCAACGCTGGCGTGACCGCGGAAGATCTCTGGGTCTGACACTGGCGCTGGCACTGGCACTGCACCCCCACCCCTTCTAGACCTTCGTCTTCGCTACGCCCATCTTCAACACCCGCTTGAAGTGCTTCTTTTCCACTGGTTGCACTGAAAGCCGCGATCCCTTCTGGGTCACCAGCATCCCCTCGAGTGCGGGGTCATCCTTCAAGGCTTGCAGCGAAACCTCCTCGTCGAAACGCTCGACGAACGTCACGTCGACCATCGACCACCGTGGATCTTCCTTCTTGGACTTCGCGTCGTAGTACTTGCTCTTCTTGTCGAACTGGGTGTCGTCCGGGTAAGCCTCGCGACTGATGCGGCACAGACCGGCGACCCCCGGGGGCTTCGCGTTTGAATGGTAGAAGAGCACCAAATCGCCTTCGGCCATTTCGCGCATGAAGTTCCGAGCCTGGTAGTTGCGTACGCCTTCCCAGGAGTCGGTGCCGTCCCGCTCGAGGTCGTCGATCGAGTAGACGTCGGGCTCGCTCTTCATGAGCCAGAGCTTGATTCCGCGCTTTGCCATCGAAGAACTATGGCACGGATGCGCGCTCGCTCGACGTAGATTTGACCACGCTGGGGCGCTCGACCGATCATGGCGCCGTCGTGCGTTGCACCTTCACCAAGGCCTCGATTGCGGGGATTGCTCCGCTGTTGGTCTATGGCCTCACCGCGAGCGGCTACGCGCACTGGTTCGACAGTGGGGAGTTCGTTGCCGCCGCCGCGGACTTCGGCATTTCCCACCCGCCCGGCCAGCCCTTGGCTGCGATCGTCTTGGGCGTTGCCAACCTCATCCCGGTCGGGGCGATCGCCTTCCGAATCGCCATCCTCTGTGCCGTGCTCGGGGCGGTCGCCATCATCGCGCTGACGTCGGCCTTCGAAAACACGCTTCGCGCGGGCGATGTCGTTCGGGCGCCGCTGCGCTTTCCTGTCGCTCTCGCTGCGGCCTGGTGGGTTGGGGGAACCTACGCCTGGTGGTTTCAAGCGATACGTCCAGAGGTGTACGCCCTACAGGCAGCACTGATGTGCATCGCGATCGAGCGACTGATCCGGGTCTCCTTTTCAGACAGCGAGGGCGACGTGCGCCCGCTGTTTCACGCAGGGCTAGCGCTCGGCCTCGCGCTCGCAAACCATCACTTCCTCGCGGTGCTCGCCGTGGTGCCGGCGCTTTGGCTCATCGTCGGAGTGTGGCGCACTTTCGGTTGGAGGCCCTTGGGCTGGTCCGCCGCGTTTGTCGGCGCCGGGCTGCTCACGTACGCGTTCTTGCCACTCCGCGCTTCGACGGAGCCATTCCTGAACCTCGGTGACCCGTCGACCCCTGGCCGGTTCTGGTGGGTCGTGACCGCCGAGGCGTTCCAAAAGAGCGTCGACGCCGATGCCGTGGCGCCATTCGGGGACCGCTTCGCCGACGTCATGCTGGCCATGGGCGAAGACCTGCACGCAGGGGTCCTCGTCGTCGGTCTGCTCGGGGCGTATTTCATGCTCCGGGTGAAGGGCGCCCGAAAGTACGGGCTTTTCTGGCTCACGCTATGGCTGATCTATGCGCTCGGGCGCAGCTCGATCGGCTTCGTCAGCGGCAACCCCGACGCGATCGCGTACTTCATGCTCTCGTACGCCGCTGTGGCGGTGTTTGCCGCCTTTGCAGCGGGTGTGCTCCTGTCGGCGGTCGCGGAAGCCGTGCCCAACAGGCCGAAGCTCGCGCCGGCCTTCGCCGTCGTGCTCGTGTTGTGCTCGACGCTCCAGGTCTCGCGCTCGTCGGAAGCTTCGTCGCTCCGGACCTTCGCCGACACGGATGTGTTCGACGATGGCTTGCGCCGCACCTTGCCCGCACGTGCGGTCGTTCTGGCTCACAACCCTCAGACGATCTTCCGCTATTGGGGCGGCGAGGCCGAGGAGGGGAACCGTCCTGATGTAACGATGGTGCCTCTCCCACTGTTGACGTATCCAAAGCTCGTCGACAACTTCATCAAGAACGAGCCCGAGCTCAAGCCCCTCCTCAGAAGCTATGTCCTCGACGGAAGGCTGAGCGCAGCGGAGCTCCAAAGCCTCGCCGCACTTCGTCCGGTGTTCGTCGAAATGGATGTGCGGGTCGACCGCGAGATGATGGATTTGATCGTCCCCGGGCAGCTCTATCAGCGCGTGCTGACCGCGGACACGACCGACGCTGACGAGTCAAGCGCGATGCGTACGCACGCCGAGCTCTGGGCCGACATCTACACGCGCATCGGTCAGCCGATCGAACCCCACACGAAGACCCAGCTCCTTTGGCGCCACTACGCGGATTCCCTTTATTTTGCGGCTGTTGGCGACATCCACGCCGCGCGGCGGACGGTGGCGGCGGGGCTCGCCTTGAACCCCCACGCGCGGGAGCTTCAGATGCTTCGCGACGCGCTCAAGCAGGCGACCCCGGGGGAGCCCATCGACGTAACCCCGTTCACGATCCAGTGAACGGGACGCTATTGGGCCCGGCGCTCCGCGCGGCGTGCCCGTCGATAGACCTCGTAGAGGCTCTGCCGTATTCGAGGTGGAACGCTTTGGCGTAGATCGATCTTCCAGGCGAGGTTCTGTTTCACCACGACGATGGGTCGAACCTCGGAAGAGTCGGGCGCGACCTCCACACGGGCGATATCCTCTTCGACCTCGATCGTCATGTCTTCCTTTGCGGCAACGAGCTGGCCGAACACGAAGCCCCCGAGCGCTTGGTCGTGCTCGCCCTGCCAATCAGAGAAGCAGGAACGAAACAGATCGGGGTCGAGGAGCTCGAAACGCTCACGCGCCTGAAGTCGCCGACGCGCCTCTTCCTGCGACATGGCTTGCACCCCGTAGGCACGGAAGAGCGAGTCGATCGCAGCGCTCGGAGACTCGAATCCCTCAGGGGCTTTGTGGCTCTTGCACGACGCGAGCAACGAGAACGCGACGGCGGTTATCACGAGGAAGCGCACGGCTTGGTTATTGCCCCGTTCGAGGCCGGTGTCGAACTATTGACGAGGCCGTCATCGTGCTTACTTTGCGTTGACATGCGACTCGACAGACTCACGACCAAGACACGCGAAGCACTCGTTGCTGCGCAGCAAAACGCGGCCGATCGAGGCAATCCCGAGGTCTACCCTGAGCATCTGCTGCTCGACCTCCTGGCCCAGGCGGGTGGCCTCGCACCCGCGATCATGGAGAAGGCCGGTGCGGACCTCCAGGGACTGATTCGGGCGCTCGGCGCGGTGCTCGACCGCATGCCCAAAGTGGCGGGCGGAGCGGAGCCCAGCTTGTCGTCACGCCTTCGAAGCCTGCTTGGCAAGGCATGGAAGGAGACCGAAGCGTTCAAGGACGAATACACCTCGGCGGAGCACGTCCTCCTAGCCGCCTACTCGGACAAGCAGCTCGAGAAGGCGCTCAAAGCACAGGGCGTCGACCGCAACAAGCTGTTCGAGGCTGTGCAGGAGGTGCGTGGAAGTCAGCGTGTGACCGACGCGGATCCCGAGGGGAAGTTTCAAGCGCTCGAGAAGTACACGCGCGACCTCACCGAAGCGGCGCGGCAGGGTAAGACCGACCCCGTCATCGGGCGCGATGAAGAGATCCGCCGAGTGATGCAAGTGTTGTCTCGCCGTACGAAGAACAACCCCGTGCTGATTGGCGAGCCTGGCGTCGGCAAGACCGCGATCGCCGAAGGCATCGCACATCGGATCGTGCAGGGCGATGTCCCCGAAGGGCTAAAGAATAGGAAGTTTCTGGCGCTCGACCTCGGCGCGATGATCGCCGGCTCGAAGTACCGCGGCGAGTTCGAAGAGCGCTTGAAGGCGGTGTTGCAAGAGATCGAGAACGCCAAAGGCGAGATCATCCTCTTCATCGACGAGCTGCACACCCTGGTTGGGGCGGGCGCGGCCGAAGGCTCGATGGATGCGAGCAACATGCTCAAGCCGGCCCTGGCCCGAGGCGAGCTCCGCTGTGTTGGCGCGACGACCTTGGACGAGTACCGAAAGCACATCGAGAAGGACGCTGCGCTTGCGCGCCGCTTCCAGCCGGTCTTCGCGGGCGAGCCCTCCGTTCCCGATACGATTGGGATCTTGCGTGGTCTCAAGGAGCGCTACGAGATCCACCACGGGATTCGAATCCAAGACTCGGCGATCGTCGCAGCTGCGACGTTGAGTCAACGCTACATCACCGATCGCTTCCTGCCCGACAAGGCGATCGATCTCGTCGACGAGGCTGCCTCGCGGCTCAAGATGGAGATCGACTCGTTGCCCGCGCCGATCGACACGGTCGAGCGCAAGGTGACGCAGCTCGAGATCGAACGGGAAGCGCTCAAGAAGGAAACCGACGACGCGAGCAAGAAGCGCCTGACGGATCTCGAGCAAGAGCTCTCGGAACTGCAAGAGCAGCGCGGCACGATGCGCGCCCAGTGGCTTCGGGAGAAGGAGCTCATCACGGAGATTCGAGAGAACAAGGAGCTCGTCGAAAGCCTTCGGCTCGACCTCGAGCGCGCTGAACGCACGACCGAGTACGAGACAGCCGCCCGCTTGCAGTACGGGGAGATCCCGGCCGCGGAAGCAGCGGTGACGAAGGCCCAGCAGAAGCTCGCCGGTGTCCAGGAAAACGCGTCATTCCTAAAGGAAGAGGTCACCGACGAAGACATCGCCGAGGTGGTGTCGAAGTGGACCGGAATCCCGGTGAGCAAGATGCTCGAAGGCGAAAAGGACAAGCTCCTTCAGATGGAGGCCCGCCTGGGTGAGCGCGTGATCGGCCAGGACGAAGCCGTGGTGGCGGTGTCCAACGCGGTGAGGCGTTCGCGGGCGGGCTTGGGAGAGCCCAACCGGCCAATCGGGTCGTTCTTGTTCCTAGGCCCGACCGGTGTTGGCAAGACCGAGCTCGCGCGCGCACTTGCCGAGTTCATGTTCGACGACGACAAGGCGATGATTCGTCTCGACATGAGTGAGTACATGGAGAAGCACGCCGTTGCTCGCTTGATCGGCGCGCCGCCAGGCTACGTCGGCTACGAAGAGGGCGGACAGCTCACGGAGCCAGTGCGCCGGCGTCCGTACTCGGTGCTCCTCTTCGACGAAGTGGAAAAAGCGCACCCGGACGTCTGGAACGTGCTGCTACAAGTGCTCGACGACGGACGACTGACCGACGGTCAAGGCCGCACGGTGGATTTCAAGAACGTCGTGATCATCTTGACCTCGAACGTCGGGTCACATCACATCATGGCGCTCGACGACGAAGCGTCGATGCGCAAAGCCGTCATGGAAGATCTACGCGACGCGTTCCGGCCGGAGTTCCTCAACCGGCTCGACGAGACGATCATCTTCCATCGGCTCGATCGCGCGCAGCTCCGAAGGATCGTCGATGTGCAGCTCCGCACCTTCGAGAAGAGGCTCGCAGAACGCGAGATGCGACTGGAGATCACCGACGCCGCCAAGGACTTCCTCGCGAACGTGGGGTACGATCCAACGTACGGCGCGCGTCCGCTCAAGCGCGCGATCCAACGCTACCTCGAGAACGGCCTGGCCGAGGACATCCTCGCTGGACACTTCTCGGCAGGGGACATCATCACGGTGGACGCCGGAGATGGGAAGCTCGTGTTCGGGAGCCAACCCTCTGAAAACACTGCGGATTCGACGATCGAATCCGAATAACCCACGAATCCTGGGGCGCTAGGTCACCGATACACCGGGAATCTGGGCCTCCTTGCACGCCCGTGTATGCTGTGTAAGCCTCCGGCGCTCTTGAAGGGAGCAGATACGTTCATGGTCGAGACCGTACAGTGCAAACCAATCGAAGTTCACGTGGGTGAGCGTGGGCTCGAGCGCGCGGTCAAGCACCTCAAGCGCAAGATGGCGACCGAGGGCATCCTACGTGAGCTCAAGCGACGCCGTCACTACATGAAGCCTTCCATCAAGAAGCGGAAGAAGTCCGCCGAGGCTGCTCGCCGTCGCCGCAAGCGCGTGCGGATGGCAACCGAACGTACGTACTAGCCTCCGACAGAGCGAGTTCATCGCACCGAGGCTTCGCCAAGCCACTGGAGTTACTCCGGTGGCTTTTCTGTTTTCGGCTCGAAGCGCCGGCCGGGGCTCCACTCGAACCGCCTTCCGGTTTGCGCCTCGAGGAAGCGAGCGAGGCGATGGAAATCGCTTCCCAAATCGATGAAGCGCACGTCGGTCTGCAGTGTTTTCGGGTTGATCAACTTCGAGAACTCGACGTAGTGGAGCTGAAGCTGCCCGCTCACGCTCACCATGTGGCCGTCGAGCCCTTCCTCGACGAGCGCCCGGTACGCGCCGATACCAAGCTGGCTTGCGAGCATCACGTCGAACGCATGCGGCGGGGAGCATCGCGACTCGTAGCCGAGCTGGATGTGTCGCACCTTCTTGCGTCGGCCCGTGCGTTCCTCGTAGCGGGTGTGCACGCGATCGGAGACCATCTTTGCGAGGTCGAACGAGCTCAAACGAATGTGCCCATGCTCGTCCCTCGGCATCCCAACCAAGGAAGTCTCGGGCAGAAGCTCCGCGAGCCCCTCGGCCAACACGACCGTCCCGTAGAACTGATCACGCCGTTCGCGCTCGAGCATCATGTCGACGATGCGGTCGACCAGCGCGGTCACGGAAAGGCGACGCTCGATGGTCTCTTCACCGGAAATTGAATCCACGCGCGTCTCTTCGATCGCCAAGTCGCCACGAATGTCTTCGGTGGACAGGACCATGCTCGCTTCTCCGGCGATCGCGACGCCGTAGGAAAGCCAGCCCGCCTTTCGGCCCATCGTCTCGACGATGAAGTAGCTGCTCGTCGCAATGCAGTCCGCGCGGAGATTCAAGAGTTCCTTGGCCATCACGTCGACGGCGGTGAAGAAACCAAACGTGAAGTCGATTCCTCGGTAATCGTTGTCGATCGTCTTCGGCACGTGGACAACGCGAACACGGTTCTCTTCTGCGACGTGGTGCTGCTGATATTTGTAGAAGAAGTTTGCCGTCTTGAGGGTGTCGTCGCCGCCAATCGAGATGAGCGCGTCGACCCCCAAGTCGGAGAGGGCGTGGTGGATCCGCGCGAGGCGCTCGGTCTTTTGGGGGTCGAGCAAGTCGGCGGGGGTTTCGATGGCCGCGCCCGGGTTTACGCGGGCGGTTCCGATGATGATCCCGCGACTGTTTCGGATCCCGCGGATGTCCGCTGGGGAAAGGACTCGATAGTGCTCCGTCTCCAGCATCGGATGGCGAACCGGATCGTACTCTTGGAGGTTCGTGTAGCCGTGAAAGATCCCGAGGACCTCGACCCCGGCCTCGATGAAAGAGGTGGTCACCGCGGCGATCACGGCATTGGCGGCGGGGGCGGGGCCCCCGGAAAACACGATGGCGACGCGCTGGGCAGACTTCACGACGAGCACTCTAGGGCCCGCACCGCCGGATTGCCATCCTCGTCGACAGGCGCTCTACTCGGGTCCATCGACATGGCGATCGACCTAGGGAGCTTGGGCTACGAAACCCCGCCGATGGAGTTCGGCTACACCTGGCGCGACACGGTCATGTACGCGCTCGGAGTCGGCGCGACAGCCGACGCGGAGCTCGACTTTCTCTACGAAGGCCGCGGCCCGAAGGTGTTGCCCACGTTTTGCACGATTCCGACTTTCGCAGCGTTCGACGTGCTCGTCGATCGAATCGGGTGCGACCGGAGCGGGATGGTTCATCACAGCCAAGAGATGACGCTATTCAAACCACTGCAAGCGCAGGCCAAGTTGAGGGTCATCGGGCGAGTCGACGGGCTGTACGATCTCAAGCGCATGGCGATGGCGGTGTTCGTCATCGATGCGTACGACGAGGAAGGGGACTTGATCATCCGAGGGGAGGTCACCTTGCTCCTGCTCAAGGACGGTGGATTTGGCGGGGGACGCCCAGCGCGAAGCCCTCGAATCGCGGCCCCAGACCGCGACCCGGACTTCGAAGCACGCGAGCGGGTCGCACCGACGCAGGCCCTGCTCTACCGCTTGAACGGAGATCTCAACCCCCTTCACGCCGATCCTGCGTTCGCCGCCAACGTGGGTTTCGACAGGCCCATCCTCCACGGGCTTTGCACGTTTGGCTACGCCGGCCGGGCAGTGCTCGCCCATGCCTGCGAAGGCGACCCGGCACGCCTCGCCAGCCTTCGCGGGCAGTTCGCCAAGCCGGTTTTTCCAGGGGACACGATGGTCGTGCGTGGCTGGACAGAGGAGGAACGGACGCTGGTGACGGTGACCACCGAGGAGCGACCCGAGGAGCTTTGCCTCTCGAAGGCGTACGCCGTGATACGCTGAGCGGTCCAGGCGGTCCGCTTGCCCATGCCTCCATTCGAACCCAGATTTTTCTGCTGATGCGTGCGCTCGCGACATGGTTGATCCTCGCACTGCCCGTCTCAGGGGCCGGCTGCTCGAGGACGGCCCCTGCGGCCGTGCAGGCGCCTCCGCCGCCGGTGCATGCCGTGACTGTGAAGCCGCAGGCCGTGGTCCCGAGGGCGATCGCCACGGCGGAGATTCTCGCGAACCGTGAATCGAACTTGCGGTCGGAGACGGCTGGCCGGGTTGTTGCGGTGTTGGCCGAGGCCGGTGATCGCGTGGAAGAAGGCCAAGTGCTGCTGCGGCTGGACGTCGGCAGGCCCGCATCGGCTGTGCAGGCCGCGAACGCGGCGGTTGCGCAAAGCGAGGCCCGCCTCAATCAGGCGGAGCGCGAGCTCGCCCGCACCCAGAAGCTGGTGAAGACGGGCGGCCTCCCGGAACAACGGCTCGACGATGCTCGAGACACCGTACGGCTCGCGTCGGCCGCACGAGAGGCGGCGCAGGCTGAAGCCCGACTCGCGCGCCGTGGGCTCACCGAGGCCGTGATTCGCGCACCTTTCGGAGGAACCATCGTGGAGCGGAGGGTCGAGCTCGGCGAGTACCTCGGTCCTGGAAGTCCGCTGCTCACTCTCGCGGACACGAGCCAGCTCAAGGCGCGGGTTCTGCTCGACCCGCGGGAGGCGCTCGACGTGGCGGTGGGGGCACCTGCATCCGTGTTTGTATACGCGCGGCCAGGTGAAGAGTTCAGTGGCCGGGTGGTCCGTGTGGGCGAGGTGATCGACCCCCGAACGCGGCGACTGCCCGTCGAGATCGAGCTCGATGATCACGAGGCCCGTTTGCGCCCGGGGCTGGTTGCGCGGTTCTCTGTTCAGACCGGCGACCCGAAGGAAGTCATGCAAGTGCCGCTAGACGGAATTTTCGAGCGCTTCGGGAGCCAACACCTCTACGTCGTGGAGGACGGGGTCGCGAAGCGCCGATCGATCGTTCTCGGTCCCGTCCGTGCGGGCTATGCCGAAGTGATCGAAGGCATCAAACCGGGTGACGTGGTGATCAGCAAAGGAGTCACCCGTGTCGTCGACGGCTCCGAAGTTCACATCGTACCCGTCGACGCGCCATGAGCATCCCCGCCTTCGCTGTCCGGCAACCCGTGCTCGTCAATCTAGTGGCGATTTCGATGGTGGTGGTTGGGGGTTTGGTGCTCGGCTCCATGCATCGCGAGTCGCTGCCGACGATGCCGACCGGATGGGGCTCGGTGACGACCGTGTACGTGGGGGCATCTCCGGAGGAGATCGAGCAGCTCGTCACGATTCCCGTCGAGCACGCCGTGGCAGATGTCGACAAGATCGACGAGATCTGGAGCTCGTCGAAAGAAGGCATTTCGTACGTGAGCTTCAAGTTCGACTCGGACGTCGAGGACATGACGAGCGCGATCATGGAAGTCTCGAACGAGGTCAACCGCATCGACGACCTGCCGATCGATGCCGAGCGGCCGGTTGTACGCGAGTACAAGGTGGATTTCCCGACCATCACCGTAGCGGTGCGTGGAGAAATCCCCGAGGTCGTGTTGCGCCAGGTTGGCAAGGATCTGGCCGACCGAATCGAGCGCCTACCAGGCGTCTCCGGCATCTGGCGAAACGGCATCCGAGACCGTGAATTCCGGGTCGACGTCGATCCCGACCGGCTAGCCGCCTATCAGCTTCCCCTCACGGCGGTCACGAACGCGCTCCGGCGACGCGCTTCGAACGTGCCCGCAGGGACGACCACGGGAGAAGGCGACGCGCGACTCGTGCGCGGCATGACGCGCGTGAACGATGTCGAAGAGCTCGGCGCCGTCGTGATTCGGCCAGACGCCCGTGGTGGCTCCGTTCGCGTGGGGGATGTTGCCGACGTTCGTGACACCTTTGCCGCCGGCAAGTTCAGCGGCCGGGTCAATGCGGAGCCGGCGATCGTGCTCACAGTTCGAAAGGAAGAGCAGGCCGACAGCGTCCTCATCAGTGAACAGGTCCGGGCACTCGTCGCGCAGCTCGAGCCGACGCTTCCGCCCGGCGTCACAATTGATCTCTTTGGCGACGCCGCAGCCGAGGTGGAGCATTCGCTCGGCACGCTCTACACGAACGCCGCAGCTGGACTCGTCCTCGTCTTGCTCATGCTCTGGGTGGCGGTGGGTGCGCGCAACGCCACCATGGCGGCGATTGGCCTGCCCGTTGCGTTGGCCGGCGCACTGATCGCGATGAACGTCATGGGCATCACGATCAACATGATGTCGCTGCTTGCGCTGATCCTCTGCTTGGGCGTCGTCGTCGACGACGCGATCATCATCATCGAGAACATCTACCGGCACATGGAAGAGGGGATGCCTCGGCGAAAAGCCGCGGTGGTCGGCACCCAAGAGGTCTTCTGGCCGGTCGTCGCGTCGACGCTGACGAGCTGGGCGGCGTTCTTGCCTTTGCTATTGATGGAAGGCGTGCTTGGCGATTTCTTCGCGATCATTCCGAAGGTCGTCGTGGCAGCCCTCGGAGCTTCGCTGATCGAAGCGATGTTCGTTCTGCCGAGTCACATGGCCGATTTTGGCAAGCTCGGCGGGCACCGAGGAGACGAGGCAGGCCCGCCGAAGACACGACTCCAGCGAATTGGGGGCCGCGTGCTCGGCACGTACGAGCGCGTGTTGCGCTGGTCGCTTCACCATCGCGGCACGGTCGTGTTCACGGCCTATGCGGTGTTCATCGTGGTGCTCGGTGTGACGTTCAGCGTGAAGGACGTAATCCTCTTTACCGAGGGCGACCCTGATATGTTCGACGTTCGGCTTCACATGCCGACAGACGCGTCGAAAGAAG
>Ga0316198_10002426_pt1 | contig 11261 bp, 8 predicted proteins | sample OudBieAanoxic_MG_FD_204935 | JGI IMG/M metagenome (GOLD analysis project Ga0316198, IMG submission 204935) | Coastal sediment microbial communities from Oude Bieten Haven, Netherlands - site A anoxic | ecosystem: Environmental > Aquatic > Marine > Coastal > Sediment | place: Netherlands... | reverse complement strand
CGGCGTGCGTGAGGATCGCTTTCGCTTCATCCTCTGTGATCAGACCGGCGACGTCGTAGATGGCCTGGTTCCGCTTGGCCCGCATGCGGTCGAAGTATCCGATGATCGTCGAAAACTCGTCGCCGAGTGCGACCCGCATGAAGGCAAATGTGTTCTTGTGCCCTTGACTCGCCGTTGGGCGGAATCCCCGAGAGTACATGTAAGCGCGAGCGGATTGGAGGACCGCGTTGTAGGCGATCGAGAAACCCCAGTCCCAGTCCTCCGGCATCGTGTGTCTCGCCATTTTGAGGTCGCGATCCGCGAGTTGGATGAGCCGGGCGATCTCGTCCGTTGAAGCGCGATGACGGTGAATCTTGCGTCGTTGAAGTAGGTCGTCAAACCGCATGTGGGTCACCGATCACTCGGATGAGATCTGCGGAGAGAACACGGCTGAGAAACGGGTCGCCATCGTCGTGACGTTCGCGGAACTCAGAAACCGAGATGAGCGTGTAGTTGACAGGTCTCCCGAGAGTTTCCTCGATCGAGGAGATGATGCCGTGGATCTCGAGCTCATCGGGGGAGCCGACGACGAGGAGGTCGATATCGCTGGCGCCGGTGTCCGTGCCGGCAGCCACGGAACCATAGACTGCGGCGATCTCGATTCCCTCGATGACTTCCAGAGCTTGACGAAGGGGCACTGCGAGACCATCGCTCTTGACCAGCAGCGAACGCAAATCCTCGTACAGCGGGTGGTCAGTCTGGACGCGCACGAAGATCTGCCGGCCGCGCTGCTTGCGCTCGACCAACGCAATTTCCTCGAGCAGTGCGATTTCCCGCTGCGCGGCCTGAAGCGGTACGCCCGCCCGGCGTGCGATCTCCCGCAGATGAAGCTCCTCGGAGGTGTTGAGCAGAAGGAGCCCCAGTACCTTGACTCGAGCCGTGGGCATGAGCTTGGTCAACATGATTGACTACAATTCGTGGTCAATTGTATACGATTTGTGGTCAAGCGCAAGGGAATTGTCTGGGGCATTTGATTCGGTTCCATGTGGTCCTTCGCAATCATGATTTTACTCTTTGTTTATGCCATTGGCAACCCGATTCCGGAGATGGAACCGTGCCAGGTTGATACATTTACACATTCAGAGCTGGCAGGGTCGAGAATGTATAAATGTGCAGACACGGCACCTTTTTCGGCATCTTTTTGAGCAATTCGCTGCGCGAATTGCGGTGGCGCATCGGATGCGCCAGTTTTCATCGCAGTTGGCACGGGCCGGTCGATGCCGAGCTAAAGGCTCCACGAGGTCGTGCACGAACCGGGCGAGGACGCCGGGGGCTTCGGTGGGGTCGAGTTTGGCGATTTCGTCGCGCCAGCCTTCGCCGCGGATCTCATCGAGCGCCGCCTCGCGCGGGCGGGTGACGAGTTACTCGTAGAGGCCTGGGGGGCGTCGCCGCTTCGGCGCGGGCGAGGCCGGCGGGGGCGCCGGCCCTACAATTTTGGAATCGTCTTTGGGGCGGTGGGGGGTCATCGGGCTCCTTGAGTCGATTGTAGACCCGTGCACGGTGGTTGGGGTATTTCGTCCAGCCGTGGCATGGAATATCGATCACCTTTAGAATGGCATCAGGGACCAACCATGGGGCGTGATGAAGTACTGACGATTCTGCGCGCGCACTACGACGAGATTTGCGCGGAGTGCAGCGGCTTGCATTTTACTCAGTATATTGAGTAAAATTACTCATTATGGTGAGAAAAACGAATAGCACTGGCTTTCAACGGCATCAGGCCCGGATCCTCCTCGAACGGTTGCTCGAGGAACGGCGGTTCATCCAGGTGGTGTCCGGACCACGTCAGGTCGGGAAGACAACCATCGTAAGGCAGGTGCTCGACCGACTCGATGAACCGGCGCTGTATGTTTCGGCCGATGAGCCGACACTGCGGGACTCGGCCTGGCTCAGGGCGCAGTGGGAGCGGGCGCGCCTGCTGACCAGAGATGCCGGGGCGGCGAGCGCAGTTTTCGCCATCGACGAGATCCAGAAGATCACCGGATGGTCGGAAACGGTCAAGCGCCTGTGGGACGAAGATACGAGGAACGGCCTCCCACTTCGGGTGGTGATTCTGGGGTCGGCCCCGCTTCTCATCGAGGGCGACCTCGTCGAGAGCCTCGCCGGCCGGTTCGAGCAGATTCGCCTGCCGCATTGGTCGTTCAATGAAATCAAAGGAGCGTTCGGATTCTCGGTCGAGCAGTTTCTGTTTTTCGGAGCCTATCCCGGGGCGGCGTCGTTGGTCGATGACCCCGATCGCTGGCGGCGGTATGTGCTCGACTCGCTCATCGAAACGACGATTTCCCGCGACGTTCTTTTGATGAGGCGGGTGGACAAGCCCGCGCTCCTGCGCCGCGTTTTCGAGCTGGGCTGCCGGTACTCGGGGCAGATCCTGTCGTACAACAAGATGCTGGGGCAACTGCAGGACGCCGGGAATACCACGACGTTGGCCCACTATCTCGATCTGCTGGCCGGGGTTGGGATGCTGAGCGGCCTTCCGAAGTTCGCCGGTGAGGTGGTACGGCAGCGGGGTTCGAGCCCGAAGCTGCAGGTGCTGAACACGGCGCTCATGACGGCCCAAGCCGGGTTGGGATTCGAGGAAGCCAGAAACGATCCCGAGCACTGGGGCCGACTGACCGAGTCCGCGGTCGGCGCCTCTCTCGCCAATCAGGCGGTGGAGGGGCGGTGTGAACTCTTCTACTGGCGCGATCGGAACCAGGAGGTCGATTTCGTGGTCCGTTCAGGACGGCGGACCCTGGCGATCGAGGTCAAAAGCACACGGGCGCGAGGGGCGCGGTCGGGTCTGGCGGCGTTCGAAAAGCAGTTTGCGCCAGATCGAACGATGCTTGTCGGCGGGGATGGGACCCCGGTCGAGGAGTTTCTTTCTCACCCTGTCGATCATTGGATCTGATGGATGCCGCTGATCACAACCTCACCCCCGACTGCGTTGTGAGGTTGGGATCAGTGGCACCTATGTGAGACGGATCCATCTGATACCGATCCGTGACCGATCCCATATGACAGACCGATCTACCGAACCTACATTCAAGGTCAACATCAATCATCAAGAAAGGGGCCACTCATGGTCCGCAGCCTTCGCCTGCCGTGTTTCGTAGCGCTTGTGCTCGGTGTGTTCGCGTCGCCGGTGTCGTCCGATGACTGTCTCGAGCTTGTTGGGCGGTGGCCGTACGGGCCGGCCTCAGCGGTGGCGGTGTCGGGCGACTACGCGTACTTCGCCAGCGGACCGAGCCTGATGGTCGCAGACATCTCGGATCCGACGTCGCCTCAGGTGGTCGGGGAGGTCGAACTTGGCGACCGGGTCATAGATATGGCGGTCGAGGATGCCCATGTATACCTCGCCACCGACCAACGCCGCCTGGCAGTAGTCGATGTGAGTGCACCGTTGGATCCGGTCGAGGTTGGATCTCACGAGTTCGGCACCGACATGGGGCACATCGAGGTGGCGGATGGATACGCGTACGTCACTCTGGGGGATTCCGGGCTCCTGATCATCGATGTCACCACACCTTCGGCGCCGGTCGAGGTGGGGGTCTTCGAGGAGGAGGCGGTCGACGTGGCTCTCGCCGGCCACTACGCCTACGTGGTGTCGAGCCACAGACTTCACGTGATCGACGTCAGCGTTCCGTCTGCTCCGATGGAGATCGGTAGTTGGCCAAGCGATCTCTACACCAAGACGGTCGCGGTGTCCGGAGACTTCGCATACGTGGCCAGCCGGGACGAGTTCCAGGTCTTTGACATCAGTGATCCGTCGCAACCGAAACGTGTGGGGGAAACGCGCACCGGTGGATGGGAGACCGTCGAAGAAATGGCGGTGTTCGGCAGCAACGTCATGCTGGTCGGCACCGGCTACTGGGGTGCGGAGGTTTTTGACGTGACCACAGCTTCGGCGCCGATCCGGTTGAACTCTCTGTACATCCCTTGGTCGGGCTATGGCCTTTCGAGATCAGGTGAGCTTGCCGCCATCGCCGGGGGGGCGGAGGGCCTTGTGATCATGGATATGAGTTCGCCGGGCTGTGTCGTCGAGATCGGTGCGTACAGCACGCCGGGAATTGTCCGCGACGTCGCCGTGGCCGGGGGATTCGCCTATGTCGCAGACGAAGACGACGGGTTCCGGGTGATCGATGTCAGCACGCCGACGGCACCGGTCGAGGTGTGGTCGTACGACCCGCCGGACAGGGTCAGTCGGGTGGCAGTTGACGGCGACCGCGCATACGCCTCGGCCGGTTTCGGCGGCCTCTTGATCTTCGATGTGAGCGACCCGCGGGCACCACGCCACATTGGGGTGTACGACCCACCAGACGGCGTGGGGCAGGTCGTGGCTTCCGGGGCGTTTGTCTTTATCAACGCAGGTGGTTTCGTGCGGGTGGTCGATGTGAGCGACCCGGCGTCGCCGTTAGAGGTAGCTACCGTCGACGGACCACAACTTCACGGAGAGATGGTTGTCTCGGACGGGCACCTGTTTCTTGCGGACCGCTACGAAGGCCTTCGGGTGATCGACGTCAGAACCCCATCGGCGCCGGTCGAGGTCAGTCGCGTCGACACACCGGGCTGGACCACAGATGTGGCGGTTGGAGGAGGGTACGCCTTTCTCACCGACGACGATGGCGGGCTGAAGGTGATCGACGTGGGTGAGCCGTCGGCTCCCGAGGAGATGTGCTACTCGTTCGAGAGCCGCACCGGCTCCAATAACCTCGGGAGTGTCATCGTCTCTGATGACCGGGTTTTCGCTTCGACCGCGATGGGTCTATTCGTGGCCGATCTCAGCGCGCCGTGTACTCCGGTCTTTCTTGGAAAGTGTCAGGCGTACTACTTCCCCGATGCCGTGTCTGGGCGCTACGGCTTTGTTGCGACCCAGAATCCTCAGCTTGTCGTCCTTGACATGGGTGGGCCCTTCGGACCATCGAAGGTCGGTGACACGGCGGTGTTCGGGGCGAGTACCGCGGTCGATACCGCCGGCGGGTTTTCGTTCTTCGCGGAATCCGGGGGGCTGCGGATCATGGATATGGAGACGCCGGCATCGCTCGAGGAGGTCGGTTTCCTCGAGGTTCCGTTGTTGTTCGACGTTGAGGTATCGGCCGGCCATGCGTACGTCTTGAACGGCGCGGACGAGAGCCTGCGGGTGGTGGATGTGAGCGATCCGTGGTTGCCCGTCGAGGTGGCGGCGACCGGACGTCTCGGGTACGACATCCATGATGTTGAGGTGTCAGGGAGTTACGCGTTGATCGCGGGAAATGACTACGCTCATATTCTCGACGTGAGCGTCCCCTCCTCGCCCGCCTGGGTTGAGTGGATGCAAATATTCATGGAAGAGGCCGCGGCCGAGGATCTCGAGATCTCCGGAGACCTTGTCTATGTTGTTGGCACCTACGGAGGTCTTCAGGTGTACGACCTCGCCACGCCGTCTTCGCCGCAGTTGGTCGGCCGCCACCCCAGTCTTGGTGGAGCCGCAATCAGCATCGTGGGGACCACCGCGTATGTGGGCCAACTGTGGGGTTTGTTGTTGCTTGACATTACCGACCCGCTGGCCCCGGTCCCGGTGTCGTTTTTTCCAACGGTGAGTCGACTGATCGGCATTGCCACGTCTGGGACATGCGTGTTCGTCTTAGACGACGAATATGTCTGGGCCGTCGATGTCAGCACGCCGTCCGCCCCCGTCGAGGTGGGGATTCACGAAACGACCGGTCCGGCCACCGACCTGGCGGTGCTCGGTAACCACCTCTACGTGACCGAGGGTTGGGCCGGGTTTGAGGTATTCGACATCTCGAGTTGCCCCGGGGCGTTGTCGCCGTTCCCGGCCCCGCGCCAGGGTGGGGGCAGGCGGGTTCCGGGGTCGCCGTAGCCACAGATGATGGGTGCCAGATGATGGGGGTGGGTGCGATGGGTGGCACATATCGTGTGACAACCTGCGAAAAGTGAACAAAACCTTCAGTCGATTATCCTCGTAGTTCTCGCCGGGTGTCATATCGGTGGGAGGTCGGATTGCGGTCAAAATTGGGTATTGTCGGAGCTGTCATCCTGGTGATGGCATCAATGTCTGCGGCGGAAAATGCAGCGAAGGTCCACTACATCGCCAACGAAGGGTTCCTGATCGAGGTCGGCGCGAACAAGGTCTTGATCGACGCCCTGTTCGACAACCAATCGATCACCTGGTGTCACGTCCCTGATGAGATGACGCTTCAAAAGATGGAGAACGCAGAAGCGCCGTTTGACGGGGTGGATTTGATTCTCGTCACCCACGCCCATCCGGATCACTTCAGTCCTCAATCGGTCATACGCAGGTTGCGAGGCGATCCGGCGGCCGTCGTGATCGGGCCGCCACAGATGGTCGCGGCCCTCGGCGCAGCCGGAGCGACGGAGGAGGAGCTTGATGAGCGAATCATTGAGATTGACCTCGAGTTATATGACTCGACCGCGTTGGACGTGGATGGAATCGGCGTCCGGGCATATCGGCTCAAGCACTCCGAGTACATGACCGAGGACCCCAAGACCGGTGAGAAGATCGACAGGCACAGAACCGTCGAAAATCTGATCTATCTCATTGACGTCGGCGGCAAGAGGCTCCTCCATGTCGGTGACGCCGTCCTCCCGCAGAACCCCGAACTTTTCAATGATGGGGTCTTCGAGAAGGTGGACCTCGATATCGCGTTCCTCGAGTACTTTGATTGGTCCGAAGAAACCAAGGCCATTCTCGATCGCTGGATCTCCGCAGATTACGTGGTTTTCATGCACCTGCCGACAGAAGCCGACGAGATCGAAACCATCTCCCAGGGGCTCGAACTCAATTCCCCGACCCGAGTCATATTCGATACACCACTTCAGATCAGGGAATTCTGATCGACAACGGGCCGCGAAGTGATGTCTACCGGGTAGGCGCCGGGATCATTCAATCATTCAGAAACCGCATCAACCAAAGGAAAACTCATGCTGCCTCCTCGACTCAGACCGCTCCTGGCCGTTGGCCTCATCCTGATGTGCACCTCGACTTTCGCGCAGACAAGTGGACCTTTACCGTCCACCTGGAGCAAGATCGAGGAGGCCGCCATCACCCTCTTTGAGCAGGAAAAATTTGAAGACGCGCTGGCCCTGGTCGAACAGGCTGCACCGAAACTTCAGGGTCGTGAGTTCGAGGTCTCTGACTTGACCATGAACATCCTCTTTGAGGCCGGACGTACCGAAGAGGCCTTGAGCGTCTGGGAAAAGGGCCTCGAGGATGGGTTCTTCTATTTCGTGATTCCTCGGTCGGACACTTTTGACGGCGTCCGCAGGACTGAACGGTTCAAGAAACTCGTGGCCAGGAACAATCAGATGCGCGACACAGCCCAGAGTGGGTCCAAGCCGAAATACAAAGTGATCAAACCGGCGTCCTATTCACCAGAAGCCTCCTACCCTCTGGTGATGATCATCCACGGCGGCAATCAGAGCATCGTCAAGGCCATGGACCGTTGGGACCCCGCAGCGATCGGCGGCGATGTCATCATCGCCTATGTCCAGTCCAGCAGGCGGGCCGACACCAAGTCGTATCGCTGGGACCTCGGCGGTGTTGATATCTACAGTGTGGCCACGGCGCAGGACGAGGTCCTTGGCCTCTATCAGGAAATCGTCGGGGCGTACGCTGTGGACACCGGGCAAGTGACGCTGGCGGGGTTCTCCCAGGGAGGGAATCTCGCACTCTTCATGGCAGCGGAAGGGACCATCCCGGCCAAAGGATTCATCGCCGGCTGTCCCGCAACCAGTACCCCCCTTTCGCTCGAGACCGCTCGAGCCGCCGCCGAGCGCGGCCTCCGGGGGACGATTTTCGTAGGGGCTGAGGACTGGGCCGCCGCCCCGGCCGAGACCACCGTCTCCAACTTTGAAGAGGCGGGGAATCCGGTAAACCACATCGTCATGGAGGACAAAGGACACGAGTTTCCCGACAACTTCGACGAGGTGCTGCGCGAAGCGGTCAAACAGATCTATCAATAGCCGCGGTTGAATTCGGGCTCGGGTGAATCCGTGCCAGGAGAAACGTTCTGAACTTTGTTCTCCCGGCTTTCCTTTCTCCCTCCCCGGTTCACCACTGCTTGAGCAGAACTCAGAGAAGTTCGCAGAGTTTCTCCCGGCACTTGTTCGGAAACGAGAACGGCGCCGAACGGTGTCAGGCGCGCAAATACGGTTTCGCTGTCTGCCGGAGATGAAAATATTGAGCTGACCGCCCGAAATCTCGGCGGTGGTCCAAGTGGCAGTCCCCTCAGCGCCTTCGAGCACGAACAGCAACCACAGTTCCCTGGCCCTGATACCCTGACTGTTCAAGGAAGGTACCAATGGACAATCTGGCCAGGGCGGTTTTGTGTGTTCTGTTGTTGATGGCCGGCGCCGGGGCAGTTGAGGTCGGCGGATCGGAGGTGGTGGTCGGTGTGCCGCTGCGGGGTGAGGAGGCAGTGGCATTCCTGACCGATGCCGAAATCGTCGGCGAGCCCGAGACCTTCGACGAGGCGGCCCTCACCGGCCCGCTTCGGATCACTCTCACCGACGGCGACCGGACCTTCCGTGCGGTGTTCAAGCACGAGAACACGCGTTATTCGGAGTTTCGCTTCTCCGACGGCCGCGAGGTCGAGCAGGCCAGGGATTCGTACCGGCACGAGATCGCGGCCTACGAGCTCGATCGAATGCTCGGTCTCGACATCGTACCGCCGTGCGTCGAGAGGAAGATCGGCTCGCGGATGGGCTCGTTGTGTTTCTGGGTGGAGGGCTCGATGACCGAGGCCGAGCGCCGTGAGCAAGGACTGCAGCCTTCCAATCCCGTGACGTACAAGGGGCGGTTGCGCGAGATCGAACTCTTTGAGCAGCTCATTGCGGATCTCGATTACTCGGATCTTCGAAATCTGATTGTCGACGAGAAACTTCGAATCCACAAAGTCGATTCCTCCATGGCCTTCGACTCCGACCCCGATCTCCTGACCGGACTCTACTCCTCAAAGCTGTCGCGACGCCTCATCAAGGCTCTCGAGGCTCTCGACAAGAAGGAGATGAACGAGACGCTCAAGCCGTGGCTGCACAAGGATCAGCTCGGCAGCCTCTGGGAACGCAGGAAACGGATCCTCAAACGTGCCCAGCAGCTGGTTGGCGACTACGGCGAGGAGAGGGCGCTGTACTAACGGGTGCCACGTGAGCCTCTTTCAATATTCGGGAATCGCCCGTTGTAGCGCCGATCTCCAGATCGGCGTCGATCGCGATGATGTCCGTCAGGACGCCGATCTGGAGATCGGCGCTACAATTTCTCCCGACCCCAGCTGCCCAAAGACCGAATATTGAAAGAGGCTCACGTACCAATTGTTGAATTGTCCTGCGATCAACGCGCCCTGGATGGCAGCACGGGGTCTTGGCCTCGGTGCCGGCGAGACGCCGGCACTACAAAGGGATGAGGTCCATTGTTGGGCCGGCGTCTCGCCGGCCTGTTGGTGCCGAGGGTCGGGATTCCTCGGTGTCCAATTCTTGAATTCTGCATGAGGCTGATCCAATAGAACCAACGCTGAAGACTGCTGCTTGGGGCCAGTGTTTTCCTCGGTTTTCACGAGGGTAGCCTCAGTTGGTGCTGTCGGTTGTTGCTCTCCCCAATCTTGGTTGGTGATGAGCCAGGGAATTGCTGGGTTCTCTCGGCGATGGCTCACGCAACGCGCTTGGAGTTCTCCCCACCAACCTGCATGCAGGGAGCGCTTCCAGCCAATCGAGGAGTACGGAGTACGGACCACTCGCATCGGCGAACCGCCGTCTAGGGTCCCGGACGGACGCGACCGGTGGGACAGCGGATGCGCCCCACGCACGGATAGCCATCCACCCGGAGCAGCATTTCCCTCAGTTGTGCGATGGGGACCGGGTCGGGTTGGGAGATGCTGACGTAGTCAACGAATAGCTGGAGGACGGTGTCGAAATCGAAGTCGGAGAAGGCGTCGGTGATGTCGCCTGAAAGCTCCTCGTGAACATCGAGCATCTGTGCCGGAGACTGACATCCCAGGTCGGCCTCGAGAAGATCCACGTACCGGATTTCGTCGTGCGGCTGGGTCCGAAAGTAGGCGCGGAGATTTCCGGTGTCGAAGACGACGCTCCACGGCGTCCGGGATTCGACGATCCCGAGGGTTTCGAAGGCATAGTCGACCGCATCCTCGGTGGTTGTCGAACGGAAGGCGTCCACCCGGCCGGCGACCGTACAGAATCGCTCCAGGGAGTCTCCCGACCCGTCGCAATCCGGGTTGCCGGTGCCGCGGTGAAGCAGCCAGGTCCCGAGAGAATCCTCGTACCGGGTGTTGGTGAGCGCGCTGACCTGCAGATCGTTGCCGGTGTGCACCACCATCTCGCCGTCGAGGAACTCGATCACGGCGCTTTTTCCCGTGCGGTCGGCGACGAGGTAGTGGTCAACCGTCGAGACGAGTCGGATCTTGGCGTCAGATGCAATGACGTCATCGATGGTTGCACATGTGTCGAGGATGTACTGCATCCAGAAGGGGCCGTACTCCAGCGGAGGCCGTTCATCGGGCGCCGGGGTCACGGTTCCGTTCAACGCCATGGTGCTGAGGCTCAGTCCCTTCTCGTTCATTCCGGCCCAGGGGAACTGGTAGGTGGCCTGGTTGACCGTGACACTGGCGTAGTTGGAGGTCCACCGCGCAGTCTCACCGGTCGTGCTTGCGGTCCATCCCGTTTTGAGCAGCCCTCGCTTGTTGATATAGAGCATGCCTTCGTGGATTTCGTTGTCGTAGTTCGCTGCGAACACTGCGTAGCCGTTGTTGACCAGGGTGAACGACGAGCACCCCTCGGCGGGTGAGGAGAAGGAACCGGCGCAGAACCACACGACACTCAAGGCGATCGATGCCGAGAACCGTTGCTTCCTTCGCATCTTCGTCCCTCCAGCGGGCATCAGGTTTCGCATCATCCGTACATCCTTGGTACGCGCCCGATGGTAACAAGTTCAGTACCTCATCACCTAGAATCGGCGCCGTTCCTGCGCGACATCGTCGCCTCACGACCAGCTGTGGCAGCGCCCATGGGATGTAGGCGAGGCTGTAGCTGATGGGGGGCACCCTGGCGAACGTCATTCTTCCCTCTCGACCTGATGGCGGCGATCGTGCGCTAGAGTGGATGCCGAACAGAAAGATGGGGCCATGAAAACGAAAATCACAGAGCTCTTCGGCATCGAGCACCCGATCATCCAGGGCGGCATGCATTACGTCGGATTCGCCGAGCTGGCGGCG
>Ga0316198_10002424_pt1 | contig 11263 bp, 12 predicted proteins | sample OudBieAanoxic_MG_FD_204935 | JGI IMG/M metagenome (GOLD analysis project Ga0316198, IMG submission 204935) | Coastal sediment microbial communities from Oude Bieten Haven, Netherlands - site A anoxic | ecosystem: Environmental > Aquatic > Marine > Coastal > Sediment | place: Netherlands... | reverse complement strand
GATCTGGGTGGCGTGCGGATTGTGGTGCAGGACACGGCTGGTCTGCGGGCCGGAGGCGACGAGATTGAAGCGGAAGGGCACCGTCGTGCACAGGCCGCCGCGGCGGCGGCCGACCTTGCGGTGGTGCTCTGGGCGGTGGATGCCGGGATCGACGCCGACCTTGCGGTGGAGGCCGCCAACCTGCCGGCGATCCGAGTCCGCTCGAAAATCGATCTCGCTCCAGGGGAAAAGGTCCCCGAAGGCTGGCTTGGCATTTCCTGTCACAGCGGAGAGGGCCTCGAAGATTTTCGGCACGAACTTCTGCGGCGGATCTTGGGCGAGGTGCCAGACCTCGGGGACGCCGTGGCCATCGCCGCGCGGCACTGTAGCGCCCTGGGGGAGGCGGCCTCAGAACTCGACGCCTGTGATTTCGAGCGTCCGGAAACCGCCGCGGAAAATGTTCGCTGGGCGCTACGAGCTGTCGACGAGCTGATCGGGGAGGTTTCGACCGATGACGTGCTGGACAAGATCTATGGCTCGTTCTGCATCGGAAAATAGTGATGTCGAGAGCAGATGTCGTGATTGTGGGCGCAGGACATGCGGGCTGTGAGGCTGCTGCCGCCGCCGCCCGGATGGGGGTGGCGGTGACTCTGGTGACCCTCGATCGTCGAACGATCGCGCAGATGCCGTGCAATCCGGCAATCGGAGGCATCGGCAAGGGCCACCTCGTGGCCGAGATCGATGCCCTGGGCGGTCTCCAGGGGTGGGCCGCGGACCGCGCCGGTATCCAATTCAAGACACTCAACCGATCGCGTGGCCCGGCGGTGTGGGGTCCGCGGGCGCAGTGTGACAAGGCTGCGTATCAGCGGAGCATTCGGCGGGTGGTCGAGAGACTCCGCGGAATTACGCTGGTCGAGGCGGAGGTCTCGGGGTTGATGATCGAGGCAGGGCGGGCTTCCGGGGTGATCCTCCAGGGCGGAGAGCGTCTCGAGGCGGGGGCGGTCATTCTCACAACCGGCACGTTTCTTGGCGGCCTACTTCACACGGGCGAGGAACAACGTCCCGGCGGCCGCCACGGTGAGCGCGCAAGCACAACGCTCGGAAAGTCGCTCGCGGGTGCGGGGCTGGAACTGCGGAGGTTCAAGACCGGGACCCCGCCGCGGCTGGATCGTTCGAGCATCGATTTCGACCAACTCGAGGTGCAGAATGGCGACCTCCGGCCGCGGCCGTTTTCGTGGCGCACCCGGGCCGTGCGCAACCGCGGTGTTTGCTGGGTCACCCGAACTCCTCCCGATGTCCAAACCATCATCAACGACAACCTCCACCGGTCGCCGTTGCTCTCAGGCGCCATTGCCGGCATCGGTCCGCGCTACTGCCCCTCGATCGAAGACAAGGTCGTCCGCTTTCCTCACCACCACCAACACACCGTGTTTCTCGAGCCCGAGGGAATTGATTCAAACAGCATTTACGTCAACGGTCTCTCCACCAGCCTGCCCCAGGATGTCCAGGCGGCGGTGGTGCACATGGTGCCCGGGCTCGAGCGGGCGGAGTTCCTGCGCTACGGGTACGCCGTCGAGTACGATGTCGTGGCGCCGCTTCAGGTGGGGGCCAACCTCGAGTGCTCGTCGATTCCGGGGCTTTTCCTCGCCGGTCAACTTCTCGGCACGTCGGGCTACGAGGAGGCCGCAGGGCTCGGTCTCCTTGCGGGCATCAATGCCGCCGCGGCTCTTCGAGACGAGGCCCCGCTTATACCGGGGCGCGAGGACGCCTATCTCGGGGTGTTGGTCGATGATGTCTGCGGTCGCGACCACCGCGAGCCGTACCGCATGTTTACTTCTCGGGCGGAGCACCGATTGTTGCTTGGCGTTGATTCCGCGCGCGAGAGGATGATGGAACATGGTCGCCGGCTTGGGCTGGTTCGGGCGAAGGCGTTTCACGTGGAACGTGCACGCTGGCGCCGCCGACGGGCCGCGGCGGCCGCGCTCGAAGGGGCCCGCCTGACGCCGACTGTTGCGACCCGCGAAGAGGTTTTTGAGAAAGCCGGCATTGAACTCTCGGCGCCGACAACGTGGGCAACGATACTGCGCCGCCAGGATGTCGATGCTGAAAGCGTAGCAGCCACTCTATTGGATCTTTCCGGTCTCGATGCCGAGGACCGAAGGATTGTTATCGGCTGCCTGCGCTATGACGGATATCTGGCGCGGCAGGAGCGGGAGCGCGCGCGGCTGCGCCGACTGCGTCACGTCGAGATCCCCCCCAACCTCAACGCCGCGGCAATCCCGGGCATTTCTCGTGAGGTTGCAGAGGCCCTCGGTCGGGAGAGGCCCCGGACCCTGGCGGACGCGGAGCGGGTACCTGGGATGACCCCCACTGCTTTGGCGCTTCTCGCCGGCAGGCTGGCTCGCCGCGGAGGATCCCCGTGAGTTGCGAGGGGGGGTTTGAGGGCCTTCTTGCCGCCCACGCGGGAGGGCTGGCGCTACAGCGGCTAATTCGCTATGCGGGGCTGCTTGAGCGCTGGTCCGAACGACATAACCTGGTGTGCTTTTCGAGCCGCGCGGAGCTCGTGGAACGCCATATTCTCGATTCACTGGAGGCGGCCCCGCTTCTCGAGCGGGGCGGGCGCCTCCTCGATGTCGGGAGCGGGGCGGGGTTGCCGGGGGTGCCCCTTCTGGCGGTGCGGCCTCTGTGGAGCGGAGTCCTGCTGGAGCCGCGGCAGAAGCGATGGGCCTTTCTCCGGACCGCCATTCGCGAGCTCCAACTCGCAGCGGAAGTCGCGTGTTCGCGGTACCAGGATTTCGGTGATTGTCCTCCGTTTGATGTCATCACGATCCGCGCGGTTGGCGACCATCAGGCGGTTTTGGAGTGGGCTCGTAGCCGCCTGGCCGACGAGGGGCAGGTCTTGATATGGACTACGGTCAACGGCGTTGCCGCGCTCGAAGCCGTTGCGGGGTGGCGTGTGTTAAGCTCGCGACTACCCGGCCTCGATTGCGGCCGGTTGGCTCGGCTGCAACCATGTTTCACGTGAAACCACGGCACTTTGTGTTCCTTGGCGATGGCCTTCCTGGCCACGCGTCTCCCCGGCGTTCCGCGCTGGTTGGGGGGGTGCTGCTTTTTGTGACAGATGTTGGGCGGGCGGGGCGGTTGTCGAAATGAGGGCGCGGGTCGTGGCGGTGGCCAATCAAAAGGGCGGGGTGGGAAAAACCACAACCGCCATCAGCCTCGGGGCGACCCTGGCGGCCTATGAACGGCAGACCCTGCTGGTAGATCTCGATCCACAGTCCAACTGCAGCTCCGGACTGGGCTTTCGAGACAACGGCGAACAACCAACGTCCTACGACCTCGTGCTCGGCGGGGCGACGGTCGAAGCGGCGGCCCAGCCGTCCGAGTTCCCGCATCTCTCCCTGGTCCCGGCGACCCCGCACCTGGCCGGGGCGGAGATTGATCTTGTGGGGATGGTTGGCCGGGAGTTCCGCCTTCGTGATGCGCTCGCGGGAGACGCCACAAGCCAATATGACTTTGTTTTTGTTGATTGTCCGCCGGCGCTGGGTCTTCTGACCCTCAATGCGCTTGCCGCCGCAGACGGGCTTCTGGTTCCCATCCAGTGCGAGTACTTCGCGATGGAGGGGGTGTCGATGTTGATGTCAACGGTCGACGAGGTGCGACGGTTCCTCAACCCGGGCCTGGCCATCGACGGCATCCTCCTCACGATGTATGACGAACGTACCAACCTCGCGCAGCAGGTGGCGGAGGAGGTGCGCAGTGTCTTCGGCGATCTGGTCTTCGAGACGCAGGTGCCACGCAACGTGCGGCTGGCAGAAGCGCCGTCCTTTGGCCGGCCGATCCATGCCTATGACTTGCGGAGCCGCGGCTCACAGGCATACCTCGAACTCGGCCGAGAATACCTGCTCCGGAGGGAGAGCGCTCATGTCCGCTAAACAGGCACTGGGCCGAGGCCTCAAGGCTCTCATTCCCGACACCCCGCGCGCCAGGGCGGGGTTTGCGGAAATACCGATCGATCGCCTTCGCCCAAATCCGCACCAACCGCGCTACCACTTCGACCAGGGGGCGCTTGAAGAACTGGCGGCTTCGATAAGGCTGCACGGAATACTGCAGCCATTGTTGGTGAGCGAAGATCCCCCGGATCGCTACTTCCTAATCACTGGCGAGAGACGTTGGCGCGCCGCCCGACTGGCCGGCCTGTCAACTGTGCCGGCGGTGATCCGCGAACGCGTCGAGGAAGATCAACAGCTTGAGTTGGCACTGGTTGAAAATCTACAGCGGCGGGACCTGACGCCACTCGAAGAAAGTCGTGCCTTTGAACAGCTGCGAGTGGGTCTCGGTCTCTCTCAACAAGAAATCGCAGACCGGGTTGGGATGGATCGGAGCACGGTTGCTAATTCTTTGCGACTACTCAAGTTACCTTCAGAGGTGCAGGGGATGGTTGAGCGGGGCGAGCTTTCGGCCGGCCACGGGCGGGCGTTGCTTGCCTTCACCGACGACGCGGAACGTTGTGAGTGGGCTCGCCGCACAATAGCGACCGGGCTGTCGGTCCGAGCACTTGAAAGGGCGGCTGCCGAAGTGCGTGGTGAAGCCAAGGCCGGGAATCGTGGGGCGGCAAATAGGCAGCCGAAGCCTCGTGACCCAAACATGCGCGCGGCAGAGGAAAAACTGGCGTTGCACCTTGGCGCTTCGGTGGAGATCAGACCGCGCCGTCGCGGCGGCACTATCGTTATTGCATGCAACGAACACGACGAGTTGATGCGAGTGTTTGAACTCTTGATGGGGGGTAAGTGATGGCCCGAGGAGCAGAGTCGCTCAACGGTTTCGTCGACTCGGGGTGCACGATCCGCGGTGAGCTCGAGTTTTCCAGCTATTTTCGGGTGGATGGGAGGGTCGAGGGCACCGTGCGTTCACGGTCCGAGCTCGTAGTCGGCGAGGGCGGTGTGGTTGAGGGTGAAGTCGAAGTCGCACGCTGTATCGTCGGCGGCGAGGTCCGCGGCACCATCCGAGCCGCTGAGCAGGTCTTGCTCCATGCTGGTGCCAAGGTTTGGGCAGACATCCACACCCCAGCCCTGGTGATGGAGGACGGCGCCTTTCTCGAGGGCTCGGTGACGATGGATTCGCAGGAAGTGAAAAAAAACACAAACAAAGCACCATCGGTATCTTGACCGTGGTCTGAGGATTTGTTAGCTTGAACCGCCTCGTGCTGAGCGCGCGCTGAGCATGGGAGCGGATCGAGCCGGGAGCGGCCGATGTCCCCACCAGATTTGTCGTTGATCCTTATCATGGTCTGCTTCTGGGCGACCCTGTGGATCGTCCACCGCTTTCTGATCCGCCCAGTAGGCAAAGTCATGGGCGAACGCGGCCGCCGTATTGACGACGCCCAACAAGAATGGTCGGCAAAAAACGAAGAGTATTTGGCGGCCGTTTCTCGCGTTGAGGAAGAAGTCTCTGCCGCCGCCAGGGAGGCGGCCAGGATTCGCGCCGATGCCCGTCAGCATGCTATGGACGAACGACAATCGGCGCTTGACCAGGCCCGCGCGCGAGCCGATGAGCGTCTTTTGGGGGTCCTCGACACCCTTGAAAAGGATGCCGAAAATGCCCGCACCGATCTCAGGACTCGTGCTGAGGGTTTGGCCCGGCTGCTCGCGAGTCGGTTGCTTGGGCGGGAGCTCGCATGACGAAGACAATCGCCGGGTGGGCGCTAGTCTTCATCGTCGCGTTGGTCTTCGCGCTTCTGGTTGACAAAGGCGTCAAGCACGCCGGAATCCCAGACTACATCTGGCTTTCCCTCAATCTCACCGTCTTCCTGTACATCCTTCAGCGATACGTCGGGCGCCCAATGGGGGCGTTTCTCGAAACCCGGCGCGAGGGCATCGCCGAAGAGCTGCAGAATGCACGACGGCAACTCGAAGAGGCCGACCGCCTGCAGGCTGAGGTTTCGAAACGGCTCGCGGATGTCGAAGACGAGGTTGCGGAGCTCAAGGAGCGGGCGGCCGCGGATGGTGATGCGGAGGCGGGCAGAATTTCGGAGCAGGCAAAAATCGACGAGGAGCGTTTCCTGCGCCGTGTTGACGAGGAAATTACTCGCCGTCAAGCAGAAACCCGCGCACAGCTGGCGCAGGACACCGCTGATTTGACCGCGCAACTCGCCCGCGACGTTCTCGATCGGGAAATGACGGATGAGGACCGCCGGCGGGTGCTCGAGCGAAGTCTCGATGCAATGAAGTCTCTCGAGGACAAGGAGTAGAGATGGGGCGATTCCGAGCGTTTCCCTACGCAAAGGCCCTGCTTACCGTTGTTCAGAAGGAGGCCCCGGGTCGCGCCGAAGAGATCGCTGACGAACTCGATGGCGTGGCCGGGGCGCTGAAGGCGGTGCCGGACTTCCACCGCGTTCTGGTGACGCCGATGGTTTCCGTCGAGGCCAAAACCAAGATTCTCAATGCCGTCCTCGATTCGCTCGAGATCGGTGAGCCGACGCGGCGCTTTCTGCATGTGGTGCAACACCACTATCGGATGCAGCACATGACCGACATCGCGACCGAGTTTCGGGCGCTTGTCGATCAGAGTCTCGGTCGTGCCCGTGCCCGCGTCGAGACGGCGATTGAGCTCGATGAAGGCTCGCGCCGCAGGCTGGTCGACGCGATTTCGGCTTTCGAGGGAGCCGATGTGGTTGCCGACTTCGAAGCCAACCGGGAGCTCCTTGGAGGCTTCAAGCTGCAGGTTGGTTCGCGGGTCTTTGACGGCTCGCTGGCAGGAGAGCTGGATCGCTTGAGCAAAGAGATCGAGATCGAACAGGGGTAAAACATGCAGATCAAAGCCGCCGAGATCGCGGATATCATCCGCCGCCAAATCGAAGGTTTCGAGACCTCCATTGATATGTCCGAGGTCGGGACCGTCATCTCCGTCGGGGATGGCATCGCCCGCATCTACGGCCTCGACGGCGTCATGGCCGGCGAGCTCATCGAGCTCCCGCACGACGTCTTCGGTCTCGCCCTCAACCTCGAGGACGACAACGTCGGTTGCGTGCTCATGGGCGAGGTCCACCTCGTCGCGGAGGGCGATGAGGCAAAGCGCACGAAGCGCATTCTCGACATTCCCGTGGGCCCGGGCTTGGTTGGCCGGGTCGTCGATCCCCTCGGTCGTCCGCTCGACGGCAAGGGCCCGATCGACTCGACGGAGCACAACCCGCTCGAACGCACCGCACCGGGTGTCGTCGCCCGCCAGCCGGTGAAGGAGCCCATGCAGACCGGCATCATGGCAATCGATTCGATGATCCCGATCGGCCGCGGCCAGCGCGAGCTTATCATTGGTGATCGCCAGACCGGAAAGACAGCGGTGATCATCGACTCGATCATCAATCAAAAGGGCACCGGCAACGTCTGCATTTACGTCGCGATCGGCCAAAAGGCATCGACCGTGGCCCAGGTGATCGCGACCCTCGAGAAACACGGCGCCATGGACCACACGATCATAGTCTCGGCGACCGCTTCGGAGCCCGCGCCGCTCCAGTACCTGGCGCCATACGCCGGCGCGGCGCTCGGTGAGTACTTCCTCTACAACAACGGCCACGCGGTGTGTTTCTACGACGATCTCACCAAGCATGCGCAGGCCTATCGTGAGATCTCGCTCCTCCTGCGCCGCCCGCCCGGACGCGAGGCATACCCCGGCGACGTCTTCTACCTCCACTCGCGGCTGCTCGAGCGCGCCGCGAAGCTCAACGACGAAAACGGCGGTGGCAGCCTGACCGCCCTGCCGGTGATCGAGACCCAGATGGGGGACGTCTCGGCCTACATCCCGACCAACGTCATCTCCATCACCGACGGCCAGATCTACCTCGAATCGGACCTCTTCTTCGCCGGCCAGCGGCCGGCGGTCAACGTTGGTCTGTCGGTCAGCCGCGTCGGCGGCAACGCCCAGATCAAGGCCATGAAATCGATCGCGGGCTCGCTGCGACTCAATCTGGCACAATTTCGCGAACTCGCAGCCTTTGCCCAGTTCGGCTCCGACCTCGACAAGGCCACCCAGAGACAATTGGCTCGTGGGGAACGCCTGATGGAGCTGCTCAAACAGGGCCAGTACCGGCCTCTCCCTGTCGAGCTGCAGATCGTATCCATCTACGCGGGCACCAAGGGCTTTCTCGACAAGCTCAAGGTTTCGGCCGTTGGTGCCGTCCAGCCAAGCCTCCATCGGTATGCGCAGGACAACGGCGCCGAGACCCTGAAGCGGATCATCAGCACCGGAGTCCTCGATGAGCAGACCGAGGAGGAGTTGTCGAAACTGATCACCTCCGCGGTGGATCTCTTCGTCAAGGAAAACCCGGAGGCCGGCCTTGGCTAATTTGAGGGATCTCGTCCGGCGGATCCAGTCCGTCAAGGGAACGCAACAGATCACAAAGGCCATGAAGATGGTCGCGGCGGCGAAGCTGCGGCGAGCCCAGGAGGCGATCTCGGAGGCAAGACCGTGGGCGGAGACGCTCTCGAAAGTCCTTGCCAATGTTGCGGCCCGGACCGAGTTCAGCCATCCTCTCCTCGAAGAACATGAGGGTGAGCGGACGTGGGTCGTCGTCGTCTCGTCGGACAAAGGACTGTGCGGGTCCTTCAACACGAACATCCTGCGCGCCGTCGAAAATGATCTTCTGGCAGATCGATGGCCGGAGGTTGAGCTGGCGGTGGTCGGCAAAAAAGCGTCCGACTACTTCCGATCGCGACGATGGAACCTCGTCGTCGACGATCGCGAGACGATGTCGGCGCCGACCGCCGAGGCCGGACCCCGGCTCGGCAAACGATTTGTCGAGGCATTCACCTCCGGCGAGGTCGATTCCGTGTGGCTGGCCTACAACAGCTTCGTCAATATGATCCGCCAGGATCTCGTCGTCGACCGCCTGCTGCCGATCGAGCCGCCGACGGTTGCTGACGAGGGCCGGGACGAGTCCCAGGTCGATTACCTCTACGAACCGGACGCGCGGACCTTGCTCGCCGAGCTCTTGCCGCGCCACGTTGAAACCCAGGTCCAGCGGGCGATTTTCGACTCGGCGGCAGCCGAGCAGGCGGCCCGCATGACCTCAATGGATGCGGCAACCCGCAACGCGGGCGACATGATTGATGCTTTGACGATGCTCTACAACCGAACGCGTCAAGCGGCTATCACCAAAGAACTGATCGAGATCGTCTCCGGCGCGCAGGCGCTCGAGGGATAGGGAGTCGTGAATCTATGAGCCAGCAAGTCAACGGACACGTGGTCCAGGTCATCGGCCCGGTGGTGGACGTGGAGTTCCCCGAGAAGCACCTCCCGGCGATTTTGAACGCGGTACAAATCGTCGATGACGGCGAGATGGGTGTGATGCCGATCGACGTTACCCTCGAGGTGGCACAGCACCTCGGCGAAAACCGCGCGCGGTGCATCGCCATGGAGCCGACCGACGGCATGGTCCGAGGCATGAAAGCCACGGATCTCGGGGAGCCGATCTCGGTACCGGTCGGCAAGCAGACCCTTGGCCGGGTCCTCGGTGTTCTCGGCGAGCCAGTCGACGGCAGAGGCCCGGTCGAGACCGACCAACGAATGCCGATCCACCGCGAAGCGCCGCCGCTGGTCGACCAATCCACCGAGTCTGAGATGTTCGAAACCGGCATCAAGGTCGTTGATTTGCTCGAACCCTACACCAAGGGCGGCAAGACCGGTCTCTTCGGCGGTGCCGGTGTCGGCAAGACCGTCATCATCATGGAGCTGATCAACAACGTGGCGCTCCAACATGGTGGGTTCTCGGTCTTCGCCGGTGTCGGCGAGCGGACGCGTGAGGGCAACGACCTCTGGCTCGAGATGACCGAGGCCGGTGTCATCGATCCCGACAGCTGGGAGAACTCGAAGGCTGCGCTCATCTACGGTCAGATGACCGAACCTCCGGGCGCGCGGCTCCGGGTTGGTCTCACCGGCCTCACGGTGGCGGAGCATTTCCGCGACTCCGAGGGCCAGGATGTTCTCCTCTTCATCGACAATATCTTCCGCTTCACCCAGGCCGGTTCCGAGGTCTCGGCGTTGCTCGGACGGATGCCCTCGGCAGTCGGATACCAGCCCAACCTCGCCACCGAGATGGGCGAGCTCCAGGAGCGCATCACCTCGACCAAGAAGGGCTCGGTGACTTCGGTGCAGGCGATCTATGTGCCCGCCGACGATCTCTCCGATCCGGCCCCGGCGGCGGCGTTTGCCCACCTCGATGCGACGTCGGTCCTGTCGCGGCAAATCTCCGAGCTCGGCATCTACCCGGCGGTGGATCCGCTCGCTTCGACCTCGCGCATCCTAGATCCCACCATCGTCGGCGAAGAGCACTACATGGTGGCCCGCGAGGTCCAGCGGATTCTCCAGCGCCTCAAAGATCTCCAGGACATCATCGCGATTCTCGGCATCGACGAGCTGTCTGAGGAAGACCGGCTGAGTGTCGCGAGGGCACGCAAGATCCAGCGCTTCCTTTCACAGCCATTTTTCGTCGCAGAGCAGTTTACGGGTATGAAGGGTCGCTACGTCAAAGTCGAAGACACCATCGCCGGATTCAAGGCCCTGTGCGCCGGCGAGTACGATCATCTGCCGGAGCAGGCCTTCCTTTACGTCGGTGGCATTGAAGAAGCGGTCGAGAAGGCCGAGAAGATGGCGGCGGAGTCCTGATGAGCGATACGGTGAGGCTCGAGGTCGTCACACCGGCGCGCCGGGTTGTGGAGAGCCGGGCATCCGAGGTCAGGATTCCGGGCGCGCTCGGCGAGCTCGGAGTTCTTCCCGGCCATACGCCGTTGCTGACCTCTCTCGGCACCGGCGAGGTGATCTGGAAGGACGGCAGCACGACCGGGCGCCTGGTCGTCCAGGGCGGTTTTGCGGAGATTCAACCCGACGCGGTGACCGTTCTCGCTTCGATTGCCGAAACCGTTGACGAGATCGACGTCGAGATCGCGCGCACGACCCTCGCCGAGGCCCAGGAAAAACTGAAAACCGTGGATGCCGAGGACTTTGACGAGGTCGACAACCTTGTGAGACTGGCTGAGGCCCGGATCAGTGCCGCTGCTGGCGGCGGCGCCTGAGCCCACGGAGCGTTACGAGACGAGGCGACGGGACCTACTGATACTCGGCGCCAAGAAGTACGCTGACGATGATCGCGGCAACCGCGGCCGGTGCCGCAAACCGGATCAAAAAGAGCCATGCCGGGTATAACCGGGCCAGCGTTCCATGACCCTCCTCGAGCTCCGTCCGGGTCTCCCCGGTGGTCAGAATCCAGCCAACGAAGAGCGCAATCAGGAGG
>Ga0316198_10002423_pt1 | contig 11264 bp, 14 predicted proteins | sample OudBieAanoxic_MG_FD_204935 | JGI IMG/M metagenome (GOLD analysis project Ga0316198, IMG submission 204935) | Coastal sediment microbial communities from Oude Bieten Haven, Netherlands - site A anoxic | ecosystem: Environmental > Aquatic > Marine > Coastal > Sediment | place: Netherlands... | reverse complement strand
TCAGGGACCCCCCCTGCTCCGCTCGCACCCCTATTCCGGGATTCGTTCGGCGTCCCACCTGCCACGAAATCGTAAATTGCAGAACCGCATGTTGCCTGGGGGTTCTTGTAGACACATGTTCACCGACGGACAGCCTCTATGAATTCACCACACCCGGTGCGTCGGCATACGGTTTTGTTGACCTGCTCACACAGATAAAAGCGATCAATCGCCTGATAAATATTTTTCCACTTCCGAGTAATGAACTTTAATGCCTCGGTAACATCCCATGCTTATGCAAAGCCTTCATGCTGTTTGAATCGCATGCCGGCGATGCAAACACACACCGGTACTATTAATCACCTGTAGTACTCAATCCACATCAAAGGGAGCTCAGGATGACCAAACCAACCCCAGGGATCAAACGAGTCTTGTTCTTCAGCACATGTGCACTGGCGCTCGTTGCGACAAGTGGCGTTACACATGCACACGTTTGTATGAAAAAGCCGTATGGCCAAAGCTACATGGCACCCATGCACCCACAGGGTATGCATGGGTATTACGGCCCGATGAAACCATACAGGTATCCGGCGGATAGCTATCGCACACCTGCCAATAAAGAGTCACTCAGCAAGCGCAGCGAGGCGACCGGGCGACACCAAGACACAGCGCCTTCATCGAGCACGGTACAAGCGCACGCGCATGAACCGGATATTATTCAAACAGCAACAGCAGCCGGGGATTTCAATATACTCATCAAAGCGGTAGTTGCCGCAGATCTTTACGACACACTGCGCGGAGAGGGACCCTTCACCCTGTTTGCGCCAACAGATGACGCCTTTGCCAAGCTGCCCGACGGAATGCTTGAAGAGCTGTTGGCTGACAAGGAAATGCTTGCTGCCGTACTGAGCTACCACGTCGTGGCGGGGCGTCTGACTGCGGCGGACCTGTTGCAGCAGCGCGAGTTCAACACCGTACAAGGGCAGGCACTCTCGATAAATCACCTGAATGTGGTCAGTGCTGACAACGAGACTGCCAACGGCATTGTCCACATCATCGACAACGTCATGATACCAAAACTGTGAGTGACTGCGGCGTGCAGGAATGCACGCCGCGCGAACACAATGCGTGTATCAACAAGGAGTCAAACACCATGGAACTGCCCGCTATCGGTTACCTAGTCGCCGCACTGGCGCTGGCACTGACCTTTGGCGGAATGACTTTCTTCTCCGCGGTGGTGACTCCGCTGGTATTCAGCAAATTGCCCTTGAAGACCGCGGGCCCTTTCATACGGCAAGTCTTCCCCTGGTATTACCTCACTACGGGAGTGCTCGTTCTGATCGCCCTGTCGGCATTGATACTGGGCGCGGGTGGCAGCGTGACCTGGGAAGTCGCCCTGTCGACCCTTGTCCTGGCGGGGTTTGCCTTTGCGCGACAGGTACTCATGCCGCTCATCAACCGGGCACGTGATGCCGAGATAGCCGGCGATTTGCGTGCAGCCCGTCGTTTCAGGCGCTTGCACCTGGTGAGTGTGATCATCAATGGTTTGCAGTGGCTCGCGGTACTCGCGGGCTCATACAGGTTCTGGTTTGAACATCCGACATCCCGTCCCTGGCTGGTCATGAGCTTATGACACACCGACACGTTGTTTTATCCATCAAGGTAACGATACAGACATTCGTTACCTTGATAAACGCTGCTGAACCTGTGGGGCAGAGTAAATTCGTGCATATTAAAAAAGGGCGATAGGCGCCCAGGAGGTGGGTCATGAGTTATAGTCCGTTCATAGTGCCATACGACCAGCTACCCGAGACACTGCCGGTTTTCCCGCTGCCCGGCGCGATCGTCATGCCGGGTGCGGAATTACCGCTAAATATCTTCGAACCACGCTATCTCAACATGGTCAGCGACGCGCTCAGTACACACCGCATGATCGGTATGATTCAACCGGACCCGGATAGCAGGGATACAAGCGCGCTCTGCCACACCGGTTGCGCCGGACGCATCACCCAGTATCGTGAAACAAATGACGGCCGTATCGAAATGGTACTCAACGGCGTGTGTCGTTTCGATCTCGGCGAGGAACTGCCCACCACCCGCGGCTACCGTCTCATCGTCCCGGACTGGTCACGCTTCAGCGACGATTACACCGACCAGGAGGACCAGCTGCGGGGCGAGCACGATCGCTTGATCCCGATGCTGAAGCGTTACTTCGAACTCAAGGGGCTGCAGGCGGACTGGAGCATACTGGAACGCCTTTCAACGGTGAGGTTGATGAACAGTCTGAGCATGGCACTGCCGATCAGCGAACAGGACAAGCAAGTGCTGCTGGAAACCGTTGAAGCGGTGCAGCGCTTACACACCTTCACGTCTTTGCTGGGCGACGGGTTCCAGGCGCCCGGGTCGGTCACCCGACATTAAACGCATTCCGGTATCGTGATCCAGACCTTGCTTCGAATCATCGTCTCTACACTCTGCGCAGTGCTGGCGTCGGGTGCAAGTCTTGCCGAGACTCCGGATGCGACACAGGGGAGTTACAACCACGCCACTCCGACGCGGGACGGTACCGGCAAGCAATGCCGGCAGGGGTGGCTGTCACGGATCCAGCGGCAATGCAACCATCAGCGGGATTCTGGACGATCGGAGTCCCTGAGTTCATAGGCGTCAGCGACATACGCATGCCCCTTCATCATCATCACCACAAAACAAGCGATGGCGACCGTCAGAACAGCCGTCCAGACTGTCACTACCGTTGCGATGGCGGTGATATCCACACTCTTGATATGTTTGGCGATTTGGCTGGCCGTCCCTTCCGGCGGGAAAAACCGATTGGCCAGACTCATGACGAGCGGGAACAAGGTCCCGAGCAACACAGTCAAAGGAAGCTTTTTGAGAACCGTCCACTCGAGGCCTGACACTTCGCGAACTGAATCCGGCAGTTTTTTGAGGTACTTCATGGTTAGCCCTCGTGTTGAGGTGTTTTCAAGGCAACCGGCTTACGTCGCGCGGCTACCAACTTCGCGTCTGCGCCGGTTGTTTATCGGCGAGCCGCCCTATTCCGTGTTATAGACGGAACAAGCAGTACCCGCAAGCGCATCGTAAAGCGTACTGTATCTCCTTGAGCGCGCCGATAACAATGCCGTTCAGGCACGCCTCAAAGCTTTATGTCCTCGATTTCGATGACGTGATCAAGCGCATCCTCAATCATATGGCGCGCCTGTGAAGCAGTCGCGTGCAGGTAGGCATGCAGTGCCGCATCGCGGGGACTGCGGCTTTCGCACTCAGCACTGTAACGCTCGAAGCCGGAGAGACTGGCAATCAGCTCGGCGAGATGCCTGGGGCATTCGCATTTGACCGTTGAGGACAGCGCGGCCAGCTGCGACAGCATCTCATCGTCGTAACGCCGCGGCGGTGCGGGCTGCGTCATGACGGCGCCTTCGGTCGCCGCCGGCGCGGGCAGGATGGACGCCGCATGCATCATCGATACGCAATATGCCTGCAGGGTGCGCGCATCGACCGGGGCACGCAAGGACGAGCATTTCGAGGCCGGCAGCCGCCGCAGCGCCTCCTTCGATGCGTAGCGGTACACGACCACGGCGTACGCCGCTTTAGCCCGGGTCAGCCAATCGATCACCCGCCTGGCGGTATCCTCATGCAGCGTCGCCTGCTCTATTACCAGCACGTCCGCCTCAGCATCACCGGCACGGGCTTCGAAGTCGGTGATATCGGCGTATTCGGCGACGGGCGTAATGCCGGTCAGTGTTTCGCCGGCGGCCTGGATTTCCCTTGCCAGCGACTCCCCGACCAACAGCACGCGACAGGCTTCCGCCTTGGCCAAAGTACCCTGTGCATACGCCGGACGGTGTGCCTCCGCCGCCCGGCCTTGCAGCGCTTCGAGATCGAGGGTCGCGATTTCACCGATCGCATCACCGGCGTCCACCAGCTGTTTCATCAGGCGCAGGCGCGCCACATCCTGCGGACTGTACAGGCGCCCGCCGCCGGGCGAGCGTTGCGGCGACACCGCTTCGTAACGGCGCTGCCAAATGCGCAAGGCATCCGGTGAGATACCGGTCATTCTTGATACAGCGCCGATCCGGTATTGGGTGGGCGCATCGCTCGGTTGCTCTGTCATGCATTCTCCTTACTTTTCTGCAGGTTGTACAGGAGCTGGGTTAATTGCTGTGTTCCGCCTAAAGAAAAAAAGCAGAAACTGTATTGTACATTACCTTGACAATCGTGAAAAGCACAACTATTGTACAGGACAATACCGGTACATCCGGTTCCCCAATGAAAGGAGTAAGTCGTCATGCGCTACCACACTACCTTAATGACGAACTCGCAAGATTCCCTTATCTACAGCACACTACTGGGCTTTTTAACAGTGCCCCTGGTCCTGTTAACTGTGGCTGCCATGGTAACCGCCTTGTGACAGTTGAAAGTCGGCTTTTTCGAGTCCGCAGGATAAGAAATTTAGCTTCGACATTATCTGGACATTATAGCTGAAAGGTCGGGCAGAGCCGCTGCACATGTGTCAAAGACTGATCATACCGGGAGAAGACGTCATGATTGTTGATGTCCACGAAACCCAAGAATCCGCCGAGTATTAAATGCCGCGTTCGGCTCGGGAAAAACAGCGCTGGCGCAACGCCTTGGCACGACGCAAGCTGGAAGCACTGCGCGAACGAAAGGTACTGCGCAAACAGCTGACCGATGTCTGGGATGAGCCCGGCAAACTCCAGTAAACAACGAAGGTTTGCATCATCGACCCGATACACAGCGGTTCGGAGGAAGGGCGCGCTTACCGTATATTCACGGGCAAAGGCGTCAACGATAACCGCTGTGACTCGGGCTGGGTGTCGAAATGCTATGCACAGACGCTCGCTACCGCCAAAGCAGCTAGTAAAGGTATCGTTTATTTAAACATGTGAGTCGCCTCCTTCGGGTAAGAAGCGTTCAACGATATTGGACCTGATAAACGGAATCAGGATCACTTGCAACTTTCGTTTCGACATTGAGTGTATGCAGAGTTAACTGATACGTATAAAGGATTGTCTCTATCAATTTGATAAATCTCGCCAATCGCCTTCCATCCAGAAAATACTGCAGCAAATGATCCGCTTAGGTAGGAAACAGTCCTCGTCCGTGGGTTGTGTCGACTGCTACGAATTCTAGGAGCCCCCACACCGCCGGTGGCGCTGCGCTGTCGCGCAACAAACAGCCAAATGCGTTACCAATAAATTCAATAGGTTACATTTTTGTTTGATAAGAGCCTGTTCGACGCCGGGCTGGATCGCAACCATGGCACCGTATGCGATCTGCTGACCCGTGAAGGCGCCTTTCACGTCAAGATCCGTATTTGTCCAGCCAGCTCACCCGCCGATTCTGTTGTCCGACCGATAGCAATCAGATCAGGGTGCCGGTACTTCATAGTCAACCCTGTTTCCATCGCGGACAGGCCGCCCCGTTTCAAACATAGACCGACCCGTGGTTCGGTCATAAAGAGGGTGGCCCAGCCACTGGGCCACCGAAATCTCCCGAAGCGGGAGATGGGAGGATGATCAAGCGGCCTTCGACTTGCTTAAATAGGTCTCCAGGGATTCTGAACCACCGACGTGATCGCCGTTAATGAACACCTGCGGTACCGTCGAAGCGCCGGCGACCGCCCGTATCGTCGCCTCGCTGAAATCACGGTTCAGCACCAGTTCCTCGAACGGGATACCGGCGTCGCGCAACATGCCCTTGGCACGCGCGCAGTATTCGCAACCCTCTCGCGTGAACACAGTGATATCCAGGGGTTTAGCAGCTCCCGGCGCGATGTAATCGAGCATGGTGTCGGCGTCCGAAACCTCGAAGGGATCCCCCGGTACGTCCGGTTCGATAAACATCTTCTCGATCACGCCATTTTTCACCAGCATGGAGTAACGCCAGGAACGTTCGCCAAAGCCCAGGTCATTCTTGGGCACCAGCATCCCCATACCACGGCTGAAGTCGCCGTTGCCATCCGGCATGAAGGTGACGTTGAAGGCTTTCTGTTCGCTACGCCATTCGTTCATGACAAAGGCATCGTTGACCGACATGCAGACGACGTCATCGACACCGTGCTGCCGGAAGTCCGCTACCAGCTGATTGTAGCGCGGCACATGGGTGGACGAACAGGTCGGGGTGAAGGCGCCCGGCAGCGAGAACAGCACCACTGTCTTGCCCCTGAAGATTTCATCACTGGTCACGTCCACCCACTCGTGATCACGGCGAGTGCGGAATTTTACCTGCGGTACAGTTTGACCTTCACGATTCTCTAACATCTCTGTCTCCTTGGTTACTGAGTTTGGAACTATATTTACCGCGCCAGGCGCTGTGGTGAACCATGCTGCGACTAACCCAGCTGAGTCCAGACTCTTTCATGAAAATGGTAGGCGAGCGTATTGATGGCTGGTTCGACCAGCGCAATGGCTCCGCCGACCAGTACGCTGCCAGTCATCAGGTAGCCCACTGAAAATGCCACCGTGAAATGCACTGCTGCGAAACTCATCGTCTTGTTCATCGCCCTGGCCTGCTTTCACCCTGGTTGTTCACTGGCTTAGGGGTGAATTATCAGGGACGGAAGGTGATCGATGAAATCGTTTATTACTATTATTTCGATTGGCTCCAGCTATGATTAATCCGAGCTTCGCATCCATCGTATCAGGCGAGGCAGCGCTAGGATTTACGGCGAGTCTTTTTTTTCGCCCGCTTGCGTTTGCCCACCTGCGCTACGGTGTTGGGCAGATGGGCCAGCACGATACCGGCAAAGGCGTGCAGGGCAGCGCGCCGGGGGAAACTACGGCGGAACACCAGCGCCACGCGCCGCGAGGCCGCGGCGATTGCCAGCGGCTGAGCCACGACCCCACTGCCAGCGGTCCAGGAACCGCGCATCGCCAGCGCCGGGACCAGGGTGATGCCATAGCCGGCGCCTACCAACTGGATCAGGGTTTCCAGGCTCGAGGCACGCAGGTCGGCCAACCCGCCGTGCGTCTGGCGTTCCTCCATGTGACAGACGTCCATGGCCTGATCTGCCAGGCAGTGACCTTCGGCCAGCAGCAGCAGATTCTCGTTGGCCAGATCGCGCAACCTGATTCTGTCCTTATCATAGAATGCGTGATCACGTGAATAAGCGACCCAGAACGGTTCGTCGAACAGGGGCAGCGTCTCGAACTCCTGATCCTTTACCGCTGTGGCCAGCAGAGCGGCATCGATTTCATGATCGTGCAGCCGTTCCAGCAGCATATCCGTCAGCTCTTCCGACAGTACAAACTCCATCTGGGGAAGTTGTTTCTTAAGTGGCGCGAGGATCAGCGGCATGAGGTAAGGACTCAGGGTCGGGATGGCGCCGATACGCAGCGGCCCCGCCAATGGGTCCTTATGAGCGCGAGCCACCTGCTCTATGACATCGGCCTGTTCCATCATCTGCCGCGCATGCGCCACAATCTCCTCGCCGACAGGCGTAATCTCCACAGAGCGATTGGTGCGTTCGAAGATTGCTATCCCGAGCTCGTCCTCCAGCTTCTTGATCTGGCCGCTGAGCGTGGGCTGGCTGACAAAACAGCGCTCCGCTGCCTTACCGAAGTGCCGGCTATCGGCCACCGCAATAATATATTTCAGATCGCGCAGGTTCATCACACCACCGCTATTTTTGCTCCGATCAATCTCAGGGATCGATCATCAATAATCAAATGATTTCATGTATTACCGCCAGGCGGTTCGGCCATAGCCATTCGCCGCAGTACACGGACTGGCGCGATCGGAAGCGGCGTCTCGGCAGGCTGGAATCTGCCTGATCTGGTCCGCCTCACATTCGCACACTGGCCTGAACCCGGCGTAAGATCGGCCATGACTATCGTATCTATCGTAACAAACGATTTCATCTATTGTACTTCGAGCTCTAGGATACCGTAATGCACGATCAACACAGGTCGCGCCGGCGTCAATGAACTGACAAGCCCGAGCACCCGAAAGTCCGGGGTATGAGTTTACAAACGATCACATGGTATTCACAGAAGGAGGGATCAGGATGAGCACGATAGACATCGGTATCAACGAACAGGATCGCAGCACGATTGCACAGGGCCTGGAGCGCTTGCTCGCGGACTCCTACACACTGTATCTGCAAACGCACAACTTTCACTGGAACGTGACCGGGCCGCAGTTTCGGGAACTGCACCTGATGTTCGAGGAACATTACACCGAATTAGCGACCGCCGTGGACGAAATCGCGGAACGTATCCGCACGCTGGACGTCGCGGCACCCGGAACGTACAAGGCTTTTGCAGAGCTGAGTTCAATTAAGGAGGTAGAAGGTGTGCCGGCGGCCGGCGAAATGGTCGCGATACTGACCCGCAGCCACGAGCAGGTGGTGAAAACGTGCCGCGAGGTTTTGGCACCAGCGCAGCAGGCGGGCGATGAATCGACAACAGCACTTGTTTCTGACCGCATGCGGGTCCACGAGAAGACCGCCTGGATGCTGCGCGCATTACAGTAATCCAACCACTATTGTCGCTCCCTATCCGCCTGGATAGGGAGCGACACGGCTACCGACGAGCAAGCTACCCTGATTGTTCGCATTTTGCATAAACGCATGGATGTCGTCCGCAGTCTTCCGGACTGACTCGGGATTTCTTGCAATGGCAGCCATCAGCTGATGTACAAAAGGGACGGTGACCGATCGGGATATCCAACTGATTGAACCGAGGGTATAGGACATGAGTCATTGCACGAACAGATTTTCCGTAATATTGTCTGGTAACAATATCATGTGGTGCCTGAGTTTGCAGTATGAATTCCTTCATACCAAGCGCGTCATACTGCTCGCGGCACAGTGCTTCGACCCGCCTGGCATCCCCCGAGCAAACGGCGTCCAACAGAGCGTTGACGGCCTGCCCAATCTGCTCGGGCTGTTGGGCCGCAAGCCCGTTTTCCAGTTCATCCAACGCATCTTCGCTGAGGGGTACCAGTTTGCCGGGGCGCAGGCCCTGGTCCAGCAGCCGTCGAATACGCTGCAGACGGCGCAACTGAATTCGGAGTAGCTGCGCTCGTTTTTTTCATTGTGTAGCGGCTTGGGAAACCCGTAGCGCCGCTCCCATATCCTCAAAGTATCGCGACCGATGCCAGTGTCACGCTCGACCACTCCGATGGAATAGTGGCATTCAACTCGAGGCATCTCATCTCATGCTTATTTACGTCGAGCAAATTAATAACTCACTTTGTCCTAGACAAACACGATTTTTTGTGTATACTTGATCATGAGCTGCACAACAATGCTCATAAGACGTCTTACGTTAAAGGAGAACCGTAATGAATGGTTATGAAATGCAGATCTTGAAAACATCACGCACCTACGACAACGCTATGCGCGCCGCCGAGCAGGAAGACGTCGAAATCCTCTCTTCGGTCGTTCCCGGCAGCCGGCTACACGAAGTAATACACAACCCGATCGACAGCGGCATTGACGAAGGCTAGACACTCTGAATAACCCGGGGTCGGAGGTGAGTACCTCCGACCCCGCCTCTCAACCTCGGCGGACGTAGAACCCACCCTCGGCCACTGCGAAACCAGCCGGCACGAAACAAGATCGGCCCGGCCAGGACGCCTGCTGAGCCTGTTGATGCATGCTCAACTCCCACCTGTTGGGCCTCCCTGGCGCTAGATCACCTAGTCCCGAGCCTGGTAATCGGCAGGCACAGTCACCGGATGGCCGTTGACCATCGACAACCCGCGGACACAGGCCTGCAGCCGGCTAATCTACTGCTGTTGGGCGAAGTCCCCGGCTCTTTGGCCGTAGTGTTCGCCAGGTCCACAGGGCAATCGGACAGCCTGTATTAACAAACAGCCTTTGTTATCAATAGTCCCCCTCGGGCACAGCGAGCCCGGAATCCCACCGCAGTGGGCGCAACAGTGTTAGACTGGGCGGGTCTTAGCAAGCAATGTCTCGTGTTACCGGAAAAATCGGGTCGATCCTACGCTCACCTGCACATGCCTTCCATAAAACATGCCTTCTATAAAACAAGCGCAAAACGCGACTCCAGCGACCCTCCTGGAACGTCTCTGGGCAGCCCTCCTGGCAGCTTCACTCATGACGCGTGAGAGAAAGAGGGAAGGCTACACCAAGAGTTTTGCACTCGACCGGACTGGATCATTACAGCCAGTGGCGGCCAACGACCCTGAGGAACTGCTCAGATGGCGGCCTGCAGAGGGCTGGGTGCCACCAGCCAGAACACTGCCGCCCGCAGCCGATGAGCTCTTGAGGCTGTATCTGCCTTTGTGCCAGGCGCGTGCCGGTCATCCGGTCATGTTCGGGCATCTCGGCCAGAGCCTGGATGGATACATCGCAACCAGTACGGGCGATTCCTGTTATGTCACCGGGGCGGAGAATATCGCCCATCTGCACCGAATGCGTGCCTTGTGCGATGCGGTGATCGTCGGCGCGGAAACCGTGGCAGCCGACAACCCTCGCCTGACCACACGACTGGTACCGGGAAGCAATCCGCTGCGCATCATTCTGGACCCCAGATGCCGACTGAAAGCCGACTATCAGTTGTTTACCGATGGGCGGGCGCCCACGCTGCTGGTCTGCGGCGCCGGGCACAGCACACCACGCCTGGATCGGTACGCTGGTGCGCAAGCAGTGCAGATCGGCACATGCGATGGACAACTGGCGCTCGACGAGCTGCTCACAGTGCTCCAGGAACGCGATATTCACGCCCTGTTTATCGAAGGTGGCGGCACCACGGTATCCCGCTTTCTTCAGGCCGGCCTACTCGACCACTTGCAGATCGCCGTCGCGCCGCTGCTCATTGGTGCTGGTCGTCCCGGAGTACAGCTTCCGGCCTGTGCACGCCTGAAGGACTGTCTCAGACCCAAGCACCGCATCTACCGCATGGGCGAGGATATACTCTACGACTTTGATCTGCGCGCCAGCCGCTGCTAGCCTGCATTTCTCACAGCCTCAACCACAACCCCCAGGGGACCTTCTCCTCCAGAGGACCTTCTCCTCCAGAGGACCTTCTCTTGCTGCGCAATTCACCTTGTCTTGCTGCGCAATTCACCTTGTCTTGCTGCGCAATTCACCTTGTCTTGCTGCGCAATTCAACTTGTCTCGCCTATCGGCGATTCACCTTGTACCCCAGGGCACCCTCTCCTCCAGAGGACCCTCTCTTGCTGCGCAATTCACCTTGTCTTGCTGCGCAATTCACCTTGTCTCGCCTATCGGCGATTCACCTTGTACCCCAGGGCACCCTCTCTCGCCTATCGGC
>Ga0316198_10002422_pt1 | contig 11266 bp, 11 predicted proteins | sample OudBieAanoxic_MG_FD_204935 | JGI IMG/M metagenome (GOLD analysis project Ga0316198, IMG submission 204935) | Coastal sediment microbial communities from Oude Bieten Haven, Netherlands - site A anoxic | ecosystem: Environmental > Aquatic > Marine > Coastal > Sediment | place: Netherlands... | reverse complement strand
GCAGTTTCATATTCCAGGGACCTGACTTGCTGGTCTGGTTCGCCCAACAATCATAAAGATCATCGAATGCGCTTTGGATTTGACCGCCATTGGTGGCCATGTTTCGTCCGAGAACAATCATATCTGGATTTCCGGATCCGCAAACTAAATCACTCACTTCCTGAGCATTGGTCCCTCCCGAGCAAGGATTATCCTCCTGATCGAAACTGGTCCAGCCGCCGGTTTCAGAGTCATCGTTTTGACCTGAATTGATGAATCTTCCTATGCTGCAAGTATATTCACCGGCGGGATTTACGATCGCGTCAGCGCAAATGGCAATAGGTTGGTCGACATCCTCTTCTCGCAAGGTACCGGCAAATCCAATATAAGCGACTGCATCTCTTACAATCTGTGCGCTGCCAATCCCAAGTACGTGGGCGAAAAATGTCATTAGGGGTGAAGATTCTCTTCTTGCCACTACGCGCACGGCATTAATAAAATTTGGATTAGCATCGAGTTCGGCTTCATCAACTCCCCATAGCTCCACCGGATCAAGAGAGTCGCTGGGATAAAATCCTCGCTCCAGTGAATTCCCATCTTCATCTATTAAACCGAAACTCCAATGACCCCGCTGCACATCTCCTGAGTTTCCGGCTGTCCAGTTCACCTCCGCTGCAAATGCCTCGGTTCTCATATTGGTGGCATTATTCTGTACGGCGATGCTGTGAGCAACAAGATTCGCGCCCTCATTAACCTGTGTACCTTCGTCCAGATAAAGCTCTCTGGCGCCGGCCAAGGCACCTGCGTCGGCCGAATTTTGCAGCTGTTCGGATGCGACGAAAAGAAAGGCCAAATCCACAACTAGCGCACCGATACAAACCACGATAAATATGATAAAGGTCATCAGTATGGCAGCAGCACCGTTATGATTGTTAATTTTCAATAGATTAGCTAACATATTAACCTCAGGCTTGTCTTTCCATGCGCATGGTTGTCTCGGCTTCCAACCAGAGGCCGTTTCCGGCCGATCCGCCGAACAGGGCGAAAACATGCTGAAATACCAAAAAATTATAGCGATAGCGAACTGTCACCCGCAGCACGCGCCCTGTGCCAGGATCCTCATATACTGGTGTTTCCAAAACCGGAGCTGTTACGCCATCGTTCAAACTGATTAAGCGGTTGGCGCAATAGTTGTCAATAACCGCCTGCATCGTCTCAACCGGGATATCTGCCGGCTCATTGTACACAATTCCGATTCTTGTGGCTTCTCGACTGGCATTGGTGATCATCTGTTTATCGTAGAGGATGATGCTAAATTCAATGATGCCAAATATGAGAATCAACAATAGGGGCAAAAGAAGGGTTAGCTCCAGTGCTGCTGCACCGTTTTGATTGCCGGCTTTCATGAGATTCTCCTTTACATATCGAAAAAAAAGATTTTTTTTAAACAAGAATTCCGGAATTTACCGAAGTCCCGTCTCCAATTTCAAAACGTTTTTTTGCTCTTTTTCGTTGCCTTTTTGGTATGTGTCCATGTTTGTCTCCACATACCGGCCATCCAATCCTTCAACTGGATCGAGATTCTTGCCAGCATCGGGGTCTAAGATCTGATTGTAAATCGCGGTCTCGTGTGACCGTCCGAAGTTTCGATTTAGCAAGGTGTCCTGTCTGGCTGATGGTATGTGTTCACATCCACTCACCAGCAGGGCAACAATAATAAAAGTTAGTATTAGCGTTGTTTTCATTGTTAAGCTCCTGTTCCAAATTTAAGCGGGATATTGATTGGTCAATTCTTTTAATCCATGCGATTATCTGACGGCAGAACATAACCAAATTCACCGTCCAATTGGCCCCTCGTGCCAGGCCTTTGTTTTTCCCTGCCTTCCAGCATTCCTTCTATATATATTTCTACATCATTGGGTTCGACGTAAAAGTCGGTGGGCAGCGGCTGCTTGGCCAAATCGAGAGGTTTCACCAGGTGCGGTGTGACAATTATGAGTAATTCAGTCCGGTCCTTTTGAAAATCCCGACTTCGAAATAAGGTGCCTAAAATGGGAATATCGCCTAATGCCGGATATTTACTGAGGCTGTCGCGGATGTTGTCTTTAAGAAGCCCGGCGATCGCAAAGCTTTGCCCGTCGGCGAGTTCGACCGTCGTGGATGCCCGACGCGTAGTAAGCCCAGGGATGAGAAACCCTTGGAACTGAATAGCGTTCGTAAAATTAAGATCGGATACCTCCGGCGAAACATCGATGTTGATGTGGTCGTTATCCAGTACATTCGGAGTAAACTTAAGCCGGACACCAAATTCTTTCCATTCTATTGTAATCGTATTAGCAAAACCGGATTGAGGAATTGGTACCGGAAACTCACCGCCAGCAAGAAACGATGCCTCCTTGCCACTTTGCGTGATTAGCGTTGGCTCTGCAAGAACCTTAATAAGACCGTCTTTTTGCAAAGCATCGATGAAATATGTCCATGTGGCGCTTCCTACACCAAAGCGAAATAACGCGCTAACGTTGGGTGCAAATGCTGAATTAATAAATCCACTTTGATCGATTGCGCTGCTGGTAAGCCCTGCAAGGCGGTTGATGGCAAAATCTTCACCACGCTGATAAAGGAAGTTCACTCCTAAACGTTTGATGGTATCTCGCGAAATTTCAGAAACCCTAACCTCTAACATGACCTGATGTACGCCGCCGACAGATAGTAAATTATTTACCTTGCCCTCGGGCGCAAACGCCTCAGCCAGACTAACGGCCTTGACTAGACTTGTCGCATTTGCCACTTTGCCTGAAAGGGTGATGGAATTATTGCTAGCTGTGACTTTCAGATCGTTTTCTTCGGGTAGCAGTTGATATAGGCTTTCTTTGAGCTGTGAAATATCAAAGGCAACCTCGATGTCGTAGACGGCTGCCAATCGCTTTTTCTGCCAAAGCATAAGGTTTGTTGTTCCAGCACCTTTGGCCGACACATACAACTCCTTTGAAGAAAGTGCGATCGCCGTGGCAACTCCGGAATCAGGTTCCGATATTCGGCTAATTGGTACCGTGCTATTAATCACAATGGATTTTCCAACTATCATTTTGAGTTTTTTCGGCTCAAATGATTCTATATTGACTGAACCGGCCTTGGCGAAATGACCCAGCGGGAACAAAAAGAGAATCGCTATAAAAAGTGATGCTGTTGTTATCTTATTTCCAAGTAATGCGACGATGGCTCTCATTTGGTTTTCTCCTTGCCTGCAATATTTACATGGCCATTTTTCTTTTTACGATTTTATTACCGTTAATGATTTCCATTGTATGTTGTCTACGATATACCGACCTAATCTTTTTTTTCGATTTAGGCGAAGGGGCTCTATTTGACAAAGATCGCAAAGTTTCAGCTATCGTTGCTCCTCGTGTTAAAACAGTCTTTTCATCGGTGACATTTCTCAAAGCAAACTGCAACCTTCCCTGGGTCGAGGCTAGCGCAAGTTTTTCGCCCTCCTCGGGGGTAACTTCCAATGTATATACATCGACCGGTGAAGAGTTCTTTTTGCCGTCTGCTTTAATCTCCTGCCCGGTAGCTAATACTGGAATTTTATCCAGCACCAGCTTGGTGGTGTCTTTTTTTGTTTCAGGATTTTTAATAGTCACCAAAACATCAACTAAATTGCCAGGACGAATGAATCCTGAAATCCCAATAACCTTATCGCCCTTAACGGCCATGGCGCGCTTGCCAGGTTTTAATACAGCTGAGACGCCTCCTGATTGAACATCTACCGGTGCAAGTTTAGATTCAAGAACTGGTTCATTTTCAATAATATCAGAGACTATGACACGACCAAAGATTTTATCTTTTTCGTAAATGCTTCCATGGGGAAGTGATTCTGAAGGATAGCTCAAGGTCTTGATCATGTCTTTTTCAATTTTAGTGCCCCATGGAAGATTGTAAGCGGCAACAACTATAGAGGATGTACTAATGCTTTCTGATTTTTCGACTATTGTTTGTGGCCGCATAGAGCGTATCCATTTAAATAAGAAATAGCTACTTGATGAGGCAATAATTAATGCGATAAAAATTGGAAGAATTACTTTTAACTTTCCCATGGGAAAGCCTCCTTTTAGTCAGTTGTTTATGTAAATACCTGAAGAATATCTATGTTATTGGTATCCAAAGTGATAAACAAAATAGTTCCGATTGCAATGGCAACTCCATAACAAATTTTAAATTTTTCGCCAGATGGTGAATACAGCATGGATTTTAAATCAGCATAAAATGAAAAATTATAAAGCCCGGCATGTAACCCGTATATGATTTTTTTGGAACGCAGGCATTGAAAAAAAAGCCATATAATGACAAGTATTCCACCAGTTAAAGTTGTAATCAAAAAAACAGATAAAACAGCTTTTGGTCCAATAGCGGCACCGATCGCAGCCAAAAGCTTAGTGTCTCCGGCTCCCATCCAACCCATAAGAAACGGGATAAGAAAAAGTCCGAGCCCGGTTGCACAGCCGCATAAACTTATAACTAGCCCGCTTAAGCCAAACTCAATTGAATAATATAAAAAGGACAGCAATATCAGAGAAAATGTCAGAACATTCGGTATTTTTTTAGTTCTTATGTCAAATACAGCTGCGCTGACAACTGCTATTATAACTAATGAGTTTGTTAATGGGTCCATGTTAATCTCCGCTAAATTATTGCTTGTAGCAGCCAGGGCCGGCGATTATCATACGCCGGCCCATGTTCTAATTTGAGTTATGTGGTTGCGCTCGTCAAAGCAGTGCTGATTTGTGTCCAAATAGCAGTGACAGCTGTCCTAATAGGAGTAAAAAAAGCAATAATTGCAATAATGACCAAGGCTGCAAGAACTGTATATTCAAGAGCCGTCACACCATCTTCTTCTTTAAAAAGGGCAATAAGTTTTTTCATTTTTTTTTCCTTTCGTAAAATGTATTAATTTGTTTTTAACCTCAGATCGATAAGCTAATAATTATAAATTTCCTTTAACCACCCCCCCCTTGCAAAATGCTTTCTTGTTTTTGACTTGCAAAGCTCTACTTAAGAATGTAGCTGGCGAATAACTCAGCAAGGGGCGTGCCAACCTCGAGAGATAGACTTTTTTTTGACGTTTGAGTTGAAAAAACGTGTAATTTTTCATTTAAACAAATATTTAAATAGTAGTTATTACACATAATATTTTTCTTTTTATTATGCTAATAGGTTTTTGTTCATTGAGGTTTATTCAAAGCACCGGGGGCAGGATTATGAATTTTTTTTCCTAAGGCTTAAATAAATTATTGCTAGAATGCTGCAAATTTTTTCCCATCCGATCATTAAAAGAATTACGGTCTTATAATCATTAAAAAGGCACAAGTGTGACCGGATTTGTCACACGTATCTGATAGTATATTCTCCAAACATGAAAGGAGAAGATATCATGAACATCGATCAACTTAGAGCAAGATTTATTGGTGAAAATGCTTGTAGACAATTTTTTGAATCCGTCACTTGGCAACATAGTCGTGTTTGTCCGCACTGCCAATGCAAAAAGTCGTGTCACATTACTCGTAGCACTGCTCGATCAGGACTTTACGAATGCGCACACTGTAAACGGTAATTTCCGTAACCACCAAAATACCGATGCACAGCACCAAATTTTGCCTATGGAAGTGGCTGTTGATCATCTATTATATGATCAGTTCATCCAAGGGCGTATCCTCGGTTGTTTTGGCAGATGGGTTGGCATCTCCCAAAAAAGCGTCTGGAAAGTTGGCCATGCGGTGCTTAAGATGATTGATCTCGGAGATGAGATCGTTCCGGCACTTAGTGGTATTGTTGAGTCGGATGAAAAATACATTCGTGGCAAATCGCGTCCTGAAAAAGGAATTACCCACAAACGAGGCAAAGGCACCGCAAAACAGTGAATACTGATGGCGTTTGAACGCAACGGCCCGATTCGGGCCACGCCAGTGGCAAGTGATAAGATCTCTGAACTTTAGTGTGGTTTTATTTAAACGGACAGTTTGCTAAGAATAACAATTATGATAGCGAGGTGCTCCATTCTAAAATTGCTTCATATAGTCATTTTTCAATTAAAGGAAGTTACAACTTTTTTTGTCACTCTTCCACGAAATAATCTTCCCATGCCGCTGAAACGGATCTTTTAGTAAGCTTTGGAGATTTATTTTCAAATTTTGCATGATCAAGAATGTGTTCGATAAAATCTCTTGGTTCACACGCATTGTATTTTAATGACAAATTTTTGTAGTAATTTTCCGTAAGGAAAGTGAAAGCTTCCTGATTAAAAGAAATTTTATATCGTTCACAAATCAATTTAAAAATTTCTTCGTAGGATTTAAAATTAGGTCGAGAAACCCTAATTTTATACCTAAGCCTTCGTAAAAATGCGTGGTCCACTAATTGCTTTGGATCAAGATTCGTAGCGAATATGATTAGTTGGTCAAAGGGCACTTCAAGCTTTGCACCTGTATTCAAAGTTAATAAGTCTTTGCGTTCTTCTAAAGGTACAATCCATCGATTAAGAAGCTCCTGAGGATCTATTTGTTGTCGTCCAAGATCATCGACAACCAAAAGCCCATTGTTAGCCTTCATTTGCAACGGGGCTGTATAATACTTTGAAGTTGGGTCAAAATTCAAATCAAGTGATTTCAGCGTCAATTCGCCGCCCGCTCTAACTGAAGGGCGATGTGTTCTTACCCAGCGTAAATCCCCTGCATTCTCATCATCCCCTGAAGATAGCTTATTATGAGTTGCTGGATCATACAGAACTATAATTTCACCGTTAACTACAATTGAGTACGGAATATATACGCTGCCCGGTATAACAGATCCAACTGTTTCTGCAATTGACGTTTTCCCGTTTCCAGGAGGTCCATACAAGAAAATCGGCCGACCCGAACATACTGCTGCCCCAATTCTGGCTAAAAAGTGTTCCTCGATAATCAATTTCGAAAAAGCTTTTTTGAGCGCTGCTAAAGTTAAACGAATATGCATGATGCTCTGGCGATTAACTATTTCCCTGTATGATGATAGAGTCACAGGGGCAGGTCCGCTATAGCGAGAGATTTCAAAAAGACTACCCGCTCGGTTTCTCCCTGAATTAGTCAACATGTACCTGTAACTATAACGCATCAAATTGGCCGAACCTTTTATTTCTATAAAGACTTCTCTGCGAAGCTCTTCCATGCATTTATAAATTATGGGCAACGGAAGTTTAATGAGATCTGCAACCTGATCTATCGAAAATTCTCCTAAATACATCACATTTTTTAAAATTAAATCGTTGATAAAGGTATGATCCAGGCCCGTCTCTAAGACGTTTTTTGGTTTTAACGGAATGTTCTGATTAATTGTTGCTGTGTGATCTTGCTTTATTGCTAATGTGTTTAAGGATGAATTTGAATTTACATTAAAATCAGATTCAGCCTTTAAATTTTTACAAGTTAGCTTCTTTACATTTTGATTTTCACGCATGGCTAATTCACCTCTTTTACGGTCAATATTTTGCGCTTTCAATTCTTCGGTTTCCGATACCAAAAAATTCGAATGTACCCGACATCTATTTGGCGCTCCAACGAATTACCTGTTTTTTGAAATCGATTTGGTAGTTGGTTTTTCTCAAAAAATTCATTCCTAAATAGCCTTCATAAGGCTCTAAATCGCTATGGGAGTCCAATATACAAACTGGCAAATTATTTATCAGGATCGGACCAACTGCGATAGATTTCAAAATACCGAAATCTGCTTTGACAAGTTTGCCTCCTGCTACCCTGATTTTTGATTTTTTTTGAGGTCTTAACTTTAGCCTTCTTGCCAATTGAGTGTGCAAAACGACCATCGTCGCACCTGTATCCAGCAAAAACATAGTCTCTGCTTTTCTTGCGCCAACACTGATTTGAGCTGGAACCAGAATTTGATTTCCATTGATAATTATTTTTGTCTCTTTCAGCTGATTCGAATTATCAGTGTCTTTTCGGGTATTTTCGTCAACGTCGATTGTGCTTGAATTGATAATGAATTTTCCGTGAGAGCTAGTAACAATATATTTTTCATTTCCATCGGTTAATAAGTAATAACTGCCCATTTGGCCTTTCATGATGGCGCCCGTCCCAGGTTCTCTATCGATGTAATAGCTGCCATCATGTTCCGTCTGTATATAAAATCCTCTGTCGTCTATATCGATATAGTAACTAGAGGAATTTTCCGCCTGCAAAGGTAAAGGAAAAAAGGTTATGATGAGAAAAACCATCGTGGAAATTTTTCTCTTTGTATGGGATAAAGTCTTTACTTTATTCATTTATGGTGTTCCGAGGCATACATTCTGGTGATAGCTCAGCTTTTATCTTGCGCGATTATAGATTTCCCCATAACCGATTAAAAAATAGACATTTTATCACTATTATCGGTATGTTTATATGAAAACTAAAATTATATTTTCAAAAATGTCTCGTTTTTAGCAGGACCAGATCACCATCAACTTATAGGCTCGCCCCAAATGGCCAATAAATATGGAAGGCCATTTCCCTATTATTTTGAGGGTTCATCACTCCCCAATACACTGGGGCGGTTGTTTAGCCCTTCCATTTTTTTTAATATGCGGAGTAAAGTCGATTCGTTATGAAAGTATTAAAGCATTCAGCAATAAAAGCCGAAGAGGATAATAGACGGGTTGGCCGGAAATGAGGCATTTGCTTGGAGAAACATCATGTTTTAGGGCATTACTCCGGCTTTGAACCGAACCCCATCAACCGCGAGTCAGCCTGCGGTTTGGAGGCGATAACGATTATGGATGCTGAACTTATTGGAGTCAGCTCAAATATCCAACGCATCAAAGGAATGATTAAAAAAGTTGCTGATACCTGCGCAAACGTTTTGGTCTGCGGAGAAACCGGTGTTGGCAAAGAACTTATCGTACAGCAGTTGTACAAGAACTCGGACAGAAAAAACATGCCCTTCATAAAGGTCAACTGTGCAGCCTTGCCCAACAACCTTTTGGAAAGTGAGATGTTTGGCTATGAACGCGGAGCTTTTACCGGTGCGACACGCCGACAGCGGGGCAAGTTTGAACAGGCAAAAGGTGGAGTGTTGTTATTAGATGAAATCGGTGATATGTCCATCGGACTGCAGTCCAAACTGTTGCATGCGCTACAAGACGGAGAGTTCATTCCGCTGGGATCTGAAATTACGATTAAGAGCAACAGCTGGGTGATTTCTGCCACTAATCAGGATCTTGAAAGCGATATTGAACAGGGAAAATTTAGAAGAGATTTATATTATCGAATCAACACGATAACCATCAACATCGATCCTTTGCGCGAAAGACCAGAGGATATTCCTCTATTGATCGATCATTTTACCCGCAAATATTCATCTCAATTTAAGGACAACGGTTTTCAAACATTGCATAATAAAACCTTAGACAGGCTTAACGCGTATCATTGGCCTGGTAATGTACGCGAATTGCAAAATGTCATCCAAAGGATAATTGTGATAGGTGAAGATGAACAAACCCTAAATGAAATTATGCCATTTGAAAATAACAGTCAAAGCCTTTTTGATAATTGGAAAACGAATTCAGGTTCCGGTAGTTTTGAATATTTTTTTGGACACGATCTAAGGCAGTTGGATTTATCCAAAGTTCATTTTAAGGATATACAGAAAAAAGTGTCCGATGAAATCGAAAAAAAGATAATCTCTTCGGCGCTTAAAAAAACAGGCTGGAACCGAGTTAAGGCCGCCAAATTGTTAAATATAAGCTATCGAACGGTTTTTAATAAAATGAATGAACTAAACATAAAACCGTCAATGCTGGCGTAAATCTTTTCCTGTTTTTCCTGAAATTGGCAAAATTCAATATCTTAGCATGGCAAGAGCTACCTCACGCTTTTCACTTAGCGAGACAAATTCCGGTATCAGTATCTGAGGTTGTTTAGAAATTAGCCATGATACACAAAATTATAGTATTGTGAAAAAAGTATGATTTTTGAGTTAATTCGATAAAAAAAAGACAGAATCATTTCTGACTCTGTCTTTTTGAATATGCTAGGATGTATAAGTTATTTCTTGAATATTTTCTTCCTACCCCATCCAGCAAGTCCGATAAGGCCAGCTCCAAGGAGAAGCATTGTGGAGGGTTCAGGGACTGGATTGCCCCCAACTGTCTCAGAGCCTGATCGTGTGTCAGTCCCTTGAAAATGAACTGCTAAAGTCACTGGTGGTGTGTTGTTTGGATCTGAGAGTTCCAGTAAGTTTTCAATTAAAAGATCTTGAAAGGCCGACAATGTAAAAGAAGCACTTTGGAGGACTCCATTTCCTGGGGAACCGCCACCATTTCCGAAGTTAACACCCCAATCAAAAGAGGCACCAGCACCTCCGGACACCGAAGGATTTGGCCCTAATAATGTAAACGGATTGGGTGCACTGCTATTGGATATAGACAGGCCTGTAAAAGTATCTGTTATTAAATTAAAATAGAGTTCATGAATATCGGCACCAGTACCCAGTGTAGTGGTATTGGCAACAATTGCAAAATCGAGGTCGCCTGAGTTCTCTGTTACATCCACTGTGCCATAACTCTGAACAGGAAGGTCCCCATCAAATTCATAGACAAGGTCAAATTGTAGTGCATATGCTGAAAAACTAAATACAAACAATATGATCGCAATAATACCGCTGAGTGATAGTCTCCTTTTCATTACCCTCTCCTTTGCTTGCGTTGAAACATACGTTGAGATTTAATTCTATGCAACCTGCAAAAAGCATACCCGGTCATAAAGCGGTCCATCAAATTAAATTATTATAGATATTTCAGAAGGATACATTTAACAGATAGTGCCGAAAACAAATTCATTAAAGAAAAAAAAATCAGGTTATTATGAAAAAAATTTCATAACATTGGGTAGGAATTTACATAACAATGTCAAGCGTGCGGTAAATAATCAGGGATAAACTCTATCGAAACGATTGGAATTTGGGGTACGACTTAACTCTCTCTTTGATGCTATTTTTCAATGGTGGATAGTTTAATTCCAGGAACCCAGAGGGTGTAATTGGCAAAAAAACATTTTTAAGCAACAGGCAAAGCCCTTGTTTGATAGGGCGCTGGAAGCCGAGATAAGCTGCAGAAAAAGCTAATTTAGAAACTTGTGCTTTCTTGCCAAAATCTAAAAAATTCAACACGTTAAATTTTTCAGATTTCCCATTGATACCTTTACCAACGGACACCCAAAATTTCAATAAAAAAACCATACCACATATAGTAGAGTCGAGGACGGGC
>Ga0316198_10002421_pt1 | contig 11269 bp, 6 predicted proteins | sample OudBieAanoxic_MG_FD_204935 | JGI IMG/M metagenome (GOLD analysis project Ga0316198, IMG submission 204935) | Coastal sediment microbial communities from Oude Bieten Haven, Netherlands - site A anoxic | ecosystem: Environmental > Aquatic > Marine > Coastal > Sediment | place: Netherlands... | reverse complement strand
GGCGAGGCGCACCCGGTCAAATCGACTCAGCGCCTGCATCTCCTCCCGATGCGCCTGCTCGAGCCGATGCTCCAGGTCGTTAACCTCGGAGGTCAGATCAAGACCGTGCTCCTCAGCCCGAGAACGCAATTCGCTCAGCTGGCGCCGGATCTCCTCCAGGCTTCCGTTGTCTGCTGCCATATCATCACCCGCGGATCAGGTGCACGCAGTCGCTCCCGAGGAGAGCCCGCAACTCGGCGAGCAGACCCGCGTTCGGCGTCACGCGCAACGTCTGCGAGGCAAGAAGAGGAGGCTCCGACCCGTTCTCTCCGGAGGGTTTCCAACGGATCAACAGCGGTCCCGGTCCCGGAGAACTCTCCAGGGCCGTACGAACGCGGTCGAATTCACCGGTTGGAACCGAGTCTCCCTGCCGCAATTCAATACAGATTCCGATCTGTCCGGTGTCGCTCAACTCATTGAGCGGACGGACAGAATCTACAAAGATGGGTGGATTCTCCTCGTCGCGCGAATTTGCGGACACTGTCCCCTCGAGCAGGACAGGCAGATCCTCCCCCAGCAGGTCCCGGTGGGCGGTCCATACCTCGTTGAACACGAGCGCTCCCGCCGTGCCGAAAAAGTCCTCCAGCGTCAGCCGGCAGTACTCTTTGCCGTTCTTACGGGATACGAGCACATCGAGCGACGTCACGACGCAGGCGAGCTCGACACGTCGGTCCCGCAGCTCGGGCACGGTACTCGTGTTGCACTCGAGCGAGAGCAGGTCCACCAGCTCGCGATAACGTTCGAGCGGATGCCCGGAGATGTAGAACCCGAGGACCGCCTTCTCCTCCTTGAGACGCTCCGCTTCCGTCCATGCGGGGACGTCCGGCAGGACCGGCTCGACAGGGCGTGCCTCATCGACCGCTCCGAACAGCGATTCCTGGCCTGTCAGATGCTCCTTCTGACGCAGCTGAGCCTCCGACAGGGCCGTCTCGAGGCCGGCCCGCAGCGCCGCTCGCTCGCCGAAGTCGTCCAGCGCCCCGGAGGCGATCAGGCATTCGAGCACGCGCTTGTTGTTGAGCCGCAAGTCGATCCGGCTGCAGAAATCGAACAGCGACTCGAACGGACTCTGTTCCCGGGAGGTCGTGATCGACTGAATGGCCGATCCGCCGACCCCCTTGATGGCCCCCAACCCGAATCGGATACGCTTGTCGTCCACCACCGTGAACTTGAAGCGGGACTCGTTCACGCTCGGAGGCAGTACTTCGAGTCCCATCGATCGAGCCGTCGCGATGTACCGGACGACTTTGTCGGTGTTGTCGATGATCGAGCTCAGCAGCGCTGCCATGAACTCGGCCGGATAGTGCCTGCGCAGCCACGCCGTTCGGTAGGAGATGATCGCATAGGCGACGGAGTGCGCCTTGTTGAACCCGTAGCGGCCGAACGTACGGATGAGATCCGCGATATCGGCGGCCTTGCGTTTCGGAGTCCCCCGCTCGACCGCGCGGCTCTGGAAGTCATCCAGGACCTGCTTCGTCAGGGCAGCGTCCTTCTTTCCGACCGCCTTGCGGAGAACGTCCGCTTCGGCGAGCGAGAAGCCGGCCAGCACGTTCGCGACTCGCATCACCTGCTCCTGGTAGGTGATGACCCCGTACGTGCTGTCCAGGACCTCGGCGAGCTCGGGGACCGGGTAGTCGACTGGTTCGAATCCTCGCTTCCGCCGGATGAACACGTCCGTCATTCCAGTGTCCAGCGGTCCCGGCCGGATCAGCGCATTCACTGCCACCAGGTCGTCGAACCGGTCGCAGCGCATGGCGCGGAGCTTTTCCGTCGCCAGCGAGGACTCGAACTGGAACACCCCGGCCGTGCCGCCCGAGGCGAGCATTTCGTAGACCTCAGGATCGGCCAGGCCCAACCCGTCCCAGTCGATCTCCAGGCCGTGTCTGCGGCGGATTGCGCCCTCGGCATCGTGGATCACCGTGAGCGTTCGCAGGCCGAGGAAGTCCATCTTGAGCATCCCGGCCTTTTCCAGCGCCACCATGTCGTACTGCGTAATGACCTGGTCCCCGTTCTTCGTATCCCGGCAGATCGGCACGTATTCGTCCAGCGGCCCGGGAGCGATCACGACTCCAGCGGCGTGCACGGAGCTGTGCCTGGAAAGGCCTTCGATCGCCATGCCGTAGTCCAGCAGCTTCTGCGCCCGCTTGTCCTTCTTGTAGAGCTCCGCCAGCTCCTTGACCTTGCCGACCGCTTCCTCGATGGTGAGCGAAAACCCTGCGGCAGAGGGGAGCAACTTGGCCAGCTTGTCAGTCTCGGCCGGGGTGAATTCCAGCACGCGTCCCACGTCGCGCACCGCGGCCCGTGCCTGCATCGTCCCGAAAGTGATGATCTGCCCGACCGACTCCGAACCGTACTTGCTCCGTACGTACTCGATGATCCGGCCGCGGCCCTCATAGCAGAAATCGATGTCGAAGTCGGGCATCGACACGCGTTCGGGATTCAGGAAGCGCTCAAACAGGAGATCGAATTCGAGCGGATCCACGTCGGTGATCCGGAGGCTGTAGGCCACGATCGAGCCCGCTCCGGAGCCACGCCCCGGTCCGACCGGCACGTTCATCTCGCGCGCGGCACGGCAGAAGTCCCAGACGATCAGGAAATAGCCCGCGAACCCCGTGCGCACGATCACGTCCAGCTCGTAGTCGAGTCGCTCGACGACCGGCGCCGGGAGCGGATCGCCGTAGCGTTCCTTCGCTCCCTCCTCCGCCAGGTGCCGCAGGTGAGCGGCGTCGTCGTCGAACTCGTCCGGGACCGGGAAACCCGGCAGATACAGCTTCTTTTCGAACTGGATCCCGACGCTCTCTGCGATCTCCAGCGTATTGGCGACCAGGTCGGGTCGGTCAGGGAAGAGCGCCGACATTTCCTCGGGCGACTTGAAGTACGCTTCCTGCCCGTCGAACGAGAGCCGGTCGCGGTCGCTCTTCAGCGCACCGGTCTGGATGCACAGCAGCGTGTCGTGCATGTCGGCGTCTTCGCGCCGCAAAAAGTGCGCGTCGTTCGTAACCACGGTGGGCAGACCGAGCTCGTCCGCCAGTCGAAACACGCCCGAGTTCACCTCGCCCTGTCCCCCGATGCCGTGGTCCTGGACCTCGAGGTAGTAGCGCCCCGGAAAGGTCTTCGCATAGAACTCTGCGGCTTCCTTTGCCGCGTCGTAGCGGTCGAGCTGGAGATTCTTGGCTACCTCGCCCGACAGGCAGGCACTGAGCACGATGATTCCGTCGGAATGCTCCGCCAGGATCTCGTGGTCGATCCGCGGCTTGCGGTAGAAGCCCTCCATGTAGCCGCGGGAAGTCAGCCTGACCAGGTTCCTGTACCCGGAGAGATTCTGCGCCAGGAGAACGAGGTGCGCGCTGTCCGCCGGAGCATCCCGGGGCCGCTCCCGTTGTCGCCGGTCACCGTAGGCGACGTACGCCTCGAAGCCGATAATCGGCTTGATGCCCTTCGCGTGGGCCTTCTCCTGAAAGTCCCAGGCTCCGTGCAGGTTTCCGTGGTCGGTCAGCGCCAGGGCCGGCATCCCGAGTTCGACGGCACGCTCGATCAGCGAACCGATCCGGTTCGCGCCGTCGAGGAGGGAATACTCACTATGCGTATGCAGATGAACGAACGACATCAGGACCGACGCCCGGGTTATGGTTGCGTGCAGCTGAAGGAGCCCAGGATCTCCTCCAACTGCATGAGATACTGCCACTTGCTGCGGCGGGGATTCGGAGAATACAGCCATGTGTCGATGAAATACGTCGCGTCCGGACAGCGCAGCGCCCGCACGAAGAACGGGCCACCCGCCGGGTAGGACGATTCGTCACGCCAGGCGCCGCGAACTTCGAGGCCCGGGACCCCGTTGATCACGATCGGCTCACCCGGGCCCGGCGCCGGCTCCAGTGACTGCGGCACGCTGTAATGCAGCGAGTCGATGCTCGCCCGCCAGTCGAACAGGACCGCAGCATCGAGGCTGTCGGTCACAGGTCTTCGCTGCACCAGGATCGAACGGATGAGATCGCTGGGGTCGGGGTTGTCATTCCGAATCACCACCAGATCGTCGTCACGGAACTGGTATTCGTATACAGCCGGGACGCTCATGTTGAACCCGAGGCGTTCCTGCAGCCGGTTCGTGAGCACCGTGTCCACTCCGCTGACCCACATCCGGTTCAGCGCCCACAGCCGATACTGGTAGTCGAGCAGGTCCGCCAGCTCGGCCAGAAGCGCACGCCACGACTCCGCCTCCCGACCCGCCTCGAGGACTACGACGGTGACCGCCTGTCCCATCGCCCAAACGTTCGGAGTCTGGAAGACTTCAGGCGGGTTCAACTCGTCCCGGCCTGCCGCTCCGGCGACCTGCTCGAGAAGCGGATCGCCCGGCACGCCGAAGATCAGGATCTGCTTCCACAGCAGGAGCTGCTCGAGTTCCTTCCCGTCCGGTGCGACGTAGGTGATGTAGAACTTCTTTTCGTTGCGGATCGTGAACAGAGTCGGCTCGAGCGCTTCGTAGGTCTCCTGTTCGACCTGCGACCAAAGCTCAGGGTCTGCCACGAGAATCAGTGAATCGGCTTGGCCCATCGCCGCAGGGCGGCCGCACCCCGCGACTCCGATTGTCGCTGCGACAATGGCGACCAGGGCGCTCACGATGAACCGGACCCGACCGTGGGAGCGGGCGGGCCGGCGGAGTCTCCGAGCGACGATCCGGGAATGAATTCGGGCAGCCATGACGGCCAACTTACGGTCGGTTGGCCGGGCCCAGCAACGCCGGATTCGTGCCCATTCTGACGGCATTTTCGCGGAATCGGCGGTTTGCCGCGAACTTCCGGCCCGAGCCCGGTGTACGCACCGCCCGCACCCGATAACGCGAGGTGGGAGCCGGTCCCGGAAGCACTCCGGTCGAACAAGTGAAGAGATGACTGAAAGGCGGAATCCCTCAGTGGACTCCATTCGAAATATCGCGATCATCGCCCACGTCGATCACGGGAAGACGACGCTCGTCGACCAGTTGCTCGGCCAGGCAGGCGTGTTCCGCACCGGGCAGAAAGTCCAGGAGCGGGTGATGGACTCGAACCCGCTCGAACGGGAACGCGGCATCACGATTTTCTCGAAGAACGCGGCCGTGCGGTGGACCGCCGAAGACGGCTCGGATGTGAAGATCAACCTGGTGGATACGCCGGGTCACGCCGACTTCGGCGGCGAAGTGGAGCGCATCCTGCGCATGGTCGACGGGTGCCTTCTGCTGGTGGACGCGTTCGAAGGACCGATGCCGCAGACCCGGTTCGTGACCCGAAAGGCCCTGGAGCTGGGCCTTCATCCAGTGATCGTGGTCAACAAGGTGGATCGGCCGGATGCTGATCCGGCACGCGTTCACGACGAGGTGCTGGATCTGCTGATCGAGCTCGAAGCGACCGACGAGCAGCTGGACGCACCGTTCCTCTACGCGTCCGCGCGCGAGGGTTGGGCCTCGACCGATCAGTCGGCGCGGTCCGGGACCCTCGCCCCGCTGTTCGAGATGGTCGTGCAGACGGTGCCGCCACCGCATGGGGTGACCGACGGACCGTTCCACCTCCTCGTCTCGACGCTCGATTACTCTCCCTATCTCGGCCGGATGGCGATCGGCCGGATTGAGCATGGAGAACTGCGCGTTGGTGACCCGGTGGCCGCTTGGCCGCTCGATGCGGACAGCCCGGGAGAGACCGTGAAGGTGCCGTCCCTGTTCTCGTTCGAGTCGTTGGGTCGGACAGAGATCCAGCATGCCGTGGCGGGGGAGATCGTCGCCGTGGCCGGTATCGAGGGAGCAGAGATCGGGGCGACTCTGTGTGATCCGGATTCTCCGATGCGTCTCGAGGGCATCGCGGTGGAGCCGCCGACACTTTCGGTAGAGATGCGGGCAAACACGTCTCCGTTTTCCGGGCGGGCCGGAAAGTATGTCACGTCGCGCCAGATCCGGGATCGGCTGTACCGGGAGGCGCAGAGCAACGTGGCGCTGCGGGTCGAGGAGACGGAGCTGCCCGATCGCCTTCGCGTATCGGGCAGGGGTGAGCTCCACCTGGCGATCCTGATGGAGACAATGCGCCGCGAGGGATACGAATTTTCGGTGTCGCGGCCGCACGTGATTACTCGACCGGCGGCGGATGGCCGAATCGAGGAGCCGTACGAGGAGGTCGTGGCCGACGTCCCCCAGGCGATGGTGGGTGTCGTGATGCAGGGCCTGGGAGAGCGGAAGGGCGAGATGACGGACATGGAAAAGGGAGACGGCGGACTCGCGCGCCTCCATTTCCTGGTCCCATCCCGCGCACTGACCGGCTACCGATCCGAGTTCCTCACCGAAACCCGCGGAGAGGGCACGTTGCACCGGCAATTCGATCGGTACGGTCCGTGGGCCGGCGACATCGAGAGCAGGAAGAACGGAGCGCTGGTGTCGATGGTCGGGGGGACGGCGAGCGGGTTTTCGCTGTTCAACCTGCAGGAACGTGGCACCCTGTTCGTCAGGCCGACCGACGAAGTGTACGACGGCATGGTCGTCGGAGAGCACGCGCGCGAAAACGATCTCGAGGTCAACGTCACGAAGGGAAAGAAACTGACCAACGTCCGGGCATCAGGATCCGACGACCACATCGTGCTCGAGCCCGCCCGGGAGGTGACCCTGGAGTTCGGTCTCGAATTCATCGTCGAGGACGAATTGCTGGAGGTGACGCCCGACGCGATCCGGATTCGGAAGCGCTCCCTCAACACGCACGAGAGGAAGCGGGACCGAAAGGTGATCGAGGCTCGGGCGGTCGCCGGACGGACCGGCTGAGCGGAGCTGCCGGACGGCGGGACTTGACACGCGTTCGGGACCGCGCTAAAACGCGCTGACCGAGCCCGCTAGCTCTGTTCCCGAGGCTGTGAACGGCATGCGGATGTAACGGATCGGATCGGCCCGCGCCGGCCGCCGATCGAGCGCGTTTTGGCACAGGAGGATTTCTCATGGCGCTCCTGACCGTCGCCCGTCCGGGCCAGGCCGACGAGACCCTTCCGTGGGTCGCCCGCTTTGAAGCGGAAGAGGACGATTTCGAAGAGTCCGAGGGCAGCGACAGCTGGGACGGGCTCGATGATCCGGAAGAGATCGATGATCTCGATGACTGGGACGATGACTTCGATGACGACGAGCTCGACGAGGACGAGCTCGACGATTCGGACGACGACGATGTCGAGGCCGGCTGGTAGTAGACAGCGGTTGACTCCGGCGTCCGACTGACTACCTTGATCGACCGAAGCGCGAGCCGGCTTTCCGGCTCGCGCTTTTGTTCCGGGCTCGTAGCTCAGCTTGGTTAGAGCGCACGCCTGATAAGCGTGAGGTCGGTGGTTCAAATCCACCCGGGCCCATCGAGGGAAGTTAATGAGCCGCTATCAGTTGCGTCTGATGGTGGCTCTTCGTGCATCGAGGATCGAACGGGCCATCGCGTCCATTCGTCCGTCCAAGGCTCGCGACTTGGTATCCCGGTTCTCGCAGCCGTCCGGTGCCTGGAGGGATCCTACGGCAGCCGCTCTCCGGCTGGAGCGTTGGCGCCCGTGCCCCAGGCGAGGCGCTCGACGGTGCCTTCGGAATCGCGCTCAAAGCGAACGGTCGCATAGAGCATGCGGGAAAACCACGCCGAACCGCCCAGCGGAATCAGTTCCGAGAAGCCCCCTTCGTTGGCCCGGGCCAGGAGTCGTCCGTTGGCCTCACTCACCGAGACGACGAACCCGGGACCGAAGGAGTATCGGCCCACGAGCTCGTCCAGCGATCCGCTCGTGGCCGCGAACCGCCGGGGCTCCTGGATCTCCAGCTCCTCTCCGAACACGGCAGCCGCGACGAGTCGCCGGATCTCGTCGCGTGCCACGGACTGGACGTTACCCAGTACCGCTATGCCCAGGCCCTCCTCCGGATAGTAGGCCAGGTCTGAGGCGTACCCGGATACCCGGCCGTCGTGTCCGATCGTCGCCCGCCCGAATCGGGTGAACACGCTGACGCCGTAACCGTATCCATTTCCGTGGTCGGTGACGAGCTTCGCGTAGCTGTCGGGTCCGAGAATCTCGCCGCCGTGAAGCGCCAGGGCCCACCCAAGGAGGTCGGCCGTAGATGACCACAGGGATCCCGAGCCCGCTATGAAGCCGGAAGCAACCGGAAGCGCCGGCTGGAGGTCGTTCGTGCCCCACGGATCGTAGCCCGGCACCCTCCCGGGAGTGGCTGGACCCGGCGCATCGTGAGCCATCGAGCTCAGCCCCAGCGGCTGGAACAGGCGCCGCTCGAGGAACTCCCCATAGCTCATCCCCGAGACTCGCTCGATCACCGCCGCCAGAAGCGCGTAGCCCCCGTTGCTGTATGCGAAGCCCACTCCCGGCTCGCCGGTCAGTCCGGCTTCGGACAGGTCCGCTATGACCTCGTCGAACGTCCCCACTTGCCCGCCGGAACTCCCGAATCGGGGCAGAGAATAGATGTCCGTGACGGCTCCCGTGTGGGTCAGCAGCTGGTGGATCGTGATCGGAGGAAGCCCCGCGAACTCGTCCACGTACATGCCGACGGGATCTTCAACGCTCAGGAGACCGTCTTCCTCGAGCAGGAGCACGGCCACGGCCGTGAACTGCTTGGAGATCGAGCCGATCATGAAGATTCCATCGGGACCGTGCGGCACCCCGAGCTCCGCACTCGCGTAACCGGACGGGACCAGGAGCGGTGCGGCGTCCTGCCGCTGCACGCCGATGACGCCCATGAAGTCACGCGCCGTCACGTACGGCGCCGCGATCTTCTCGACCTGGATCTCGTAGGGCTCCATGGCCGTCTGGGCGCCGGCGGGAGTCGGTAGGGTGGTGCCCACCAGGAAGCACGCAACGATGGTCGGGTGCAGGCGCATGAGCGTCTCCCGTAGGTGAGTCTCCATCAACCGCGGGTCCACGTGGCGGCATCCGGGGTGATCGTGGTCGAGCGAGTGTCTCTGATCATCGCCGAATCGCCACGCGTTTGGAAGGGCGGACGCGCCAGATCGGCCCGGGTCCAAAATCAGCGGGTTCTGAGCCGGTGGAGTTCAGAACCCCCGGTTGCGGTCACTCACCCACGGACACGGTCTGAACACGAGCGTAAAGCACCTCAGTAAAGCGCTACACTGACGCTTGATATCCAGCTATTCGTGGGGAGTAAAGGACTGGACACAAGCAAAATACTGCTGACCAATCGGGCACTCGACGAGCCCCCCCGTCGCCCGCCGCCGGCACGCTCCCGGCCAGCCTCGGGTTCGGGATTCCCCGGTGGAAGACCTGCGGATCACGGGCCGAATCGACTCGAAGCGCGGTGAACGCCGCCTGGTGGCTCGAAACGCGTGCAAATAGTCGTGCGCATCGTAACGGACGCACGCAATCTACGGCGGTACGTACGTACCCCTGCTTTTCCACCTGGGTCAGCTACTCCCACAAATAGCTACATGGCAACGTGTTAGGTCATTCCAACCTTTGACACAGGTGCGGCACACCGAGTGCACAGTTTCGCGCAAAGAAGACACTCGGATCCGGTTACCTGGAGGAAAGTGAAATGAGAGGCTGGAAGGCGTCGATTCTGACTGCGGTCGCATTTGCCGTGGCCCCTGCCGGGCCGGCACAGGGCCAGGAGGCGGAGGCAGCCAGACCACTCGTGGTGACGGCGGAGAATTTGATGGCGGGGGACGCCCGGCACGTGGAGTACGAGTCGCGTGGCGGTGACCCGGCGGCGCTGCTGCCGGGGGACGTCGTTCGCTACCAGCTCCAGTTCACCAACCTCACCTCGGATTCGGTGCGGCAGGTCGTCTTCCAGAACCAGGTGCCGGCGGGACTGGAGTATGTGACTGAATCGGCGGCCGCCGATCGCGAGGACGTATCGGTGGACTTCTCGATAGACGGCGGGGCTACGTACACGGCGACGCCGATGGCGGAGGTCGTGGTCGACGGACAGACGGTGCTGCGGCCGGCCCCACCGGAGACCTACACGCACATCCGATGGACCCTCTCCGGCTGGCTCCAGCCGCAGGCTGAGCTTACGGCGGAGTACCGGGCCCGACTGCCCGGCGACGAACAGGAAGGTTCCCCTGAATCACAAAGCGCCGAAGGACTCGGCGTCTGAGGCCGTTAGCGCCCCAGCAATAGGAGGAAGTCTTGGACAGCATCAGAAAGACCCTGGGAAGCCTGGCACTGACCGCGATCGTCGCGTTCTCGACGGCCGGCCAGCTCGAGGCTCAGACACCGGAAGGCACGGTGATCCGGAACATCGCTTCCGTCACCTTCACCGATGCCAACAGCAACGCGTACGCGGCGGTGGCTGACACGGTGGACGTGACCGTCGGCTTCGGTGCCGGCATGGACGTCACGGGGCCGGCAACGGCCAGCCCGGCGTCCGGCAGCACCGGAAACACGCTGACCTACCAGATCCACAACGATGGTAATGGTGCGGACAGCGTGACGGTGAGCAGCTCGGCGACGCTCGCGACCATCACGGGCTACGTCTACAACTCGACGAGCTACGGGACGCTGGCGGCGCTCAACGCGGCCCTGGCGGCCGTGTCGATCGCGACCGGCGATTCGATCGCCGTGGACGTCGAGTACTCCATTCCTGCGGGCAGCGGCGGCCAGTCGGGTGATGTCACCCTGACGGGCACGTCGAGGCGTGACGTCGGATCGTTCGATTCGCAGGTGACGACGATCACCGTGGGCGAGACGATCGCGGTGACGGTCACGCCGGACGGCGGCCAGAGCCTGCAGCAGCTTCCGAACAGCGGGAGCGTGCCGACCTACAGCCAGGACCTGGTGGTGAAGAACGACGGTGACGGCACGGAGTCCTTCGATCTCGTGGCGTCCAACGCCAACCCGGCAGTGATCACCAGCATCGTATCCGTGAACGGTACCGCGGGAACGACAGCCACGATCACGGACCTGGCGGCCGGTGACTCGGTCATCGTTGCGGTAGTGTACGTGCTCGCCAACGTGCCAGGATCGGCGGACACGCTGACTCTGACCGCGACGTCGGCAAGCGACGGGACGACCACGGACGACGGGTTCCTGGACCTCACGGTGATCGCACCGGCGTTCTCGATCGCGAAGGCCGTGTTCCGGGATGATGGGACCACGCCGATCGCGGGCGCGGACCGGGTGCTGCCGGGTGAGTTCATCCGGTACCGCATCACGGTCTCGAATACCGGAACGGCGGACGCTGCGAGCGTTCACGTGGACGACACGTTGCCTCCGCAGCTCACCCATATCGCGAACCTCGATCCGA
>Ga0316198_10002420_pt1 | contig 11269 bp, 9 predicted proteins | sample OudBieAanoxic_MG_FD_204935 | JGI IMG/M metagenome (GOLD analysis project Ga0316198, IMG submission 204935) | Coastal sediment microbial communities from Oude Bieten Haven, Netherlands - site A anoxic | ecosystem: Environmental > Aquatic > Marine > Coastal > Sediment | place: Netherlands... | reverse complement strand
CGCCGATCTCACCCGCTCGACGAGGTCGAAGACCACCCGGGTGGTCTCGATATCACCGGTGTGTCGGCGAAGGCCCGGGGAACGATCACCGCAACCTGGAAGCAAGAGAACGCCCAGACAGCCGATGATCGCGGGGAAAACAGCTCGACTCCGCATGCGTGCGTAGTTTAGCCACATTTTCAATTCGCACAAATCGTTCGAGAAGCTCTGTGGCCCCACAACGAGGCTGAGGCCCGATGGAATGACAGTTCGACAAAACCGCCATACACTCGATCCCAGCGATGTCAGCCACGAACCTCACTCTCGATCTTCTCCCCGACGAGCTTGCCGTCTGCCGGCTCCCCGTCGATGCCCCGGTGCCCAACTGGGTCTGGGCCGGCGAGCTGACGAGCATCACCAGCACCGACGACGAGCTGTCCTTGGTCTGCGCCGCCGAGGCGGTGCCCGCGGACATCAAGCACACGGCCGGTTGGCGCGCCCTCAAGATCCGCGGCCCCCTCGACTTCAGCCTGATCGGCATCCTTGCCGGCATCTCCGGTGTCCTCGCTGAAGCCGGAGTCTCGATTTTCGCAATCTCGACTTATGACACGGACTACATCCTCGTGCGCGTGGCGCAGCTCGAAACGGCGATTGCGGCCCTCAACGGAATTGGGCACGAGGTCAAGAGGTCGACCTGAGCGAGAGAGTCTGAACCGGCGTGGGCAAATTGAACGCCGCCGCAATCCGTCCGACGAGTTGCCCCTACTCCGTCTCCGCCGCAGAAATGTAGCCCTCGCGTTCGAGATGCAGCATCACCTCACGCACCGCCTCGTCCGGGGTGACCCTCGAGGTGTCGATGCGGACATCGGCGTCCTCGGGGATCTCGTAGGGATCGGAGATTCCGGTGAACTCCTTGATGATCCCGGCGCGGGCCTTGGCGTACATCCCCTTGCGGTCGCGTTGTTCGCAGATCTCGAGGGGGGTCGAGACGTGGACCAGGATGAATCCGCCGCACGGCTGAACCATCTCGCGGACCTCGTGGCGCACCGAGTCGTAGGGCGCAATCGGGGCGCAGATCGCCACTCCCCCTCCTCGGGTGATCTCCGACGCGACAAAGCCGATACGGCGAATGTTGAGGTCGCGGTGTTCCTTTGAGAAACCGAGTTCGGATGAGAGGTTCTTGCGCACAAGATCGCCGTCGAGGAGGGTCACTCCCCGGCCGCCGAGCTCGAGGAGCTTGACCCGCAGACCGTTGGCGATGGTCGACTTGCCGGAACCCGACAAACCCGTGCAGAAGACCGTGAAGCCCTGCGAGTGACGCCCGGGGTGGCGGAGCCGAAGCTCGCGGACCACCGAGGGAAAACTGAACCACTCGGGGATCTCGCGGCCGTCGGCAAGCCGTTTGCGGACGTCCTCGCCGGTCATGGTCAGAACCCGATCATCGGCATTGAGCTCGGTCGCCGAGATGTAGCGCTTCCGGTTCTCGGCGTAGACCAGATTTTTGGCCGGCACCATCTCGATCTTCAGCTCCTCGGCGTGGGCTGCGATGACCTCCCGCGCCTCGGCGTCGCCGTAACCCGGTGCACCGATGACCTCGAGCACCGATCCTTCGCCGTTCTGCTCCACCATAAAGTGAGTGCAGCCGTGGTTCTTGTGAACGATGGCGTGGAGCATCGCTTCCCGCGGACCGCCGCCACGCACCGCCAGCGGCAGCAGATTGAGCCGGGCGAGAAAGGTCGGGTACTGGGGCAGGACCTCCTGATAGCAGCGGACCCTCGTGTAGTGGTCGACGTCGCCGGGCTGGTTGAGCCCGACCACAGGGTGGATGAGCAGGCTGGCGCCCGCCTCCCGGGCCGCATGCTGGGTCTCCGCCTGCTGAGCACGGTGCATGGTCTGGTGGGTCTGATAGGCAAGGACCTTCCGCCACCCGAAACGAGCGAATTTCCGCCGGAGCTCCATCGGGGTCAGCCGGAGCTCGCCGAAATCATAGTGGCCGGGCAGCTGGAGACCCTCGAGACGACCGGCAACCGCAAACGACGGCGTCCGGCGGAGAAAGCGCGCCGCCCCGGTCCGGCTCGGATCGCCGGTGCCGAAGACCGCGGCGGCCTCGGTGCGGCGATCCGGCCGGAAGATCTCCTCCACCGTCAAGGCCGCGAGCATCACACCCTCGGCATCGCGCAGCGCCACGGGTTCGCCGACCGTCAGCTCTTCCGCCTTCGCCTCATCGATGTCCAGGGTCACCGGCAGGGGCCAGAAGGTCCCGTCGGTGAGGCGGATCTCGGCGCAGACGGAGTCGAACTCCGCCGATCCCATGAAACCGATGAGGGGCGAGAGCCCGCCGTTGAGGAGTAGCTCGAGATCACAGAGCTGGCGCTGGCCGAGATCGATGGACGGCCATTCACGCGAGAGCTCGTGGATCTCTGCGGCACGATCGCCGTCGACGAGCAGATTGACGAGGGTGCCTCCATGAGGCGTGATGAGGTGATCCAAGATCGTTGTCTCCGTGCGTCTTTTTCACGCGGTACCGCCGCATTGTACTCAACCTCTTTTCCCGGCCTCTCCCGGCTCACGCCGGGAGAGGCCGGGAATAAAGATGATTCAGATTCTGAATATTCTGAAAAATACCGAATTTCCGAATATTTTTCTGTCACAAGGTTGAATATGTGTGAATACCGAACACAATACAGGAACTTGCGCCAGCTTCCTTCGGCCGATACTGTTTGCTTGTTGGTTCAACTCAACACGACGCCTCGGGAGGTGCAAATGGCCACGACCACCATCAACGGAGTCGACCGCTATGTCGAGGCCGCCAAGGACGGCACAGCCAAGCGGGCCGAGCTACGTGCCAAGGTGCGCAGGCTTCGTTTCGACACCATCGCGGTCCACGGCATGTACGGCCTCGAAGAGGCCTTCACCGGCGGCCAGGGCGGGATCGTCGAACCCATCTTTCCATCCACATCGCAGGCCTACCGCGACAGCGACGAGATGGAGGCCGCCCTCAGCTACCGGATTCCCACCTGGTGCTACTCGCGGATCCACAACCCCACGGTCTTCTATCTCGAAGAGACGCTGGCGCTGCTGGAGTCCTACGGCTGCGCCACCGACGCCACCGGTCTGTGCACCTCCTCGGGAATGTCCGCAATCAAGCAGGCGGTGGAGCCGCTGGTCGCCCGTCGCGGCTCCGAGCCCATCAACTTCGTCTCCACCGCCCAGGTCTACGGCGGCACCTTCCAGCTGTTCAACCTCCGGATGGCCGAACGCGGCGCCGAGGTACGCTGGGTGACCGAGCCCTGGCGAATCGAGACCTGGGAACCGCTCATCGACGACAACACCCGATTCCTCTATGTCGAAATGCCGTCCAACCCGCAGCAGGTCTGTACCGATCTCTCCGCCGCCGCCGAGCTCGCCCACAGCCACGGCATCCCGCTCATCGTCGACGCCACCGTCGCCACCCCCGCCCTCATGCGGCCCCTGGCCCACGGCGCCGACATCGTCGTTCACTCCCTTTCCAAGACCGCGGGCGCCGGCGGCAACGCCATCGCAGGCGGCATCGTCGCCCGCCACGGGCTCATGTCCCGCCACCTGGACGACGATCAGCGGACCGACTACGCCCTGTGGCTCAAGCTCTGGCCGTTCCGCGATTCAGGCCCCTGCATGACACCCATCACCGCCCACTACCTGCTCAACGAGATGCGGACACTACGGATCAAAATGGCGCAGATGTCGAGCAACACAATGGCCGTCGCGCGCTTCCTCTCCGACCACCCCAAGATCGAGCGGGTCGACTACCTCGGGCTCGAGAGCCACAAGCTGCACGGGCTCGCCTCCCGCTACCTCAAGGTCGTGGATGACGACACCCCGGCCTACGGCCACCTCATGTCGTTCAATATTCGCGGCTCGGCGACCGACACCCGGGTCTTTTTCGACGGGCTCCAACGCACCTTCCGTGCCACCGACCTCGGGCGGATCAAAAGCGTGGCGACCATCCCCGCCATCTCGACCCACCAGCAGCAAGGCGAGGAGGGACGCAGGCTCGCCGGCATCCCGCCGACCATGGTCCGGCTCTGCGTCGGCGGCGAGCACCCCGATGACACCATCGACGACCTCGATCAGGCGCTCGCGCGGATTTGAGGAATGAAGAGCAAGAGGGGCAGAAAGTGAGCGCTCGCCAGGCTCGCTGTGAGAAGGACCATCGCAGAAGTGCTCGCAAGGTCTCTAGGTCCCGCATCGCGCCTGCCTTCTCACTTTCTAACCTTCTCACTTTCTAACCTTCTCACTTTCTAACCTTCTAACTTTCTGACTTTCTAACCCTCTGACCTTCTAACCCTCTAACTTTCTAACTCCCAACCGCTTCACAGGAGGACCGCATGAAACTGCTACTCATCGGATTCGGAACCGTCGGCCAGGGACTCGCCGAGCTCCTCATCGAAAAGGCAGACGAGCTGAAACAAGAGCACGGTCTCGACTGCACCGTGGTCGGAATCTCGGACATGCTCAAAGGCAGCTGCTACGACCCCAACGGCATCGACCTCGAGGCCGCCCTGGCCAAGGTCGAGGCGGGCCAGGCGCTGTCGACGCTGACCGGCGGCTTCGAGTGGGACGCCCTCGAAATGATCCAGAAAGTCGATGCCGATGTCATGTGCGAGCTCACCTACACCGACATCAAGACCGGTCAGCCGGCCACCGACCACATCCGCGCCGCCCTGGCCAAGGGGATGTCCGTCACCACCACCAACAAGGGACCCACGGCGCTGGCGTCTCGGGAGCTCATGGAGCTCGCAGCGGCCAACGGCGCCCGCTTCCTCTTCGAGGGCACCGTGATGGCGGGCACTCCCCTGCTCAACCTCATCCGCGAGACCCTCGCCGGCTCCGAGATCAGCGAGATGCAGGGCATCCTCAACGGCACCACCAACTTCATCCTCACCCGGATGGAGGGCGGGATGGACTACGCCGCGGCCCTCACCGAGGCCCAGGAGCTCGGCTACGCCGAGGCCGTGCCCGACGCCGACGTCCTCGGGTGGGATGCGCTGGCCAAGGTGACCATCCTCGCCAACACCGTCTTCGGCGCCTCGCTGGAGCCCGATGACAGCCCCTGTGTGGGGATCACCGAGATCACCCCAGAACAGATCGAGGCCGCCGCCGCCGACGGCAAGAAATACAAGCTCGTCGGCCGGGTCTGGCGCGACGGCGCCAAGGTCCGCGCCTCGGTCGGCCCGCAGCTCGTCGACAACAGCCACCCCCTCGCCGGAGTCGGCGGCGCCACCAACGCCATGACCATCACCACCGACACCCTTGGCGACGTCACCATCGTGGGACCGGGCGCCGGTCGTCGCGAAACCGGCTTCTCGCTGCTCATCGATCTGATTCATCTCGGGAGGTCCTGATGCAGATGCTCCTTGCCGGGGAGTGGGTCGATCGGGCAGAAACCATCGACGTCCGCGACCCCTTTGACGATTCACTCATCGACACGGTGCCATCGGCCAGCCACGACGACGTCGAGACCGCGTTGGCGGCGGCATTCGCGGCGCGCGAGACTGCCCGCAAGATGACCACCTACGATCGCTGCCGGATCCTGCTCAGGACCGCCGCCATCGTGGCCGAACGGGTCGAGGAGTTCGCGACGATCATCGCTCGCGAGGGCTCCAAAACCATCATCGAGGCCCGCAAGGAGGCCAACCGCACGGTCAACACCCTGACCATCTCTGCCGAGGAGGCCAAACGGCTCAACGGCGAGACGATCCCGTTTGACTCCTTCCCCGGCGGTGAGCAGCGGCGCGGCCACTTCGAGCGGGTACCCATCGGCGTGGTGCTCGCCATCACCCCGTTCAACGACCCTCTCAACCTGGTCGCCCACAAGCTCGGACCGGCCATTGCCGGCGGCAACGCGGTGATCCTCAAACCGGCCACCGTCACTCCCCTGTCTGCGCTCAGACTGACCGAGGCCTTCCTCGAGGCAGGGTTGCCCGGGGACGTGCTGCAGACTCTCACCGGACACGGCGCCGTCCTCGGCGACGCCCTGGTTTCCGATGAGCGCGTCCGCATGGTCAGCTTCACCGGTGGGCTCGAGGCCGGCAAGCACATCACCACCAAGGCCGGACTCAAAAAGATCGGGATGGAGCTCGGTTCCAACTCCCCCGTCGTCGTGTGGAAGGACGCCGACATCGAATGGGCGGCCGAGACCTGCGTCTCCGGGGCCTTTTGGGCGGCGGGTCAGAACTGCATCGGCGTCCAGCGAATCTACATCCACCGCGAGGTCTACGACCGCTTCCGCGATCTCTTTGTCGAACGGACGAACGCCTACACCATCGGCGACAAGATGGACGAGACCACCGACATGGGCCCCATGATCACCGAGGCCGAAGCCGAACGGGTCGAGCGCTGGATCAACGAGGCGGTCGACAAGGGCGCCACCGTCGCCGCCGGCGGGAGCCGGACCGGCACTCTCGTCCAGCCGACGGTGCTCGAGAACGTTCCGGCCGAAGCCACCATCCACTATGAGGAGGTCTTCGGCCCGACGGTGAACCTCTACCCCTTCGATGATCTCGACGACGCCATCGCCCGGGCCAACTCGGCGGACTATGGGCTCCACGCCGCCGGCTTCGCCCGCGACGTGGAGGTCTGCTTCCGACTGGCCGAGGGCCTCGACGCCGGCAGCGTGCTCATCAACGACTCGACCGACTATCGTCTCGACTCCATGCCCTTCGGCGGGGTCAAGGGATCGGGACTGGGCAAGGAGGGCGTCAGGTTCTCGCTCCACGAGATGACCGAACCGAAGGTGGTGTGCTGGTATCTGCCGAATCTCTGAGGATTCCGATTTCCCAACAAAAAACCCGGCTGATGGCCGGGTTTTTTGTTGGGAAATCGGAAAATGACCAAGAACACCGAACAGCCTATACTCAACCCATGCGATCACACACCGATTTGGATCAGGCGGATGTCGCAATCCTCGCGGCCCTGAAGAAGAATGCGAGGATCTCGAACAAGGACCTCGCCGAGGGGGTCGGTCTCGCGCCGTCCACCTGTCTGGAACGCGTGCGGCGGTTGGTGGAGACCGGGGCCATCCACGGCTTCCACGCCGACATCGATCTCGCCATGCTCGGTTTCGGGCTCCAGGCCATGATCGCCGTGCGGCTCCAGCGCCACTCGCGTGAGATCGTCGAGTCGTTCCGCGAGTATGTCCTCGGTCTCACCGAGGTCCGCGCGGTCTACCATGTCGCCGGTGCCGATGACTACCTGGTCCACGTCGCCGTCAGGGACGCCGATCACCTCCGCGATCTCGCCATGGATGCGTTCACAACCAGGAATGAGGTCGCCCATATCGAGACCAGGCTCATCTTCGAGCATGTTCCGATTTGGCGGCTGCCGATCGGTGACGACGGTCAGGAGTGACTACCTGCTTTTCGAAAAGGCGGTCAGGCGTCGGACGCCTGACCGCCTTTTCGAAGCTGAGAACTACTTAACCCGACCTTCTCACCAATTTCCTACTGCGGCCGACGATGCACAGCACCCAGCTGTGCACAGCGCCTCGACGCCCTCGTGACGAAAATTGGTGAGAAGGTCGGGTTAAGGCTACTCAGATCTGTTTCTATACAGATTGGGATCAACCTGCACCGCCATCGTCTCGACATCCATGTGGCCGCCGAGGAAATCGTTGATCTGTCTCGCGGCCTTTTCCGGATCGGCGACCACCCCGCTGAAATCGAGATAGAGCACATCGAACCAATCCCGAAACCGCAGTTGGAATTTCACTTTGTCCAGGTGAGCCTCGTACATCCGAAGCATGTCCTCGTCTTCGGCGGTGTTCTCCTCGCCGCGGCGGTCGAGCATCTTGGCCTGCGAAGCCAAAACCTCATGGAGGTTCCGGCGCATGAAGATCACCTTGTAGAAGTTGTCCCTGGGCAGGTACTGGAGTAATGACGACACGACCTTGATGACCTTGCCGCGGGCGCCACGGATCCAGGTGGTGTCTTCCATCTCGGCGAGATCCTTGACCCGCTCGTCCTCGAAATAGCCCTTGGGGTTGTCCTCGTCGGCGGTGCGGATGTTGTCGACGATGGTCTCCATCCCACCCGCCTCGAGCATCTTCATGGCCATGGAGGTGCCGGAACGGGGCAGGCCGGAAACCAGGACGATGGGTTTGCCGTACTTGAGCCGGCGCAGAACTCCGCCGAGAATCGATCCCATGCTCATTTTCTCCCACGGCCGTAAGATCCTGTGATCATGAATGATAGGCCGGTTCGTTGATATCCGCCGCCCTTGCGCGTCCGGGCGGCGGGGCCTATACTACACCCCCCTGAGAAATGCGGAACCGGGGCGAACGGTTCTGTTCATCGAGCGACGGGGCGACCCGACAAAACCTCAGCTCATCAAAGGACCATGCAAGGAATGACGACGACAAGACACGCCCAACGCTGGAACGGGGTCTGGGTCGCCGCGGCGATCATCCTCCTGCTCGTGGGAGCGCCGACCACCGCCGACGCCTATATCGGCCCCGGAGCCGGCTTCGCGGTCCTCGGTTCCTTTGCGGTGATCTTCGTGACCATGATCCTGGCCGGCGTGTCGATCCTCGCCTGGCCGTTTCGGACCGTCTGGCGGATGATCCGTCACCGCAGCAAGTCCAGACCCCTGATCAAGCGCACGATCTTCATCGGTTTCGACGGTCAGGATGCGCGGATCACCGAGAGGATGATGGCCGAGGGCAAGCTGCCGAACTATTCAAAGCTCGCCGAGCGCGGCTGCTACCGTCAGCTCCGCACCACCTTTCCTTCGATCACCCCGGTTGCCTGGTCGTCCTTCAGCACCGGCACCAACCCCGGCCGCCACAACATCTTCGACTTCCTCGACCGTGACCCTCGGACATACCTCCCTCGCCTGAGCTCGGCGCACATCGGTTCGGTGGAGAAGTTTCTCAAGCTCGGCAAGCTGCGGATCCCGCTCAAGAAGCCTGACATCCGGTTGCTTCGCAAGTCCAAGCCCTGGTGGACCATCCTCGGCGAGCAGAATATCTGGAGCACCATCATCCGGGTGCCCATCACCTTCCCGCCCGATCAGTTCTACGGGGCTCAACTCGGCGCCATGTGCATCCCCGATCTCCTCGGCACCCAGGGAACGTTTCTGCTCTTCACCACCCGACCGGAGAGCCAGGCGTTCCAGGAGGGTGGGATGAGGATCCCCCTCAACCGCAACGGATCGGCGACCAGCTTCGAGGCATCCATCAAGGGTCCGGAGAACGCCTTCTTTGAGGGGAACCCGCCCATGGAGCTGCCCCTCACCGTCGATGTGGACCGATCCGCCTCGACGGCCCGGGTCGACATCAACGGCACCGAGATCGAGCTCAAGACCGGCGAGCTCAGCGACTGGGTCAAGCTCGACTTCAAGGTCATCCCGGGGATGAAGGTCAGCGGACTGACCCGGGTCATGCTCACCGAGGCCGACGACCACGTCTCGCTCTACATGTCGCCGATCAACATCGAGCCCGGCAAACCGGCCATGCCGATCTCGCACCCGTCCTACTACTCGAGCTATTTCGAGAAGAAAATCGGCCCCTACGCCACCCTCGGTCTCGCCGAGGACACCTGGGCCCTCAACGAGAAGGTCACCGATGACGGCACCTTCTGGATCCAGACCCAGGACGTCGACGACGAGCGCGAACAGATGCTCGACATCGCCCTCGAGAAGCTCCGTTCGGGCGCGCTGGTCACGGTCTTCGACGCCACCGACCGGGTCAACCACATGTACTGGCGATATATCGAAGACGGCCACCCGGCGGCGGCCGGGATCGACGACCCCGCCCACGCAGACGCCATCGAAAAGCAGTACATCCGCAACGACGGCATCATCGGCCGGGTGCTCACCAAGATCAACGACGACGACGTGCTCTTCGTCCTGTCGGACCACGGCTGCACCTCGTTCCGCCGCGGCGTCAACCTCAACGCCTGGTTGCAGGAGGAGGGCTATCTGACCCTCAAGGACGACGCCGACGGCACCGAGCCCTGGCTCCAGTCGGTGGACTGGTCGAAGACCCGGGCCTACGCCGTCGGACTCGTCGGGATCTTCCTCAACATCCGCGGCCGCGAGGCGCATGGGATCGTCGATCCTGGCGGAGAGGCCGACGCGCTCAAGACCGAGATCATGGCCAAGCTCGCCGGGTTGAAGGACGCCGAAAAGGGCGATATCGCCATCAACGAAGCCTTCGACACCGATGTGCTCTACCGCGGCCCCTACAAGGGCAACGCCCCGGACCTGCTCATAGGTTACAACCACGGCTACCGGATCTCGTGGGACTGCGCCGGCGGCGTCGTCGCCGGTGCGGTCTTCGAGGACAACGTCAAGGCGTGGAGCGGTGATCACATCGTCGATCCGCGCCTGGTCCCCGGGATCATGCTGTGCAACCACGATGTGACGAGCGATGACCCGCACATCGTCGATCTCGCACCCACCGTGCTCACCCTCTTCGGGGTCCGCCCGCCGGCGCACATGGACGGCTCACCATTGTTGAATGAGAGTTCTCTGAAATGACCGAAATGGAACCCTCTCCTTCTCCCCCTCCCTCTCCTTCTCCCTTGTGCGTCGCAAGGGAAAGGGAGAGGGAGAGGGAAAGGGAGAGGACATCGAAAGGGAATTGACCATGTTCGGAAGCACCAAGGTCAAGCTCGACGCCAGCCTCGTCGAACGCATCCGCAAATTCGCCGAGATCGCCGGCTACTCCTCGCCCGAGGAGTTCATCACCCACGCCCTCGAGAAAGAGCTCGCCCTGCTCGAGGACGCCGAGGACGAGGAGGAGATCAAGAAGCGCCTCCAGGGCCTCGGCTACATGTCGTAGGAGACGCGGGGAGATGTCGATCTCGATTGTGGAGCAGGCTTCCAGCCTGCTCACGGACACTGCCGGCGAGCAGGCTGGAAGCCTGCTCCACAACCGATCTGGTGAAAAGAAATGACAGCTCTCAACTCAATCCTCGGCACGGTGATCGACTGGCTGCAGCTGCCGTTCCGCGGGCTGCCGCCCATCGTCGGTGTGATCGTGTGGTCGATCCCGGTGTCGGTCTTCGCCCTGTGGATCTTCGGCAAGACCTCGAACCAGGCCAAGATCACCGCGGTCAAAGCCAAGATCGCCGCTTCGCTCTTCGAGATCCGGCTCTTCAACGACGATCTTCAAGCCATCGCCAAGGCGCAGTGGGAGATCGTAGGCCACGTCCTCCGCTATCAGGGTCTGGCGTTGGTACCGATGATCTTCATCCTGCCGCCCCTGGTGCTCCTCATGGTCCAGCTCCACCAGTTCTACGGCTTCCGC
>Ga0316198_10002419_pt1 | contig 11271 bp, 11 predicted proteins | sample OudBieAanoxic_MG_FD_204935 | JGI IMG/M metagenome (GOLD analysis project Ga0316198, IMG submission 204935) | Coastal sediment microbial communities from Oude Bieten Haven, Netherlands - site A anoxic | ecosystem: Environmental > Aquatic > Marine > Coastal > Sediment | place: Netherlands... | reverse complement strand
TACGAAAATCGCCGCCGCCGTCGGCGGTCAAAATGCCGGATTCTTCAAACGGTGATGCAAACAGCGCCCCGGCAACATGTGCCAGATGATGATCGACCGCATAACCCTTGTACCAGCGACCGAACATACGGATTTTGTGCTGGCTGAAGCGACCCTCCGGCGCACCGCGCCAGCCGTCCAGCTTGTAGTCGGGATATCGGCGATAGGTATCGCCCTTCAATTCCCACTGCCACCATTTACCGTCCAGAGTGGGTCGCACCCAGGGATTGATGACAAATATATCGATCGTTTCGGGTTCCCAACCGTAGGTCGCCAGGATGCCGTCAAGGTCCATCATGCCCTGATCGTGCTTGGTGCGTGTCAACCGTTCTTTTTCAAGCACGACCACCGGTTTTCCATCCTCAAGCAGGGTGCAGCTGGCGTCATGCCCGTAATAGACTGATAAAATCCGCATTCATCCTCCTGATCTTTACTCCACTCTCAAATCGGACCAAGTCCTGCAAATCGATCAGCCAATATAGGGGTTTGCGATATCCATGTCAACAGGGCTTGTGGAATGACGAGGGACGAATGAAGAATGACGAATTATGGTATTTTGTCATTTTAGTCCTTAATTGTGGATTCACCAATATTCGATCGACAATTTTCAATCGTTTCTGCTATAACATAAACCTATCTCAAAAATGCATTTAACGCTCCATAGCGGTGTTACCGACCTCTTCAAAATGCTCACATACTGGCGTGTATGCTGCGCTTTTTCATAGGCCGGCGCCTTGCTCTTGAGCGTGGTCTACTTTTTTTGAGATAGGTTCCAGTTAGAATCTATACAAAGAGGTTAAACATGGCACGCTCAGACGTACATCCGTTCCACAAATTTGAACCCTGGCAGGTGTGGCCGGGATCCTTTGACAATCCCCCGGTGGATGGTCATTTTCCGACCCCCGCCGATACCGGACTGAAGATCACACCGACTACTGCGATTGCCTCGATCGGGTCCTGTTTTGCCCGGGAAATCAAGCGACGGCTTATTCAGAGGGAGTACAACTATATAACCGAGGAAACCGATCATCCGGCGGCCATTCACGCCAGTGCGGCCTGGGAAAGGGTTTACAATACCTTTTGTCTGCGCCAGATATTCGAATACTCTTTCGAGGACTGGAAACCCGATCTGCGCTGGTGGATTGCTCCCCAATCCCAAAAAGTGCAGGATCCATACCGGCGCATCATTTTATACGACAATGTTGCGGCGGCGGAAAAAGATTTTGAAGCGCATCGCCGGCATTCCCGGCGCGCGCTTCAGCGGGCCGAGGTGCTGATCTTGACCCTCGGGCTGACTGAAATCTGGCGGGACTGCAAAGACAGATCGGTTATCAGTCTGCCGTCGGGACCCTATGTCAATGAAGGCGGGGATATGGATCGGTATGAGTTTGTGGTAAGCCGCTACGGAGAAAATCTTGAAAATTTGGAACGGATTCATACCATCATGAAACAGTACAACCCCGACTGCAAGCTGCTGGTTACGATTTCACCGGTTAACCTGTGGGCCACCTTTCGCAAAGATCGGGATGTCATCAGTGCCAGCTGCAACTCCAAATCCACCCTGCGGGCCGCTGCCGACGAATTTGTCGATAGGCATGCAAATGTGTTTTATTTCCCGGCCTTTGAAATGGCCACCATTTATCAACCGCTGGCCGGTCTTACTCATTTTGCCGACGGCCGGGAAAACTATCATGTCAATAAGCCCACTGTGAAATTTATCATGCGCCATTTTTTTGAATTTTATTCTAATCCATAAAAATCCAGCCATCAACGCCGGCCAATTTTATGCCAACCTGAGTGAACCATATCCTAAAATTACCATCGTCCCCCTGATGATTCAAAGAAAAGGCCATCGGACCCAGATAACGGTGATCATCCCAGGTAGCAATTCTGGTGGGCGTTTCCGATCCGCCGCGACGATAAATCCATTGCACCAGTCTAAAATTTTCATCCAGATAGAGTTCATAAACATCACCGGGCGTGAGACCACCCTCAGCAGGATAGGTCACCACCACACAGGCGGCCTCCCCATTGCCCATCGGCAGTTTTTTGCGACCGACATCCGCAACCGTTGTCCGGGTATCCATGGCCACGTGAAAGGGAAACAAAAACCAGTAGTTATCGTTTATAAACCAGGCGTCAATGCTCTTGAGCTGATTCGAAGGACTGGTTTGCAGGTCCTGGCGGTAATAGGTGATGGGATCTTTGTAATCCATGCCGTCAAAGGTGACCCTGTCAAGTTTTGGTTCCCAGATCCAGAAGCGGCGGGTATGCGTATCACCATTTCTCATATTAAATGTGTATTGAACCTGTTCTATCTGGTCAAAATACTGAAAGCCGTATGATCGGGCAATGTGCTGGCGGACAGTTATATCCCGAGATGCCCTGTCGCCGCCGGCGCAGGCAGCCAATCCGGTAATGAGCAAAACTACCATGGAAAATGATAGAACGGGTTTCATCATTCTTGTCCCCTTTCATAAAGGCTTATACATGATACTTGTACGAGTCCTCCAGAGACGGATAAATCGGAGGCTTTCATATGCAAGGCACTTTCATTAATCTTCATGCAAGAATTAGGTAAGACATCAGTTCCTAACAAAGGTGCCGTTTCTCAGTTCTTCGAGCGCCTGTTGGATTTCTTCCTGGGTATTCATGACAAACGGCCCGTATCTGGCGATGGGCTCATTCAAAGGCTTGCACGAAACCAGCAGAAATCGAACCGGTTCGCTGGCGGCACTTGCCTGAATATAGTCTCCATCGCCTAAAACTACAAGTCCCGGTTGAGATACGGAATTTTCCGGTGCGGTTTCACCTGTTCCAAAAAATCCGCGACCTTCAAATACATAGGCAAATGCCGTGTGTCCTTTTTCCACCGGGTGGGAAAAGGAACCATGGGTCGGAATCGAAACGTCCAGGTAGGCCGGATTGGCATAAATTTCGGATATAGCTCCTCGAACACCATCGACGTCTCCGGCGATTACCCGGATTTTCACCCCGTCTTCCCGGTTAACTTCCGGAATCTGATTCGAGGTGATATCCTGATAGCGCGGTGTTGTCATCTTGAGCTTGGCAGGCAGATTCACCCACAACTGAAAACCGACCATCTCTCCCTGAGCGGGTTGGGGCATCTCCTCGTGCATGATTCCGCCGCCGGCCGTCATCCACTGGATATCTCCCGAACTGATGCTGCCCGAATTTCCGATACTGTCTTTATGATTGACGTTTCCGTTAATTATGTATGTGACGGTTTCAATTCCGCGGTGGGGATGCATTGGAAATCCTTTGATGTAATCCTCCGGATTGTCGGATCCAAAATGATCGAACAGCAAAAAGGGGTCGAGATGATCCAGGGTCGCAGTGGCAATACTGCGCTTGAGCCTGACACCGGCACCTTCCATGACGGTTTGTGGTTCTATAGTCTTTACTACTTGTCTTGGCTGTTTTTCCATATTAATTTCCTTTAAAGGATGACAACCCAACAATTTAGAGATTGATTTATTTTTTGTTTGGGATTTAGGTCATTTGATATTCGGATTTGTTTCGAATTTCGTTATTCGAATTTCGAATTTATGGCCACTGATACAACAACGTTAGATTCAAATTAATCAAGATTTTTATTTAAAGCATTAATGGGCCAATTTCGATGCAATCTCTGCCACATGTTTACCCTGAAACTGGGCGGCGGCCAGTTCGTTTTCACTTGGCATTCTGGAGCCGTCACCGCCGGCAATGGTTGAGGCGCCGTAAGGGGAACTTCCGGTAATTTCGTCGATCCGCATCTGTCCCTGGAAGGCGTAGGGAAGGCCAACCACCACAAATCCATGATGCAGCAAACTGACATGAAAAGTCAGGATGGTCGACTCCTGTCCGCCGTGCTGGGTGGCACTGCTGGCAAAAACACTTCCGACTTTACCCACCAGTGCGCCTTCGGCCCACAACGAACCGGTGGCATCCAGAAACTGGCGCATCTGCCCGCACATATTGCCAAAGCGCGTGGGGGTGCCGAAAATCACGGCATCGGCCTGGGCCAGTTCTTCAACCGTGCAGACCGAAACGTGGGAAAATGCTTTCTGAGCGTCCACTGCTCCCATTTTTTCAAGAACCTCCAGCGGCAGGGTTTCCGGCACCCGCCGAATTTCAACTTCCGCGCCGGCGACCGCCCTGGCTCCATCGGCAACTGCTTCTGCCATTTTGTATATATGCCCGTATGTAGAATAAAAAACGACTAAAACTTTCATGGTTTATCCTCCTATTCATTCAGGTTTTAAAAATTTCCATTTTCAACACCTGCCTTTCAGCCCAAGTTTCTTGCATAATCTTCCCAGGGTTTGCTGCTCGGCAGGGGATAACACATCCAACTCCCTTTTGATTTCAGCGGCATGGGAAGGAAAAATGCTGCTGATCAGTTTTTTCCCTTTGTCGGTAAGATGGATAATAAAAAAGCGTCGATCCGCTCGATTGCGTTCGCGTCTGACCAGTTCGCGCTTTTCAAGATTATCGATGACCATGGTCATATTGCCGCTGCTTCGAAGAATTTTTTGCCCGATTTCACTCTGAGACATCGGCCCCAGGTGATAGAGCGCTTCGAGGACTCCGAACTGGCTAAACGTAAGGCCTGAGGCTGACAACTGCTGGTGAGCCCTTGCGGTCAAGGATTCTGTGGCTCGCATCAGCTTGACATACGTCTTTAATGCTCGGGCTTCCTCGGTGGTGCATCGCTGCATGGCTGCCATTGCTACCTCGATGTTAATTAGTTTAACATTAAGCTAATATTAAACCCGCACTTGTCAAGAAAACCACCTCGAATATTTTGAAATGATCAGATACACACAAAAGAGGTCTTAAGATTAAACCACACCCGGACACGGACTCATGCGACTGGCTCCTGCTCTGTTAAACACGGATCTCCTTCACATGAATTAACTTCCACAGAGACATGCACGATCTCATCATATTCGGCTAAAAGCTTTTTATAATGATCGGGAGATTTGGGATAATGGGTGACGATGGATAGAATGACCGACAGATGGCGCGATCCCACCCGCCAGACATGGAGATCCGTTACGCGGGTATCCGAATCGGATTCGACGATTGATCGTATTTCCTCCACCGTCTCTCCATCCACATCCCGGTCCAGCAATACCTTGCCGGTGTCGACCAGCAAACCATAGGACCAGCGGCTGATAATCAGGGCACCGACAATGCCCATGATCGGATCCATCCAGACCCAGCCGAATGCTTTGCCGGTGAGCAGTGCGACGATGGCCAGCAAAGAGGTAAGTGCATCAGCCAGAACGTGCAGGTAGGCAGCCCGTAGATTGTGATCGTGGTGATGACTGTGGCCGGGGTCATGGGAATGGTGGTGTTGACCGCGCAGCAGATAGGCACTGATTAAATTAACTGCCAACCCAATGACAGCTACGGCGATGGCCTCATTAAAACGGATGGTTACGGGAGATAAGAGCCGTCCCACGGACTCAACCCCTATCAGCAGGGCGATCACAGCCAATACGACCGCACTGCCGAATCCACCGAGGACACCCACCTTGCCGGTGCCGAAACTGTAGGTGGGATTATTCGAATGCTTGCGTGCAAAATAATAGGCAAAAGCGGTGATGCCCAAAGCAGCGGCATGGGTTCCCATATGCCAGCCGTCGGCCAGCAAAGCCATGGAGCCAAAAATGTAACCGGCCGCAATTTCGATAATCATCATCGAAAGGGTCAAGAGGATAACCCTTCTGGTATTGCGTTCGGCATGGCCGTCAACAGTGTTATACCGGTGGCCGTGTTTCCAGCTCTGCAGATTGTGGGTGCGCATGGAATTCTCGATTCATCAAATTATTAATTCGAAATAGTTTTGAATATTTTCATAGATTAAGCAGTCATAACTGGAATGCAAATGAACTGACCGAAACCGGGTACCGGCCGTTGGAAATATATACCGTATTGGTTTTAGAATATTTGATTCTTATTTTAATGGTTTTGTGGATGGTGCGATGGTTGGAAGCAAGCATGGGAGCCAATTTACAGACGGCACGAAACTAATTTCTGGATTTTATCAATTTTAGATAGGAAGCATGACCACTTATTTTCGATAACTTGAGCTTTCGATCAATTTCACTGGATCTGAGCCACAACAGTCCCTGTTGACCGTCCTTTGAATATTGCAGCATCATATCATTGGGCACGGCAGTCCATAGATATTTCTCGATGGATGGGTCGACGCGAAGACCTTTGCCGAATAGCCGAAACACTTCGTCGCGCAGGGCGATGAAATTTGATTGATTTTTGGTCCGGATGGTCACCATGTAGAGTCGGTCGCGCCAGAATGCACAATGGATTGATGACAGCGCAGCCGGGCCGAATTTTAAATTTTCTTTTTTGAGCAAATATTCTGCAACACCATCCTGCTTATCTGGGCCCTGAACTTTTTCGAGACCTTTAACAGCGGAAATTTTGGTTCCCCATCGCAGATCAGGAAATATCTCGCCGGGAAAAATCCAGTTCTGATCTTTTTTCAGGCCCAAGTTGCCGGGGCCACTATCTGAATCGCTTTCTATGCGCTCTACTTTGCTTTGGGGAATACTGACCCTCAATCCGTGGAATACGATCCATATTTGACCATTCTCCCGCCACACTTTTTCAACTTCAAATTTTTTACCGGTTTTTAGGACCACCTCGTCGGCCCGGACGGAAAGCGAAAATACAGCCATGCAAAAAATGATGGTGGGTATAAGATATCTTCTTGGCATCATGGCGGGTCTATTATGCTAATTCCTAATTAACGTTGCACCGAATAGTCATTTATTTTCTTTATGGAGCTATAGCGCTCCAAGGTTTCGGGTGTCAGATTTCAGCAACAGCATTTAGCGCGTCTCGTAGGAGACTCCAACAGTCCGTGGCCTCTTTTCGATCAAACCGACCTCACCGGCCGCCATCGGTTTTGCTGACACCTGAAACCTGAAACCAATCGATCGAGCTGCTTATAACGGAACGGTAAAGTTAAAACGTTATTTGGACTCGATCCAATAGTTATGTGATACCCTTGTACCGGTTGTCATAAATATGTTCGGTTTGCTTAATTTTTAAAAAGCAACAAGATGGTGCCTAACAGTCTAAAATTATTAGAGCGTTTGGATCAGCCCATATTGGATGTTATCGACAACCCGGAGAAGACCCAACAAACCACCGATAGCGGACATTATTTTGACAAACGCTCTACATGGTCACAATGATTTCAACCCGGCGATTTTTTTGACGGCCCGCGGCCGTATCATTGGAAGTCAAAGGGCGATATTCGCCAAATCCCATGGTTGACAGCCTCTTCGGATCAATGGTGCTGGAGCGCAACAAAAATTCCGCAACCGACCCGGCACGGGCCATGGACAATCCTAGATTCGAGCCAAACAGGCCACCTGTCAGGGGTACATCGTCGGTATGGCCGGCGATGATGATTTCACCCCTGGTTTTTGCCAGGACCTCGCCAATTTTGAGCAACAGGGGGAGAAAATTCGATCTCAGATCGGCTTTGCCGGTGTCAAAAGTGGCCTCTCCCATCATACGGATGGTGACTTGATTTTCCTCTGCCTCTACCTCAACAAAGCCTTTCAGCTCTTCGTATTCATTATCCAGCTCATCTATGATCTCTTTAACAACTTCTTCTATCTTCGTTAAAATAATTGCCTGATCAAATTCTCTGGCAATCATTTTTGAGCCTTTAGGGGATTCGAAAACCGGTTTTTCACGTTGAATTCCGAAAGCGTTTTTTACGGATCCGGATACCACCCGGTATTTGTTGCGGTCCATTTCGGAAAATGACAGCAGAAGTACAAAAAAGCAGAGCAGTAGACTCATTAGGTCGCCGAAGGTGACCATCCATGCAGGCGCACCTTCTTCTTCATCACTGATCGGAGGTGCTTCATCGCGCACTAGGCACCCCCGCTACTTTTGGCCTTGGGAACGATCTTCAGACGATCTTTGGGTGAAAGATGGATTTTAAGTGTTTCCTGGAACACCATGCCGGACAAGCCGCGGGCGATACCCAGAGCGGCATCGAGGATCAGGTTTTTGGTTATTAGTTCCTGCTGGCTTCTCAACGCAAGTTTATCGGCGAGGGGCAGAAAAATCAGGTTGGCGAGCAGTGCTCCATAAAGAGTTGTCAAAAGGGCCACCGCCATGGCCGGCCCGATGTCCTGGGGATTGGCCATGTTGGCCAGCATTTGAACCAGCCCGATGAGTGTTCCGATCATACCGAAAGCGGGGGCCGACGACCCCATCCCTTTGAACACTTTTTGTCCGGTGGTGTGGCGCTGAACCGTCAGGTTAATGTCCTTTTTCAGCAGCTCCTTAATCTGGTTTTCGTCGAAACCATCAGCCAAAAACTGAAAGGCTTTGGCGGCAAACACGTCATCCGGTGCCTCATTTTCCAACGCCATCAACCCACGCTCCTTGGCGACTTTGGCAATGGCAACCATTTTTTCCATGATCTCATCGGGCGGATTAATTTTAACCATAAAGGCCTTCATTGCCACGCTGACCGAATTGATGACATCGGTCATGGTGAATTTGATAAAACAGGTGGCAAAGGTCCCTCCGACGACGATTAGCAATCCCGGTATGTTAAGGAAGATGGTTGGACTGCCGCCGGTAACAATGGCCAATAAAATCAGAATTGTTCCGCCGACCAGGCCTATAATAGTTGCAATATCCATATTAGCAGTTCCAGAAAAACGACGATGCCAAATCCGATATATGAATCATATATGCGTCGATCTAACTAAAATTATTATAAATTGTTATGAGAATAATTGGGATGCAACGATTTAACCCGCTGCCTTTTATAAAAAAATCGGTTAAAAATTGTATCGGCCAATCGGGTTAAAACTTAAATGAAAACGATAATTAATTCTCATAATTTGGGGGAGCTTTTCTTATATTGACTTATCCATAGAATTGATTCTATCATTATGATAAAAAACACCCGGACAGACTAACCCTAGCATAAGGAGCAGACCGGAAAATGCTTATGATTCGAATCTGGTATATCGTTTTTTGCCTGCTTATTTTGGGACAGCCGTCAATGGCCGACGATAAGCGTGATGCCGAAGAAATCGTAAAGCGCAAGTTGGATGCCGTATTCGCGGTATTGCAAAAAAAAGACCTCGACCAGCAGGCTAAGAAAATAGAAATCAACGAAATCGTCACCCCGATGTTTGACTTTGCGCTGATGGCCAAGCTGACGTTGGGCAGAAAATATTGGCCCAATCTGTCCCGGGAGAAAAAAGAGAAATTCACCCAGCTTTATATCGAGCTTCTAAAAACGTCATATCTGGACAAACTAGCGCTTTATACAGATGAAAAGATAATTTTTGAGCCGCCTGATCAGGTTAAGGACAAAGTTCAGATCCCCACTCAATTAGTTTCAAAGGACCGAAGAACTTCCATACTATACAAGCTTTATAAACCGGCTGACGACTGGAAGGTCTACGATCTGGAAATCCAGGGCGTCAGTATTATTCGAAGCTATCGATCTCAATTTGGTGAGATCCTTCAGAGCGGGACGATTGATGATTTGTTGCTGAAGATGAAAAGGCCTGCTGATAGTTAGTAGAAGTGGTTTCAAAACCACTTCTATAGATTTGCTAACTTCAATCCGCGATTAAAACTGAACATATGACCAAACGTCATTCCTTTCTGACCGGATTTTATGACAGACTGATCCTCCAACGTCCGGGAATCATCATCCTCTGTATTCTGGCAGTAATCGCTTTTCTGGCTTACAAAGCCAGCGATTTCAAACTGGACGCTTCCGCCGAAACCCTGCTTCTTGAATCTGATGAAGACCTGCGATATTCACGTATTATTAAATCCCGCTACGGGGGCTATGATTATTTATTGATGACCTATGCCCCCAAATCCGATATGTTTTCAGATAAGGTATTGGCCGATCTGGCACGGTTGAAGAAGGAATTAATGCAGCTGAATTCAGTATCGTCGGTCGTCACCATTCTGGACATTCCGCTGCTGGAAAGCCCGCCGGTGCCGGTCAAAGAGTTGGCCTCCAACCTTCAAACCCTCCGGTCACCAGGGGTAGATCGTAAACTGGCCCGGGTGGAGCTGCAAAACAGCCCACTTTACCGAAACCTTCTGGTCAGTCCCGATCTTAAAACCACCGCCCTTCAGATTAATTTCTGGACCGACGAGATTTATACAAACTTAATTACCCGCCGCGACCGTATTCTGGCAAAACAGATCACCGGCCCGCTGATGCCGGCAGAGATTGCCGAGTTAAAAAAAATTGACACGGATTTAAAAAAGAGCAGGGACGAACTAAAAAAAGGTCGGCATCAGGATATCGCAAGAATCCGTGCCATTATGGACAGCTACCGTCAGGATGCCCAGCTCTTCCTGGGCGGTATCAGCATGATCGCCGATGATCTCATCAGCTTTATCAAAAACGACCTGAAAATCTTCGGCCTCGGCGTCCTGTTATTTTTGATCGTTGCCCTGGGCTTTATTTTTAGAAGTAAGCGCTGGGTGATTTTGCCGATTCTTTGCTGCGCCTTTTCGGCCATTGCTATGATGGGGCTTCTGGGTATGTTTGGCTGGCAGGTGACGGTCATATCCTCTAACTTCATTTCTTTACAGCTAATCATCACCATGGCGATTACGATCCATTTGATTGTGCGGTACCGGGACCTCGCTCTAAGCAATCCCCGGGCAGAGCAGCATGAATTAATAGAACAAACCATTCGCTTGATGGTAACTCCCTGCCTGTTTGCCGCCCTGACAACCATTGCCGGGTTTGGCTCTTTGATGCTTTGCGATATCCTGCCTGTCAGAACATTCGGTTGGATGATGATCGCCGGAATTTGCGTTTCTCTGGTGGTAACCTTTTTGCTTTTTCCCGCCGGTTTGATGCTGGTAGCTAAAAAGATACCCAAGATTAGAAAAAAATCAAAATATTCATTGACGTCTTTTCTGGCCGGATGGACCGAAAACCACGGAAGAGCAGTGCTGTCCATCAGTGCTGTGCTTTTTGTCCTCAGTGCGATCGGTATCTCCAGGCTGGTCGTTGAAAACAGCTTTATCGACTATTTTAAAGACACCACCGAGATTTACCAGGGCATGAAAGTCATTGACCAGAACCTGGGCGGCACCACTCCCCTGGATGTGATTGTCGAAATTGAGGCCAACGACCTCCCGACACAGGCTTCGAGGTCGGTAGAAGTT
>Ga0316198_10002417_pt1 | contig 11274 bp, 9 predicted proteins | sample OudBieAanoxic_MG_FD_204935 | JGI IMG/M metagenome (GOLD analysis project Ga0316198, IMG submission 204935) | Coastal sediment microbial communities from Oude Bieten Haven, Netherlands - site A anoxic | ecosystem: Environmental > Aquatic > Marine > Coastal > Sediment | place: Netherlands... | reverse complement strand
TCGAATCGCAAGGCGCTGATGAATGCGATGCCGGTGGCCGACGGCGGTCTGTTGCTGTTCGGCGAGGCCGGCGTCACGCGGCTGGAGCCGGGTGAATTTTGATGGCTGGCGGCGGCAAAGGCCGGTCGACACAGGCGGATGACCGGGCTTACGGCGTGTGGAAGGGGACGATATGAGTGACGCTGGCATCGTAGGCCGCCTCGAGGGACTGATCTTCAACAACCGGAAGATCGTCATCGGGCTGTTCGTCCTGATCACTATCTTCATGGCCTACACCGCTGCCACCCAGTTGCGGATCGACACGGCTTACAGCAAACAGCTGCCGACCAAGCATGAGTACATGCAGACCTTCCGCCAGTACTTCGATCAGTTCGGCGGTGCCGATCGGATCCTGGTCGCCGTGTCCGCCAGAGACGGCGACATGTTCGATGCCAAGTTCTTCGAGACCCTGAAGAACGTCACCGATGCGGTGTTCTTTATCCCCGGTGTGGATCGTCCGAAGGTCATGTCCCTCTACACGCCGAACGTGCGTTATCTGGAGGTGGTGGAGGACGGCATCGAGGCCGGCAATGTCATCGATGCGGATTTCGCGCCCACGCCGGAAGGCCTGGCCAAGGTCCGGGAGAACATCCTCAAGGCCAACATCGTCGGCCGACTGGTGGCCAATGATTTTTCCGCCGCGATCGTCAGCGCCCACCTGCTCGAGATCAATCCGGACACCGGCGAGAAGCTGAACTATTTCGAGGTGGCCCGGTTGCTGGAAGAGACCGTCCGGGACAAGTTCCAGGACGACGACATCAGCATCCACATCATCGGCTTCGCCAAGGTCGTGGGCGACATCAAGGAGGGCGCCACCCGGGTCGGGCTGTTCTTTATCGTCGCGCTCCTGATCACGGCGGTACTGGTCTACATCTATTCACAGTCCATCAAGCTGACCATCATCCCGCTGACCTGCTCCATCCTCGCGGTGATCTGGCAGCTCGGCATGCTGCCGCTGCTGAATTTCGGTATCGATCCCATGGGCCTGCTGGTGCCCTTCCTGGTGTTCGCCATCGGCGTCAGCCACGGCGTGCAGATGATCAGCGCGTTCGGCAGCGAGATGTTCGAGCATGGCTGCACCTGTGAGGAGGCGGCCCGGGCCAGTTTCCGGCGTCTGCTGGTGCCCGGCTTTATCGCCCTGGCCAGCGACACCATCGGCTTCGTCACCATCCTGCTGATCGACGTGGGCATCATCCAGGAGATGGCGATCGGCGCCAGTGTGGGCGTCGCGGCGATCATCCTGACCAATCTGGTGTTGTTGCCGGTGCTGGCCTGCGGCATCACCATGGACGAAGGCTACAAAAAACGACTGCACGCCCGCGCCGAGCAGCTGGCCCCCATGTGGCAGGGCATCTCGAAGGTATCTTCCCGGCCCACCGCCCGGGTGATCCTGGTGATCGCCGCCGGTCTGTTCGTATTCGGCGCCTGGAAGGGCAGCGACGTCAAGATCGGCGATCTTCAGACCGGCGTCCCCGAGCTCAGGCCCGACTCGCGCTACAACATAGACAGCCGCACGGTCACGGAGAAATTCTCCATCGGCGTCGATCTGATCTCGGTGATCTTCGAGACCGGCCCGGACGGCTGTATCGATTACGACAAGATGGACGCCATGGACCGCTTTGCCTGGAACATGCGCAACGTCGAAGGCATCAAGGACGTGATCGCACTGCCGCAGATCCTGAAGATCGTCAACGCCGGATGGAACGAGGGGTATCCCAAGTGGCGGGTGCTGTCCCGTAATCAACAGGTCCTGGTCCAGTCGGGCGCGCGGGTGGAGACCAGTACCGGGCTGCTCAATCGCGAGTGCAGCGCCATGCCGGTGATGATGTTCACCGAGGATCACAAAGCGGAGACCATCGACCGGGTGGTGAATGAGGTCAAGCGTTACCGCGAGGCCAACCCGGTGGAGGGTGCCGAATACCGCCTCGCCACCGGCAACGTCGGCGTCATGGCCGCCACCAACGAGGAAGTCTCGGCAGCACAATTCCCGATCCTGCTCGGCGTCTTCTCCGCAGTAATACTGATGTGCTGGATCACCTTCCGCTCGATCCGGGCGGTGATCTGTATCGTGGTGCCGCTGGGCCTGGTGTCACTCCTCGCCTATGCCCTGATGAGCTTCCTGCTGATCGGCCTGAAGGTCAACACGCTGCCGGTGGTGGCCCTGGGCGTGGGCGTGGGCGTCGACTACGGGATCTATATCTACAGCCGTTTCAAGACATATCTGGAACGCGGCCACGACGTCACCACCGCCTATTTCAACGCGCTGCGGGTGACGGGCGCGGCGGTGGTCTTCACCGGTATCACGCTGGCCATCGGCGTCTTCACGTGGGTGTTCTCGCCGCTGCAGCTGCAGGCGGACATGGGCATCCTGCTGACCTTCATGTTCCTGGTGAACATGCTGGGCGCCATCCTGTTGCTGCCGGCCATCGCCACCTGGATCCTGCCAAAGCAGTATCAGCAGCAGAGGGAGCCGGCGGCCGGCTGATCGATCTTGCAGGATTCCCGCTCCGGACCCGGTCGGGTCCGGCCGAAGTGGATCGCGGCCCGGGTTGCCGCTCCGGTCAGGCGTTCAGATCGGGGATCAGCGAGCTTTCCAGTCTCGCGATCTGATCCTTGATCTGCAGCTTCCGTTTCTTGAGCCTTCTGAGTTCCAGTTGATCGACGCTCGGGTCACATGACAGGCGGTCGATGACGTCGTCCAGATCTCGATGCTCAACCCGTAACTCTTTGAGTTTATATGTGTTGCTGAAGAGCTGGGTATCCACGTTATCAGCCATGCTTGCTCATCGGTCTGATTCTCCGCGCCGGGATGGGGGCCGGCGCCACGTTGCCGGACCCGGGATTCGGGTCCATTCAAAAGAGATTAGACAAGGTTGCACCGAGACGCCAGTCCCCGGGCAAACTTTTACAGCGCGTCAGACGATTTAACGCTCCACAAACCGCGTCCAATCCGTCGAGGTATCACCGAATACGATAAAGAACGGGTTCAGGTATTCGGCCTTGGTGTTGTAACGCAGCGCCGCGCCCTCCGTATCCACGACCTGACCGCCGGCGGCCTCCACCACGGCCTGGGCGGCGGCGGTGTCCCATTCGCTGGTGAGTCCCAGGCGTGGATAGACGTCGGCTTCCCCGGTGGCCACCAGGCAGAGCTTCAAAGAGCTGCCCATGGGCACCATCTCGTGCTCTCCGAGACGTTCCAGATAGGCATCCAGCGAGGCGCCGCGGTGTGAGCGGCTGCCGACCACCCGGATCGGACCGCCGCCAAGGGGCTGGACCTGGAGCTTTTCCGGAGGCTCACCATTGCGGCGCCGGAACGCCCCCGACTCCAGGGAGCCATAGTAGTCGGTGTCCTTGACCGGCACGTGGACCACGCCCAGCACCGCCCGATGACCCCGGATAAGCGCGATATTCACGGTGAACTCGCCGTTGCGCTTGATGAATTCCTTGGTCCCGTCCAAAGGATCCACCAGCCAGTATTCCTCCCACCCGGCCCGCTCTTCGAACGGCACTTCGGCGGATTCCTCCGACAGGATCGGCACATCGGGAGTCAGTTCCCGCAGCCCGGCCACGATCGCCCGGTGCGAGGCCATGTCGGCGGCGGTCAGGGGCGAGTCGTCCGCCTTTGCGGTCACCTCGAACTCGCCTTCGTAGATTTCGAGGATCCGGGCGCCGGCTTCCCGGGCGATGGCGACGACGGGTTCCAGCAGCGCGGCCGCGTCCTGACTCATGACAGACTCCTGTTTTCGTGCGAGCGGTATATGATACCGCGCCATGAGTTTTGTCGACGGCGCACATTTCGACTGGGAGTCGGTGGACACTGTCCTGCTGGACATGGACGGCACCCTGCTCGACCTGCGCTTCGACAATTTCTTTTGGCAGGAGCTCGTGCCCAGGCGCTACAGCGAAGCACGGGGCATCGGCCTGGAGGAGGCGCACCGCCGCCTGCTGCCGAAATTCGCCCGCAAGCGCGGCACCCTGGACTGGTACTGCCTGGATTACTGGAGCCGTGAGCTGGGTATGGATATCGCCGGGCTCAAGGAAGAGGTCCGGGATCACATCGATTTCCTTCCCGACGTGCCTGACTTCCTGCGGGCCGTGCGTCAGGCTGACAAGCGCCTGGTGCTGGTCACCAATGCCCATCCGGAGACGCTGAGGCTCAAACTCCGGCGCACCGGTCTGCAGCGTTTCCTGGACGCGCTGCACTCGTCCCACGATATCGGCCTGCCCAAGGAGGATGTCTCTTTCTGGGCGCGGCTGCGGGTCATCGAGCCGTTCGAGCCCGAGCGCACTGCCCTGGTGGATGACAGTCTGCCGGTGCTGCGTGCAGCCCATGACTACGGTATCGGCCGGGTGATCGCCATCCGCCGGCCCGACAGCACCCGGCCGGCCCGAGCCGTCGAGGGATTTCCGGGCGTCGACCGGCTGGCCGATCTGGGCCACCCGGGAGGAAAGAACCGGCCCTAGCCCTTGGCCGGGCCGCCGCCCCGGGGCCGACTGCCGCCGGCGCCGGTACGCCGGGATTTGCCGCCGCTGCCCCGGCGTCCGCCGCCGGAGCGGCCGCCACCCGGACCCGACTTGCCGCGGCGCGTATCCGGGCGCCGTTCCCGGCGTGGCGGGCGATTGATCTCCTCCGCCATCAGGCCCGGTTCCACCGTCTCCACCGGCAGCTTCATGCCAATGTATTCCTCGATTTCGGGGAGGGTCATGACGTAGTTCTCGCAGCCGAAGCTGACCGCGTGTCCCGCGGCACCGGCCCGGGCGGTGCGCCCGATGCGGTGGACGTAGTCCTCGGCGTCCTGGGGCAGATCGTAATTGACCACGTATTCCACATCCGGGATGTGCAGCCCGCGGGAGGCCACATCGGTGCCCACCAGCACGGGCAGCGCGCCGGTCTGGAAATCCCGCAGCATCCTTTGCCGCTTCCGTTGCGGCACGTCACCGGACATAGCCTCGGCCTGGATACCGTTGGCCGTGAGGTAGGCCGCGACCCGGTCGGCTTCGCGTTTCATGTTGACGAACACCATGGTGCGTCGAGCATCGAGCCTGCGCAGGAGGCCGATCAACAGGGGCATCTTCTCGTTGTTGGAGGGGAAGAAAATACTCTGTTTGACCCGGTCCGTGGTGACCTTCTCCGGCTCGATCCGGATCAGCTCTGGATCATTCATGTGCTCGTAGGCGAGCTCCATCACCCGATGGCTCAGGGTCGCCGAGAACAGCATGTTGAGGCGCTCGGCGGGTGGCGGCAGCCGTCGCATCACATAGCGGATATCCTTGATGAAGCCCAGGTCGAACATGCGGTCGGCCTCGTCCAGCACCATCACCTGGATGCCGCGCCAGCTGAATACGCCCTGCTTGAAATAATCAATGATCCGGCCCGGCGTGCCGATCAGAAAATCGACCCCGGCGGCGAGCTGATTGCGCTGCTTGTCGTAATCGGTGCCGCCATAGGCGAGCCCGAGAGTGAATCCGGTGTGATGGCCGAGCAATACCGCATCCTTGTGGATCTGGATGGCGAGCTCCCGGGTCGGGGCCAGGATCAGGCAGCGCGGATCGTTGGAGCGGCGCTCGGGCAGCGAGGGATTGCGCTGCAGATAATCGAAGGCGGCCAGCAGGAAGGCGGCGGTCTTGCCGGTGCCGGTCTGGGCCTGACCGGCCACATCCTTGCCCTTGAGGGCGATGGGCAGGGTCTTGGCCTGGATCGGCGTGCAGAAAGCGAAACCGGCGTCTTCCACCCCCCGGGCGACGTCCGGCTTGAGGCTAAGTTCCTCGAAGGTGAGCTTGCTGAGATGTGAGTCCGACATAATGACTTAATTTTCACCGCGAAAGCTGGTATAAACTTGAAACATACATGACGTCCGGGCCAGAATAACGGTTCGGGGCTTTGAACCCGCCTTCCCCGAGACGTTCTGTCACCGACCGAATCCAGTATTTCCCAGTCAGTAGCGGCGATAGACCGCGCCATTGTGCCTGATCAGACCTTGCGCGTCACATGGCGCAAGCCGGCTGGGACGACCGGAACGCGGGCCTGACAGCGACCACATCCAAGAACCCCCAAATCGAGATACGACGGAGGACAACGTAGTGAGCGATCATATCGTTTTCACCTCAGATTCCAGCTTCAAAGAAGATGTGCTGGATTCGGACCTGCCAGTGCTGCTGGACTTCTGGGCAGAGTGGTGCGGCCCGTGCAAGATGATCGCGCCGATCCTCGACGAGATCGCCGACGAGTACCAGGGCAAGGTGCGCGTGGCCAAGATCAACATTGACGAGAACCCGCTGACGCCGCCGAAATTCGGCATCCGCGGGATCCCGACCCTCATGCTGTTCAAGGATGGCTCCGTGGAGGCCCAGAAAGTGGGCGCGGTGTCGAAAGGGCAGCTTTCTGCATTTCTGGACGAGAATCTGTGAGAGGCTACTTGGGTAATAATCCTCCCCGCGGACGCGGAAGCAACAAGAATCAGGGGCGCGGCTCCGGCAATAAGAAGCCGCGGCGGCGCAAACAACATTCCGAGGAATTCCCTGATCTACAGGAATTCGAGGTCATCTCCGAAGAGGATCTGGCTCGGAGCGAAAAGGCCATGCACCTCACCGAGCTCAAGCAGAAGCCGGTGGCGGAGCTGGTGGAGCTGGGTACGGCCATGGGGCTTGAAAACCTGGCCCGCTCGCGCAAGCAGGACATCATCTTCACCATGCTCAAGGCGCATGCCCGCAATGGGGAAGATATCTACGGAGAAGGCGTGCTCGAGATCCTGCAGGACGGCTTCGGCTTCCTGCGCTCGGCGGACAGTTCCTATCTGGCGGGGCCGGACGATATCTATGTGTCGCCCAGCCAGATCCGCCGTTTCAATCTGCGCACCGGCGATTCCGTATCGGGTCTGATCCGTCCGCCCAAGGACGGGGAACGCTATTTCGCCCTGCTCAAGGTCGGCAAGATCAACCTGGACGCGCCCGAGAACGCGCGCAACAAGGTGCTGTTCGAGAACCTTACGCCGCTGTTCCCCACCGAGCGTCTGAAGCTCGAGTGCGGCACCGGCAGTACCGAGGATCTGACCGCCCGTATCATCGATCTGGTCGCGCCCTTGGGCAAGGGGCAGCGCGGCCTGCTGGTCTCGCCGCCCAAGGCCGGCAAGACCATGCTGCTGCAGAACATCGCCTCGTCGATCGCTACCAACCATCCGGAATGCGATCTAATGGTGCTGCTGATCGACGAGCGGCCGGAGGAAGTGACGGAGATGGCCCGCACCGTGCGCGGCGAGGTGGTCTCCAGCACCTTCGACGAGCCGGCCAGCCGCCACGTACAGGTGGCCGAGATGGTGATCGAGAAGGCGAAACGCCTGGTGGAACACAAGCGCGACGTGGTGATCCTGCTGGACTCCATCACCCGTCTGGCCAGGGCCTACAACACCGTGGTGCCATCCTCGGGCAAGGTGCTGACCGGTGGTGTCGATGCCAACGCCCTGCAGCGGCCAAAACGGTTCTTCGGTGCGGCCCGCAACATCGAGGAAGGCGGCAGCCTGACCATCATCGCCACCGCGCTGGTGGATACGGGCTCGCGCATGGACGACGTGATCTTCGAGGAGTTCAAGGGCACCGGTAACTCGGAAGTGCACCTGGATCGGCGGATCGCCGAGAAGCGGATCTTCCCGGCGATCAACATCAACCGCTCGGGCACCCGCAAGGAAGAGCTGCTGACCCGCCCGGACGAGCTGCAGAAGATGTGGATCCTGCGCAAGCTGCTGCATCCCATGGACGAGCTGGCCGCCATCGAGTTCCTGCTGAACAAGCTGCAGGACACCAAGACCAACGATCAGTTCTTCGATTCCATGAAGCGCTGACTGCCCGAGACCGGGCGGTATCGCGGACGGCGCCTTCGGGCGCCGTTTGTGTGTCCGGGGCCGGCCGGGGGATGAAGGCCCGGTCGTCGGGGGGGCAGGTCAGGCTTCGCGCCCTATGGCGCGGTAGCCGATGTCCCGGCGGCAGAACATGCCGTCCCACTGGATTGCGTCGACCACCTGGTAAGCCCGCTGCTGAGCCGCCGCCACGGTGTCGCCCAGGGCCACCGCGCACAGCACCCGGCCGCCGTTGGTGACCACGCGGCCCTGCTCATCCAGCGCCGTGCCCGCATGGAACACCTTCACATCGTCCCCGCTTACCTGGTCGAGACCCCGGATCGGGGTGCCCTTTGCATAGCTGTCCGGATAGCCGCCGGCAGCCAGCACCACGCCAAGCGCGGCACGGGGATCCCAATCGACCCGGCATCCCCCCAGCCGGTCGTCCAGGGCGGCCAGGCACAGCGCCGGCAGATCCGACTCCATCCGCATCATGATGGGCTGGGTCTCCGGATCGCCGAAGCGGCAGTTGAATTCCAGCACGTAGGGGGTGCCGTCGGCGTCGATCATCAGGCCCGCGTAGAGGAACCCCGTATACGGCGAGCCCTCGGCCGCGAGGCCGCTCACGGTCGGCTCCATGACTTCCCCCATGATGCGCTCGTGCAGGGCCGGCGTGACCACCGGGGCAGGGGAGTAGGCGCCCATGCCGCCCGTGTTGGGGCCGCGGTCACCGTCGTCCCGAGCCTTGTGATCCTGCGAAGTGGCCAGGGGCACGATGACGTCGCCGGCGACCATGGCGATGAAGCTGGCCTCTTCGCCCTGCAGGAACTGCTCGACCACGATGCTGGCGCCGGCCTCGCCAAAGGCGCCCTGGTCGAGCATGGCGGTGGCCGCTGCTTCGGCCTCCGCCACGCTGTGGGCGACGATCACGCCCTTGCCGGCGGCCAGTCCATCCGCCTTGACCACCATAGGCGCGCCGCGGGTCCGGATGTATTCCAGGGCCGGCGCCAGTTCGGTAAAGCTGGCATAGGCCGCCGTGGGGATGCCGTGGCGTTGCAGAAATTCCTTGGTGAAGGTCTTGGAGCCCTCGAGCCGGGCCCCGGCGGCGTCCGGTCCGAAACACTTGAGGCCCCGGTCGCGGAAGCGGTCGACAATGCCCGCCACCAACGGCGCTTCGGGGCCGACGATGGTCAGTCCGATCTGCCGGTCGGCGGCAAACTCGAGCAGGCCGTCGATGTCGTCCGCCGGGATGTCGACATTTTCCATCCCGGGTTCGCCGGCGGTGCCGGCGTTGCCGGGGGCCACGAACACCTGCCCGGCACTCGCGGAGCGCGCGCACTGCCAGGCCAGGGCGTGTTCACGGCCGCCGCTGCCGATGATCAGAACCTTCATGGATTGCGCCTCTTTGTGACCAGCCCGTCGCGGACGGGCGTCAATGCCGGAAATGCCGTACGCCAGTAAAGACCATGGCGAGGTCATGCTCGTCCGCGGCCGCGATCACCTCTTCGTCGCGGATGGAGCCGCCGGGCTGGATGATGGCGCTGATCCCGTGTTCGGCGCCGGCGTCGACCCCGTCGCGGAAAGGGAAGAAAGCGTCCGAGGCCATCACTGATCCCGCCACATCCAGACCCGCGTCACCGGCCTTGATGGCCGCGATGCGGGTGCTGTAGACACGGCTCATCTGCCCCGCTCCCACACCGATGGTCATGTTGTCCCGGGCGAAGATAATCGCGTTTGACTTGACATAACGCACCACCCGCCAGGCAAACAACATGTCACGGATCTCATCGGGCCGCGGCTCACGGGCGCTGACTACCTTCAGATCCCCGGCCTCCAGCCTGAGATCGTCCGGGGTTTGCACCAGCAGGCCCCCGCCGACCCGCTTCATGTCCAGGCCCGGCGCCACCGTGGAAGTGTCGGCAAGCAACACGCGGATGTTCTTTTTCGACTGCAGCGTCGGGGCCGCGTCCTCGGCCAGGGACGGGGCGATGATCACCTCGACAAATTGCTGTCCGATGATCGCGCTGGCGGTGGCATTGTCCAGCGGCCGATTGAACGCGATGATGCCGCCGAACGCGGAGGTCGGATCCGTGCTGTAGGCGCGCTGGTAAGCGGTGCCGATATCATCGGCGACGGCGACGCCGCAGGGATTCGCGTGCTTGACGATGACGCAGGCCGGCGCATCGAATTGCGCCACACACTGCAGGGCCGCGTCCGCATCGGCGATGTTGTTGTAGGACAACTCCTTGCCCTGGAGCTGGCGGGCACCGGCGATGCCGGGCGCCTCGAGCCCTTCGCTGTAAAACGCGGCCTTCTGATGGGGATTCTCGCCGTAGCGGAGGTCCAGACGCTTGTCGAAGCCGAGTGTGATCTGGCTCGGGAAAGCAGCCGTCTCGTCCGCGTAGTCCGGATGGGCCTGCAGCCAGGCACTGATCGCCGCGTCATAGGCGGCGGTGTGGGCAAAGGCCCTGGTGGCAAGGTGCCGGCGCAGGGGCAGCGGCACTGCGCCGCCGTTGGCGTCCATGGCCGCGATGATTTTTACATAATCTTCCGGCGCCACCGCCACCGCCACGGCGTCGTGGTTCTTGGCTGCGGCCCGGACCATGGCCGGACCGCCGATGTCGATATTCTCGATGGCGTCGGCAAGGCTGCAATCCGCTGCTGCCACCGTCTCGCGGAAGGGATACAGGTTGACGGCCAGCAGATCGATGCGCTGGATGCCGTGTTCCTCCATCACTGCGTCATCGACGCCGGGGCGGCCAAGCAGACCGCCGTGGATGGCCGGGTGCAGGGTCTTGACCCGACCGGCCATGATCTCCGGGAAGCCGGTCACGCTGGATACATCGGTAACCGCCACGCCGTGTTCCCGCAGCAGCGCGGCGGTGCCGCCCGTGGACAGGATCTGGACTCCGCGCTCCGCCAGGGCGGTCGCGAATTCGGCGATACCGTCCTTGTCGGAAACGCTCAACAGCGCCCGCTTTACGCTTGGCATTTCAGGGCTCCGTCGTTATCCATCCACGGCCGCGCAGGACGAGATGGTGGCTGTCATCAGCGGCGCCGGCTGCCGGCCGTGTCAGCCCAGAAGGTCGTGGATACGCAGCTTCTTGCGCAGGGTCCCCCGGTTTATTCCCAGAATCTCGGCGGCGCGACTCTGGTTGCCGCCGGTGTACTGCATCACCGCTTTCAGCAGGGGTCCTTCGACTTCGTTGATCACCAGATCGTACAGCTCGGCGGGCTTGTGGCCGTTGAGATTCGCGAAGTAGTTCTTGATCGCCTCCTCGGTGACGCTGCGAAGAGGGCGGGTGCCGGTTGATACCTCGAGTCCGGTAATGTGTTTGGTCACGTTGCAATATCCCTTTCTATGCTGCCAGCTCTTCTGATGGAGCCTGGTCGAAAAAAGCCAATA
>Ga0316198_10002416_pt1 | contig 11274 bp, 10 predicted proteins | sample OudBieAanoxic_MG_FD_204935 | JGI IMG/M metagenome (GOLD analysis project Ga0316198, IMG submission 204935) | Coastal sediment microbial communities from Oude Bieten Haven, Netherlands - site A anoxic | ecosystem: Environmental > Aquatic > Marine > Coastal > Sediment | place: Netherlands... | reverse complement strand
TGCCGGCTCCGCCAACCCCCACGAAATGCAGATGGCGCATCCGGCCCATGGTTTCGGCCGCATAGCGTGTCTTGGTCACCGGCAGGTCGGTCATGCGGCCAACTCCTCACACACGTCCGCCACGCGCCGCGTCGCGTCACGTTTCGCGAGGCGGTAGCCACGCTGGGCCATCGCATGCAGCCGTGCACGGTCCGAAAGTAGCGAACCGAGCAACTCGGACAATGTCTGCGCCGTCATGTCACTCTGAGGCATCAGCTGTCCGGCTCCGGCCTCGGTCAGGAAACGCGCGTTGACCGTCTGGTGATCGTCGACTGCGAACGGGAACGGAACCAGGATCGCGGGCAGCCCCGCAGCCATTAGTTCCGATACCGTCAGCGCCCCGGCCCGGCAGATGATCAGATCGGCCCAGCGATAGGCCTCGGCCATTGCGTCGAGGAACTCACTTACCTCGGCCGTGATGCCCTGTGTGCGGTAGGCCTCACGGGTGGCCTCATCCTGGTCACGCCCGGTCTGGTGGCGCACCTCCGGCCTCCCGTCGGCGGGCAACCGGGCGACTGCGGCAGGTACGACCTCGTTGAGCGCCTTTGCACCCAGTGAACCGCCCACGACCAATAGACGCAGTCGCCGACCGACCTCGATGGGCGAAGGTGCCGGCAGCGCAGCGATATCGGAGCGAATCGGGTTGCCGACCGCACGCGCGCCGACGTTCGCCGCAAAACTGTGCGGGAAGGCCTCGAGGACACGCGCCGCAACACGTGCCAGCCAGCGGTTGGTCATACCCGGTATTGCATTCTGCTCATGCACGACCAGCGGGGTACGCAGCAATCTGCTTACCAACCCGCCCGGACCGGTCACGAATCCGCCCATGCCCAGTACCACCTGCGGACGGCGCCGTTGCAGCACGCGCCAGGCTTGCGTCATCGCATGCAACAGGTGCGCCGGGGCGAGCAGCCGCTCGGTCAGGCGCTGACCGCGCAGGCGATGGGCCTCGATGGTGTCGAGTTCAAAGCCATAGACCGGGACTACACGCGATTCGAAACTGTCCGGCGTACCCAGCCAGCTGATCTGCCAACCACGTGCAGCAAGTTCCTGTGCCACTGCCAGCGCCGGGAAGACATGACCGCCGGTACCGCCCGCCATGATGGTTATACGCGCTGCCACTGCCCCTCCCTACCATCGGCCACCGTCTGATTCTCATAGCGCACCCGCAATAGCATGCCGACCGCGATGCAGCAGACAATGAGGCTGTTGCTGCCATAGCTGAGGAACGGCAGCGTCAGGCCCTTGGTCGGCAGAAGGCCGACGTTGACACCAATGTTGATGAACGCCTGCATGCCGAGCCACAAACCGAGTCCATAGGCGACATAGGCGGCATAGCGATCGCCACGCGCCTCGGCCCGCGCGCCGATCGCATAGCTGCGCCACACGATCAGCGCAAACATGCAGATCACCAGCAGCGTGCCGATCAGTCCGAACTCCTCACCGATGACGGCCATCACGAAGTCGGTATGGGCCTCTGGCAGATAAAACTGCTTCTGAATGCCGTTGCCAAGGCCGACACCGGTCCACTCACCGCGGCCGAAGGCAATCAGCGCCTGTGCCAGCTGGTAGCCGGAGTCCTGAGCATGCTCCCAGGGATTGAGGAAGGTGGTGACGCGCTCCAGCCGATAGGGTGAAATCCAGATCAGTACCCCCAGCGCGCCGATCGCCAGGGCCAGCAGCATCGCAAACTGCCATAACGGTGCACCACCGAGAAACAGCATGCCGAAGGCGGTCATCAAAAGTACCGCCGTGGTGCCGAAATCCGGCTGCAGCATGAGCAGCGAGCATGCGAGCAGCAAGAGCAGGATCGGCTTCACGAATCCCCACATGCTGTGTGCAACCTCCAACTGCCGCCGTACCAGATAGCCGCTCATATAGAGCACGATGAAAACCTTCATGAACTCCGATGTCTGCAGGCTGAGCGGGCCCGCCGCGATCCAGCGCAGCGCGCCGTTGGCCTCGCGTCCCAGCCCCGGAACGAACACCAGCAGCAGCAGCCCCAGGCCCAGGAAATACAGCAGCGTGCTCGACTTCTGCCACCAGTTGGTCGGCGTCCGATATGCGAGCCAGGCGGCGCTTACGCCGAGCAGCAGCGCGATCAGATGTCGGTTGACATAGTGCAGCGCCTCACCGTTGGCTTCGCCCAGATGCATGGAGGCCGAGGCGACCGCAACGATACCGAAGGCGAGCAGTACAGTCACCGCCATCACGAGCACAACGTCCATACCCGGCATACGCAGATCGACAGCACCCCGCGGCCGCGCCATGGTCACGTTCATGTGCGCCTCCTGACCGCCTGCATGAAGCGGTCGCCACGGTCCATATAGCCGGCAAACATATCGAAGCTGGCACAGGCGGGTGACAGCAGGACGCGGTCACCGGGCCGGGCCAGCGAGGCCGCCTTGGCCACCGCCTCCTCCATATCCCTGGCGCCAGCCTGCCCAACGCTTTCGGGCACCACCGCGGCGATCGCCGGCGCATCGCGCCCGATCAGGACGACCGCCCGCGCACACGCCGCAAGCACCTGGGCCAGCGGCGCGAAATCCGCACCCTTGCAGTCGCCGCCGGCAATCAGCACCGTACGCGAACCATCGCTGCCGCTGACCCCCTGGAGTGCCGCGATCGCGGCGCCGACATTCGTGCCCTTGCTATCGTTGTACCAGGTGACGCCGTCAATCTCGGCGACAAACTCAGTGCGGTGTGGAAGGCCACGAAAAATTCTCAAGACCTTGCCCATTACCGCAGGCTCGAAGCCGAGGGCGCTGCCCATCGCCAGCGCCGCCAGCGCATTGGCCCGATTGTGCAAGCCGGGGATCCGAAGCTCGTCGGCCGCAATCAGCGGCTGGTCCCCGCGGCACAGGTGGTCTCGGCCTTCCAAGGAACGCACACCAAACGTCTTGTCGCCGTACGCCTCGCCGAGCGTGAAGTACCACGCGTCGTCGGAACCGCCCATTGCCGAGACGGCCGGATCATCGGCGTTGTATACCCCGACTCCCGCACCACGCATGACGCGCGCCTTGGTCGCTGCATAGGCAGTGGCGTCGGCATAGCGGTCCATGTGATCCGGGCTAACGTTGAGCACGGCGGCGACGGCCGCCCGCAGTGACTCGGTGGTCTCGAGCTGAAAACTCGACAACTCGAGGATATACAGCTCAACCGCGTCGTCGAGCAGATCGAGGGCCGGAGTACCGAGGTTTCCGCCCACTGCCACCCGCAACCCGCTGGCCCTGGCCATCTCGCCGAGCAGGGTGGTGACCGTACTCTTGCCGTTCGAACCCGTGATCGCCACCACGGGCGCCTTGGCCGCACCGACGAATAGCTCGGTGTCACCGATTACCGGCACACCGCGCAGCCGGGCCGCCGCAATCTGTGGCGTGCTGATCGGTACGCCGGGGCTGACCACGAGCCGATCTGCGCTGTCGAAAAGGCGATCGTCGAATGGCCCCAGGAACACCGCGATATCAGGGTATTCAGCATTCAGGGCATCGAGCCCGGGAGGGTCGTTACGGCTGTCCGCGACTGCAAGCTGCACCCCGCGCGCCGCCAGGAAACGGGCGCAGGAAAGCCCGGTCGTACCCAGGCCGATGATCAGCGTCTTGGCTGCCGATCCCTTGTCTTGCGTCGCCTGCGCCATTGCGTACCTCACCGTATCTTCAGGCTGGCCAGCCCGACCAGGACCAGGATGACGGTGATGATCCAGAAGCGCACGATCACGCGCGGTTCCGGCCAACCCTTCAGTTCGAAGTGGTGGTGCAGCGGCGCCATGCGGAAGATACGGCGACCAGTCAGCTTGAACGATGCCACCTGCAGCATGACCGACACCGTCTCGACGACGAACACACCGCCCATGATGAACAGCGCGATCTCCTGGCGCACCGCCACGGCGAGCGTGCCGAGTGCAGCGCCCAGCGCGAGCGCGCCGACATCGCCCATGAACACCTGGGCCGGATAGGCGTTGAACCAGAGAAACCCCAGACCCGCGCCTACCAGGGCGCCACAGAGCACAGTCAGTTCACCAACTCCCGGCAGATGCGGAATCAACAGATAATTGGCTATCTGGACATGCCCAGAGGCGTAGGCGAATACCCCAAGCGCCCCCGCCACCAGCACGGTAGGCAGGATCGCCAAGCCGTCCAGACCGTCGGTCAGGTTCACTGCATTGGAAGAACCGACAATCACCAGATAGGCCAACAGCACGAACCAGGGACCGAGATCGATCACCAGATCCTTAACGAAGGGGAAGAGCAGCTGGGTCTCGGACGGCAGTGCCGCACCCAGGTACAGCGCTAAGGCGGCAGCAGCGCCGAACAGTGACTGCCACAGGTACTTCCAGCGTGCCGGCAGACCGCGCGAGTCGCGCAGCACCAGCTTGCGATAGTCGTCCCAAAGACCGACGCCACCGAATGCCAGCGTTGTCAGCAGCACGACCCAGACGTAGTGGTTGCCCAGGTCCGCCCACAACAACGCGGCCACCGCGACCGCAACCAGTATCAGGGCGCCGCCCATGGTCGGCGTACCGGACTTCGACAAATGGGTTTCCGGGCCGTCGCCGCGCACCGTCTGGCCGATCTTGTAACGGCTGAGACGCCGGATCATCGCCGGACCCACCATGAAAGAGATCACCAAAGCGGTGAGCACCGCGAAAATCGTACGCAGGGTGATGTAGCGGAAGACGAGAAAACCGCTATCGAACTGTGCCAGGTAGTCGGCCAGGCTGATCAGCATACGGCCTCCCTGCGGCGCAGATGCGCCACGATTTCATCCATGCGTGCAGAGCGCGAGCCCTTGACCAAAACGCTGTCGTCTGCCGAGAGATCGGCGAGCAGGACCTCGGCGAGCGCAGCACGGTCGTCGAAATGCCGATGCTCTCCGCGGAATCCCTCATCGGCATGCCGACTGAGCCGGCCAAAGGTGAACAGGCGTTCGATACCGAAGGCGGCGGCGTGCTCGCCGAGCTGCCGATGCAGCTGCTGAGCAGCACTGCCCAGCTCAGCCAGATCCCCGAGCACCAGTGTGCGGCGCCCGGGAGCCGCGGCCAAGACCCGTAGCGCGGCAATGACCGAATCGGGATTGGCATTGTAGCTGTCATCGATCAGACGGGCGCCGTTGATGCCGGCCAGCGGGCACAGACGCCCGTTGACCGGTTGGAGCTGGCAAAGGGCCTGCCGCGCGTCCTTCAGGTCGGCACCGGCCGCGAGGCTGGCCGCAACCGCGGCGAGCGCATTCATGCGATTGTGCTCGCCGGCAAGCGCAAGGCTCAGCTCGATTTCGCCGTCCGCGCAAAGAACCGGAAACCGCGCCTCGAAACGACTGTCGTTCCACACGACCTGATAGGCCGAGGCGGGACTCGACACATCCGCCGGCTGCATGACACCAAAGGTGCGCTGACTCAAACCCTTGCCGAGCTCGCGCCACAGTCCGGCGAACCGGTCATCCGCGTTGAACACGAACGTGCCATCGCTGCCGAGGCCGTTGATGATCTCGGCCTTGGCGCGTGCAACACCCTCGATACTGCCGAACCCTTCGAGGTGCGCACGCCCGGCATTGTTGAGCACGGCGATATCGGGTCTCACCAAATTGCTCAGATAATCGATCTCGCCGGCATGGTTGGCCCCCATCTCGATGACCGCGAAGGGCTCGTCGCGCAAGCGGCTCAAGGTCAGCGGAACCCCGATGTCGTTGTTGAGATTGCCGCGCGTGGCCAACACTGCGCCCTTCTGCCCGAGGACCGCGGCAATCATCTCCTTGAGGGTCGTCTTACCGTTGCTACCGGTGATCGCGATCACGCGCGCCGGGCAGCGCAGACGCCACTGTCGGCCTAGTTCGCCGAGGCCCTGCAGGGTGTCGGCCACCTCGACTGTCGCCAGACCGGCCTTGGCCGGACGCTCGACCATCGCACCGGCCGCCCCCCGGTCGAGCGCCGCGCCCAGGTAGTCGTGGCCATCGAAATTCGGCCCGCGCAGCGCGACGAACAGTTCACCCTGGGACAAGGTGCGGGTGTCAGTGCTGACGCCGTCGAATCCATTGTCCGCGCCGTTCAGTGCACCGTTCAGCATCGTCGCCAGTTCGGACAGCCGGAGGGCGCTCAAACGCCACCCCCCTGCAACGCAGCCTGCACCTGCTCGATATCGCTGAACGATTTCCGCTGACCGTCGACCTCCTGGTAATCCTCATGGCCCTTGCCAGCGATCAAAACCAGATCGCCGGGGCCCGCGGACGCGATGCCTTCCTCGATCGCCTTGGCGCGGTCGTGTTCGACCTGTACGCCATGGCTGGTAGGCATGCCTCGCAAAACCTCGGCTATGATCGTCTCCGGGTCCTCGGAGCGTGGATTGTCGTCCGTCAGCAGGACGCGGTCGGCCAGGCGTTGGGCAATCTCACCCATCTGCGGACGCTTGCTGCGGTCACGGTCACCGCCGCAACCAAAGACGCAGATCAGGCGGCCGCTGACGTGCTCGCGCAGACTCTCCAGGACCTTTTCCAACGCGTCCGGAGTATGGGCGTAGTCCACCACCACACGCGGCCTGTTGGGTGCAAGAAACACCATCATCCGTCCGGTAACCGGCCGCACCTGTTCGAGGGCGGTCACCGCACTGGCCAGCGGCATGTCCCAGGCAAGCAGGACGGCCAGCGCGAGGGCCAGGTTTTCGGCATTGAAGCGGCCGAGCAGACGGCTCTGGATTTCACCACTGCCCCAACTCGAGTCGAAGCATATCCGCAGACCATCGGCACGGGTCTCGACCTCGCGCAGCAACAGGTAGCGATCACCGAGTCGGGTGAGGCCCGACGTGCTGCCAACGGCAACGGTGTAGGTCCGCGCCCGGACATGCTCCGCCAGATCGGCGCCCACCGGGTCGTCGACATTGATCACCGCAAGGCTCAGGCCGGCACCGCGGAACAAGCGCGCCTTGGAATCGGCATAGGCCTGCATACTGCCATGATAATCCTGGTGGTCGCGACTGAGGTTGGTGAAGACCGCGGTATGGAATGGCACACCAGCGACCCGATCCTGGTGCAGCGCATGCGACGAAACCTCCATCGCAACCGCCCGCGCACCGCGCGTCACCAGGCTGCCGAGGGTCGCATGCAGATTCACTGCATCCAGCGTCGTGTGGGTCGATGCCTGAAGATCGTCCGGGAAGCCATTGCCCGCTGTGCCCAGCACGGCTGTAGGCACGCGGGTCGAAAGGGCCTGCGCCAGAAAATGCGCCACGCTGGTCTTGCCATTGGTCCCGGTGACTCCGATGACGCGCATGGCATGTGCAGCCTGACCGAAGAAACGCGCCGCGATCTCGCCGGCCTGCCGACGCAGCCCCGGCAATGCCACGACCGGGAGCTCGCTGGACAGACGCGCAATACGATCACGGTCCCACTCACCTGCGGGCTCTGCAATCACCGCCACGGCGCCGCGCCGACGGGCCTCGGCAAGATGCTCCAGGGCGTGCCCGCGGCTCCCCTGCAGGGCCAGCCAGAGTCCGTTCTGTTCCACGTCGCGGCTATCCAGGGCCAAGGAACTCACCGGCTGGTGACGCGCCCAGTCCACCGCCGAGAGGCCCGGCAGAAGATCGGCCAGCAACATACTCTTGTGATCGATGCGGCGCGGCATCATCGAGCCTCTCCGGCATGAGCCATACGCAGCTTTGGGTCCACCACGACATCGGGTGCGACATTCATCAGACGCAGAGTCTCGGACATCACTGCAGAGAACACGGGACCTGCCACCTGGCCGCCATAGAACTTTTCACCACGCGGCTCGTTCAGCATCACGACCATGGCGACGCGTGGCTCCCGGGCCGGGGCCATCCCCGCGAACAGAGACAGATAGCGGTCATCGCTGTAGCCCTGCGGCCCGAACTTCTTCACCGTGCCTGTCTTGCCGGCGACGCGGTAGCCCTGCACCGCGGCCTGCGGCGCGGTGCCGGCGGCAGATGCCACGGCCTCGAGCATGGTGCGGACCGCGGCTGCGGTGTCCACCGAGAATACCCGTTGGCCCTCGGGCGCGGTATCGCGCTTGATGAGCGTGGCCGGCAGCAGGACACCGCCATTGGCCAGGGCCGCATAGGCCTGGGCGAGCTGCAGGGTGGTTACCGAAATGCCATATCCGAATGAAAGCGTCGCCTGATCGATGCGCGCCCAGCGGCGATAATCACTCAGCTGCCCGTCCGCCTCGCCGGGAAATCCGGTCTGCGCAGGCCTGCCGAAGCCCAGCGCGCCCATCGCCTGCCACAGGTCGCGCTTCTCCAGGCCCAGGGCGATCTTGCCTGCGCCGACATTGCTCGACTTTGTCAGTATGGTCGCCACGTCGATCACACCGAGGTTCTTCGAATCCCTGACCTGATTCGCGCCGACCCGGAAGAAACCGGGCGAGGTGTCGATCTGCGAATCCGCGCGGATGGTGCCCTTGTCGAGCGCCACGGCCACAGTGAACGGTTTCATCGTGGAGCCGGGCTCGAATACGTCGGTCACGGCGCGATTACGCAGTTTGCCGCCGCGATTCGAGCGGTCGGCATTGGGATTGAAAGAAGGCTGATTGACCATCGCCAGGATTTCGCCGCTACGCGTGTCCAGCAGCACCAGCGAACCCGAAATCGCTCGATGTCGTTTCACTGCCGCCTTGAGTTCACGATAGGCAATGAACTGAAGCCGCTGGTCGATGCTCAGAGCCAGGTGGTTGCCGGCACGCGGACTGCGAACGTTCTCGACGTCGTCCACCACCTGCCGCCGGCCATCGCGCAAGACCAGCTTGGCACCCGGCTCTCCGCGCAACGCGGAATCGAAGGCCAGTTCCAGGCCCTCCTGGCCGGCATCGTCGACATCGGTGAACCCCAGCACATGCGCAAACACCTCACCGGCAGGGTAAAAGCGCTTGTATTCACGCTCGACATGCACGCCACGTATAGCGTGCGCGTTCACGACGCTCATCACATGGGCTGCGTCGTTCGGCGGCATACGTCGCTTCAGATAGACGAAGTGGCGCTGGCTGTAGCGAGCCAGTCGGGCCCGCAACTGACCGGCGTCCATGCCCAACGCCTTGGCGAGGGCGACCATCTGCTGCGCATCGTTGCCTATCACGCGCGGATTCGCCGCAATGGAATCCACCGGGGTGCTCAACGCCAGCACGTCGCCACGACGATCGGTGATCAGGCCACGGTGGGCCGGGACCTCGACGCGCGTCAAATAGCGATCGGCGCCCTCAGACTGCAGAAAGTCCTTCTCCAGTATCTGCTGATCCACGGCCCGCCAGACCAGCAGGACCGCAGCCAGGCCGAACAGCCCGAGGACGGTGTACCGGCGCCCCGCATAGCTCGGCAAAGCCATCTCCTCGCGGCGTACCTGACGGGCGCGTTTGTCGCGGCGTGCGGCCAACTACTTCACCACCTCGATCTGCTCGGGCCGAGGCACATGCATCTGCAGGCGTTCACCGGCAATTCGCATGACCCGCCCGAGTGCGCCACGCGTGGCCAGTTCGAGTTGTAGCCGGCCCCATTCCATGTCGGCCTGGTCACGCTGCAGCCTTACCTGTTGCAACTCGACAAACAGCGCACGCGACAGGTTCTTCGCGTATACCACCGATACCCCGCTGCTGATCACTGCCACCACCAGCAGCAGCAGCCATATTGCCTGCGCCCGCGTCACGCAAGCACCTCGGCGATGCGCAGCACCGCGCTGCGGGCACGAGGGTTCCCGTCCAGCTCCTCTGCGGTGGCACGCTGCGGCTTCCCGAGGACGCGCACTCGACCCTGGCTCTCGGCATATCGGACCGGCAGCCCCTTGGGCAGCTTCGGCCCACGCGCGGCATCACGCATGAAACGCTTGACGATCCTGTCCTCGAGTGAGTGGAAACTGATTGCGACGAGGCGCGCACCCCGCGCAAGCACATCCAGCGAATCCCGCAGGCACAGTTCGAGGTCTTCCAGTTCGCGATTGATAAAGATGCGGATCGCCTGAAACGTGCGTGTTGCCGGGTGTTTGTGTTTTTCCTTTACCGGGCAAGCCTGAGCGACCAGCTCGGCGAGATCGTGCGTGCCCTGGATCGGCTCAAGCCGGCGCCGCGCGACGATCGAACGGGCGATGCGGCGGGCAAAGCGCTCCTCTCCGTAGTCGCGTAACACGCCCGCGATTTCGACCTCTTCAGCGTGTGCCAGCCATGTCGCCGCACTCGGCCCCTGGGTGCGGTCCATGCGCATATCCAGGGGACCGTCATTGAGGAAACTGAAGCCACGAGCCGCATCGTCGATCTGCGGCGAGGAGACGCCCAGATCCAGCAGCAGGCCGTCAACTCGTCGGGTCAGCCCCCGCTTGGCGGCAACGGCCGCCAGTTGCGCGAAGCTGCCGTGCACGATCGAGAATCTCCCGTCGTCGGCGAATTTCGCTCGCGCAACCATGACGGCCTCTTCATCCTTGTCGAAGGCCAGCAGGCGGCCCTCCCCCCCCAGCTCCTCGAGGATCCGGCGGCTGTGACCGCCACGCCCAAAGGTGCCATCAACATAGATGCCGTCGGGACGGATATTGAGGCCAGCGATCGCCTCGTCCAGCAGCACCGGCATATGCAAGCCGTCAGGCTCCGTCACAACATCAGCCCCCTGAGTTCCTCGGACATGCCGTCGTCGCCGGACGTGACATCCCGCAGCCATTGCTCGCGCTTGCCGGCCCAGGTTTCCTCGTCCCAGATTTCGATCTTGTTCACCTGGCCAACCAGCGACACCCGCTTGTCCAGACGAGCAAAGTCCCGCAGCTCACTGGACAGCAGGATGCGCCCCTGGCCGTCCAGCTCCAGTTCTGATGCATAACCGACAACCAGGCGCTGCATCGCGCGCACCTTGGGATGCATGGAGTCGCGACGCGACAGGTTGCGGGCGACCTCGCGCCATTCATTTTCCGGGTACAGGAGCAGGCAGCGTTCCTGATCGTCAGGGTTGACGGTCACCACCACGCGCGACGCGCAGCAGTCCGCGAGCGCCTCGCGGTGCTTGGCCGGAACCGCTAGGCGCCCCTTGGCGTCCAGATTGAGTGTACTGACCCCCGCAAACACGGCTCCGCCGTCTCCTCCTTAGGGTGGGCAATGTCCCCCTAAATCCCCACAATTACCCACTTGAAGTTCAATATTAGGTCCATGACCCCACTTGGTCAAGCCGAATCGACCGAAATTTGCTTAAACGTCAGTAACTTAGGAGCGAACAAATAGACGGAGAATAAAGAGAAAAAAAACAGAATCCTAAGCGCACGACTTAA
>Ga0316198_10002415_pt1 | contig 11274 bp, 4 predicted proteins | sample OudBieAanoxic_MG_FD_204935 | JGI IMG/M metagenome (GOLD analysis project Ga0316198, IMG submission 204935) | Coastal sediment microbial communities from Oude Bieten Haven, Netherlands - site A anoxic | ecosystem: Environmental > Aquatic > Marine > Coastal > Sediment | place: Netherlands... | reverse complement strand
ACGGACCGGTAGACCTCGATATTGATGGGGATAACAGCAACGGGTCTGGTCTGCCGGATAGATCTCCAAGAGAGGAAGACCTCGAAACAGGTGGTGGGTACGGGAAATTCGTGTTTGTGAACCACAATGATGATGATCGAGACGGGATACCGGATTATGCGGATTTGGAGATCGAGGGCGAAGGGAATCTGGTTCCCCTCGTTTTGAAAGTCGACATCCCAGATGTGATCTGGACAGATATTTCAGTTACCTTCGAATTCGACGGCCTGGACCGATTTTTCAACGACAAACCGGAAGAGATAATGGATCCCCGGGACGAGAACAAATCAACTGGGTTTTTTGACTATCGAAGAGCCCGGAGAGACGGTAACTCTGCTGACGGTTGGGATTACCCAGCAATTCGGTTGTGGATGGTTAATGGGCCAGCAGACGCCCGCAATCCTTCGAAACTTCTGAACCCTGGGACAGCATATCCGGCGGCTTCGTTCGGCTTCGGCGTAGGCGACCAACCGAACCGGGTGGTGTTATGGGTAGAGGGCCTCAATCAAGGTGGCGGGCCTTCCTCCGCACCCCGGCCAACCACGATTCAGGTCGATGTAACAGCTGGTGAGGAAGATTTTACCGATTCGGTCCGTCTGACCGTGGTGGAGGTGAACCTCGGACTTAACAACTCGAACGACCATTCATATGGAGGAGGAGGCACACTCCGCCCCGGCATACCTGACGTTGAATTTTCGATCGACGAATTCGACGAGATTGTCGAGGATCAAAACGAAGGATTCGTATTCTGGCGAAGGGCGCTTCGAAGTGACACAGATGCGATTCCTTGGTTTCAAATTTCTGGCGTTCCGGATGCTAATCCTCCAGATATATTAGTCAGCTATTTTCCTGTAAAAATCTTCGTTCCTGATTTACTTATTGAAAACAAATTTTCGCTGTATCTGAGATTCTATTCTGAACATGCTGACATTCTAGAATTCATCGTAAATCCATCTCCAGAAGATAACTTAATAGCATATTTGAACGATGAAGAAGTGGCTGAGCAAACGAAACGTAGAGCGTTCAGATCGAAAAAAATAATCACCAATTATCCTATCTTAGATTTCTCTCAACAGCGGGTGGATTATAACAGTGGAGGTAATTCGCTGTTACTCTCCGCTTTAGAGGATGAAGCATACTTTGGGATAGAAACACCGGATATTTCTTCAATTCACCTTGAGCTTGTCGTACGAGAGAACGGTTCTTTAACGAATGATATTGTCGTTGATACTGCTCTGATGACGATAAAAGAAATGGAGTGGAAAGGCGCAGCTGCGAACAACGAAATTTTCTGGATGGGATCGTCGGGTCGTGAACCTTCTAGAGATTTTAATTATCCGGTTGATGTCGAAAATGGGAATCAGGAATTTCAGTCGATTTTGGGATACGGACCGTTTGTTCATGATTCCGGACCGGCTCCGACGCCCGAAAAGAGAAACTACCTTATATTCCTGCATGGATTCAATGTGAATCCAGATCAGGCGTTTGAAAGTAGCGCAGAATTCTATAGGCGCCTGTTTTGGGCCGGATATCGAGGTAATTTCATAGGCCTGAATTGGCATGGGGATGAGGATGATCCCAATCAGCATGACTGTCCAGATAATGGTCCGCTCAGCGCTCCTTGTGTAGCGGAGTTTCCTCCAAACGTCGAAAACGCGTTTCAGACAAGCCCTTCGCTAGAAGAATTCCTTAGACTGCAGGTCCGTGAAGGCTGGGGGGCAGAGGCCTCAAATGTCTATTTGGTGGCTCATAGCCTCGGGAACCTTGTGGCTCTCGATGCCCTTCGGCTTTCGAGTGCACTTCATCCGAGTGTTGAACCTTTGATTAAACATATGCTCTCCGTGGAGGCGGCTGTCTGGGAGGAAACATTCTGGCCGGTTCGCGAGGTGGTGTACCAGACCCACTACTACACGGTCGATGAACTTAAGAGGGGCTCATGGGCTTTTTGGTTCAATCAGGATGATAGTCCGGTGTCCCGTGCTGCCCAGAGGATAATTAACAGCTATGCTCCCGGGGATTCTGCCTTATTTTGGATGAGAATTGGTGACTGGCTCGATTTCCGGAAGAAAGCTACCGATCGGGTTGACAAACGGTTCGGCCGGGGTGATCCGCTGAATTACAGGGTTCCCGTTCAAGACGGCATACCTGTTGGAGAATCCGAGAACCGGCCAGATCTCGCGTTAGAAATCCCTGCGCTGATCAGCGGGAACATCCTCAGGATCTACCCCGAATATCGTGATTTCACCCAGCCATTGGGGACGGTCAGTAACCCTCTTTCTGGTACAATTTCGATTCCTGCTGCTGGAGAATTGGGTTGGAGCGAGAAAGGCCACAGTGACTTCCTCACCGGAAGCCTCTCGGCGATTTGGCAGTGGTACGAAGGGATAATGAGTGAACGATCCGATATGCCGACTGATGATGGCTATGAGAGCATTCTGCCTCGGGGGGAGGAATAGTGGGGGCGATGAAGGTTGGGAGATTGGTTCTGTTGTTAGGAATCGGCGTGGCGGCCATTACATTTGGACTGACATTTCAACAAGACAAATCTGAATCAAAGTTGAAACTGGAGAAATTTGACGAAATAATTCATGGTCAGTCCGGGACCATTAATGTGGCCGGCACAATTGTGGATCAAAATGGAAACGCGCTTGACGGCGTGGAAGTCGAAGTAGCAGAGGTTAGCCCATTTGACATGCTTGGCACCCTGACGAACCGAAAAACCTCGACCGTCGACCATCGGTTCCGGATCAAACGACAGGGTGTGTCGTCGATCGAATGCCGTTTCCTGAAAACTGGGTATTATGTGGAGCGGCGATCTTACGCGTTTTCAACTGGTGCCAACGATCCAGCTTCCGACGGAATTCCGGACCACGACATCGTCATTGTTCTTCAAAAGAAACCCGAGCCTGCGCCACTCGAAAAGTATGAAGGATTTTTGCGTTCGGACATAGACGGCCCGATTTCCGTGCTTTATTTAAGAAAGCCCCGACTCTCCGATACTCCACTCACGGCCGAACAGATAAAGGAACGAAAAAGGTTGACCCTCGAGCGGCAGCACGTTTTCCTTGACCCAGAAATTGACAACGACGGCCGGCTGAGTCGGGTTTTGGTCGATGTCGAAAACATCGGCGGCGTCCAAACCATACTTCGTGAAGGGTGGATCGGTATGTCAAGACCCGAATCTGGTGACGGGTTTATTGAGGCAACAATCTCAGGCCGCTCGTCACTTGTTCGGGAAGGATTCAGACAGATGACTGGAGCGCCTGCGACTGGTTACGAGTCTCAGCTGCGAATCTCTGCCGAAAACGGAACGGATCACAAATTCTTTTTCTGCAAATTTAATGGGCGTTATGGGAAAGGTGTTGTATCCAACATGGCACACATTATGATGATAGGTGACACCGAGAGTGCTAGCGTCAAGATTATCGTCTACCTCAATCCCACGGGGTCCACGGACGTTTCATACCTACATCCCTGACGACCACGTCCACTGGCGACCACGTCCATCTGGCACCGATTCCGAACAAACACAGTGATTTCTTAGAATTACCCTTCCCAGCGATTTGGCAGTGGTACCAAGGTCTATTTGCGAATCGCAATGATCTCGAGGGGATGAGTATCCTTCCTGCCGGAGAGGAGTAACAGTGGCCAGGTATGTGAAGAGTTGGGTAGCGGCTCTTTTTATTTTGATGATTGTCGGAATTCTTGGTGCTTGGGCAATGAGCTTTTCCGGCGAGGAAGTCATTGACGATTTTTATAGGCAGTATTCCGGCGACATCGAAATCGTGATCAGCATCCAATCAACAGATGGGAAACCCCTGAACAGAGTCAATGTCAATCTGACAACAGACGACCTTTCAGACCCGATGGGCAAGAATTATGACCCAGATCGGATCGTGGTCGATTCTGAGTTCAGAATCGAAAAACGAAACGTTTCAGCAGTTCACCTTCTCTTCACAAAAGCTGGTTTCTATTCTGAACGATGGTCATACGTGATGGGGGAGAGGCCTCCGGAATCGTGGGATAGAACGCACAAGATCGATGTAGAAATCATAATGACTCCGCACCCAACACCAGTGCCGCTCGAAAAATTTGAGGGTGGACTCCGTGCAGATCGTGATGGCACGTTGTCAGTTCTTTTTCCGACGAAGAAAAGACTTCCGGATAGAAAGCCGCCGAATCACGAGGTTTCGGTCCTACCGAAGGAGAATGATTCTTTTCCTTTCCTGTATTTAGTGGCCGACGTTCGAAGTGACGGTGGACTCGCGATAACTCCGTTTCAGTTCAAAAGCATCTCTGTTCCTAAACCGGCTCTCAGCCGGGGTCTGATCCGTATCGCAGGGCGTTCGGAAGGAGATGGCTTCCTCTCGGTGGATATCGGGCGGGTACCATCAATCTTTGAACATGGGTTCCGAAGCCTTCAACAAGCTCCTGAGAACGGCTACTCAGATTTTCTTGAGCTTTTACCTGTTGAAGGGAATGAGAAGCTGTTCTTTTATTGCCGCATCGGAGGCCAATTTGGGAAGGGAGTCGTGAGCAATCCACCGATGGTGTTCGACCGGAATGGTGTTGAAACCGCTCTTGCGCTGACGACGATTTACCTCAATCCGACCGGCTCAACCGATGTCTCGTATTTGCATCATTGAGGTTGCGCCCCAGAAGTCTCCAAAGCCTTCCATGAGTAGGCCGGTTTCGTCAATCAGAATCTAGTCACTCACAAACCTCCTTTCGTGCCAATCGGTGTGGATGATCTGCCCGTGTCGCACCGATAGAACTCGCCACAGACCAGTCCATTTTGAACGTCACAATCACGTCAACGTTTGACATTTGTCCTGAGACTCCTATGATCTGAGTGAAACCTATTAGGAGAATGGTGACGGCGACCGAACGGAGGTTGCATCATGGATTTGAGCGGATTGTCCTTTCGTTCGACATGGGCACACCCGGTGACGGCGGGGCTGTGCGTTCTTGTCTTCTCAGTCAGTTTGTCGCCCGAAATAGAGGCTCAGGGTCAGGTCACGTTGTACGCCGTAGAAGACACGTACGTCGACTCGGCGAGCCCTGATACAACACACGGCTCCCACGACGATCTTTATGTGGCTTTCGACGATTCGTCGTCCGCAAAGGCAGTGGCGTTGATCAAGTTCGACCTCTCGGCTATACCGGGCAACGCGACCATCACGAGCGCGACCCTGCGCCTCAACATGACGCTGGCCAACGGAGCAACCCCGGTAATGTTGTCGGTCAATCTGTGCTGGGATTCCTGGCAGGAAAACCAGGTCACCTACAATTCGGTGCCTTTCTACGATGGGCGTGGCCAGTCGAGCATCGGCGACCAGACAGGCTGGGTAGAGTGGAACGCCACGGTTCTGGTGATGGACTGGATGGGGGGTTATCCGAATAACGGTGTGGCGATCGCGGGCCCGAGCAGCGGCAACGGATTCGTGCGGAGGTTTACGAGTCGTGAAATGGGGCCGCCGGCCGAACTCGTTGTGGTGTTCACAACTTCAGGGCCTACACCCTCGCCGACCATTACGCCGACTCCACCGCCGCCGACCGTTACACCTACACCCCCGCCGCCGACCAATACGCCGACATCTCCGGGGCCGACCAATACGCCGACGACACCTCCGGGGACCCATACACCCACCGCTACGTGGACGCCGACACGGACACCGACCTCTACACCGACCCCGACCGGAACACCGCTATCCTGCGCGGATACGTACGAGCCCAACGAAAGCTATGGCTCAGCGTGGTTTGTAGATCCACCGTACCCCGAATCGATTCAGTCGTATATTTGTTCTGCATCTGACGAAGACTACTTTTCCTTCACTGCAGGGCTGCACGACACCATTGGGATCAAGCTCAGTCAGCTGCCCGAGAACTACGACCTCGAGCTCTACGATCCACGTGGTGATTTTCTCGCGCTATCCGACGAGACCGGCACCGCGGAGGAGCGGATCGAGTTTGAGGTTAGTAACTTCGCTGGTGAATACAGGGTCCGTATTTTCAGTTCCACGGGAGGCTTCGATCCGTCGCAGCCCTATCATCTCACCATCGATGTGGTTCCGTACGCTGCCCCGGAGCCGCTTGTCGTCAACACCACCGATGACGTGAATGACGGCAACTGTAACGCCACGCACTGTTCGTTGCGAGAGGCGTTTAACGAAATCAATGACGGTGCAAATGCTCCGGTCGAATTCGATATCCCGAGATCCGACGCAGGATTCGACGGTACGGTGTGGACTATTCGGTCGGCCGTACTGCCTGCGCTGACAGAGCCTTTGGACCTGGACGGAGCAACTCAAACTACAAATCAAGGCGACACCAACCCGGCCGGGCCCGAGATCGTGCTCGACGGTTCGAGCGCCGGCAGCGGGGCGCACGGCATCGAATTGGATGACGTCGGAAAATCTTCGGTCATCGGCATTGTGATCTCGAACTGGAGCGGGGCTGGTTTGCGGTCGTCCCGGAGTCGTCAGCTCACCGTGCAGGGTTGTTATGTGGGCACCGATCACACCGGCACAACCGCTGCTCCGAATCGCAAGGGGATCGTTCTGTCGGGAGGTCACAGCCACGACATCGGCGGCACTGGCACCGGGGAAGGGAACGTGATTTCGGGAAATACTACCAATGGAGTCCACCTCTCCGGAACCGCGTACGCCCAGGTGTATGGCAACAAGATAGGTACGGATATCACGGGAACGTTGGCCGTGAGGAACGTCGAATCCGGAGTACTGCTCAACAGTGGCGCTCGGTACAACAACGTCGGCGGAGGCGCTGCCGGTGCCGGAAACGTCATCTCCGGCAATGGTGACAGCGGGGTCCTCATCGAAGGTGACGAAGCACAGTACAACATGATCCATGGCAACTGGATTGGTACTCAGATCGACGGTTCGGGCACATTGCCCAACCACCACCACGGTGTATCGATTGTCGACGGTTTCCACAACCAGGTTGGGGCCGAAGGCAGCGGTGAAGGAAATATCATCGGCTGCAACGACGCGCATGGCGTTTCCCTTTACAACGCTGGCCTAAATACGGTTGCCGGTAACAGAATCGGGACGCGAACTTCGACTGGTGTTTCTCTTGGAAACAGCAGGGGGGGTGTTCGTCTGACGGCGGATGCGGAGCACAACACGATTGGCCCTGACAATACGATCTCTCATAACGGAGGATCAGGCGTACTGGTGAGCGATGGCTCTGACCGCAACACAATTACCCAGAATAGTATCTTTGAGAACACTGGTCGCGGTATCAGCCTGGGCACATACTACCCTCGCGGCAATGAATGGCTCATCGAGCCGATCATCAGCGGGTCTGAAAGAACATGGGCGGAAGGAGTTGCGTGCCCTCGATGTACAGTCGAGGTGTTTTCGGACGATGATAATGAGGGCGAGGTCTACCACGGTACGGTTACAGCCTCCGCCATCGGTGAGTGGCGCTGGGAGGGCTGGAGGAGTCGGTTCGGGATTTTTGCGACCGCGACGGATTCGGTTGGCAACACATCTGAGTTTTCTCGCTGTTTTGACTCGCATGAGTACAACGACGATTTCGATCACGCGTCGGCCATCGGAACCACCCTCCGTTACCATTCGTACATCTGCAACCGGAATGATGTCGACCTTTTCAGGGTCTCGGCCAACGACGGCGACGTGTTGACAATTGAGCTGCAAGTTCCCGAACCCTACCGCCTCACCCTTTACGGGCCCCGCCGGACCATGATTGCCGAAGCCGGCGAAATATTCGACGTGGCCCTCCGAAGGCTCGTCCACGTGGTGGATGAAACGGGTGACTACTTCATCAAGGTGGAAGGGATTCAATACCGCAACGACCCCGAGAATTCTTACGTTCTCAGTGTTTCGTCCGCACCTCCGAATACTGATGTTGAGGTGTTTCTGGACCAGGGCTGGGTCCTGGAGCCCGCCGTCTACAAGCTGATTCCGGACAACGATGGGCCCGCGGAATTCACTTTTGTCGATGTCGTGGCCGAGGTCACGGTCGACTCCACTGAATCGGTTGAGCCGCAGGTGACCGTCGAGATCCCGGACGATGTACTCGGGTCTCCAGACCCGACCTCATCCGGGTTTCGCGACTGCACCGGTTGCGGGCTCAGCCCGCTTGGACCTTCTGGTGAGGGTTTTGGCCGCTACAGTCTGGCGATTCCGCTGGCAGCGGGCTCGGCACCTCTTCGCAAGCAGTTTGTGTTCCGTTTCAAGGTTGACAGTAGCGATCTCCCAGGCGACATCGTACCGGCGGTCGAAGTTCGTTACGGGGGATCGAGCGGTGAGGTTGTGGCGGAAGCCGATGGCCCGCCCATCCGGCTCGTCCGCCAGGTTCCGGCGATTGTCATCACGAGCCGCCACCATCTCTACGAAACGACCTACGACCTCGGGGAATCGATGCTTCTGCTCGCGACGGTGACCTGGGCATTACAGGGCCCTCCGGACGGTCCATCAGGAGGGATGCCAGCCGCGATCTACTATGTCGACGATTACTCGACCCTGGCGCACGACTGGGACAATCTCACTTGGGATACCACGAACCAGAGCACGGCCAACCACGCGACCCGCGAAATCGACCGACTGCTCGAGGACTGGATAGAGGATGCGGACGTCCCGGCTGACGTGGATTATGTGGTCATCCTGGGTGACGACGACGTGATTCCGATGTACCGCCGTGAGTGTCCTTGCGACAACACGGAATCGGATCACTCTACCACCATTCCCGTCGTCGACCTCGTCGTCAACAACGATTTCATTTTGACCGACAATCATTTCGGTGACACGGATCATTCTGACTGGGACAAGGGTGAGCTCGAGGTCAACGTTGGACGAATTGTCGGCAATACCGCCGACAGTCTGCGATACCTGTTTGAGCATGGTCTGGCCGGGCCGATTCCAGATCCCGCGCCAGGGTCTCCAGCAGGCACGCGTCCTCGTGCGGTGCTCGCCAGCTGGGACGGCCCGGAACTCGACCTCGGCGGTAGCGGATCCAGCGTGCTCGACCACGTCGACGATTGGGGATACAGAGCATCAGACTTCATGGTCGACAACGATGACTGGCGAAGGTCGCATCTCTTGGATGCACTACGGCACCCGGATCGATTCACGATATTCCTGCACGCCGACCATGGCAATCCGAATGGGATTGCCGCTCCTCCCGGAAGCAGAAAGAAGGATCCCGAGGGCATCAGCCAGGTGGATCTGGCCAGCGCCATCGCTACCAGACCTTCGATGCGACCATTCTACGGTTTCGAGGACTGCAGGGTGGGTATGCCTCTTGGCCCTGACACGGTGATCGATCGGCTGGTTGATCTGGGCGCTTCGGGAATCGTTGCCAACGGCGGAATCTCCTGGCACTCTCCCGGAGGGTCAGAGTGGTATTCGGAAGAGGTTTTCAACAGGTTTGTTCGACGGGCAATGCCGAGTGACGGCACGCGCCGCAGCGTCGGGTCGGCGCTGAGACGGGCCAAGAGCAGCTACTCCGCGCTTGCCGGCTGGTACTGTCGTGACAAAACTGCGGTACAGGAGATCACGCTCTACGGCGTACCGTGGATGAAGATCCCCAGAGGCATTCGGTCGAAATCGTTGCTGCAGCCTGCTGCGCCAGAACTGGATTCGCCAGTCTTTGATCCACCAGAATCATTGGCCCAGAACACATATGAAATGATGATCTCCATCGATGCAAGTAGCTATTCCATTGACGATGAAACGGCCCCCGGATTCGAACTGGTCGAAATAGAAGGATTCACGCAACGGCATTTCGAAGGACCGGTTCTGCCTTCGGCGGAGATCCAGCTGCCACTACCAGAGGAATCCAACGTCTCCACTGTCGAGGTTCTGGCTGAAGACCCCGTGCAGCTTGGAGTGATGGCGATTCCCCACTACGAGCCGGGAGTGTTTCTTGTCGATGACGCAACAGACGAGGTGTGGTCAGCCACCCCTTCAGAGACCGGTACCGTTCCTGCACAGCAATCTTCGTGGGAGGTGAGAAAGGCGGACGGCTATCTGGTACTCCATGTCCACCTGTTCCCGGTCACATACGAGGCTCCAACCGGCCAGACGACGCTCTACAGCCGGTTTGAGGTCAGGGTAGTTTACGAAGCAACCGAGCCCGTGGTCGTGACCGATTTCAGCGTACAGGTGAACCGTGCGGCGCCGGGAGAATATGTGCCGACTCAGGTCACCGTCGTCAATGTGTCCGATGAAGCAGTTTTCGTCGACACCGACCTATTCGTGGTAGACGTCAACGGGCAGAAGCTCGTGCGCTCCACGGAGGGTCCCTTTGCCATTGAGGCTGGATCAACATCGAAGCTCACGCCAGCCGTTTCGGCGCCATTAGCTGAGGGGAGTTTTTCGGTCCAGCTCGACGTCGTGCGGAGTGACGAGGTTGTGGCTCACGCCAACGAGATGGTCGAGGTATCGGGGGGTCATATCGTGGAGCTCACGGGGCCTGAGAGCTTCTGGCCCGGGAGATCAGTGGATTTCTCGGTGACCTACGCCAACACGACCTCGGCAAACCAATCGGTTCTCTTCAATCTCGCCGTGCTCGATCTCGCCGGACGCCTCGAGGACGACCTGGGGGACGTCCCGAGCGCAGTTTCGGCGAACGGAAAGACCACGGCGACCTTCTCATGGGACGGAAGAACCGTGCCGTTGGGGCGCTACCAGGTCGTCGCGACTGTAACGCCGGAAGGGGCATCATCCCGGCAGGCTGTCGAGATGATAGAAGTCAAGACTCGAACCCGAGGGCCGATCCGTCGCCCGGAGGGACGTCTGTCCCCGTAGCCTTCGGCCGTATCGGAAAGCCGGTGAGATCAGCAGGCTGGGGCCTCTCTGCCTGGTTTTTGTTGTCCGACCTCACGGGGATGACCCGGCCCGAAGGACGCCTCGGCGCGGGTCTTCGGATTGCTGATGTGGCGGAATAGAGGTCAATGCTTTCCAAGTCGTTGGTGACCGCGTAGCCGGCGGGGATCGGCCGCGGCGAAAATTGCGTCCTAATCGTTGGTGAGTAGGCTGCTCTCGACGTCTTCCCAGTCGAATAAGGGGGTTTCGGGGGGATTGATGCGGTCGAGTGTCGACCATAGCTCCTCTGCCCGAGCCAGGTAAAGTTCGACGGCCATGCGGATCACGTCAGCTCGGCTTCGGTCCATTGCTGCGGCCGTTTTGTCGATGCTTTGAACGAGATCATCGGGCAGACGGGCGCTGACAACGGTCATAAGGCCCTCCA
>Ga0316198_10002414_pt1 | contig 11278 bp, 9 predicted proteins | sample OudBieAanoxic_MG_FD_204935 | JGI IMG/M metagenome (GOLD analysis project Ga0316198, IMG submission 204935) | Coastal sediment microbial communities from Oude Bieten Haven, Netherlands - site A anoxic | ecosystem: Environmental > Aquatic > Marine > Coastal > Sediment | place: Netherlands... | reverse complement strand
TCTTGACGCCCCTTGCGGTGTTTGATGTTTGCCCACTTCGAATGTCCGGCCATCAGCGCTCCTCGGCAAGTTCGATCAACATGGTGTGAAGACGGTCGTCATCCGTCAACTCAGGATGGAATGAAGTCGCAAGGATACGGTCTTGCCGGACCACAACGGGGTGTGCTCCTCCCCCACCGGGATCCTCGACGGCGGCGAGTATGTCCACTTCGCCGCCGACTTTGTCAATCCACGGTGCCCGGATGAACACGGCCCGCATCGGGTCATCAAGGCCGTCAACATCGAGATCTGCCTCGAAGGAATCGACCTGCCGGCCGAACGCGTTCCGCTCGACCACAACGTCGAGCACGCCGAGTTGCGGCTGATCGGGACCGGTAGTTGCCGACGCCAGGAAGATCATGCCGGCGCACGTCCCAAGTACTGGCATCCCCGCCGCGATCCGATCGCGAAGCGGTTCGATCAGACCGTAGATGGTGGCCAGACGGCCGATCGTCGTCGATTCGCCGCCCGGGATGATCAGCGCCCGCGCCGATTGGAGGTCTTCCGGAGTCCTGACCTCGATTCCGGTATGCCCAAGTCGCTCAACGACGGCGAGATGCTCCCGGAAATCTCCCTGAAGAGCGAGCGCCCCGATCCGCACTTCAGCTGCCCCGGTCTTGCATCCGCTCCTCAGCCGGCAGGGTGTCGATGTTGATTCCGACCATGGCCTCACCAAGGTTCTTCGACACGGTGGCGATCTTGCCCGGATCCTGATAGAACGTGGTGGCTTCAACGATCGCACGGGCACGCACGTCGGGTTCGTCTGACTTGAACACACCCGATCCGACGAAAACCCCGTCACATCCGAGCTGCATCATCAGCGCGGCGTCCGACGGAGTCGCGATCCCGCCCGCTGCGAAGTTGACGACCGGGAGTACTCCGGTCTCTGCGACCTCACGAACGAGTTCGATGGGCGCACGCAGCTCCTTCGCTGCGTTCATCATCTCTTCGGGGTCGAGCGTGGTGAGCCAGCGTATCTGACTGTTCATGAGGCGCATGTGGCGGACGGCCTCCACGACGTTGCCGGTCCCGGGCTCACCCTTCGTCCTGATCATGGCAGCGCCTTCACCAATCCTTCGAAGCGCCTCCCCGAGGTCCTTTGCACCGTTGACGAACGGCACGGTGAACGCCCGCTTGTTGATGTGGTACTCATCGACCGGTGTGAGTACCTCCGACTCATCGATGTAGTCGACGCCGAGCGATTCGAGCACCTGGGCCTCGACGAAGTGGCCGATCCGCGCCTTCGCCATGACTGGAATCGAGACGGCGTTAACGATCTCTTCCACCTTCGACGGGTCGGCCATCCGGGCGACGCCGCCGTGAGCGCGAATGTCGGCGGGGACACGCTCGAGTGCCATCACCGATACAGCTCCGGCTTCCTCTGCGATCCTCGCCTGTTCGGCGTTTACGACGTCCATGATGACGCCGCCCTTCAGCATCTCGGCGAGCCCTCGCTTGACGCGGTCGGTCCCGTGCTCGGTGGTGATGTCCACGGTGATCTCCTCAGTGTTCTGCGGTTCAAGTGTACCGACGCGCCGCCCTGTAGAACCGAGGGCCTACAAGGTCGCCTGTGCCGCAATTGCATCCTCGTATGCCTCGAGGAACGCTGCCGCAACGGTCGCACCGTCGAATCGCTGGACCCGGTCGGCGGCGGCGTGGCCGAGGTCTCGGGCCGAGCTTGGATTCGCAAGCAGGCCGATGATCTGCTCGGCCAGATGCCCGGGGTCGCCGGGCTGGACGAATCGAGCCGCCGGGCCGGCCACATACTCAAATGCCGGAATCGTCGACGCCACCACAGCGCACGCCGAGGCCATCGCCTCGGCAAGGGTGATCCCGAAGCTCTCGCCACCGAGATTCGGGGCGCAGAAGACCGCGGCAGATGCAAGACGCTCTCGTTTCGTGTCGTCGCCGACCCACCCGAGGTACTCAACGCCATCACCGCTCTCTCCGCGGTCGGCGCCCATCACACAGAGCGTCGCCCCAGGTACGGACTCGCGTACCGTCGGCCACGCTTCGAGGAGCACCGACAGACCCTTCCGCTCGTCGTCCCTCCCGAGAAATGAAACGCTGAGCGGCTCCTTAGGGCCTTTCTCATACCTCCCGACGTCGATTCCGTTTGGGATGATGCGGTAGTCGACGATGCCGTCGATCGAACTCCCCGAAATCGGGCTCGTGACGGTCACAACGGATGCCCCACGCAGCGCCATCCGCACTCCGCTCCGGCCGTATCGGTAGAGGCGGCGAACCCAGGCCGGCGGATCGGCGTGGAACGTGGCGACCTTCGGTGGTCCGGTCACTCGCAACGCAGCCGGGGATACGGCAGGCATGAGCGGCTCGTGGACGTGGATGACGTCGACACCGGCGAGGGCGGTTGCGAGAGAGCGACCAACCCGCGGGTCCAAACGAATAGGGGTCGCAGCGCGGTTCGCCGTGATGATCGTGGTACGACCGAGCAGGATCGCATCACCGGGACCTTCGGTTCCCGGACCGACGATGACCGGTTCGTGTCCAGCTTCGCGCAGCCATCCCGCGAGGCGGATGACCTGGTCTTGGACGCCTCCCGGCCGACCGAGGTCGTAGGGGGAGACAAGCCCGACCCTCATCCCAGGTCTTCCTCGAGCGCAGTATCGGACGGCCAGTTCGGCTGAAAGAGATGCCAACTTGTGGGTGCGGCCCGGATGATGTCCTCGAACTCGTAGGCGAGCGCCTGTGTGCCCAGCCGAACGCGCTCCGAGCGATCGTCGGCATCGGGCAGCGGCAACTCTGGATGGACCTCGAACAGGTGTCCGGGTCCGTCAAAGTACGAGCCGACTGGGAAGAGCGCCGCTCCGGTCAACTCGACCAGCGAATAGGGCCCAGCAGGCATCGTCGTCATCTCGCCGAAGAACTCGACGGGAACGCCGCGACCGTTGACGTCACGGTCGGCAACAAGCGCAACAACCTGGCCCCCGTTGAGCGCTTTTGTCAGCGCCGCCATCGTTGAACCTCGGCCGTGAACCAAGATGTCGATGCCAAACGCGGAACGCGTCTTGATGAACCAGTCGGTGATTCGCCGATTTGGCAGGTCTTCGGCAACCGAAATCACGCGCAGATTCAACGACTCAGCCACCGCGCCCGCAACCTCCCAGTTCCCCATGTGTGGAGCCACCATCACCACGCCGCGTCCTGCCTGCTGAGCGGCATACACGGCGTCGAGGCCCGTGGCGTGGGCCTGGCGGACAATCCAACTCTTCCTTCGTGGACGGAACCAGAACACTTCGGCCCAGTAGCGCCCGTAGGAAGCGAACATCTCACGCCCGGCTGCGGTGATTTCTGCCTCGCTTGGCTCAGGCCCCATCACGCGGCGCATGTGCCTCCGAAGGAGCCTCAACCGCTTCCCGGCAATGAAGGACAGCCCGAAGCCGACGCCACGCCCGGCGCCCCTCATGGCAGACGCAGGCAGGAGTCCGAAGAGACCGGAAAGCATCCGGTACAGGAGGTAGCCGGGGAGGCCTTTCACCCTGGAAGCTGCTGCAGGGTGCGCCGCATGCGTTGCACGACCGTGAGTCCGGTCAGCACAACGAAGATCCACAGCATCGGTTCGAGAACCGGCAATCCGAAGCCGGCGAGGATCACGCCGATGAGCGCCAGGATCATCCGTTCGGCTCTGCCCATCCAGCCACCGCGACCTTCGGCGCCCCACGATTCAGCTTTCGCGCGAACGTACGGCACGAGCAACGAGAAGGCGAGAGCAACGAGGCAGAGAATCAAGCCGACCGGATCGTCGCGAAGGTATACGCCGAGACCGACCCACACAGCCACCTCACCAAAGCGGTCGGACATCGTGTCGATGAACGCCCCCCGATCAGACGACACACCCTTGTATCGCGCAAGCGGACCGTCGAGAGCATCGAGGAGGACCCCGAACGCGGCGGTGAACCCCCCTTGCCAGAGCAACCCGTTGGCGATCAGTGCTGCGCCGACAATGGTGATGGCAAGACCGAGCACCGTGACCATCGTTGGCGTGACGCCCATCCTGCCAAGGGCGCGGGCGATCGGCTTGAGAATCGGCGCCGCCTTCTTGCGCGCTTTGAGGTCGATCATCCGGTGCCTTTCACTGGTGCGAAGGTAGCACAGCTGCCACCGATCATCGCTCCGGATACAATGGTACGTCCCGAGCGATGTCGAAGCCCAAACGACACACCCGCGAAAAGGAAGTGATCTGATGCCAGAGCGCCACGCGCAGCTGAGTTTTGACGGAACCGAATATGTGCTCCCGGTCGCCGAACCGACGATCGGAAACCCCGGTTTCGGAATCGGTCAGCTGCGCAATGACACCGGCGCCGTCACTTTCGACCCGGGTTTCGCGAACACCGCCGGTGCCCGATCATCGATCACATACATCGACGGAGGCGCAGGCGTCCTGCAGCACCGCGGCTACTCCATAGAAGACCTCGCGGCGAACGCAACGTTCCTCGAGGTTGCGTATCTCCTGCTTTTCAAGAAGCTGCCGACGAGGGCCGAGCTCGACGTCTGGGAGAACGACGTCCGCCACCACACGCTGCTCAACGAAGAGATGAAGCGGTTTTTCGACGCGTTCCCGAAGAGCGCACACCCGATGGCCATCTTGTCGTCAGCTACGAATGCCATCTCGACGTTCTACGAGGAGTTTCACGATCCCACCGACGAGGATTCGTTCAACGAGAGTGCGCTCCGACTCATAGCGAAGATGCCGACGATTGCAGCGTGGGCGTACAAGAAGTCGATCGGAATGCCGTACTGCTACCCACGCAACGACCTGATGTATGTTGAGAACTTCATTCACATGATGTTCCACCTGCCGGTTCAGCAGGAAGAGGTCGATCCCGTACTCGTCAAGGCACTCAACGTTCTGCTCATCCTCCACGCAGATCATGAGCAGAACTGTTCCACGGCGACGGTGCGCGGCGTTGGATCGAGTCAGGCGAATCTGTTCGCGTCGGTCTCGGCAGGGATCGACGCACTGTGGGGCCCCCTCCACGGCGGTGCAAATCAACGGGTGATCGAAATGCTCCGGACAATCGTCGAAGATCCGGACGCCTCGGCGAAGTCGGTAATCAAGCGTGCCAAAGATCCGAACGATCCGTTCCGACTCATGGGTTTCGGTCACCGCGTGTACAAGAACTACGACCCGCGAGCCCGGGTGCTTCGCTCCTACGCCGATGAAGTCTTGGCCTCCATGGGTATCACCGACCCGCTCCTCGACGTGGCGAAGGAGCTCGAACAGGCGGCACTCGACGACCCGTACTTCGCCGATCGCAAGCTCTATCCGAACGTGGACTTCTACTCCGGGTTGATCTTCCGCGCGCTGAAGTTCCCGACCCGAATGTTCACCGTGCTGTTCGCCATCGGGCGGGTGCCGGGATGGATGGCGCAGTGGAAAGAGATGACGGAAGATCCGGAAACGCGGATCATGCGACCCCGCCAGATCTACGTTGGTGAGATCAACAAAGAATACGTCCCGATCAACGAGCGGTAGTTGGAAGTAGACACGAGATACGAGACACGAGACTTGTCTCGGGTCTCAGGTCTCAGGTCTCAGGTCTCGAGTCTGCCGGCGGCGGCGGTACGGGTTCCGCGTACTGATCCGTGACCGTCCCATCTTTCCCGTCCACCATCACCAGGGCGCGCTGTGACGGGGGATCGTCGGCGCTGAAGACCAACACGTTCCATACCGGTCGTGCCCGCCAACCGGTGAAGCCGAGCGATGCGGATGCGTGTCCGACCGGGAATTCGACGGTCCGGTTGGCGATGTTGAGCGCCTCTCCTTCGCGCACCTCGAGGTTCCACGACGCCATGACGTGATAGATACCGACCACGACCAGCACAGCCGCCGCGGTCCACCACATCGCCGAAGGGAGTGCTCCGGCGGCGATCAGCAACGCGATCGCTGCGGCTCCCACGAAGTAGACAACGCCGACGCGTCGCCTTCGGTTCGTATCCGGTACGTGGTATTCACCAACGACGTTCGAATCGAGATCCTCAGGAATGGCCGCCGCTTCGGCGACCTCGGCCGGGATCTCGATCGAACGGCGATCCTGGCTCACGAACGGGTCTCTCCGAATGCGCTCTCGACACGCTCAGGATCGATCGTCTGTTCACCACGATTGCGGTGCCACCGATCCCACACCACCAGCATGGACGGCAAGACGAGGATGGCCGCAAGCAACGACAGCAGAATCGTGTAGGCAGTCACGAAGCCGAACTGCCGGAACGGAATCGTCGTTGAGGTCATGAGAATCCCGAAGCCGAAGATCGTGGTCATCGCCGAACCGGCGAGCGCCCCGCCGGTGTGTGTGAGGGTCGATTCGATCGCATCATTCTCGTTGCTGTTGCGGATCCGATCCTCTTCATATCGATGGGTCACGTGGATCATGTACGGAATCCCGATGCCAACGGCAAGCGCAGCGACCGTTGCCGTGATCGGACCAAACGGGATTCGAGCAGCCCACATGATTGCGAACGAGAGGACGACGACGAGCACCACAGGAAGCGTCGTGATGACACCGAGCATCGGACGCCGAACTTCGAACCAGAAGTTGATGATGAGCAGGACGACCACGGCAAGCAAGGTGTAGAGGAGCGACGAGAGCTGCGACGTCTGGAGGGTGTTGATGATCACATCGGAGATGATCGCCGTCGATGTGGGGACGGCATCCAATCCGGCGTCTTCCACCGGTGCAAAAGCCGCGTCCAGGTCGGTGCGCAGTTGCGCGGCGCCTGCCTCGCCGGCTTGCGTTTGAATCGAGAACAGCGCTGCGGAGTACGTCCCGCCCTCGCCGAGGTAGAGAACCGACGATGCAGCTTCAGGATCCGCCGCGAATACGGCCTCGTAGAGCTGGGAGACGTCCGCGGATTCGGAGACTTCAATACTCGTCGTCGTCATGCCCGCCGCTCCCGCTGCCTGTGCAACGACGGGGTCGAACGACACCGAATCCGGATTCGCGAGTCGCAGCACGAGCGCTACCGGAGATTCAGCCGCCGGGAACTCGCCAAACTGCAGGACATTCTCGACACCGGTGAGGTTCATGGTCGAATCGACCATCGCGTTGTACGCAGCCGCAGTGGCCACATCGCCCTCGATCAACACTTGACTCTCCTCACCGAAACCACCGCTGTAGTCCTCGATCAGCGTCTCGAATGTCACTCGATACGGTGAAGTCACCGGGACGAAGTCGATGAAGCTGAAACTCGCTTCGAGACGGCTCGTTCCGAACGCGCCGAGGATTCCCAAGATGAGCGCCACGACGATGGTGGGGATTGCCGCGTACTTCGCGAGCCACGATGTACGGCCGATCAGCCGCGGTAGGAACCGTGCATCCCCGCCCTTGAGTGCGTCCCGGTCGAGTGTCCCTCTTCGTTCGCCGCGGCTGTCGAGCAAGAGGCGCACCGCCGGCACGTACGTCATCATGATGAGGAAGGAGGCGGAAATCCCGATCGCAGCGAGTACGCCAAACTCGCGAAGTGCGGGAATGTCGTTGAGCAAGTTGGTGAGGAAACCGACCGACGTCGTGATGGTCGCAAGGACGAGTGCGATACCAACCGTGCGAATAGCCGCCGTGACCGCGTCGACCACGGGCTCCCCAGATGAAGCATCCTCGCGATACCGCGACGTGATGTGGATCGAATAGTCAACCCCAAGACCGATCAGCAGGATCGGGAGGATCTGACTCATCGGGCCGGCCTCACCGTAGATGAGGTAGCCGAATCCGTTCATGATCATGATCGCAAAGCCAATGCCGGACATCGTGATCAGGGTGTCGGCGACAGTCCTACGCAAGCGCCCGGTCGAGAACGACCAGACGGCGAATACGAGGACGAAGACCGACAGCGCCCCAATGAGCAGCGTCGAAGTCTGCCAATCGGCGATCGCCTCGGGGAAGAGGTCGGGGAACCCCTTTGCAAGGCCGGGAAGCACCAGCATCGTGATTGCGCCGAGCATCGCAGCGATGCCCACACCTGCGATGATCTTGTTCTTCTTCTTCTTGGGTAGAACGAGGAACACGGTGGTGAGGACCAGAAGGATGATGAATCCTGCGCTCGCAAACAGTCGCCCGATCTCGGCCTGGAATTCGTCCGTCCCGGAGAAGATCAACTCAAACGAGAATGGCTCAGCCGTGTAGCCGGCCGGAAGTTCGATCGCAGCGATGGCGTCAGCGGTAGCCACGACCGCGTCGACGAACACGTCGTCGTCGATCTGGCCAACCGAGAACGAGATGACCAGCCCACTCGGCGACACCAGCGAGGTCCGATCGGCGCTGGTCGGGAGCAGCCCGTCGAGGAACCCCTGCTGCTCCGGGGGAATCTGGCTCAGCGCCGAGGAGTAGAGCGCCTTGAACTCCTCGTCGGTGCCGGGAACCGGCGCTCCCTGGGCGATCGCCTGATCGACAGGGCTCACGTAGGACACCACCGGCACTTGTTCCGGCGACTGCGCGAGATATGAGGCGATCGGTCCGGCATAGACCGTCTCCTGAACCGCAGATGCGGCGGCATACCCGTCGAGGGTGATGACATCGCCGTCACTCGAAGAGATGATGACCTGCATCACGCTCTGTGTGGTATCTGCACCGAACTGGTCGGTAATCGTCTCGGCGGCCACAAGTTCGGGAGCGTCGGGAGAGAAGCTCTCGTTCTGATCTTCCGACGGCTGGAACTGTCCGGCGAAGCCACCGAACACGAGGGCAACCACCACCGTCAGGATGATGACGGCCCACGGCAAGCGCCGTACGATCCAAGCGAGCGAGTTGACAAGGCTCTTCACGGTTCCAGTTCCTTTGGTTGCAGGACGGCGACCGCGGCGGTCGCCGGTGAATCAGTTCTAGCGCGGCGGGGCGCAGCGCTCGGAGAGGTCGGAGACGACGTCATCGAGCGGCAGGCCTCGCTGCTCGCCAGTATCTTCGCGGAGTCGGAGTCCTACTGTGCCGTCTTCGACGTCCTGGTCGCCCACGACGAGAACCGCAGGCACCTTCTGGGTGATCGCTCTGCGGATCTTCTCCCCGACGGTTTCGTCGGCGGAATCAACCTCAACGCGTACACCACCTTCGCCCAGAGCCCCGGCTACGTCGAACGCGTAGTCGATGTGGCGGTCGGCGACGGGCACAACGGTGGCCTGCACAGGCGAGAGCCACGCAGGAAATGCGCCGGCATAGTGCTCAACGAGCACACCGACGAACCGCTCGACCGAGCCGAGCAGCGCCCGGTGGATCATCACGGGCCGCTCACGGATGTTCTCCGACGAGGCGTAGGTGAGATCGAAGTTCTCCGGCTGGGCGAAGTCGAGTTGGATCGTCGAGAGCTGCCACCTTCGACCGATCGCATCCCTGACATGGATGTCGATCTTCGGGCCGTAGAACGACCCTTCCCCGTGGGCGATCTGGTAGGGCAGCTCTGCGGCCTCGAGGGCTTTGGCCAGTGATGCCTCCGCGAGGACCCACAACTCGTCTGACCCGATCGATTTCTCCGGGTCCCTCGTTGACAGGTCGGCCTCGAATTCGGTGAACCCGAAGTCGCGCAGCACCATCAGCACGAAGTCGAGCAAGTTCTGAAGCTCGTCCTCCATCTGCGCGATGGTTGTGAAGATGTGGCTGTCGTCCTGGGTGAAACCGCGTGCACGCAACAGCCCGTGCACCACGCCCGATCGTTCGTAGCGATACACGGTTCCGAGCTCGAAAAGGCGCAGCGGAAGCTCGCGGTAGCTCCTACTCCTCGACTTGTAGATGAGGATGTGGAACGGGCAGTTCATGGGTTTGACGTAGTACTGCTGCCCACCGTCGAGCTCCATCGCCGGATACATACCCTCGGCGTAGAAGTCGAGGTGGCCGCTGGTCTTCCACAGGTCGGCCTTCGCAACATGTGGCGAGACGACGTACTCGTAGCCATGGGCCAAGTGCGTCCGGCGGCTGTAGTCCTCGATCTCCTTGCGGAGCAGCCCACCTTTTGGATGCCACACGGCGAGCCCGCTCCCAAGGTCGGATGGGAATGAGTAGAGGTCGAGTTCGACGCCAAGGCGACGGTGGTCCCGCTTCTCTGCCTCTTCGAGTCGGTTGAGGTACTTGCGCAGTGCCTTGCGGTCCTCCCACGCCGTGCCATAGATGCGCTGGAGCTGCGGCTTGTTCTCATCCCCGCGCCAGTAGGCGCCCGCTGAGCGCATCAGCTTCACTGCTTTGAGTCGTCCGGTCGACGAAACGTGGGGGCCCCTGCAGAGATCAACAAATGCGTCGTTTCGGTAGATCGACACCTCGTTCGCTCCCGCACCTTCAGCCTCGTCGACGCCGCGGATGATCTCGGACTTGAACGGTTGGTCCGCGAACATCTCGAGGGCCTCGTCGATCGACAGGGATTCCCGCTCGAAGCTCTGGTTGATCTCGATGATCTCGGCCATTCGCTCTTCTACCCGCTCGAGATCTTCCGGTGTGAACGGCCGACCAATGTCGAAGTCGTAGTAGAAGCCGTCGGTGATCGGTGGGCCGATCGCAAACGTTGCGCCGGGGAACAGGTCAAGGACGGCTTGTGCCATGACATGGGCCGCAGAATGCCGGAGCACGGCACGACCCTCGTCCGTGTTCTCGGTAATCACGGAGAATGCCCCGTCTCGATCGAGCGGGCGGTTCAGATCCAGCGTCTCGCCGTCGATGGTCACCGCAACCGCGGCGCGTGCAAGCCCCGTGCCAATGGACGCGGCGACGTCGTAGCCGGTCGTTCCATCCTCGAACGCTCGCTGGGACCCATCGGGGAGTGTGAGTTGGATTGTCATGTTGGATGCTCGCTGGAATCGGGGACGTCCAGGCTACATCCTTCGCAAGTTGATGCGCAGCATGAGACAATGGTGCCACGAGAATTGGAGGGATCATCGACGCGTACACACTCGCGGAACGGATCGCCGCCGGGGACCGATTCCAGGATCTGACCCGGCCGACCAAGTCGCTTGCTACGAACCACCACTTTCGCATCTGGCGCGGCGACGAAAGTGTGCTGCTCAAGGTCTACGGAACACCTGCGCGGGAGCGAAGGGAGTCCCACGCGCTCACCGCTCTGGGCGGACGACCGGGAATCCCCGTCAAGATCGACGGCATGGGCACCGAGGAGGAGTCGTGGGCACTGTTCAAGGACCCGGGCCAGTGGAGCCTCGGGTCGTTGCCGGAGAGCCCTGAGGCCGCACAGCGAGCGGGCGCGTTGCTCGAAAGCATCCACACGTCGGATCCCAGCAAACTGTCCAATCTCT
>Ga0316198_10002412_pt1 | contig 11283 bp, 11 predicted proteins | sample OudBieAanoxic_MG_FD_204935 | JGI IMG/M metagenome (GOLD analysis project Ga0316198, IMG submission 204935) | Coastal sediment microbial communities from Oude Bieten Haven, Netherlands - site A anoxic | ecosystem: Environmental > Aquatic > Marine > Coastal > Sediment | place: Netherlands... | reverse complement strand
CTGGATACGCTCATCGGTATGCGGTACAAAATCGACAGCGTTCTTGAGATGATGCTGCGCCAGGGAGGTCCGGTCAAACAACTGGTCGCATTGGTTACCGAGCTCAACGACCGGCTGACAATCCGAATTCTCGAACTGGTCGAAGAGGAGATGGACCACGAAGGCTTTGGGAAACCCCCGGTAGCGTATGGCTGGCTGGCCTTCGGCAGCGAGGGCCGCAGGGAACAAACCCTGCACACCGATCAGGACAATGCCCTTTTTTTTGCCCCGACGCCAGGTTGCGATGAAGCCGGGTGCAAAAAATGGTTTTTGCAGTTTGCGCAACGGGTCGTTGCCTATCTGGTGCGTTCCGGAATCCCCGAATGCCCGGGCGGAATCATGGCCTCCAATCCTGAATGGTGTCAACCGCAGGATCGCTGGCTGGATACATTTTTAGGGTGGATCAAAGATCCCAGCCCGCACCCGCTTTTGATGGCTTCCATTTTCTTTGATTTTCGTCCGATATCTGCCGGCACCAACTTCCCCTATCTACTTGAGGACCAGTTGCTAAAAGCTATCCGCAAAAGCGGTCTTTTTCTGCGCTTTCTCGCCAAAAATTCTCTGATCAACCGGCCGCCCTTGGGTTTGCTCAAACGGTTTGTGGTCGAAAAATCCGGCGAAAATAAGAATAAATTTGACCTGAAACAAAGGGGGTTGACGCCGGTGGTGGATGCCGCCCGGGTGCTGAGCCTGAGCCTCGGGATAAAAACCCAGAATACCCTTGACCGCCTGGCGGAAATCAATCGTATCGGCGTCATCGACAATAACTTTCACGCCGATTTGCGCGAAGCTTACGAATTCCTCATTTATCTGCAGATCAGCCGTCACCTTGATGCCCTGGCCCAGGGGGATGGGCCGGATAACTTTATTGATCCGGCAAGTTTGAACGGATTGCAGCGTAAAATGTTGAAGGAAAGCTTTGCCGTTGTGCGCCGCCTGCAGGAAACAATTGAAATTCGTTTCCATACCAAACTGGTGGAAATTTAATGTCCCGTTTACTACTCGCCCGTTGGCGCAATCGTCTGGTAAAGATACGGATCCGGAGAGGAGAACTCCACCACCTGGCCCTCACAAACCTGAGGGCACTGGATCATCTCGCTGCCAGACAAAATGCCAGAAGCCTGCGTTACGTGATTTTTGACCTCGAGACCACCGGTCTGAGCCTCAACCATGACCGTGTGGTCAGCGCAGCCGCCTACCGGGTGGTTGACGGCCGGATTGCCCTGGGAGACGTTTTCAGCTCCCTGGTCAGCCCGGGCCGGGATATCCCCTCATCGGCCGTTGAGATCCACGGAATTATGCCGTCCATGGTAGACGATGCGCCGCCATTTGACGAGGTCTTTGAAAAATTTCTGGACTATTTGGGAACCGATATTCTGGTCGGCTACCATGTGCGCTTTGATCTGCATTTTCTCAATGTCTACATGCGGCAAACTCACGGATTTCCCGTTCAGAACCTGGTACTCGATGCTCAGTCCATGTGCCGCAAGGTTTGCTTTCCACCTCACCTGCGGTCTTACGCCGGCAGGTTGAAGGGCGATCAGGACCTGGACGCCGTTGCCAAACATTTCGGCATTGAAATTCCGGAGCGCCACACAGCCCTTGGCGATGCGCTGGCGACAGCTATGATATTTCAACGAATATTGACTAAAATTGAAAAAAACGGTTCGGGACGGTTGAAAAACCTTCTGGCTGTTGGACGCAATGTGTAAGGTCCCAGGAGGCTAAGGAGGTCAATATTACATCCAAAAAAGTGTGTTTAGCAGGTGCAACGGGTTGGGCCGGCTCAGCGCCTACCGCAGAAATCCATCAAACATTAAACGCTATCTCGAAAAAGGAGTCGCCATGAAAGAGACACTGAAAGCAGGCCTGGAGTATGAATTTCGGTTCCGCGTTTCAGACTCGAAAACCGTGCCGGCGCTGTATCCGGAATCTTCCGAGTTTCAGGTCATGCCCCGGGTATTTGCCACCGGGTATATGGTCGGGCTGATCGAGTGGGCCTGCATCCAGGCTGTAAATCCCCATATTGACTGGCCAAACGAGCAAACCGTCGGTATCCATGTGAATGTCAATCACACGGCTGCCACGCCGCCAGGCCTCGAGGTTTCTGTCCGGGTCAGGCTGATCGAGGTTGACGGAAAGCGCCTGGTATTTGAAACCGAATTAAATGATGGCGTTGACATTATCAGCCAAGGCACCCATGAACGCTTCATCATTGATGCCGAAAAGTTTAATGACAAAATAAAGCAAAAAGCAGGAAGAAAAAATGATATCATTTGAAATTGATGAATGCACCGGGGTGCTGACCGTGCAACCCCAAGGAAAATTGGAAGCACGGGATTTTATGGATTTATCGCAAGCCGTCGATCCTTATATCGAAAAAGAAAAAGGACTGGTCGGGTTGATCATCGTAACCGAAAAGTTTCCCGGCTGGAAAGACTTTAACGGAATGATCGAGCATATGAAATTTGTCCGCAACCACCATCAGGAAATTTCCAAGATTGCCCTGGTCACCGACTCCACAATCGCCGATGCGGCTGAATTACTGGGAAAGCACTTTATTAAAGCGGCTATTAAGCATTTTCCCTTTGCAGGACTGAAATCGGCAAAGAACTGGATTGGGCAGGGATAAGATTATTTCTGAAATAGATGCAGCCAACAGTTCAACTTGAATCCAATTTAAAACGGTATTTATTCTAAGGAGGCAAAATGTCAGAGCAAAAAGAAATCGCCCTGGTAACCGGAGCAAGCAGTGGAATTGGTCGCGAGACCGCCCTCAAATTGGCCGAGAAAGGTTTTGCAGTCATCGCAGCAGCCCGACGTAAGGAGCGTCTCGTCGCAATGGCCGATCAGGTTGAAGGTATCACTCCCGTGCAAGTTGACCTTTCACAGCCCGAAGACACTGAAAGGTTTTGCGACTACCTTGCAGACTTGCCAACACCTGTTTCAGTACTCGTAAACAATGCCGGCTACAGTGTCCGCGGTGCCCTGGAAGATGTCTCCATTGAGGCCGTCAAACGACTGTTCGAAGTCAACCTGTTTGCCCTCATTCGCGTCACCCAGGCCTGTCTGCCGGCTATGCGCAGCCAGAAAAAGGGGATTATTGTCAATTTGAGTTCCATCGTCGGCAAATTTACCTTCCCCAACAGCGGCGTCTATGCCGCCTCCAAACATGCCCTGGAGGCCATCACGGATGCAATGCGTTTAGAATTGGAGCCTATGGGAATAAGGGTGGTGACCATTCGCCCCGGCCCCATTGCGACGGAATTCAATGACGCCGCAACTAAAATGACAGGGGACCTTATGGATAGAACCGATCCGGATTATAAGCGGATTTACCAGATAGCCGGCGAGCATACGGGTAAATTGTTTGCCGATCTGCACATGCCCGGCCCTGAGCTGATCGCCAATTTGATCATGGAAGCCATTGTCTCAGAGACGCCTAAAATAGTCTATTCCGCAGGCCCCATTAACGATGAGTTTCTCGGAAACCGCGCCGATTTGGATGACGAAGGCTTTCATCACTTCATGCTGGAAAAGTTCGGCCTGAAGGATTTAATTGTTTAAGTGTTCAGGTGTCGGGTGTCAGTAAACAAAGATCAGATCGGGTGATTTACCTTCCGGTTTTTTATCACCTGTCTTCTGGCGTCTGCTATCGACACAGCTGAGCTCGTCGCAGACTGTCCTCTGACACCTGAAACCTGCCTGTCCGCCATAGCTCGCAGAGCCAAGGCGGGACACCTGGCACCTAAAATTGATGAATTAGCAATGCTAAAATCTATCCGTTTTTTATAGGCTATCTGTGAGAAACAATACTAGCAAAGAATCAGTCATGCTCACCATAAAGCCGGTGGATCCGGCCCGGATAGAGGTAGTGGATCTCATCGAACAATTGGACGGATACCAATCTTCCCTGTATCCGCCGGAGAGCAACCATCTGGACTCGATCGAGGAGTTATCCAAATCGAATGCTTTTTTCCTGGCAGCCTATCTGGACGCTGAAATTTGCGGAATCGGTTCTGTCAAAATAATGGAAAATTATGGTGAGATAAAGCGTGTTTATGTCTCTTCAAATCAGCGAGGCAAGGGAATCGCCAAAGCCATCATGGAAGATTTGGAAAGCCATCTTATCACGCAGGCCGTAACTTATGCGCGTCTTGAAACCGGTATTCATCAAGAGGAAGCCATCAATTTATATGAAAAACTGGGGTATTACAAAATCAATTCATTTGGAGAATACAAAGCGGATCCGTTGAGTGTCTTTATGGAAAAAAAACTGACGGCATCATAATTATTTTTTGGAGGATTAAGGAGGAAGCAGTTGCCGGAATCAAATCGTTTATTGCCTGCCTGGCTGGTTTCATCAATGCAGCAACAAGAAATTATTCTCTGGGCTGCTGCCGACCTGCGGATCTTCAATACGCCAAGGGATTCCGCCGGACGGGGATTTCCAGGTGCCCTATCGTTTGCCATTCCCATGACGCCTGCAATCATGGCCGGGATTCAACAGGGCCCCAACCAGGCCTATGCTGATGAGTACACCCGGGTAAATGATCTGATCAATAAAAATGCCGAACGGCTGGCAACCGAAATCAGGCGAAACGGATTTCAAGCCTTAGCGCTGGCGGCTTCGGAACGATCAGATCCGGTCAAAATAAAAGGGGATTTTCCCCAAAAAACCGCAGCCACCCGGGCCGGTCTGGGCTGGATCGGTCGCCATTGCCAGCTGATCACCCGTAAATTTGGATCCTGGGTCCGTCTGGGAACCGTATTTACAGACATGGCGCTTTTCTACGGGACGCCGGTGGAACGCAGTTATTGCGGTACCTGCACACGCTGTGTCGAGGCCTGCCCGGCGGGAGCGCTGAAAGGCAGCACCTGGGTTGCCGGAATGCCACGGGAAGCAATCCTGGATGTTACAGCTTGCGACCGTTGGAAAAAAGAAAACTACTATCAATTTCACAAGGGACACAACTGCGGCATTTGCTCGGCGGTATGTCCCTATGGTCTAAAAACAGCTGATAGCTCATAGCTGATGGCTGATAGTCAAATGATTTCAATCTTTTTTTTACTATGAGCTATAGACTAATTTGCTTTAAGGCCAACTACTTTTTCATGAATAGCTTCAAAAAGAATATTTCAAAGAGAGGAGACAATATTGGGTAGCTCGGTACTTTTAATTTTGGTGGCTGTTATCGGCGGCATCACGGTCGCTTTGCAGGCCCAGATGATGGGTCTGCTGGACAAAACCGTCGGCACCCTGGAGGGTGTGTTCATTACCTACGCCGGTGGCGGCCTGTTGATTTCCCTGGTATTGATTTTAATGCGCGGCGGGAACCTGGGAGCCTGGCACAGTGTGCCCTGGTATGCATACTCCTCGGGTGCTTTAGGGCTGGTTATAGTGGGCGCCATCGGTTACAGTGCACCGCGGCTGGGACTGGTTGCCACCTTTACCATTATCGTGTCATCACAGTTTGTTGTTGCAGCTTTGATAGATCATTTCGGTGTTTTGGGCGCGACAACCCGACCCTTAGACCTCTCGCGAATTCTCGGTATGACGCTATTACTGGCAGGTATCTGGCTGACGATAAGGTGAGTGTCAATAATGCAGACTGCAATTATTGTTGGCGCCAGCTCCGGTATCGGCAGAGAACTTGGTAGATTCCTTTCTGCCCAAGGGTTTCACCTGGGACTTGCCGCCCGACGAATCGATCTTTTAGTTGGATTGGAAAAAAAGCTGCCCAACGCCTGCTCGAGCAGAGTGACATAAACCTTGTCCGAACGGTGGGAAATGATGACACTGAAATCCTTAGAAAAATTGAAGCGGCGTTGATCCGTCTTCAGAACCGGGTCACCGGGGTTTATTTACATTTAGATAATTTTATTTCTGCCTGAGCTTACGCAGGTGAGATAGAAGAACTGAGCCAGGGTCCTGATTGTTCACAGGTAGTAAACTGACAGTTTGATCGGTGGCAATACGGGGTAAACGGGGTCTGTGGATGACAAGCCCAGGCTTGCTCTTTTGTAAAAAGTCGCAAAGGATTTCACCGGCCATTTTCGCTGCGGCATACTCGCCCATATCCAGGGGAAGTTCTTCTATCGCTGAGGAAGATGGATAGAATATCTTTTGCAAACCGGTTGAGGGATCAACCAGTGTTTCAACCGTCCGGAGAAACCCGGTAACATAATACTCAGCAAAGGTGGTAAAGCGCTGCAACGAAAACTTACCTTGCGCAGCTCCAAATATAAATGGTGTGGCGAAGTAATATAAATACAGAGGCTTCGAACGATTTGCGACCCCGGGCAACAGGGCTTGCGAGGGATCCAGAACATCCAAGGGGTGGCAGGCCGCCTTTCCTCCATGAAAAGCAATTTCTTCTACCATTCGGTGGGCATCCTTTTCCCCGTGATAATAGGTTATGATGACCTCTGCGCCCCCGGCGGCCAGGAGTTTGGCACTGACTTCCCCTAAACCACGAGATCCGCCGATAATCAACGCCCGTTGCTCCGAAAATTCTCCTGATTCAACTTCCTGACAGAATTCTGTAAAAGCAGATTGTTTTTGAGGTTGGGGTCGATAAAAGGCTTTTATCTGTCCTTTCATCCCGAATCCTTCAACATCCATTCGGATCAGGGCCAGGCGTTTATTGCAATCTGTTACCTGATAACTCAAATTAGGGGCTCTGCTATCGGCTGAATCAAATGTCAGATTGAGCCCCGAAAAAATGGAGTGGTAGCCGGGGCATTCCATGCCGACCAGTCGAGTGGTAGCCAGCAAAGCGGCAAGCTGCATGGGAGGTAAAACCCGCACAAGGTTGGGAAAAAGCAGTCCAGCGGATTCTTTATCAAAATACAAAGGGAGGTTGCCCGAAGCCGCTGCCACCTCGTCCAGGGAGCGCTCGCGGCATATTGCCGGTTCTTGAGATGTCGCCGGAAAAGCGTCTGTGTGCGGCTGCCCTGAGGGGCTAAAGCCCATTTGAATCCAGGCGGCGGGCGTTTGGTCGGCCTCTATCTTTATTTCAACCCGGTGTTCATCCGGGGTGTTATAAATGCAATTGACCGCTTGCCCTACCCCTATGCCGGCCTGAAAATTGGCTTTGGCAGTCACCAGCTCCAGAGGTTGCGTCCGGGTTTTTAAATAATTGTCCACGCTCCATAACAAGGCATGCAGACCGTGAACGATCTGTCTCCCAAACAGGAGGCGCCGGGCAATGACGGGGTTCGTATGCAAAGGATTATAGTCGCCGGAAAATTTTGTAAAAGCGAGCTGATCGTCAGATGTAAATATGTGTTGTGGCATTGTTTGTTAGTATCTTAATTGTTATTTTTCCCACTATGTGGCCATCCGCCGGAGGCGGATGTTTTCGTGAGTATTTATCTTTTTTGGTTCTCCGCCTTCGGCGGATCCGGGTTAGGCACTATTGAACCAGCTCAATATGCTTGGGGACCGCAAATGGCGTCTTTGAATCATGAATAAAACGATCTCCCCGTTGCTGAAATCGGGAAGCTAAGCTTTGAAAAAAATCCAAACACGGCTTATTTTTGGATGTTCGAATATAGCGGGCGTACACATCTTTTACCCCCGCTTCCCGCGCATGGTCAATCGCGATGGCAAGCATGGCCTCTTCAATTTTTCGTCCCATCACCCGACAGCTCAAAATAAAATCCACAATTTGAGCGTTTTGGTCTTGAATATCCAGGCTGACGATACCGGTTAAACCGGCATCACCAAATTTATCAGAGACGCGCAAGGTCCAGAGCCGGTGGTGCTTGTTTTCAGCCCAGGCCATGAGTTCTGCTTCAGGCAATCGTCTGGTGGAAAGATTCATCTGATTGGTTTTGTTCAGCAATTGCGCCACTCTTTGCATATTTGCAGGATGAAGTTCTTCAACCTGGACGCGAAGAGACAGGCGGCTTAACCATTCCTCCACTGAACCGACAGTTTTTTTCAATGCCTGACGTTTGTTCTCTGAAAGGTAGAGGGTGGTTCTGACAAGATCTTCCCGGCTCAGCGAGGGCATCTCAAAACACCCTAAGCTGAGAAGGGCCGACGGATACAGCAGCGGATCTTCCGGCCAATCAGGCACAAGCACTTCCGGCAAACTCTCGTTAATCCGCGCCCGTTCAGCGGGAGTATCGTCTATGAACACGGCCGACTGGGGCCCAAGATTCAATTCGGCCATCAGGTCAGCGACATTTTGGGCTTTATCCTGCCAATTAATTCGCCATCCGGCAAAATCTTCCAGTTTGAGCACCATTTCAGGATGTTTTCTGATCGCTTCCAACGCGACCGATTCCTCATTTTTACTTGCTATTGCCAGAAGAATTCCCCGGTTCTTCATAGATTTCAGGGCTTGCTGAAAATCGACATAGGCTTCGCCGAGGTGATGATGCCCTCCCAATACAAGATTCTCCCAGCCGACATCGCCGACAATGCCTCCCCATAAGGTATCATCCAGATCGAGGATGATGAGTTTGCGGGCCAACCCGAGCATCCCACCCAAGGCCGCTTTGATATCCCGGACAGCGGCCTTGAAGACCTCATGGCCAAATACGATTTTGCCCAGATACCATAGTTTAGGATTGAAGGCGTGGTTGCCTGCCTGCTCAATCCATTTGTGCGTATTGAGCACATAGATATTGGACGCCTTTTCCAAATTCTCGGCCAGCCGCAAATTCATACGCATAATGGTGTTCGTCAGCCCGATCTCGGTCTTCATGTCCAGCACCCCGAAGACGCTTCGATAGGACGGAAGCACCCAGGATGGCACAAATGCGTATTTCACCCGTTCACTCATGTTGACCAGCAATGCGGAATATTCATCAACCTGTTGCAGCACCTGCTGCAGCCGAACCTGCTCATACCTGAGAAGGGCATTAAAATCAGCGATAACGGCCTGGGGTTGGGTCCAGACCACGGCGACGTCCGGCGTATTCTGCCAGCATGGAGCGTCGCTGCGTAACAGGGTTGATACGGTCTGTCCAAACGGACTGGTAATCGCATGAATGCGGGGAAACTCCGGATCATTGGTGAGGTAACCGGAGAAATTTTGCAGATTAAAATCTGAGACAAGTACGCAGGTATGTTGTTGCTTATCCATCGCGTTTTTCGCTTAGCAGCCGTTGGATGTATTCTGCAAGGGTGCCCAGGGTGGCGAAGACCTCTTTAACCTGGGACAGGGTGCGGTCATCGGTTAGCAGGATGGGCCGGCCAAGCTCTTCGGCTGTCTTTTGTTCTGTCAGGACAATTAAATTAATCAATCCGGCTGAATCCAATCTTCCGGAATCACCTGTTAAAGGTGTCGCCAGGTTTTTCTCCAGGTGTTCTTCAGCCGGCCGGATCTCGTTTAGTTCGTCAATGACGTTAAACAGCATTCGGGTAATTTCTTCGTGCTTTGCCAAAAGCCTTCTCCGGATGTCAGATTAGAGGCCATCTCAAAAATAGGATTTTGGTTCAATTTCGAGGCGAAGCTGAGTTTAAAACCGCAGGCATACTCCAGTATCTCGAGGATTTTAAACGAGACACCAACAAAGAAATTGGGCCAAAATACATTTTTGAGATGCTTCTAGTTAATAAAATGCGAGATCCCCGTCTCCGCCATGTAAATGGTAGTTTGCCAAGGGAACATCTGCCAATGCTTTTGATATAGAAAATCCCCGTGAAATCCCTTTGGCAGACCAAGAGGGACAGCCAAGCTCTGGAAAACTTGCCACTAACTGCTCATCATAGAGGCTAAGTGCACTCACATCCATCGCCAGCGCTTGATAGACCACGGCGGCGGCAATCGACAGGACATGTTGGCTCTCAAAATAAGAATACACGAGAGTCATCCGATCATCACGCACTTTCAGCATGAAAAATCCTAGCATTTGGCCATCCTGGGCCAACACCTTGACACCCAGATAGAAAAATCTGTTGGAACGGGAGGAGAAATAATATCGCTGGCCGGCAGAATCCTTTAACGGTGCCGATAAAATCCAGGGGTAGGCCATGATCCAATTAAGATCGGCCTTTTCTTTGCGAGTCAAATCATGCGGGTGATGTCGTTGGATAAATTGGCCTGTCTCCTTATCTATGGAAGTAATATACTCAAAGGTTAGACCCTGACAGATATCGTTGCGCCGCTTCCAGAAAAAGTTTCTAAGATTCACAATTTCATCCATCATATCATCAAAGATTTTAAACACTGCCCGGAACATTTTCAACGCTGGGCGTTTCCCAAGGATGGCGCCGGTCACATTCAGCCGAAACTTGATATCAAGCCCTTTCAAAGTCTTTAAGGCCATAAACTTTTGAGATGCATCGAGCACTTTCCTGGCTTCCTTGGAGCCTCCCGACACGCCAAGTTTTTGTTGATAGGCGTTTAGGGCTTTAAAAAGAAGAATGGCGCCAACACCGGTGGTAGCAAAGGATGGATCAACCCACCAGCTGGTCAACCAGCCAATTTTGTAAACTGCATCATTTACGAAGATTTTATCGGGAAGAATTCCAAGATAGCCGATCACCTGGCTACCCTTATAAGCAACCAGCAAGACAGGATCATCATTGTCTGCCCGGGGATTCTGACTGTAGGATATTGCTCTGTGTTTTGTTATCGGCAAGGTTTTTGTATGCCAAAAATCAGCTGATAACAGTGCTGTCCTTAAATCGGCAACAGTAAACGCCTTAATTTCCATCGGGTGTCGTATAGCTTATAAGTTTACTTGATAAATTAAGATATTAGCCCGTATTCGTAAGTGCCGAGTATAGCGCAAAAGAATTGTGTGTCAACCTGGAACTCTAAAGTTCGTCTTGTTGAAACACAAAAGAGGCAAGCAATATGTTTTAGATTTCGACTTGATACCCATAACAATTCGGAATTGTGTATAGGGCACGATTTATATACTTTTAGGCTAACCAAAATTTGTTACATTAGCTGATTTTTTATGCAGTCTTAATCCTGGTGCACTTAGGTTCAACAGTCGATCCCTGCTTTGACCAAAATTTGAATTCTTCGTTGATTTGGGTGTCAACTTTAGAAGACGACCACCGGAACCGTCTTCGAGCACGTACAAAGCCCCTTCCGGTCCCTGTTCGACCTCGCGTATGCGCTCACCCCATTTAAAGCGTTCGGCTTCTTCGGCAGTATCCCCTTTTAATTCAACACGAATAAGGGCTCTTGATACAAGTCCACCGATAATCGCACTGCCTTTCCAATCGGCAAACATTTCACTGTCATAAATAACAAGACCAGACGGTGCAAT
>Ga0316198_10002410_pt1 | contig 11286 bp, 7 predicted proteins | sample OudBieAanoxic_MG_FD_204935 | JGI IMG/M metagenome (GOLD analysis project Ga0316198, IMG submission 204935) | Coastal sediment microbial communities from Oude Bieten Haven, Netherlands - site A anoxic | ecosystem: Environmental > Aquatic > Marine > Coastal > Sediment | place: Netherlands... | reverse complement strand
TAACTTTAATCGCAAATTTGAGTATTCTATAAACAAAAAAGCACCCAACTGAGCGTGAGGTGCTTTCTAACATGGTTAAGAAAATAGGCTAACGTTATTTCTTCATGCGACGCGAAGAAAGTCCTAACAAACCTAGTGCCAGAAAAGCAATCGAAGCTGGTTCAGGTATTGCAGAAACGCCTGATACTCTCATTTCATTAAGACCAAATACGTTACTACCACAACAAGGATTACCACCAACAGCAACACTATCAGCATTGAATTGTAGGTATCTGAACGCGTTTTGTTCGCTTACATAAAAACTTTGTGCGGTAAGCGGGTCGGCTTGGCTTCCGCTCTCAGCGAATAAGGTCGAGTCAACTAAAACAGATTCAATACCGGCAAGGTCATAGCCAGAGTTATTATTCAACTGTACCACTGAATTACTGGCTAATATGCGAAAGTCACCCGTTCCTCTATCAAAGTAATTAGCATTATGAGTATTGAATAACTCAACGAAGTCGATGACATATGAACCACCTAGGTCAATTGTTATCCATGCATCTGAGGTACCGTTATTTGGGTTTAGCCAGTAACCACCTTCCGCATCATTAGGCATTTGATTTAGCTCTGTTATAACGCCTGATTGATTATCAAAAATATTCTCAGCTAAAAAGCGAGAATCATAACTAACCGTTGAACCAATAACATTACTCGTATTAAGAGAGATCAAACTAGCATTCGCGACTCCTGTAACAGCGCAGATTAAGAGGGCAAAAATAGTTTTAAATAATTTAGGTTTCATTTGATAGTCCTTTAATTCCATTTATATAATTTACACTTTGAAAAGATTTTTAAGGCGAAAATTACTACTAAAAGAGTATAAGCACGAAACACGCCAACAATAAGAAAAAGCAAATATTCAGTAAGTTAAAAATATAACTAGCGGCTGGCCATTACAACTGTAAAGTAATCTGACACAAGTTCCGCACTAATGACTAAGTTAATAACAGTATAAATGGCACTGAAAATAGCTTATTAATCGCGGCGTTTGGGTTTGGGTCCATGACATTATTAATATCCAATTTATTGAAAATAAATGAAATGAACAATGCCATTGCTTTTAATACGCTGTAACTCTCTGCTAATATTTAACATTTACTTTTAAAAGCACTTTTTCGTTTTAATACCTACAAAGGCTAAAAATTTAATTTTTGCAGTCTGACTCTCTATGCATAACTTGAAATGTCACACACAACATGTACTAATATCAACTCCGCTAACTAACTGCTCAATCTTACTGGTTAAAAGAAACTATTTTCGCGTTAAAAGTTTTGTAAAGGGAATAACCATTTACGGTAACTTTTACCTTAAACTAGCTCCTTTTTCCTGCGTAATATTTGATTGCGGAATTAATGGTATAAAGCGAATACGCTAGTTCAATAATTTGACTGTAAGTAATATTGAGGAGAAAAGTATGCCTAAGAATCCTGTTGCTTGGTTTGAAATTTATGTTGATGATTTAGCACGTGCAAAAACCTTCTATGAAACTGTATTTGAGGTTAGCTTAGAGGCTATTGGCGATCCAAATGACTCAAGCATACAAATGATCGCTTTCCCTTCTGATATGGAAAAATATGGTGTTACTGGTGCATTGGTGAAGATGGACCATGTTATTGCAGGTGGCGGCGGCACCCTTGTTTATTTTGCATGTGATGATTGTGCAAACGAAGCAACAAGAGCAAAAGAAGCCGGTGGCTCAATACAAAGACCTAAAATGGACATTGGTGAATATGGTTTTATTAGTTTAGTGATCGACTCAGAAGGTAATATGATTGGTTTACATTCGATGAACTAATACCAGTTTCATTAAGTATATTATACCAATCACACTAATTAACTGATCTATTTTACTTGTTAAAATAACTTATTTCTTCGTTGTAACTTTCATAAAGGAAACAACCATTTATTTCAATTTACGCCTTGAACTAAGTCATTTTTCCTGCGCAAAATTTAGATCACTTATTTAATGTAATCGGTATTATCAATTATTGGTAAGGAAAAATGCATCAACCTAACAGTGTTTGGCAAGCATAAAAAAAGAGCCTGAGGCTCTTTTTTTATTTTACCAGTTACGAAATAAAGTTAAGCACCTAACAATAACTTATCGTCATCTAACTCTTCGCCATCACTTTTAGCTTGGGCAAATAGGTTTAATAAATCTTTCACTTCGTAATTAGCACGTTGTTCGCCTGCTAAATCAAAAATAATTTTACCTTCATGCAACATAATAGTACGAGAGCCATGGTCTAACGCTTGACGCATTGAATGGGTTACCATCATTACGGTTAATTGCTTTTCTGCAATAATTTGTGAAGTGATATCCATAATCAATGCCGCTGTTTTTGGATCTAATGCCGCGGTGTGTTCATCTAACAATAAAATAGTACTTGGCTGTAAAGCAGACATCAACAAGCTCACCGATTGACGTTGACCACCCGATAACAATCCCATTTCACTTTCAAGACGATTTTCAAGCCCTAGGTTCAAACGACTTAATTGCTCACGGAACACATTACGCATTTTACTATTTAATGCAGAAGAAAGACGCCCTCTTTTCCCTCGGCCATAAGCTAATGCCATATTCTCTTCAACAGTTAAATCACCGCAAGTTCCGGCTAATGGATCTTGAAAAACACGCGCAATATCTGCAGTTCTTCCCGTTGCAGGTACTTTAGTCACATCACGTTCACCAAATAGAATTTGCCCTTTAGTACTATTGATATCACCAGCAATCGTATTTAACAGCGTTGATTTACCTGCACCATTAGAACCAATAACCGTAACAAACTCACCTTGCGGTATGGTTAAGTCAATACCACGTAATGCTAACTTTTCAGTGGGTAAACCACGATTGAAGGTAACGTGTAACTCTTTACAACAAATCATGCTTCATTCCTCGCTGCTTGTTTTGCTTTCCATTCATTACGTAGCTTAGGAAAGATCAATGCCAAGGCAACCAGTACTGCCGTGATCAAGTTTAAATCTGACGCACTAAAACCTAAGAAATCAGCATTAAGCGCCATAGAAACAGCTAGTCGATACAATACAGAACCAACAATACAGCTTAATACAATCACATACATTGAACGGCTAGCAAACAGCGATTGACCAATAATGACTGCAGCTAGGCCAACCACTATGGTACCAATGCCCATAGTTGAATCGGCAAAGCCATTGGTTTGAGCAAACAATGCACCAGCTAACCCCACTAAGCCGTTGGAAAGTGCTAATCCAGCATAAACTTTTTGCTTGACCACAATACCATTGGCTTGTGCCATACGCTTATTAGAGCCTACAGCGCGCATTGCTAATCCATATTGTGTTTTTAAGAACCAAGCGACTAATAACCCGCCAATCAACGCACAAACAGCTACAAATATAACGCGCATATACATATCAGGCAGACCAAATATGCCTTCGAAAGGCGTTAAAATGGTCGGTTCCATGATTAATGCTACGTTTGGTTTACCCATTACACGTAGGTTAATCGTATACAGAGCTGTCATGGTTAAAATACTGGCTAACAAATGTAGAATGTCAAAACGTAAGTTTAACCAAGCCGTTACCAAACCCGCGGATGCGGCAGCAATGGTACCAGCCAGTGTTGCTAAAAAAACATTAACGCCCATTACAATCAGGGTAGCAGTAACCGCAGCCCCGAGTGTAAAACTACCGTCAACGGTTAGATCTGGAAAATCCAAGATACGAAAAGTAAGGTATACCCCAATGGCAACTAAGCCATAAATGAGGCCAATTTCTAATGTACCTAAAAATGAAAAAAGTGACATATTGTTCCGTTCTTATTTAATAACTTTAGTTGCACGAGCAAGTACAGCAGCTGGTACTTCTATACCCATTTTTGCGGCCATCTTAGGATTAACAAACAGATCCGTTCCTTGCGCCATTTTGACATCAATTGAGCCTGCTTTTTCACCTTTAAGAATACGCACAACGATATCACCCGTTTGACGACCTAAATCAAAGTAGTTGTAACCAACAGCGGCAACAGCACCACGCGCTACGGTATCAGTATCACCTGCAAACACCGGAATTTGAGCATCGATACCCACTTTAATAACGGATTCAACAGCACTAATAATTGTATTATCGATTGGACAGTAAATAGCATCTACTTTACCAACTAGTTGTTTTGTTGCGATCATCACATCCGCAGATTTTGGTGCTGCAGATTCAATCACTTCAATACCCATTTCAGCTGCTGCAATTTTTAATGCAGCGACACTTGATACTGAATTTGCTTCACCTGGATTGTAAGGTACACCGACAGTTTTTAAGTTAGGCACAAATTCTTTGATCAAGGCTAAATGTTGTCCCACATTCACCATGTCAGATAACCCCGTAACATTACTGCCAGGTTGCTTTAAAGTTGGTACTAATTTAGCACCAATCGGGTCCGTTACCGCAGAAAATACAACCGGAATATTACGACTTACACTAACAGCCGCTTGCGCTGAAGGTGTTGCTATCGCAACAATCACATCAGGTTCATCGCCAACCATTTTACGTGCAATTTGTGCTGCAATAGCAGGTTGACCTTGTGCACTTTCATAGGTGAATTTTAATTCATCGCCTGTATAGCCACTTTCTTCTAATACTGATTTAACACCATCTCGAACGGCATCTAATGCTGGGTGTTCAACGATCGCAGTTGTTGCTACATAAACCGGTTTAGCTTGTAAACCAGTAGAAATAACGGCAGCGGCAAGGAGAGTACTTTTAACAATTGAATGTAGCTTCATAATTTAATCCCTTAGGTAAGCTTTATTTATAGAAGAATTAGTGTAAAAACCAAGCATAAAATGGACAGAAAATCACACATTTTACCTCTGTTTATTTTTGCTTAACCGTACCAGTTAACGTTAATAATACCAAGCACCTATTGATAAAGTGATGAGTAAAATTATTGTTTGATCACTGTTATACGGCGGTTGAGGTTATCAAGGCAATAAATTAGAGAATGAGTGAATAAAAAAACATCACAATCTAAAAAGTATGCTGCATTTTAAAAAATAGCAGAGTATCGAATATAATATCTAGCATGGTATCTTACATAGTATCGGTTTATTGATAACCGATACTATTTATCAGGAGCGCTTTTTAAATATTGAGATTCAATATCGCTCGGATAAAGAGGCTTAGAAAAGAAATAACCTTGAAATACATGGCAACCATGTTCAGTTAAGAAATCTAATTGTTCTTTATTTTCCACTCCTTCAGCAACAGTTATTATCCTTAAGTTATTTGCTAGGTTAATAATCGTTGCACAGATTTCGCCATCTTCCACTACTGTAGCGCAATCATCTATAAACGATTTATCGATTTTTAATACGTCGATTGGTAAACGCTTTAAATAATTTAAAGAAGAATATCCTGTACCAAAATCATCAATTGATATTTTGATGTTCAATCCTTTTAATTGTGACAGTACATCAATACAACGGTCGATATCAGTCAGTAACACCCCTTCTGTAATTTCAATTTCTAATAAATTGGCATCGATTGGATGATCTATCAATAGACGTTGAATATAAGGAATTAATCGTTCTGACACTAAATGTCTACCAGAAATATTGATCGAAATGGGCACATTTTTATATCCTATTACTTGCCACAGAACTAATTGTTTAGCTGCCTGTGTAAGTGCATATTCACCAATGTTGATGATTAAGTCTGATTCCTCTGCGATAGGGATAAACTCAATGGGAGAGATGAGTCCTTCTTTAGGATGATGCCAACGCATTAAAGCTTCAAAGCCTAATAAATCACCTTGATGAGTAACTTTTGGTTGGTACATTAAACTAAATTGATGTTCTGAATTAATACCTAGCAACATTTCTTGCTCGTAATTAAAGTTTCTTTGTACTTTATCGGCCATATCAATTTCAAATAATTGATAATTATCACGTCCACGTTGTTTGGCATGGTACATCGCAATATCTGCATGTTGAATCAGTTGCTCTGCTTTGTATTCCTTTCCTTTTTCAGTGATAACAACCCCTAAGCTAGTTGGAATAGTTATTTTTCTACCCGCTAATAATAAAGGACTGCGCATTAAGGCAAGCACTTCATTAGCTTTTGAATGGGCGATTTCAATACTAAAATTACCTGTAAATAAAACAACAAACTCATCTCCACCCCAACGAGCGATCGTGTCATTAGGTCCTGTCACTTCAATTAAGCGTTTGGCCACTTCACACAGTAAGTCATCTCCTGCTTGATGACCTAACGTATCGTTAATTTTTTTAAATTTATCTAAGTCCATGAAGAATAATAATACGTTTCCACTTTTATGGTGGTTTGGATCAATAGCCTTAGTGAGCGAGTCCATCAGATAGGTTCGATTATATAATCCGGTAAGAGGATCACTATAAGCGAGTTGACGCAAATTGCTTTGTAGTTTTAGTTGACGAGTTACATCTCGAATATGCAAGGTAAATTCATTATTATTTGAAAGGCCAAAATTAGCACTGGTCACGGTTATTTCTGCTGGAAAGGAGGCGTCACCATGGCGTATTAAAGTAATACTGTTACGAATATTACGCAATATCCCTTCTGACCCTGAGAACTTACACGCGAGACTATTTCTAATAATATCTTGGTCTGGCGTTTGTATAAAAAGATCAATAAAATTCTTACCTATCACCTGTTGTTTAGTACAACCAAAGTTACGCTCTGCTGATGGGTTAAATTCAATAATAATACCTTCCAAGTTAATAATTAAAATACTATCCATGGAGGATTGCAGAATGGCACTTTTACGTTTTTCGCTGGCACGAAAATCATTAATGGCGTCATCGCGTTTAGTCATTTCATGTTTAACGCGCGCCAGAACCTCATTATATTGACTAGCAATTTGCCCTACTTCAGTAAATGGTTCTACGGGCACAGGATCATTAAAAGCTCCTGCCTTTTGTTGTTTATGCATCGTACTCAACAAATCAATTAACTCTGTCGAAGCATGGTGTTCTGAAACATTAGTCCCTTTAAGCTCGTCTTCAGCACTGACACGTAATGGAACAAATCGATTAAGAATTGATAGTAGTAAGTAACTCAATATAAAACTATAACAGCCAATGCTGACTACCCCAATTAATTGCGCTTCAAATTGCTGCAAGCGAGTAAGTCCAGTATCAAGCAGGGATAGATCCGCGAATAATGCAACCGCAAGTGTGCCCCAAATACCTGTTACAAGGTGAGATGGAACAACGCCCAACGCATCATCAATTTTTAATTTCTCAATCCAAAAAGTAGAAAAGTACAATAACACCCCTCCAACGATACCAATGATCATGGCTTCTGCAGGTGAGACGACATGGGCATTCGCAGTGATCGAGACAAGGCCGGCAATAACACCGTTAAGCAAGAAACCGACATCAAAAAAACGCTTATAATAGTAATGTAAAAGGGAGGCGATAATTCCTCCCCAAGAAGCGGCAAGACAAGTATTGAGAATAATAAGAGGAACTTGTTCGGTTAATTGTAAAGTGCTTCCCCCATTAAAACCAAACCAACCAAACCAAATTAATAACACCCCTAATACAGACATCGGTACGTTATTACCCGTCGGTAAACGACTATTAACATCAAATCGGCCAATTCTTGGCCCGATGATGATGATTGCAGCCAAAGCAACATAACCACCGACAGAATGTACAACGCTCGCTCCAGCAAAATCAACAAACCCAAGCGACTCTAACCAACCACTATTACCGGCTTGGTAAGATGATGCCCAAACCCAATGTCCAATCACTGGATAGATAACGGCAGAGAGAATACAAGCAATACATAAATAACCAATAAAAGTCATGCGCTCAGCGACAGCACCAGAAACTAAGGTCGCAGCAGTACCACAGAACATCATTTGAAATAAGAAAAAGCTTATTTGATAAGCAGATTGAGTTTCACCGAAAAAGAAGAGGCTACTACCAATGAAACCGCCCAGAGAGTCTCCGAACATAAAAGAAAAACCAAAAATCCAAAAGATAACTGCAGCGAGAACAAAATCAGAAAGATTTTTTGCAGCAACATTAATGCTATTTTTACTACGTATTTTACCGCTCTCTAGACATAAAAAACCTGCCTGCATACAAAATACTAATAGCGCACAAATAAGCAGCCAAGAAAATTCCATTTTCCATAATCCTTTTAAACAAGAGATAAACTAATGTAGGTCTTAGTCGTTAGTGAATATCAATATTGCTTAACGACACTTTTTCAAATTTATATATTTAAACAAAGGTAAAATTAGATGACACATAATCTGATTTATAGATAAAGATCACACTTAACAAACATAAATAAAAATCATAATAATACTCAATATTAAATATAAATATATATTTAATACTCAATATGAAATATAAATTTTCAATGATTTATTAATATAAGTAATTTATCAATAGATATAAAGCCGAGTCCTCTGCTGTCTTAGAAGCAAGGTTTAAATCGCATTCATTTTCATATTGGCGATCTAGATTTGATTCAGCGACCGTGGAGTTAATTACGAACAAGAGCCTTTTAAAGGTACCGCTACTAAATACATGCTATAAACGGAGGAAAGATGTCTTTTAGTTTATTTGCTTTACACAAAATACTGCAAGCTAAAACAGTACTCGCAGAGCTCCTCCGCTCATAACACTAGGCAGTGTCTGATTAGATATACGCCTCTAAGTCAAAAATAACACACTAAAACCTTCCGGCTTTCAGCAACTATTATCAGCCTTTGACTTTGGGGCGCTGACTTTAGTCTGAAGGATTTTTTGTGTTGAATTTTAAAAGGTGGATTGAATGGCAGTAAAATCTTCATTAAAAAGAAAACACAAACAAAAATCTGCAAGCTAAAAACAGGACTCGTGGAGCTCCTCCGCTCATAATAGGTGGCACCTAATTCACCATGCGCCCCGAAGTCAAAAGATAGATTCAAGATACTTATTAGTTCAGAGCCTTGTAATACCGATTACATTAAATAAGTGATCTAAATTTTGCGCAGGAAAAATGACTTAGTTCAAGGCGTAAATTGAAATAAATGGTTGTTTCCTTTATGAAAGTTACAACGAAGAAATAAGTTATTTTAACAAGTAAAATAGATCAGTTAATTAGTGTGATTGGTATAGTTGGTAAAATATGCATTTGACCTCGGGGCGCTGGCTTCAGCCTGCAGGGATTCTGGTGTTAAGGTTTATGCTTTTGATTGTTAGCCATAAGACTTTTCACGTTGATATTTTGATAAACTTTCAGAATCACAAATTTCAGACACAAAAAAAGAGCCCTTAGGCTCTTTTTGAAATCAGTGTTTAAGTCGAAATTAACGACGTAGACCTAATTCTGCGATTAATGCTGTGTAAGCGGCAACATTTTTACGCTTTAAGTAGTCAAGTAATTTACGACGTTGACTAACCATGCGTAATAGACCACGACGGCTGTGGTGATCATGGATGTGCTCTTTAAAGTGACCTTGAAGGTGGTTGATTTGTACTGTGTACAATGCAACTTGAACTTCAGGTGAACCAGTATCGCCTTCTGCGCGACCAAATTTTGCTACAATCTCAGCTTTCTGTTCTGCACTTAGTGACATAACGTACTCCGATATTTTGTGGTTATGTGAATAACCTATTTTAATTATTATCGCCGATCACTAATTCAGCGATAAAGTGAGAGCCGAAGTTTACGGACTTTTCGACTTAGGTGCAACTATAAAACACGCTTATTTTATAGCAATCACCCTTTATTAAAAAATGGCTTCAACTCAAGATAATGAAAGCCATTGAGCATGTTTAATTTACAGTACTTACAAACAACTAATTTGCGATCAATTAGCGACTAATGGCTATATTTTTCAATAAGCACTGTAATAAATTCCACACTATAAATATCATAATGTGGATTTATCGTAGACTAAACCTATCTCAAAGGTTTCAATAACTCTTTAATCACCGTGCTTAAACTTAAAAATACAATTAACACCGCCAAGAGAGGCAGAGCTAACCACATACTCGGATGGAGTTGTATCGGTAATTCAAATCCCCAAGTCATTAAACTGGCTAATATAAACTCTGCAGCAATAGCGGCAACAAAACCGGCACTAACGGCTAATAAACCATATTCAGCCCATAATGTATGGCTAATGCGTTTTTTGCTTGCGCCTAAAGTACGATATAAGGTGATCTCTCTTTTACGTTCGCTCAAGCTTAAACGCAATAAAGTAAAGATTAATAAGATACCCGCCATCACACCTAAAGCAGCAAGACCAGTTAAAGACCATGATATTTGTCTCAATAAGCCTTGCACTTTATCAGCCATGGTGCGCAGATCTAATAATGTCACCGTTGGATATGAACGTGCTAATTGATTAACTAAGGGTGTTTGATCTTGGCCTGCTCTAAAGCTCACCATCCACGTTGCCGGTAAATCAGCGATTACATCTTCGCTAAAAATAAACACAAAGTTAGGTTTTAAGCTTTGCCACTCCACCGCTCGAATAGAATTAACCATCGCCGTAAAGGGTTGGCTATTTACTTCAAAAGTGAGTTTATCACCTAAGGTAACGCCTAACTCACTGGCAACCTCTTGTTCGATCGAAACGGTTTTTTCTCCCGTCCATTCACCAGCAATCACTTCATTATAAACCGGTAGCTGTTTTGCCCAAGTAAAGTTAATTTCACGTTTTAGAATACGCACATCTCTATTTTGGTAAACGGCGAGTTCGGTAGTACTGACTTCGTTAATATCCGTAATCCGGCCTCTAATTATCGCAAAAGCTTCACTACGTGGTAATTGCAACTGATCGACCTGTTGTAAATACCCTTGTTGTTGCTCAGGGCTAATATTAATAGCGAATACATTAGGTGCATCGGCAGCTAAAGTCTGCTCCCAGTCTCCTAATAAGTCACTTTTTATCAACCAAATTAATGCCACCAGCATCAATGAACCCGATAAAGCAGCTAATTGCATCATGCTATTTTTAGGCGAACGATTAATACGACTTAGCGCTAAGCTAAATGCAGCACGCCATTTCAATTTACCTAACGCTTTTAACAACCCATAACTCAGCGACGCCAGTAAAACAAATAACAGCAATAAACCAATCAACACCATCCATACTAATTTATTACTACCATAAAATACTACCAAGGCGGTGATCGGTAATAGTAGTAACCACCAACTCGTTTTTGAATAGCGAGTAGTCACCTGTTGTTGAATAACATTAATTGCAGGTGCATCTAA
>Ga0316198_10002409_pt1 | contig 11288 bp, 7 predicted proteins | sample OudBieAanoxic_MG_FD_204935 | JGI IMG/M metagenome (GOLD analysis project Ga0316198, IMG submission 204935) | Coastal sediment microbial communities from Oude Bieten Haven, Netherlands - site A anoxic | ecosystem: Environmental > Aquatic > Marine > Coastal > Sediment | place: Netherlands... | reverse complement strand
GTCAGCAGAAAGGCCGAAGCGCGGATGTGATCCGCGATCACCCGGTAGGCGGGAGCGAGATCACTGGCAGGATCATAGGGCCGCTCGACGAGTTTACCGATGGCGTCGAGCAGCGGCACGAAGAGATCGGTGTCGTAGTTGGTTTCGACTCCCTGCATGACCGTAGCGATGCGTTCAAGCCCGGCGCCGGTGTCGATGGATGGGCGGGGCAGCGGTTCGAGTTTCCCCGTCGGATCGCGGTCGAACTGCATGAAGACGAGATTCCAGATCTCGATGATGTCGTCGCCCTCGCCGTTGACGAGTTCGGCGCGGCCCGGCGCGTGCGGGTCGGGACCGCGATCGAAGTGGATTTCGGAGCACGGCCCGCAGGGTCCGGTCTCGCCCATGGCCCAGTAGTTGTCCTCCTCGCCGAACCGCAGGATGCGATCGGGCGAAGCCCCGATCTCCTCCCACAGCGCGGCGGCCTCGTCGTCATCGGTGTAGACCGTGAACCACAGCCGTTCAACGGGCATGCCGTAGACATCAACCAACAGGTCCCAGGCAAACTGGATCGCGTCCTTTTTGAAATAGTCGCCAAAGGAGAAATTTCCGAGCATCTCAAAAAAGGTGTGGTGGCGTGCGGTGTAGCCCACATTTTCGAGATCGTTGTGTTTGCCGCCGGCGCGAACGCACTTCTGCGACGATGTGGCGCGGCTGTAGGGCCGCGGTTCGCGGCCGATAAAAGTGTCCTTGAACTGGTTCATCCCCGCGTTGGCGAAGAGCAGCGTGGCGTCACCGGCCGGCAACAACGAAGACGACGACACAGCCTGGTGGCCGCGTTCGGCAAAGAAGTCAAGAAAGGCGGCCCGGATCTCCGGGCTGGTCATGGATTTCATGGTCAGAACTCTCCCTTTCGGTCGCGAGCCGGGCGACGGCGCCATAGGCGACATCGGTTGTGAAGCCGCGAGCGATGAGGGAGCTTACCAGACGAGCCCTGCGCTCGGGAAGCCGCCACCATCCTGGTTTCGCCCGCACCTCGACCCGCCGGAGCGCGGTTTCCAGGGCGCGATCGTGGAGTTCATCACCGAGCCGGGAAACCCGTTCGGCGAGATCGCCGTTCACCCCGCGCTTGCGGAGTTCATTGGCCAGCCGCCGCTCACCCCATCCGCGATCGACCGACCGGAACTCAACAAACCGCTCTGCGAGACGCGCGTCGTCGAGAAGGTCAAGCTCGTCGAGCCGCTCGAGAGCGGGCACGATATCGTCATCATCAAAGCCCTTGCGGCCGAGCTTCTCGGCAAGCTCGGCGCGGAAGTGGTCGCGCCGGGCGATGAGCTTGAGAGCCTTGTCGTAGGCGGGATTCTTCAAAATTCTTAATTTTCAATTCTTAATTCTTAATTTCCATCGCAGGGCGTCCGGCTGTGCATGCGATGAAATTAAAAATTCATAATTAAAAATTCATAATTCGAATAGCCTCCGGCTATTCGCGCTATTCGTTTCCTCCGAACTCAAACGGCGATTCCTCCGAGAACGAATCCATCGAAGCGTCGGTCCCGAGTTCGAGTACACCATCCATATCTTCACGCGACATATCCGATGTCGATTGGATGCCCTGGATCTTGAGCTTGAACTCGTCGGGGTTGGTGGCCCGGCGGAGCGCCTCTTCCAAGGTAATCAAGCCATTCTTGTAGAGCAGGTAGAGCGACTGATCGAAGGTCTGCATCCCGTATTGACTCGTGCCCTGGGTGATGGCATCGCGGATGAGCTTGGTCTTTTCTTTGTTCTCGATACAGTCACGGATATAGGACGTCGCGATGAGAACCTCGACCGCCGGGACCCGGCCCAGACCGTCGGCTCGCGGCAGGAGCCGCATGGAGACGATGGCTTTGAGCACCGCAGCGAGTTGGATGCGGATCTGTTTCTGCTGGTGGGGAGGAAAGACCGAGATGATGCGGTTGACCGTCTCGGTGGCATCCAGGGTGTGGAGGGTCGACAGCACCAGGTGGCCGGTCTCGGCCGCGAGCAGCGCCGTCTCGATGGTCTCGTAGTCACGCATCTCGCCGACGAGAATGACATCGGGATCCTGGCGCAGGGCCGATCGCAGGGCAACCGAGAACTGTTTGGTATCGACGTCCACCTCGCGCTGGTTGATGATGGATTTCTTGTCGCGGTGGAGGAACTCGATGGGATCCTCGATGGTCATCACGTGCTCGATGCGACGGGTGTTGATGTAGTCGATCATCGAAGCGAGCGAGGTCGACTTACCAGAACCGGTGGTCCCCGTCACCAGGACGAGTCCGCGTTGCTCTTCGCAGATCTTTTCCAGCACCGGCGGCAGCATGAGCTCCTTGAAGGTCTGGATCCGAGACGGGATCAGACGAAGAACGATCCCGACCGACCCGCGCTGTTGGAAGATGTTGCAACGAAAACGACCGAGACCCGGCACCGAATAGGCGATATCGGTCTCGAGCTGGTGCTTGAATCGCTCTTTCTGGCGCGACGACATCATGGAGAACGCCATGGCGATGGTGTCCTCCTGCATGAGTCGTTTGAATTCGGTCATGACCTGGAGACGCCCATCCATCCGAAGAACGGGGTGGGCTCCAACCTTGAGATGAACATCCGAAGCCTTGCGCTCTACAGCGACCTTGAGGATGTCATTGATATGCATCGACGGACCTCCGTTGGCGGACTCGGTTCGCATTAAGTGTACATCGGGATGCGTGGACCGCCCATTGTCGTGCATCACATTGGGTCCCTCCGCAATCGTTTCCGATCCCGTTCCCGTTCCCGTTCCCGTTCCCGACGAACATCTGCTCCGGATCCGGAATCGGATACGGCACCAGGTTCGGGATCGGGATCGGGATCAGGATCAGGATCAGGATCAGGATCGGTGAAGGCTACACTGTCGGGGTGCCGAGCCTTGCCCTGATCCTTGTTGCGATCTATGCCATCGTCGTTTTGTTGATGGCGCGCGGCGGTCCGTCGACGGGTGGAATCGACTATCTTCTCGCCGGCCGCAGGCTTACGTTGCCGGCCTTCGTTGCCACCCTGGTCACCACCTGGTACGGCGGCATCCTCGGAGTCGGCGAATACGCTTGGCGTTACGGCATCTCGACCTGGGTCGTCTTCGGTCTCCCCTACTATGCGGCCGCCTTGATCTTCGCGTTCTGGCTCGCCCCGCGGCTGCGGGCGAGCGGTGCGGCATCCATCCCCGATCTTCTCCTGACCGCATACGGTCGACGCGCGCGGCTCACGGGCGCGACGGCGATCTTCGCGCTGACCGTTCCCGTCGCCTACCTGTTGATGCTCGCGACCCTGCTGACCCAGCTCACCGGCTGGCCGCCATGGTTGTCAGTCGCCGTCGGGGCCGCATTCTCGGCCGTCTATGTCGGGATCTCCGGCTTTCGATCGGTGGTGCGCACCGACATCCTCCAGTTCGGTCTCATGTATCTCGGATTCGCGGTGCTCCTGGTCGCCTCGCTGGCCCACACCGGAGGGCTCGCCGGGCTCTGGGGATCACTGCCCACCGAGCACCGGAGCTGGGACGGCGGTCTCGGCTGGCAGACCGTCGTAGTCTGGTACCTCATCGCCCTGCAGACAATGGTCGAGCCCAGCTTCTACCAGCGAGTCTTCGCTGCCCGATCGCCGTCCGTGGCCCGCTCGGGAGTGATCGTCTCGGTCGGTCTGTGGGCGCTCTTCGACTTCTTCTCCATTGGTTGCGGCCTTGCGGCCCGGGTGCTACTGCCGGGTCTCGAGGATCCGCTTGCCGCCTATCCGGCGCTGGCAGAGATGGTGCTCTCGCCGTGGATGGCCGCAGTCTTCACCCTGGCTCTCTTCGCCACGGTCATGTCGACGCTGGACTCGTATCTCTTTCTGTCGGCGACCACGATCGCACACGACGTGGCATCGTCACCGACCTCACCCGAAAACGAACGGCGACGCACCCGCTACGGACTCGCGCTTGCGGCCCTCCTCGCATCCGTGGGCGCGCTTGTCTTCGACTCGGCGATCACCGTCTGGCACCATGTCGGCTCGGTTGTGACATCGGCCCTGCTGCTTCCCGTCGTCGGCATTCATCTCCCGCCGAGGTGGCGCTACAGCCCTGCAGCTGCCACGACGGCCATGATCGGGGCGGCCGCGGTCGCGCTGGGTTGGATCCTCGCCGCAGGTGATGCGGGGTACCCCTTCGGCGTCGAACCCATGTTCCCCGCGCTGGGGTTCTCCATCGCGGTGTGGGTCATCGATAGGTTCAACGCAGAGACGCAGAAACGCAGAGACGCAGAGCCATCGCAGGGTTGATCGCAAGGACGCCGGGGAAGCAAGGGTATCGCGGGGAGATGATCACCGAACCGCCGGGAGATAGACACATCTCTTGATGCTAGACTCAATCGAGACGCTCGGGAGGGAGTTTCCATGAGCAGTTTCAGACCGATCCCCTTCGCGGCCTCGCTCACATGGGTGCTTCTGACGACCGCCACAATCTCTGGCGGGTCGAACTCTGATGACTTCATCCCGATACCGACCGCCGATCCGACCGCGGTCGTCAAAGCGGTGACCCCCGAGTTGTTTTCCCAGGTCGAGGAGCTGACCCCGATTCCCCACCCGGGAGTCGATTTCAAAGCGTATGAAGCGTACGGTTCGGGGATGGCTGTCACGGAGGAGTTCCTCGCCGTGGGAGCCCCCTCCGCTACCATCCTTGGAGGCGCGGTCTATATCTATCAGCACGGCGACACGGATTGGTCTCTCGTTCAAAAGGTCCGCGCCGAGCCCGGAGCTGCAGAGATCGGTTTCGGAGGGTCCGTGGCCATGAACGACCGGTACCTGGTCGTGGGCGCCAGGTATGGACACTCGGAGCAGACCTGGAGCTGCGGAGCGGTCTACATCTTCGAACGAACCGACGGCCTGTGGCGGCAGACCCAGCAAATCAACGCCGAGGATGCCGAGGCAGAAGCCCAATTCGGGTATTCGGTGGCCATCCATGACGATCTTCTCGTCGTCGGCGCCTACGATGCCTCAGGTGCCACGAACTCACATGCGGGGGCGGTCTACGTGTTTCGAAGTGTTGACGGCCACTGGACCCAGAGCTCCAAGATCACGCGACCTGACGAAACTGAAGAACGGTATTTCGGCACCTCCGTCGTTACGGATGGTGAGACCATCATCGCGGCAGCGTCGGCGCAACGCGAGGCCCACGGTGAGGTCTTCGTCTACTCGTCGCAGGCTACCGGTTGGACCCTGGAACAACAGATCGATCTGGCTGCCCTGAGCTGGGGCCGCAGCGCCATCTCCGTCAGCGGCGAATGGATGGCGGTCGTCGGCAACCTGGATTCCGAGGCCGACCAGCATCGGGTGTTGGTCTATCGACACGAAGCAGGCTCATGGAACCATCGTCAGACAATCGCGCCGACCACCGTTGGGGACGAAGCGTTGGAGGTTGACGTCGCCCGACTCGTCACCAGCCGACTCGTGGTCGGAATTTCGCGGGACGATGAAGTGGCCTACGATGCTGGCGCCGTCTTGGTGTACTCGGTTTCGGGAGACGCCTGGCAGCTCGACGAAAAGCTCACGGTGCCGCCACCGAGCGACGGTAAACGCCTCGGCCGGACGCTGGCGATCACAAGCAATACCATCATCGCTGAAGCCTCCGGTACAACGCCGGTGCATGTCTTTGAAGAGATCGACGAAGAATGGAGCCACATCCAGGCACTCGGATGGTGGAACGTGGAGAAAGCTCGGATGGGTTGGTCCGTCGCAAAATCGGGAAACACCGTGGTGGCCGGCGCTCCGTTTTACGACCACCCGGGCATTGAATCCTGCGGAGCGGTCTGGGTCTTCCATCAGACCGACGGGCGGTGGGACATGCAGGAGATGCTGCTTGCCGATGAACCCGAGGCCGATGCTCGATTCGGCAAGTCTGTGGCCATTCGCGGAGACCTTCTCGTCGTAGGAGCGCCTGCTGACGGCTACTGGTCGAACAGCCCAGGAGCAGCATATATCTTTCAGCGGGCCGGTGGAGTCTGGCGGCTCAGCCAGGAGCTCAACGGCCGGGGAACCTCAAGCAGTGGTCAATTCGGATCGGCGGTGGCAATCGGCGATGGCACGCTCTTCGTCTCTGATCCAAGAGACGAAGATGGGGGCAAGTCCGGCGTTGTCTATGTCTACAATGTCGTGGATGATCTTTATCAGGAGAGCCAGATTCTCGTGCCGAGCGGTGCCGAGCCGTACGACGAATTTGGGGCATCACTGGCCCTGGGAAATGAGGAGCTGTTGGTCGGTGCGCCGTGGCAGGATTCGGGAGTCGTTTATGTTTACTCGAGGCTCAATGGTGTATGGACCGAGTCCAACGAGATCACAGCGAGCGATGGGGCCCAGGCCCTGGAGTTCGGGAAATCAATCTCCACCGACGGAATCACCCTCGTAGTGGGCGCTCCGGGAGGCGGAGATTCCGGTGAGAACCTCACCGGGTCAGCAGTCGTATTCGTTTCCGACGGAGGCACCTGGTTGGAGGACAGCGCCCTGGTTCCGACGAGCGCAACGAGTCTGTCTCGCGTCGGATCATCCGTGGCGGTTTCCGAGGATCAAATCGTGGTTGGCTCTCCCGGCATCGATGTGGGGGGCACCAGCGGCGCGGGGGCAACCCACGTTTTTTCGCGGATCGGCGGGCAGTGGCATGAGCAACTCCTGACCGTTCCTGATCCCGAGGTGGGCGATCAATTTGGAAGGGCAGTCGCTGCCGAGGGCGGTTCGTTCGTGATCGCGGCGCCTGACGAAAACGAGATCTGGGGCTCCGACGCGGGTTCGGTTTACGTCTTCGAACCCACGACCGAGGTCATTGATCTCGATGTCACGATCACCAACAACCAGGATCTCTGCATCCCGGGTGAGATGCAGGAATACACGATCGTCTTCGCGAACCAGTCGAGCATCGACGTCCGTAACGCCAGGGTGGTCGCCACCTTTCCGAGGGAGTTCGAGTACGACTCCCGCGAGTGGTCCTGCCGATCCACGGGAGGAGCGACCTGCCGACTGCCGCTGTGGACCAAGAGACTCCACGAGGAAGTGGATCTTCCGGCCGGTTCCTCACTGGAGTACACGGCGAAGGGAAGGGTCACCCATGGCTGGAGCGGCGAAGAGACGAGCTTCGCTGCGGCCATTCTCCCTCCTCCCGGCCTGGCCGACTCCGAAACCACGAATAACGAGGCCATCGACATCGATCCAGTCGAACCTCATGTCGATCTCGTCGCGACCATCACCAATGGCCGAGATCACCTTGTCAACGGCCAAAGGACCTCCTATGGGATCGTCGTGCAAAACATCGGCCCGAGTCGGGCCGTGCAGGCCTCGGTTCTCGATACCCCCCCGGATTCGCTCCAAGAATGTTCCTGGACCTGTCATGACGAGAGAGAGCCGTTCATCATTCACTCCCTGTGTGGCTCACCGTCCAGCGGAGAGGGGGCGATCGACCAACAGGTATGGATCAATCCCGGACACTCCGTGTATTTCGTACTGACGTGCGACGTCGATGCGGTGACTCCGACCTGCACCAACCGTGTTGAAGTCTTCGCCGACCGCGAGGTCGACACCGATGGGTCGAACAATTTCTCGGAGGATGAGGATCCCATCATCGAGATCCCGGGTGGTCTGGCGAGGACTGTGTCGGGCCGCATCATTCCCTGATTTCCGTCACTCCCTCGCAGATTCACCGACACCCACCGAGAATTGATGTGGATGTTTTGATATCTCTCGTCCACGGCGTCGTTGGAAACCGGTCCCGTGCATCGGGCGCCACGGCGAGCGCGTACAATCGACGTCAAGGAGACTGTCATGCTTCCCATTCTCGACAACGACTCCATGCGAGAGGCGGATCGCCACACGATCAAAGACCTGGGAGTACCCGGAATGGTGCTCATGGAGAACGCGGCCACCGGCGTCGTCGACGCGATCCGTGAGGTCTTCCCCGATGCCCGCCGGATCCTCATCCTCTGCGGTCCGGGCAACAACGGCGGTGACGGATTTGCCGCTGCGCGACACCTTCACAACGGTGGTCTCGATGTCCAGCTCTGCCTCCTCGGCGATCCGGCCAAACTCACACCCGACGCTGCAACCAACTACCGTCTGGCCGGGGCTTTCGGTGTGCCCATGGCGGTCATCGAGGACGATGACCTCTCCCTCGTCGAGGCCTTTCTTGACGACGAGCCAACCGATCTCGTGGTCGATGCTCTTCTCGGAACCGGAACCGATCGCCCCCTCGCGGGCCGGTACGCCGCGCTCGTCGAGCTCGTCGAAGCCTCCGGCCTCCCCGTCATCGCGGTGGATGTTCCGACCGGGCTCAACGGAAGCTCTTCCGAAATCCCCGGTCCGCACCTTCCGGCCGATCTCACGGTGACCTTGGCTTCGCTCAAGACCTGTCACGTCCTGCCACCGGCCTGTATCGCCTGCGGCGAGGTGGCGGTGGTCGACATCGGCATCCCCCCCGCCGCACTCGAGGCGGGGTCCTCGTTGTGGATGACCGAGGACGAGGACATCTCGCTGATGCTTCCGACGAGGAGTCCGGACGCCCACAAGGGCCGATTCGGTCACCTCCTCATCGTTGCGGGTTCCCAGGGCCGCGGTGGTGCGGTGGCCATGGCGGCCAAATCGGCGGTAGTCGTCGGCTCCGGTCTCGTCACCATGGCGGTCCCTGAGCCGGTGGTTCCCGTGGTCGACGCCGCCTGTCTCGAAGCCATGACCCATACCATGGAGCCCGATGAGGCGGGAGCCGTCGCCGGGCCCCAGGGGCTGGACGACCTGCTCGAACGCATGACTGCCATCGCAGCCGGACCGGGATTGGGGACCGGAGCAGGGGCGAAGAAGACCCTCGAGTGGGTCCTCGACAACTGGAATGGTCCCCTTCTCCTCGACGCCGACGCCATCAACCTCCTATCGGAGAATCCAGAACGCCTCGCAGCCCGCGATGTACAAGCCGTTCTGACACCGCACCCCGGCGAACTCGCGCGACTTCTCGGCACATCGACCGAAAAGGTGCTCGCCGATCGCCTGGAGGCCGCCCGCGAAGCGGCACGCCGCTCAGGCGCCATCGTCGTCGCCAAGGGCTACGGCACCATCATTGCGGAGCCGGGTGGTCAGGCATGGGTCAACCCGACGGGTGACGTGGGTCTCGCCTCCGGGGGCTCGGGCGACGTGCTCAGCGGCGCCATCGGCGCTCTGCTGGCCCAGGGGCTGGAGCCGCTCCGCGCCGCCCTGGTCGGGTGCTGGCTGCACGGCCGGGCCGGAGAGATCGGCGGCGAGATCTACCCTGCCGCGGTGCCCGCGAGCGAACTGCCGGGCCTGCTCGCCGAGGCCTGGCAGGATCTCGAGGACGACGAGGCCGAATAGGCGGAGTCCAGCACGATGATCGAAACCATCCAGAGCGACTCCGCCGATGCCACTGAGGCTTGCGGCGAAACCCTCGCCCACCGCCTCGGGCCGGGCGACGTGGTCCTCCTCGAGGGCGACCTCGCTGCCGGCAAAACGACCCTTGTTCGCGGACTCGTCCGCGCCCTCGGAGGCGACGAGGCCGATGTCTCCTCGCCCACTTTCGTCCTGCTCCAGAGCTATGGATGCGAGGATCGGGAGATCACCACGGTCCACCACGTCGATCTCTATCGCCTGGGAGAGAAGGTCTCGGATCTTCGCGAGATCGGCATCGAGGATGTGCTGTCGGATCCGGAGGCGGTCACCGCGGTCGAGTGGCCGAAAGACGTCCTCGCGACCTGGATCCCGCACGACGCAAGGGTGTGGAGGGTCGTCATCACCACCGAGTCCGGCGATGCCCGCAGGATCGAGATCGTGGCACCAGGGTAGCAACCGGTGAGCATCCGGAGCAGAAATTGGAACCGCCAAGACGCAAAGAACGCCAGGATTCCGCAAAGCATCGCTGTATTGACCCGGGCCCCCACCGAACCGGATCGCGAGACGATTATCGGAACAGTGCGATGGGCCAAGAAATACTCTGCGGAACCTTTGCGACCATTGCGCCTTTGCGGTTCCAATGTGCGAACCGGCCATCAGAGTTGATCGCGAACAGCTTCCAATCTCCTACGCGACGAGGATACCGCCGTCAACAGGGATGATGGCGCCGGTCATCCACGACGACGCATCCGAGAGCAAATAGAGCACCATGGAGGAGATGTCCCGCGGTTGACCGATGCGCCCGAGCGGGTGCATGGCGCCCATGCCTTCGACATCCTCGCGGCTCATCCCGCGTCCATCGTGGATCGGGGTGTCCACCACCGCGGGCATGATGGCGTTGACCCTGACCGTCGGCGCCCACTCGAGGGCGAGGCAACGCGTCATGTGATTGAGGGCCGCCTTGGAGGCGTTGTAGGCCATCATCCCCGGAATCGCGCGATCCGCCAGGGACGACGAGATGTTGACCACCGCCGGAGCTTCGCCCTGCTTGAGCAGCGGACCGAGGGCGCGGCAGAGGAGGTACGGGCCACGGACATTGACTTCGAAGACCCTGTCCCAGGTCTTGGGATCGGTGTCTTCCAGCGTCGCCATCGGGGCGATGCCGGCGTTGTTGACGAGACCGTCCACGGCGCCCCAACGGGCCTTGACCGCCTCCGCCAGCGCCTCGACCTGGGCGGCGTCCGAGACATCGCATGCGTGCCACCAGGCCGTACCGCCAAGCTCCTTGACCGCGTCTTCTAAAATCTCGCTGCGACGCGCCACGAGACAGACCTCCGCCCCCGCTTCATGCAGCAACCGGGCGGCATCCATGCCGATCCCACTCGACGCGCCTGTAACGATCACTCTACGATTTCGTACTTCCAGCATGAATCCTCCATCGGTGTTGATTTTGCGACTATCCCCGGCGCGACCTCCGGGCGGTTATCATGGAAGTGTCCGATGACACGATTTCATTCCATTTCCCCGACGGGCCGTCGACGCCTCGTACAACCACCCGGCACCGCCGGCATTCCCGGCTCATCCGGGACCGGAGAAGCATGAGCACCGCCTGGGTCCTGATCCCACTTCTCGGCCCCCCCATCGCGGCGCTGGTCGCCCATTTTGTCTTCGCTTCACGTGTGGTACCCCCAGCGGCAGCCATCGGCCTCAACGCCCTGTGCCCGGGCGCCGGGCTCGCCGCAGCAGGCCGCCCGACTCTGGAAACGGCCCTCGGGGTTCTCATGGCCCAGGCCAGCCTGCTCATCGCCGGCACCATGGGTTCGCTCGGTTACTTCGTGCCGTTCATGGTGATCGGGGGGATTTGGGCTTCGATCTACACGCCGCACAACCCACTGGCGGTGGTGAGCGGGGCGTTG
>Ga0316198_10002407_pt1 | contig 11289 bp, 13 predicted proteins | sample OudBieAanoxic_MG_FD_204935 | JGI IMG/M metagenome (GOLD analysis project Ga0316198, IMG submission 204935) | Coastal sediment microbial communities from Oude Bieten Haven, Netherlands - site A anoxic | ecosystem: Environmental > Aquatic > Marine > Coastal > Sediment | place: Netherlands... | reverse complement strand
CGGCCACCACGGCTCGGCAACCTCGACGGCGTCCGCCAGCCGTGCGGCGCCTCTCGGCGGCGGCTCACGATTGTCGGCGTCGAAGTTCCACCTTCCCCCGGCCGGCTCCCCGTCGGGCTCCATCAGAATGTCGAGCCGCCGCCGAACGTCGCGGTAGTAGTCCTCCAGGAGCAGCCGGGAGCGGGGCGTTGCCCAGGTGTCGAACTCCGCCCGCGACACGGCCCAGCCCCGGTCGGGCAGAACGGTCACGCCGTCGAGCTGACGCACGAACCGGTCGGCGGCCCGAGACGTCGGAGCGCACACCTCAACGGGTTCGCCAAGCTGCTCCAGCGCCTGCCCGTAGGTCGCCGTCGCAAGCACCACCGCCCGCTCGCCCAGCTCCGCCGCGCGGTGACGCAGAGCGGAGAGCACGAGGTGCGCCTTGCGACGGTGGTAGCGGTGCCGACGAAAGACGGCCTGGCTCTCGACGAGCAGAACGGTCTGGTCCGGCTGATCACCATCCAAGAAGTGCGGGCCGAGCTGGTCGGCGAAGAGCCAGCGACGACGAACCACTGCAGCGCGGTGGCGCGAGCCGTCAGCCCAGGTCGCCCGGACGTGCGGCCTCTCGCGCCGCCTCGATCTCTGCCTCGGCTGCGGCCTCCGCCTCTGCCGAGGCCGCCTCTGCTGCCTGCTGTGCCAGCTGCTGCTGGTGCCGGATCTCCTCGGGCAGCTCGCCGACGTCGGCGAGTCCTCCGGACGTGGTCGCGAGATTGCCGGCCAAGTTGCCCAGGCCCTCCAGCGCCTTGCCGATCTCGCTGGGCAGCACCCACAGCTTGTTGGCGTCACCCTCGGCGATCTTCGGCAGCATCTGAAGGTACTGATACGACAGCAGCTTCTGGTCGGGGTTGCCGCGGTGGATGGCGTGGAAGACCGTCTGGATCGCCTGGGACTCACCGTCGGCGCGCAGGATCGCGGCCTGCTTCTCGGCCTCGGCGGTGAGGATCGCCGATGCCTTCTGCCCCTCGGCCGACAGGATCGCAGCCTGCTTCTGGCCCTCGGCGGTGAGGATCTGCGACTGCCGCACACCCTCGGCGTTGAGGATCACCGCGCGCTTGTCGCGGTCGGCCCGCATCTGCTTCTCCATCGCATCCTTGATGGACGGCGGCGGGTCGATGGCCTTGAGCTCGACGCGGTTGACGCGGATGCCCCATTTGCCGGTCGCCTCGTCGAGGACGCTGCGCAGCGCGTGGTTGATCTCTTCGCGGCTGGTCAGGGTCTGCTCGAGGTCCATGCCTCCGATCACGTTGCGCAACGTGGTGACGGTGAGCTGCTCGATGCCGGCGATGTAGTCGGCGATCTCGTAGGTCGCCGACTTCGGCTCGGTCACCTGGTAGTAGATGACGGTGTCGATCGACACGACCAGGTTGTCCTGCGTGATCACCGGCTGCGGCGGGAAGGAGACGACCTGCTCGCGCAGGTCGACCAGGGGAAGTACGCGGTCGACGAACGGAACCACGATCGCCAGGCCGGGGTTCAGCGTCTTCTGGAACCGACCCAGGCGCTCCACGATCCCGGCTCGGGCCTGCGGGACGATGCGAACCGAACGCAGCAGCGCTACGAAGATCAGCAGCGCGAACAGGAATGCTAGGAACAGGCCAACTGCGGTGCCTATCTCCATCTCAGTCACGAACCCTTTCTCGTCGCGCCACTCGGTCGTTTCTCAGCCGTCGGCGCGAAAGACGACTGCCGTTGCTCCATCGATCTCCACCACGTGCACCCGCGCGCCGGGCTCGATCACCTCACGCTCGTCGAACGAGCGGGCCGACCAGATCTCGCCGGCCAGCTTGACCTGGCCCTGGTGGGCATCGACCTGCGCCGTCACCAGCGCGTCCCGGCCGACGAGGGCTGCGACGCCCGTGCGGGCCTCGATGGGTGTACGTAGATGGCGTTTCGCCACCGGTCGCACGACGCCTAGCAGAGCAGCGGTCGCGACCAGGGCGACCACTGCCTGCAGAAGCAGGGGCGCGCCGAGTCCAGCCGCCATTGCGCCGGCAAGGGCGCCGCCGGCCAGCATGAGGAACACCAGGTCGAGCGTCGTGGTCTCCACGATTCCCAGGACGACGGCGAGCCCGAGCCATCCGGCCCAGGCGTTGTCGCCGATCCAGTCGAAGAAACCGTCCACACGCCCAGGCTAGACCTGGTGCGGGGAGGAGGCAGGCCCGAGTGCCCGGGCGCTCCACCGGCCGTCGCGACGCTCGACGCGCAGCGGCCGCCCGAAGCACTCCGACAGCAGTGGTTCGGTGAGCGTCTGCTCCACCGGGCCTGCTGCTACCACGGCGCCACCCCGCAGCAGCAGTGCGTGGGTCATGGCGGGTGGGATCTCCTCGACATGGTGGGTGACCAGCACCATCGCCGGTGCGTGTGGGTCGCGCGCCAGCTCGTCGAGCGTGGCGACCAGACCCTCCCGCGCGCCCAGGTCGAGCCCGGCGGCCGGTTCGTCGAGCAGCAGCAGCTCGGGGTCGGTCATGAGCGCCCGGGCAATCTGCGCTCGCTTGCGCTCCCCCTCCGAGAGTGTGCCGAAGGTACGCCCGGCGAGGTGACCGATGCCCATCTGGTCGAGCAGCTGGTCGGCCTGGGCCTTGTCCATGCCCTGGTAGGACTCCCGCCAGCGCCCCAGGACGGCGTAGGCAGCGGTCAGGACGACGTCGCGCACCCTCTCGTCGGGGGGGATCTGCTCGCCCAGCACGGCGCTGGCCAGGCCGATGCGCGGCCGCAGCTCGAAGACGTCCACGGCACCCAGCATCTCGCCGAGCACCTCGGCGTATCCGGATGTCGGGTGCAGCACGGCGGCCGCGATCGACAGAAGGGTCGTCTTGCCAGCGCCGTTCGGGCCGAGGACCACCCAGCGCTCGTCCTCCTCGACCAGCCAGGAGACCGACGAGAGCAGCTGCTGGCCCGACCTGGTCAGCGTCACGTCCGCGAACTCGAGGGCAGCCACACGACCACCCTACGTAGTGAGGTTCTAGTCTTTGCCGATGCCGAGCCCTCTGCGTGCCGCGTTGCTGGCGTCGTGGGCAACGGCGTTCCTGCAGGGTTCCGCTCCGCTCGAGCAAGCCGTGCGCGCCATCGAGGCAGACGACGAGCCCCACCTGGTTGTCGAGGCGCCGATGGGCGCTCCCGACGAGCTCGGCGACATCCTGACTAGCCTGCGTATCGAGGGTCTGAGCGGTCTGCGCCTGGCCCTGCCCGTTTCCGGCGACCCGCTTGGTCTCACCGGACCACCTGAGGTCAACCGAGCGGTCCTCGCCGTGGGTGAGGCTGCGATCGGTGTCGCCGCGCCCGCACGACCGGTCCGCACGACGGTCCCGGCCCTGGTGCCCGACGTGCGCGCGTTCGGGTCGCCCAGCGACCAGGGCCACTGCGTGACCTGGCGCCTCAGCCAGGCTTCGACGGTGCCGCCCGACGTCCCCGGCCTGGCACAGGCTGATCGTGACCTGACGACGGCCATGCGTGAGACGACGCAGGCGCTGTCGAGCGTGACGATCGCGTCGTGGTCGTCCGACGCGGGTGACGTGGCTCAGCGGCTGCGTGGCTCCACCCAGCCGCTGCTCCTGCCACAGGTCGCCGGCCCCCGAGCCGAGTCGCTGGCCCAGCGCGCCGTTCGGGTCAGCCTCATCGTCGACGCCGCCCGGGCCGACGACGCGGGAACGCTCACCGCTCACTCGGCCGCGCTGCGTGCTGCCTCGCTCGCCCCGCTGGACCGGGCGGCGCGCCGCGCACTCGTCGCTGCCGTCGGCGCATGCCACGAGCTGGCCATGCGCTGAACGGCGCTCGCCTACCCTGCTCTCGCGATGAGCACACCTGCCCCCCTGACACCGACGGGTAACGACGTCCCGACGCTCCTGCTGACCCTGACCGGTCGCGACCGCCCTGGCGTCACGACGGCCCTGTTCGGGGCCTTGTGCGCCGATGGCGAGCAGCAGCTCTCCGTCGTCGACATCGAGCAGGTCGTCGTGCGCGGGATGCTCGTGCTGGGAGTGCTGCTGGCTCCGGCTGGCGACGAGGGTGCGGAGCCATCCGAAGCCCACACGCGCCTGACGACGGCGGCCGCGACCGCCCGAGAGGTGGCCGACGACCTCGGCATGGCGCTGGAGGCTTCCGCCGGATGGGGTGACCCGGCGCAGCTGCGGCGGGGGCGCGTCGTCGTCACAGTTCTCGGCGCCCCGCTGACACCGGGGGCCGTCGCCGGCATGACGGCTCAGATCGCGGCCTCGGGTGCCAACATCGACCGCATCACCAGGCTTGCCGCCTATCCCGTCACCTCGATCCGGATGCACCTGTCCGACGCGGACGCGGCTGTGCTGCGGGCGGCGCTGGCATCAGCGGCCTCGCGGCTGTCGGTAGATGTGGCCGTCGAGTCCGCCGGGCTGCACCAGCGGGCGTCACGGCTCGTCGTGATGGACGTCGACTCGACCCTCGTGCAGGGCGAGGTGATCGAGATGCTCGCTGCCCACGCCGGAGCGCTGGGCGAGGTCGCCCGGGTCACCGAGGCGGCCATGCGTGGTGAGCTCGACTTCGAGCAGTCGCTGCGGGCTCGTGTGGCGCTGCTGGAAGGTCTGCCGGTCAGTGCCCTGGACGACGTGCGCCGTGAGGTGACGTTGACACCCGGCGCCCGGACTCTGGTGCGCACGCTCAAGAGGCTGGGCTACCGGTTCGCCATCGTCAGCGGCGGCTTCACCCAGGTCACCGACAACCTGGCCGCCGACCTGGGCATCGACTACGCAGCCGCGAACACTCTCGAAGAGGTCGACGGGCACCTCACGGGTCGGCTCGTGGGTCCGGTCGTCGACCGTGCGGGCAAGGCCGAGGCGCTGCGCCGGTTCGCGGTACAGGCCGGAGTGCCGCTGTCGCAGACGGTGGCCATCGGGGACGGCGCCAACGACCTCGACATGATCGCCGCTGCCGGTCTCGGGGTGGCGTTCAACGCCAAGCCCGTCGTGCGCGCGGCCGCCGACACTGCGGTGTCGGTGCCCTACCTCGACTCGATCCTCTACCTCTTGGGGGTCAGCCGTGAAGACGTGGAGGCCGCGGACGAGGCTGACGGCACCCCGACGCCCGCGCCCGCCCTGGACTGAGCCCACCCGGGTGGTTTGACCCCGACACCCAGCCCCCGAGCCGCCGCTACCGGGGTACGGCGAACGCCATCAGCCGGGCGGTCGACTCGTCGAGGTCGCGCCACTGCGGCACCTGAAGGTGCAGGACGGCGACACCGCCGGTCGGGTACTTGCCGGCCATGCGGGCGAGGTCCTCGGTTGCCCCGCTGCCGTCCTCCAGAAGCAGCGCCAGGCTCTCCGTGGTGGGGTTGTGCCCGACGACGAGCACCGTCTGCACGTCGTCGTCGAGGCTGCGCACGAGGTCGAGGGAGGCTCGCAGACCGCCTGAGTACAGGTCGTCCTCGACCCGGGTGGCCACCTCGGCGTCCAGCTGGGCCGAGACCAGCTGCCACGTCTCGCGCGTGCGCCTCGCAGGCGACACGAGCGCGAGGTCGGGCAGCAGTCCGCTGGCCGCCAGCCACCGGCCGGCCTGTGGCGCCTCGGCTCGGCCCCGTTTGCCCAGCGGACGCTCGCTGTCGGGCACACCGGCCGGCCAGTCCGACTTGGCGTGGCGCAGCAGCACGAGACGTCGGTCGACACGCGAGTCCATAGACCCATGATCCCTGCCGACCGGCGCGTGGTCGACACTGAGGCCATGCCTCGCCCCATCACCCTGCTCACCGCCTACGCCGCGGTCAGCCTCGTCCACGTCGTCGGCCACTTGGCCTCGGCCACCTGGTTGACCACCACCACCAAGCCACTGCTCATGCCCCTGCTAGCGGCCTACCTGGTCAGCGCGTCCCAGCGACCGCTGACCCGACTGGTCCGGGTGGTGCTGGCGGCGCTGGCGTTCTCATGGCTCGGTGACGTGCTGCTGGAGGTGTCCCGGCTCGCTGATGCTGACGGGCTGTTCCTGGCGGGGCTCGGCGGCTTCCTCGTCGCTCAGGTTCTCTACGTGGTCGCCTTCACCCCGCTGGTACGCGCCTCGACACCGCCGCGTCCTCCACTGTGGGCACTGCTGTACGTGCTCTACGGGGCACTGCTCGTCGGCTTCATGGGGCCCGAGCTCGGCGAGTTCTTGCTGCCCATAGCGGTCTACGCCGTCGCCATCTGCACGATGGGCATCGTGGCGTCCGGCGTCAACCGGCTGACGGCGACCGGCGCTGCCGTCTTCGTGGTCTCCGACACGCTGATCGCCCTCGACAGGTTCACCGACATCCTCGACTGGAGCGAGACCATGAGTCGGGTGGCCGTCATGTCGACCTACACGCTCGCGCAGGGCCTCATCATCGCCGGAGTGGTCGTGGCACAGGGACGGAGCTGGCGGGGAGCAGCGCAACCCGTCGCGTCGTAGGCCGGTGTGCGTGCCGTCGACCGTCAGGCGCCGACGGCGTGCACTCCCCCGTCCACATGGATGATCTCGGCAGTCGTCTTGGGGAACCAGTCCGACAGAAGCGCCACGCAGGCCTTCGCCGTCGGCCCCGCGTCGGTCATCTCCCAGCCGAGTGGGGCCTTCTCGTGCCACACCGACTCGTAGCCGCTATAGCCGGGGATCGACTTGGCTGCCAGGGTGCGCAGCGGGCCTGCCGCGACGAGGTTGACGCGCACGTTCTCCCCGCCGAGCTCGCGAGCCAGGTAGCGCGACGTCGCCTCGAGCGCAGCCTTGGACACGCCCATCCAGTCGTAGGTGGGCCACGCGACACTGGCGTCGAAGTCCAGGCCCACCACCGAGGCGCCGGCCTCGCCGAAGAGCGGCCTGCAGGCCATTGTCAGGGCCTTGAGCGAGAAGGCCGAGACGTGCAGTGCCGTCGCCGCGTCGGCCCACTCGGTGTGCAAGAAGTTGCCGCCCAGCGCGGATGGCGGCGCGTAGGCGATGGAGTGCAGCACGCCGTCCAGCCCGTCGACGTGCTTTCTGACGTTGTCGGCGAGGGCTGCCAGCTGGCTCTCGTCGGTGACGTCGAGCTCGACGAGCGGCACCGGCTCGGGCAGGCGCTTGACGATCCGCTCCACCAGCGACATCCGGCCGAAGCCGGTGACGACGACCTGCGCGCCCTCCTGCATGGCGAGCCGGGCCACGTGAAAGCCGATCGACTGATCGGTGATCACCCCCGTGACCAGAATCCTCTTGCCCTCAAGCAGCCCGCTCACGCGCGTCCTCGCCTTCGTGTCTCGTCCATCAGTGCCCCATGCCCAGACCGCCGTCGACCGGGATCACCGCGCCTGTTACGTAGGCGGCGTCCTCGCTGGCCACCCAGCGGATCACCCGGGCGACCTCGTCGGGCTCGGCGAACCGACCCAGCGGCACCTGGTCCCGATAGGTCGCTCGAGTCTCGTCGTCGAGACCGGCGGTCATGTCTGTCTCCACGAAGCCGGGCGCCACGACGTTCGCGGTGATCCCGCGGCTGCCGAGCTCGCGCGCGACGGAGCGTGCCAGACCGACCAGCCCGGACTTGCTCGCGGCGTAGTTGACCTGTCCGGCCGAGCCGGTCAGCGCGACGACGCTGGACACCAGCACGATCCGTCCCCGGCGCTGTCGCAGCATGTCCCGGGCGACGCGCTTGACCACCCGGAACGCACCGGACAGGTTCGTGTCGATCACGTCGGCCCAGTCGTCCTCCGACATCCGCAGCAGCAGGGTGTCGCGAGTGATGCCGGCGTTGGCGACCAGCACCTCGATCGGTCCGTGCGCGTCAGCTGCCGCCGAGACCGCCGCCGCGACGGAGTCCGGGTCGGTCATGTCACCGGGCACCGACAGCAGCCGGTCGTCGGGGACCTGCCCGCCGCGCGTCGTGACGGCGACCTTGTCGCCGAGGTCGGCGAAGGCGCGGGCGGTCGCCAGCCCGATCCCTCGGTTGCCACCGGTGATGAGAACGCTGCGTGCCACGCCGCGGGACGCTAACGCCTACCGGCGGGTAGGCGTGAATCGGGCCGTCGTCAGCGCGACCGGCGTGTCGTGTCGGGACGTGGTGTCGAGCGCCTAGGCGTCCTCGAGCCGGAAGCCCACCTTCATCGACACCTGGAAGTGGTCGGGCTCGCCATCGGTGATGTGTCCCCTGATCTCGACGACCTCGAACCAGTCAAGGTGACGCATCGTCTCGCTCGCGCGGCCGATGCCGTTGCGCAGAGCGTCGTCCACCCCGGTCGGCGACGTCCCCACCACCTCGATCACTCGGTAGGTTCGGTTCGACATTCTCGTGCCCCTTTCGGCGACGGTGGTGATCTGCGTGCTCGACCCGACCCTGGCACCGAGCGCGGCCATGGCAGCTCTCGAGGAGCGGGCAGGCGCCATCCTGCCGGAATCCGTCACGTCGTACTACGCGTCAGGCTCGGCGGACGGTCTCAGCGTTGCTGAGGCGAGCACCGCCTGGGACTCCTGGCGACTGCGGCCGCGCGTGCTGCGAGACGTCTCGAGCGTGTCGACGCAGGTGCGGCTGCTGGGCTCGACCCTGGCGACGCCCGTCGGTGTGGCTCCGTCGGCAGCACACCGCTTGGCGCATCAGGAGGGCGAGGCGGCCACCGCGGCCGGTGTCGCTGCGGCCACGTCGTTGCTCGTGCTGAGCACCCGCTCCACCACCCGGCTGGCCACGGTGGCCGGCTGTGGCGCGGACTGGTGGATGCAGGTGTACGTGCTGCGCGACCGCGGGGTTTCCGACGAGATCGCACGGCAGGCCGCGAGCCACGGTGCGGGTGCCCTCGTGCTCACCGGTGACACACCGGTGGTAGGCCCGAAGGCGGGGGTCGCGGTGCCAGACCTGCCTGTCGAGCGACTGCTGCCGGTACTGGAGGAGCGCGATGCCGACGAGCATCTCGTCCAGGCCCGCGACGTGACGCTGGACGACATCGAGCGGCTGTCCTCGGTGTCCGGGCTACCGGTTCTGGTCAAGGGGGTTCTGCGGGCTGACGATGCGCTGGACTGCGCTTCCGCCGGAGCGGCAGGCGTCGTGGTGTCGAACCACGGTGGACGCCAGCTCGACGGTGCCGTACCCACGGCCTTCGCCCTGGGCGAGGTCGCGGATGCCCTGGCCGGGTCTGGGCTTGCGGTTCTCGTCGACGGCGGCATCCGAACGGGTCGACACGTGCTGAGCGCGCTGGCGCTGGGTGCGGACGCCGTCCTGCTCGGTCGTCCGGTGCTGTGGGCCCTGGCTGTGGGAGGCGCAGACGGCGTCGCGTCCCTGCTGGCCGAGATGACCGAGCAGACCAGGCTCGACCTCGCGCTGGCGGGCTGCCGGGGTGTGAGCGATTCATCGCCTCACCTGCTCTGGCACCCGCACCTGCGCGGACGTAGCGTGTGACCATGCCCAGCCGGACCGCAACGGTCGCCAGCGTCACCACGGCGCCCACGAGCCTGTCCGACGACTTGGCCATGCGGACGCGGCGCTACCTGTGGACGATGGGTGTGCGGACGGCTTGCTTCATCGGCGCGATCGTCGTCCCCGGCTGGCCGCGCTGGGTGCTGGTGGCGGGCGCAGTGCTGTTGCCCTATCTCGGCGTGGTCGGCGCGAACGCCGGCCGCGAGAGGATCGGCGCCAAGACCCTCGAGCCGGTCACGCCCGACTTCACCCTGGCCGCGCTGCCGGCGGGACCCTCGAGCCCGCCTCCTCGCGCGCCCGGCAGCCAGTAGCCCGCCCTCGCGATCCAACGGCAGCCCGTCTCGCCGTGGCCCGGGCTGGCCGCGGTGCGTCGACGATCTACCGTTGACCTCGTGGGCTTGTTCCGGACGCGGCGCGGCATCGGCCTGCTGACGTTCGCAACCGTCATGGCCGTGGCGTGCGTGCTCCTCGGGCTGTGGCAGCTCGACCGCTACCAGCAGCGAGGGGAGCGCAACGAGGCGGTGCGCACGGCACTGTCGTCCGAGCCCGTTCCGCTGGAGTCGTTGGTGCCGGACGGCACCGACCCCGGCGAGGCGACGCCTGACGTCGAGTGGCGGTCGGTCGCCGTGCGGGGAACCTTCGACCCGAACGTCGAGCTGGCCCTGCGGCTGCGCCCGGTGGAGGGCCAGTCGGGAGTGCACGCCCTGGGGCTGCTGGTGCTCGAGGACGGGCGGGGCGTGCTCGTCGACCGGGGCTTCGCGCCGACCGCGTCGAGGTCGACGGCCAGCGTTGAGCTGCCGGCCGCCACGTCCGGACCCGTCGAGCTCGTCGGCCGGGTGCGCCTGAGCGAGGACGGACGAGGGGCCGGGCTCGACGGCGACTCCGAGCCGCCGTCCGTCCGCTTCGTGGACGTTCCCGACCTGCAGTCGTTCTCGTCGACCGAGCTGGTCGGGGTGTGGTTGCAGCGGGTGGAGCAGGTCCCTGGCGAGGACTCGTCGTTGGCCGCGGTGCCGCCGCCGCGGCTCAGCTCGGGTCCGAGCCTCATCTACGCGGTCCAGTGGTTCCTGTTCGGTGTGATCGCGGTCGTCGGCTTCGTGGTGCTGGCCAGGCGGGATGCCGCGCAGACGGCCGCGCAGCCACCGGCTGGCACTGACGCCGTGGCAGATGCCCGCAAGCCGTCGCCCGATCAGCTCGCCTGACGGGCGAGGCATCCGAGGTAGGCGGACTCGATCTCGCGCAGGACGCCGCTGGGGTCGTCGCGGATGCGCTGGGGCGACACTGACAGCACGGTCCATCCGGCTGCGGTCAGTGCGTTGCGTCGGCGAGCCGTCGCCTCGGCGTCGGACCCGAAGCGATGGTGCTCCACGCTGTCGACCTCGATGACCAGTCGGGCAGCAGGCCAGCAGGCGTCGGCGAAGACGCGTCGCCCGTCCGCGCTGATGGGGTAGTTGACCTGCGGTGAGGGCAGCAGGCTGCTCGCCGAGAGCAGGTCGAGCAGGTCGTTCTCCGGAGCCGATGCCGAGCCGCGGCTGAGTGCGCGAACAGCACGCCGAACCCGGGCGGCACCCGCAGACTGGCCGGCAGCGAGCTCCTGAGCGACCAGGTCGAGCGTGGTGAGGCTGCGTTGGACGGCCTCGGCAACCACAGCGATGACGTCTCGCTCGTCGGGTATGCAGCGGGCGGCATCCACGACGGCCCGGTGGATGGGCACCAGCGGCAACCCGTCCTTGGTCCGCACGGACGGCATGCGCGTCGTCCGGCTGGCGAGCATCACAGCCTGCGCGGTGGCCTTGCGCCTCATCGGCAGCAGCACGTGAACTCGGGAGTCGGTCGGGGCGTAGCGGAACGTCTCGAGCTCGAGCACGGTCAGGCCGGTCAGCGCCGCCTCGTCGCCCGCGTACAGCAGC
>Ga0316198_10002406_pt1 | contig 11289 bp, 8 predicted proteins | sample OudBieAanoxic_MG_FD_204935 | JGI IMG/M metagenome (GOLD analysis project Ga0316198, IMG submission 204935) | Coastal sediment microbial communities from Oude Bieten Haven, Netherlands - site A anoxic | ecosystem: Environmental > Aquatic > Marine > Coastal > Sediment | place: Netherlands... | reverse complement strand
CGAGTCGGTCGACATCTCGCTGACCGAGGACGAGCTCGCCGAGATCGATGCCGTCATCCCGCGCGATATGGTGACAGGTAGCCGCTACCCGGAGGAGGCGATGGGGCTTCTGGACGGTTGACCGCACTCGTCATAAGGCGGAGCACTCCAAGTGCCAGGTCCAAGGGTTTCCTTTTTTGAGGCCGCAAGGGCGCCATGAGCATGGGTGCCGGGCTTTTACAATCTTGGGAAGTTTTTCGGCCGATGAGGCAACGTCGGACTTCCTGAAATCCCAAAGTTCGGTCGGCAAAGTTGCGACAGTGGTTCAGGCGGCCACGGTGATGTCGGCGGTCAGAACTTCAGGGTGAAGATGGTCGTGCCGAGCTTCATTTTCTGCTCGTCGGGGACGGTCTGTCTCTTGTATTCCTCGGGCACCGCATCCCAGCCCTCGTAGATGCTGCCGGCGACGAAGACGCGCTCCTTCTCGGGTTCCGTCTCGATGGCATCGCCGAAAACATCGTAGACCGAGCCGGGAGGCGTCTGGCCGAGGCTGTCGCCAAGCGTCACGAGCTCGTCGAGCCCGTCGCCATCGACGTCGGCCCGGATCCAGTCGACCTGGAGGATGCCGGCGTAGGTGCCGTCGGTCAGCATGTCGTGGATCTCCTTGTTGAAAGCTGCGATGATTTCCCGGGCGCCCGGCAGGTCACGGCGGATGGCGAAGTGCAGCTTGCGACGGCCGAGCGGCGTGCTGCTGATCTCGAGGTTGGCAATGGCCTCTTCCCGCTGGTGGGTGAGGAGGTAGCGCGCGACCAGCTCGTCCACCAGCATGTACTCGACTTCGCCGGCGAGCAGCTTGTCGAGGCTGTCCTGATCATTGCGGGAGTTGACGTAATGGACTCCGATCGCATTTTCGATCTCGCTCCCATAGGCGTAGCGCCCGACCGCGGCGACCCTCCTTCCGGCCAGATCCGACATCTTCGTGGCCGACACGTCGCTGCCACGGCGTCCGACCAGCACCAGGCGGCTTTCCAGATACGGCTGCGAAAAGAAGAGATCCCGCGCCCGTTTTTCGGTGCGCCACATGGCGGCGCAGCCATCGAATCTGGCCCTCTGAATACCGGTCTCGACCTCTTTCCACTCGACAATAGTCGTCGTGGCCGATATTCCGGCTCGTTCCAGCGCGGTGTGGACGATCTCCACAGCGACCCCTTGACGTTCGGTCGCGTCGGTAAAAGGGGGCCAGATGTCGGAGGCGAGCTGCAGCTCCCGGGGTTCTTCTGCGAGAGTGAGAACCGGCAGCGTAGCCAGGCACAGCGCGATTGAGAACGCGCGCCGCAAGGTGCGTCGGGGGTTCAAAGGCGGGGTTGGTGTCTGGTGCATGTTTCTCATCCTTCCAACGCTCGAGCGAAGCGATTGATCGCGTAGATATCGGGTCGCTGGGGTCCGGGACGTCACCCATGCGCAGGTTCGACCACCAGATTCTACACAACCGCCCCGCTTTTGGCTCGAGGAAAAATGGACCTCACGATGATGTGGCCCCCAACATGAACGCCTGAGGTCATGAAGTGATGCCTGGCAGCCTTGCGGCACCCATGTGGGCACCGATTGCCCATGCCTTCGGCTGGAGGAGAACGAAAGAAACTTTCGATCCTTGTTCTTTTTTATCCGGAGGGTGAAACAAGCTGAATATTTGTCTCGTAAAACCTGATGAATCTTGAGAAAGGAGTGGTTGGTGAAAGTATCAAAGATGCTGCTTGTCTGTGTGATGATGATTGTACCGACGTTTGTGAATGCTGGGGAAACGAAAAGCCAGATCATCGAAGGGAAACCTGTCCTGGTCGTCATGGACATTCAGAATGCTTACCTCCCGTACATGGATGAAGAGGAAGTCGAATCCGGTCTCGAGATGATCAACTACGTCATCGACTTATTCCGCGAACAAGGGCTTCCTGTTATTCGTGTTCATCACACTGATGTTGAGCGTGGCCCTGAGGTTGGCTCTGAGGCTTTTGAATTTCCAGAGACGGTGCGCATCAAAGTTGACGACCCGATGATCGTCAAAAACTACCCGAGTGCGTTCAAGAAGACTGAGCTTGAAAAAATAGTGCAAGAGCTTGGTTGCGACACGGTGTTTCTTACCGGTTTGAGTTCGGTGGGATGTGTCCTCGCTACCTACTTCGACGGACTGAGGCTTGAGCTGACGACTTTTATGGTCGAAGACGCGTTGATCAGCCACCGCCATGACCTCACCGATGCCGTTGAAGAAATCACCGGAGCAGTGAATTACAAAGCGATCGAATATATGCTCGCCAACGCGAGATGGGCAAACGGCGATAGTCAGAAATGAGGAATATTGGCAAAGATTTCCGGCTCTTGTAATAGCCGTATTCGGTTGTATTCACTCGCAGCCTCTTGCCGTTACCAATCCCGAGCCCAGGCAACTCCGACACCAGCCTAGCCTGTGGCGGGTGCCTCGTGTGCGCCAGGTGAAGCCTGGGGAAGGGTGGCACCCGTGGCACCCATGCAACAGACAGGATACAACCATTTCCCCTTGGGCTGCGTCTGAATACTTGAGAGTGTCGCTATTCCGTTCATGTATGTCTCAAGAAATTTCAGACTCAAAAAATAGGAGAGATGGATACTATGAAGTTAAGAAGCATCGTAATTATGATTTATGCTGTTCAATTAGCTGCTACTGCGAATATATTTGCACAACAAGAAAATTTCACATCTGGAACCTTTCAAGACGATATCAAAACTCTGATGCTTAAAAAAAATGTTCCGGCGCTAGGAATAGGAATAATCGAAGATGGCGTGCTTCGTCAAATTCAGGTCTATGGAGACCTAAAGATGAATTCTCCTGCTCCCTACAATGCAATTTTTAATGTCGCCTCCTTAAGCAAACCAATTTCAACATTATTAACATTGCGACTTGTCAGCAATGGTGATTGGGATTTAGATGAACCTCTCTATCACTATTGGGTTGACCCTGATGTTCAGGATGACCCTTTGCACAGAAAACTCACGACGCGACATGTGTTAACTCATCAAACAGGATTTGACAATTGGAGGAGAATGCACACATCAAAAAGGTTGACCTTCAATTTCGAACCTGGAACAGAGATCAAGTATTCAGGAGAAGGCTTTGAATACCTCAGACATGCCATCGAAAACAAGTTTGGTAAACCGTTTGAAGAACTCGTAGATTCGGTCATATTTGAGTCTTACGGGATGAATGATAGTAGATTGTTGTGGGATGGAGATTTCCATGAATCAAGGTATGCTGAGGAACACAACAAAGAGGGTAAACCTTATAGTCTGGTAAAGAGAACAAAAGACGCCTGTGCTTCAGATGATGTGCTTACAACCATTGAAGACTATTGCCTATTTGGTATTCATGTAATGAACGGATCAGGATTAACAGAAGAAGTTCACAACGACATGCGCAGACTTCAAGCAACAGCAAAACCCAACGAAGGCTTTGGTTTAGGATGGTATATCAAACTGAATTACTACAAAGGTGAACACGCATTAATGCATACAGGCAGTGATGCCGGAGTTGCCGCTAAAGTGATCCTTTTTCCAGAATCCAAAAGCGGGATTGTGATGTTAACAAACGGAGATAATGGGTTTGACATTATCAATGAAGTGGAAGCCAAATTCCTTGCTACGGGAAATTGAATTGTGATGAAACGAAGTACTCAAGGGTGCCACGTTCACACTTACACATTTATCGGTGGCCCAAGCTCCAGGCGAAAAATCAACAAATGTGAACGTGGCACCCATGAGATTGAGTGAATGCGACGGGTGGCACCCATCCGCCACAGTTGCCTGGCGCCTCGCGTGCGCACCCTTTGGAATCGCCCTGGGTTCACCCGTATGGGTGATGGCTTCAAGCGGCCCACCGTCCATCTTCAATTACAGATCATCAATGGTGGCCTGAAATTCAGGCGAGATCTTTGGTGATCCAGATTCAAATGTGACTCTGCCCAAAATGGAGGGGAAAATGCCGGACCAGAGTGTTGAAGAGAAAAGGCTCGCAAACGCCAAGGAGGAACTCAAAATCGTTCGGAGGTTCTTGCGCCGGAACAAACTCATCGAAATGTACGCCGTGCTCCAACAGGTGTGCGGCGACCTGCATGGAGCCAAGGTCATTACGGGCGGTATCCCCGTGCCCACAAATCAAGACACGCTCATCCCGTTCCAGAACGTTGAATGGGGCCCCGATGGGTATTTCGACAGCGGTGAGCCGACCCGTCTTTCGGTTCCTGAGGGGCTTGGGGGAAGGTACTTCGTCCAGGTGGCTGTACGGTGGCTCAACCCTGAGCAGGGGATTGGGGCTCCGGATCCTGAAGATATCAACGATTCGTATTACTACGCCCTTGTATGCAAGAACGGCGGCAATGATGCGATCTTGCTCGACGCCAGAGCGACGGCCGAGAAGGTCGGATTTGGGGCCACGGGGACCACCCAGCACTTCACTTTTGATATCAGCCTGGATGACGGTGATTTCATTGAGCTCATGCTTTGGCAGGAATTCTTCGATCCGGTGAGGGTGGACGCGGCATTCACCCTCCGCCGTCTCGGGGGCTGACGAGCGCGCCGGATTATCTCCGCGTCCAACGGAGTCGGCGATGTCATTGGCAGTGGCACCCATGCAACGCATCCTTCAACGATCGATGATGATCTTGGGGCTCGAGGCGCCGATGGCGAAGCCTGTTCGACGTTTTTTCTTCCGTTTGTCCTGGTAGCTGTAGTGCACCGAAAACTCGTGCGTCCCATCGGTAGCCACAACCACGAATGCCCTTTTCAGCCCATTTCTGACGAGCATCGGTTTGAGCGGCTTGGCGCCCTTCAATACTCCGTCAGCAGCCATCGAGATCTTGATCGGCCCACCCGTTTTGTTGTGGAAGATGATGGTGTCGTTGGTGCGAACCCTTCGAATCCCCGGCACCGCGAAGGCCACCGGTGGAATCGCGGTTATCGCGATCGTGTGCGTCTTCGGTTTTGGGGTTGGTAACACCTGGATTGCGGTGCCTTTCGCCATGAGATGCTCCTTTTTGTGGGTTGCGCCGAGCTTTCAGCTCAGCCTCGGTTCGTGGATTGCCGAACCAAATCCATGTATCGATCATCCTGACGCAGGTTGTTGAAAGAAGGCCTGCGTTTGATCCAGTCCTCCGTGAGCCCGCTGTTGAGCGCCGTCCCGATCCACTCCACCGCCAGATCTCGCTTGCCGAGATCCTCGTAGCTTTCGGCGATGGTGCCCATGAGATATGGGTCCAGGATCTCTTGCAGGGTGACGACCTCGAGCAGCTCGATTCCCCGGTCGGGTTCTCCAACCATGCCGTAGTAGCTGGCGAGATCAGCCATCAACGCCTGGTTGTTGCTGTCCTCTTCGAGGAAGGACTCGCCGAGCTCGATGGCTTGTTTGAAACTCGCTCTCGCTTTTTCCCGTTCTCCGCTCCAATACTGAGCGCTGGCCAGATTTGCAACGAGGTTGTACTGGTCAGCTGAAATATCTTCGCCGGCGATCTCGACCGCGCTTTCGAACATTTCGGTCGCGTCGCCAAAGCGCGCCTCTTCAAAATAGAGCGTGCCGAGGTTGGAATAGGCGGCTGTGTTCGGTCCGAGGGCGAGAGCGTTCTCAAACGCCTCCATTGCCTCGTCTCTCCGATCCTGGAAATATAGGACGGCGCCGAGGTTGACGTGCGCCGACGAGTTTTCGGGCGCCGCCCGGACGGCGTTCCGGAACTGGTTCGTGGCGGCGTCAAAGCTGTTCATCGTGTAGTAGAGGTACGCGAGCTCCTTGTACCCGTCGTACGAATCCGGCCGCAGATTGATGGCTGTCTGCAGGGCTTTTTCAGCTTCCTCGAATGCGCCCGCCTCGGTTGCAGAGGCCCCTAGAACGAGGTACGGCCCCGCTGTTCTGGCGCGTTTCGCGGCCTGCCGAAAGGCCTCGAACTGGAGCTCGGTTTCTCCATCGTCGCCGTGCAGCTTGCCGAGCACCAGATACGGCTCGGGCGAGTCTGCGTCGAGACGGATTGCGTACTCCGCTTCCGTGATCGCCCTCTCCTTCCACTGCTTAGCTTCTGTTTCCTTGAAAAGGCGGGCGAAGGCCTCAGCCAGGGCAACTCGCGCCGGGAGGAAAGCGGGGTCCTCCTCAATCGCCACCTCGAACGACGCCACCGCGGCCAGGAGCCCCGCCTCGTCGGTGGCGGTGCTCAGCCGCCCACGGCCCGAGACAAAGGCACGGCATGCGGTCAAGGTGTTGGTCGAGCTGTCTTCGAGATCTTCGAGCGCCGCGGGCGTCGCCTCGAAACCCAGCATCTCCCAGACCATCAGCACCGGCTCCCTTTGAAGGCTGGTGATGTTGCGGACGCTCTCATCGAGGGAGCGGTGGAGGAGAATCTTGCCGCTGCCGATGTCCACGAGTTCAAGGTCCAGCCGAACCCGCTCAGGGCCAGGTGTGAAGATGCCTCGCACCCCAATGGTTGCGTTGTGCTTCGTCCGCGCGCTCTCCAGCGTCAGCTCGGTCGACGGCGCGATCACCCACGCCGCGCCACGCGTTTCCCGCTCCATGATCGTCAGACCGTCGGCTACCGTTTCAGCCAGGCCGGTCGCCAGGAATTGCCCTTCCGGATCGTCGCCAGCCGCCTCGAACGGAAGCACCGCGATGTGCTTTACCTCCGGGATGGTTGGCGGCGGTTCGAAATCCACCAGTTCCCAGGCGATCACCGCGGCGATGGCGATGCCGGCTGCGGCCACGACTGGTCGCAGCCACGGCTTTTTCTTGCGCCTTTTCGGAATCGTCGCCGTGACCTCTCCGGTATCCGAAACCGCCCTCAGCAGATGGCCGAGGTCGTGCGCCGACTCAAACCTCTCGTTGGGGCTCTTCTCGAGACACTGGCGGACTACCCGGTCGAGGGTCGGCGGCACCGGGTGATCGGCTTCGGACAGTGGCGCCGGTTCGTCCCTCATGATCGAAGCGGAGATCTCTGCGGCGGTATCGCCGACGAAGGGACGTCGTCCCGAGATCATCTCGTACAGAATCACCCCGAAGGCGAAGATGTCCGAGCGTGGGTCTGCCGGTTCACCGTGGAGCTGCTCAGGTGACATGTAGCCGGGGGTGCCGACGACGACATTGGCATCGGTGAGGGCTTCGGTCGGGCTTTCCGTCGAGACTGGGTTCTTGGGATCCCGCTCGGTCAGCTTGGCAAGGCCGAAGTCGAGGATCTTGAGGTGGCCGTCGCGTGTGATGAACACGTTGTCGGGTTTGAGGTCGCGGTGGACGATGCTCTTGCCGTGCGCCGCCGCCAGCCCGTCCGCAATCTGAGCAGCGTACTCCACCGCCTTGCGCCGAGTTAGGGTGCCGCTCTCGATTCTCGCGCGGAGGGTTTCTCCCTCGAGGAGCTCGGTCACCAGGAACGGCATCCCCCGGTCGTGTCCCACATCGTAGATTGCGAGCACATTTGGATGGTTGAGGGTGCCTGCGGCCCTTGCCTCCTGCTCGAACCGCGCCAGGCGTTTGGTGTCCTGGCTCAGCGAGGAGTGGAGGACCTTGATCGCAACCTCGCGGCCCAGCCGCGGGTCCCGCGCCCGATACACCTCACCCATTCCGCCAGCGCCGATCTTGCCAACGATCTCGTAGTGGGAGAGGGTCTCTCCGATCATCCGCCTTCCGGGGTGCTCAATAGCTCCTGAGAGAACGGTTCCTGTTTGTCGTTATTTTCTCAGTATCAATATGCGGCAGGGGAGGGGAGATAGCAAGAGTGGCTCTCTGCGGGGGAGATCGGGTGCTTTGATCGGCTACGGGATCTCATCTCCAACCGGCGTAATAAACGCCATCTCGGTGGGCATTTTTGAACTACGACACTTTTTCTTGTTCGACGAAATAGCAGCCTTCTCATTTTCAAAATATCTAGTTGACACGGCCGATCTCGAGCGCTAAATTCTTTTTCAGAACCACCATCAACGGGGGATCAACCGGTGCCCGATCCTGGCGGATCCGGGTGGCCGTTTAAGGGTCCGAAAACGAGCATCTGCGGAAGTACGGAACGCTTCCAGGAGGGGCTGATGCCAATAGATGACCGCCCGTTGATCGATCTTCTATTGTCCCGAGGTGAAACTGAATTTTTACCCGCACGACGAAGCCGATCTCCGTCGAGGATTCAGTTTCTTATAAATCCCCCTCCAGACGCGATTGGCGGGACCAAATGTTAGGCGCCCTTGGGACCGAGTTGGCTATCGGTAGAATCTATGAAGCGGCTGCAGATCCGCTGCGATGGAGAAGCGCACTTGAAGCCGCACGTGATGTACTCGATGTCGACGCCATGTTGCTGGTCTACGGAAACCACTCTGTGGGCGGTCTCCGTGTCCTCGAGGGGACTGGTTTTGATTCATTCGCCCTGGGTGCGTACGCCGGAGACTATCTCGACGATGACGAGCTGATCAGCGAATCGATGGACGGCCCGCCCGGGATCGTCGTGTCGAGTGGGCGTTCCTTCCGCGGCAAGCCGTTCTTCAAGACTTCCGTCTATCGACGCCTGCTTCAGCCGAGTGACCTCTACCACATCGCCGGAGCCGCGGCTCTGAACACGCCGGAAGTCCATGCCTCGCTGTGGATGGCGCGCTCCGACCGGTCACCCGACTTCTCGATCCACGATGTTCACGCCTTTGGAGAGATCCTGCCACACGTAACGCGAGCAATGACTGTGCACCACCGCATCCATCAAGCCGAGTTCCAGGCCGAGATGGCGGTTGGCGCATTCGATCGGGTGGCGGTCGGAGTTGTATTGCTCGATGTCAAAGGCGCGCCGGTCATGGTCAATCGCGAAGCTGAACGAATCGCCGGAATGAAAGACGGATTTGTGCTGCTGGCAGATCGGCTTGCGGCCGACCGTCTTGGTGAGACAGAGGTCCTTCGGGATCTGGTCGGACGTGTAGGAACCTACAATTCAGGAGTGGCCCGCTCAGGTGCGGGGGCAATCCGTCTATCGAGACCATCGGGTTTGCCCCACTACCACGTTGTGGTCCTTCCACTACCAAAACGGTGCCAACCCACAGATGGCAAGGGTGCGGCAGCGGTGCTTTTCATCACCGACCCCGAAAGGGCGCAGAGCCCGGTCGACTGCCTTTTCGGCGAGCTCTACGGCCTCACGGACGCCGAAGCTCGTCTGTTGACTCAGCTCCTGGCAGGGGGAGGCCTCACGGCCGCGGCCAAAAGGCTCGGGCTGTCGCGAAACACCGTCCACTCGCAGCTCGCCAGCGTGTTCCAAAAAACAGGCACCAAGAGCCAGGCAGAACTGTTGACCCTGCTCTTGACGTCCGTCGCTCCGGTCGAAGCTCCGGACGAAACTTCGGGTTACGATATGGATGCCTTCAAGCCACCTCAGCGAAACTAGTTCTCTAGGGCACGCCGCACCCCTGTCACCCGTTTGGGTGATGCGTTGGCGCGGGTGATAACAGATCTTCTCAACGACAAGCCGACAAATTGCCGCTCCGCGGACAAGGGTCTGTGTTCCCAGAGGGGGTCAAATGTCGTCACCCATCATCGATGTCCACACACATATCTTCAGCGCTTTGGACATACCGCTCGAGGGATATCTCCTTTCCCGGCGGTCGGAACACAAACTGGGGTTGATTCTCGACCCGTTCACTTCGGTCTTCCCCATGCCACAGCTGATGGGATACGTGGCCAAGCGGGCGCGAGAACGGTGTGTGACGCGACGGCTCGACGCACAGGCGAAGCGCGGAAAGTTCTATTCCTTCATGCTGCGCGCCTATGGCGTGGCCGCGCATCAGAAGTTCCTCGACTGGGAAGACTCGCTCTCGAGTTGTGCAGAGATCAATGCCAATCTTCTGGTCGAAACCTGGTCCGACATTGATCTCTTCGTACCCCTGATGATCGACTACGAATACTGGTTCGCGAACACCATAGACAACCGCCTCGGCGACCAGATCGAAACCGTCTTCAAGAAAGTTGTCCTACCACACCAGGGGAAGATCCACCCGTTTGTTCCTTTTGATCCAGCGCGCGAGCTGGCGTACCGAAAAGGAATGGTCGGCCCGGACGGCCAGCTCGAAGCCGACCGCCCAATGAGGCTGGTGAAAGAGGCGATCGAGGAGAAAGGGTTCATCGGCGTCAAGCTGTACAACTCGTTGGGCTACAAACCTCTGGGCAACGCCGATCCTGAGGTGTCGCTGAAGCGTCGAAGAATCGCCGTTCGCAACAACAAGTTGACCTACCTCTTTGACGGCGAGGAGTACGACGAAGTCTTATGCCAGCTCTACGACTACTGCGTCGATAATGAGGTGCCCATAACTGCGCACTGTGTAATGAACGGTATCGAGGCCTATCCAGGAGCAAGCTTCGACTTTGGCGCCGCTGAGTTCTGGGAAGAGGTGCTGCGACAAGACAGGTACAAAAACCTCCGTCTCAACCTGGCCCACTTCGGCTGGAACCAGGCTTCGGACCAGGGATACGCCGGCGACCAGAGTTGGGTCATAAGAATCTGCGATTTGATGCTGAAGTATGAAAACGTCTTCGCGGATATCTCCCACCATCGGGTGTTGGACAAAAAGGGGAGAGATCAGTTTGTCGAGGGCTACCGCCAAATGCAGAAGGACTTCGCTGACCACATTGAAAAGATCAAGAAACGAATTCTTTTTGGCACCGATTGGCACGTCCTGAGACGTATCAAGGGCTTCGAAGAATTCCTCGAAAACTACCAGCGGGTCCTGACGAAGGCTGAGATCTATGACCAGCTTGGCCTCAATGATTTTCGGGGAGGCAATGCGCTCGAGTTTCTTGGTCTGAGGTCCGGTGGAAAGAGCCATCAACGACTGGGCAGGTTTTATCAATCGAACAACATTTCGATGCCGGCATGGTTTTGTGCGTGCCGTGAAGCGTCGGAACCAACCATCGCCGCAACTCGAGGCGGATAGCGATCGGCGGGGACGGCGTTCAGCCGCATCCTTGGGATTGAAGAGGAGGGGTCGTGGCATACAACCGGATGACGTTCGGGGAGCACCTCAGACAGTTTGCGCTGTCGATCGATTTCATAGAAACCTATCAGGGCGTAATCATCCATGAAATCATTAAAAAATACCTCGAGAAACAACTCAACGCTGTTCAGGTGGCTCTTTTCGCCCGGGCCGTTGTCGACGATCGAGAGGGAATGGAAACAGTGTGGAGCTTCCCGCCTCTGCGCGTCAGGCAGTCATTACGCCGAGAGGACGGCGCCTATCGCCGTCAACTTGCGATGGCAATTGGCGACTCGCGCAATCTTTGGGTCGTCAGTACGAATGGCG
>Ga0316198_10002403_pt1 | contig 11293 bp, 9 predicted proteins | sample OudBieAanoxic_MG_FD_204935 | JGI IMG/M metagenome (GOLD analysis project Ga0316198, IMG submission 204935) | Coastal sediment microbial communities from Oude Bieten Haven, Netherlands - site A anoxic | ecosystem: Environmental > Aquatic > Marine > Coastal > Sediment | place: Netherlands... | reverse complement strand
ATAAATTTTATAATAATTAGTGTGATTCGTGACAAAAAAAATAAAAATAAAAGAATAAAAAAATAAAGGGAGGAACAAAGGTGAAAAAATTATTATTGGTTTTAGGAATGACAGTTTTGATGGCGGTACAAACAATGGCATCGAATGGAGTTAAAGTTGTAGATATGAACTATGTGACAGAAAAATTAAACAGCAATGCAGTCATTATAGATGTGAGAAGTGAAGAGGTATATAAGGGAAAAACTCCAGGAAGAGGGATAAAGGGCGGTCATATCTTGAGTGCAATCAACGTGCCTCTGGATTCATTTATGGCTAAAGATGATTCAGAAAAATTAGACTTACTTAAATCTAAAGGATTAGATCTAAAAACTGAAATTATTACGTATTGCAATACAGGTAGAAAGAGCCAGGTTTTAGCGGAAGAATTGGTAAGATTGGGATATTCTAATATAAATAACTACAAGAACAGTATGAAAGAATGGGGTAGTGTTTCTACAAATGTAGTTGTAGTTAAGTAATTTAAGATGAAAAATTAAAAATTAAAAATAGTAATTGTGATAAAAAGAGGGTGGACACCACCAATTTTGCCTCCCTCTATTTTTTTCTGCAAATATTCAGGTAAATTTAGGGAAAAAGGCAGCCTGACGCTGCATTCAACAAGTCAAAAGGTTTTTATAAACTTAATCTATAATAAAAAAAATAAACAGGGGGATAAAATGAAAAAATTAAATGAAAATGGATTACCGGAAAAATTTGAGGAATTTGGAGAAAAAAGAAGGGATGGATTTCTTACTGTAAAGGAATTTAAAGACAGGGGAGAAAATGTCGTAGGAACATTTTGTACATACACTCCAAAAGAGGTTATATATGCAGCCAATGCTCACCCTATATCACTTTGTTCTGTCAGTGAGGAGACTATTCCCGCAGCAGAAAAACACCTGCCGAAAAATCTATGTCCATTGGTAAAAGCCAGTTATGGATTTGCTCTTACGGATAAATGTCCGTATATGTATTTTGCTGATATGGTTGTAGGAGAAACAACTTGTGACGGGAAAAAGAAGATGTATGAGCTTCTAGGAGAGATAAAAGATACCCATGTAATGCAGCTGCCCCAGACCCAGGATGAGGAACACGCTATGGATCTTTGGAAGAGTGAGATTAGATTTTTAATAAAAAAATTAGAAAATAAATTTAATACAGTGGTTACAGAGGAAGGATTGAGAAAATCCATAAAATCATGCAATGAAGACAGAAGATTATTAAAGGAATTCCATGAATTAGGAAAGATAAAGCCATCGGTTATATCAGGATTTGACATGTTTACAGTTTTAAATGGTGCCAACTATACGTTCGACAAGGAAAAGATGAGAAGTAATGTAAGGGAACTTATAGGAGATTTAAAGAAAAAACAGGCAGAAAATAGTACCTCATATACAGAAGTAACACCAAGAATATTGGTAACAGGATGCCCAATAGGAGGAGTAGCTGAAAAAGTTATAAAAGCTATTGAAGATGCAGGAGCGGTAGTCGTAGCCCTAGAAAACTGTCAGGGATATAAGGAACTTCATGAAGAAGTGGATGAAACTATAGATCCAGTAGAAGCTATTGCCAAAAAATATCTGAACATTCCTTGTTCTGTAATGACGCCTAATAAAGGAAGGGAAGAGATTTTAAAAGATATGGCAGATGAATATAAGGTGGATGGTGTAGTGGATATGATCCTTCAAGCATGCCATACATACAGTATTGAAAGCCACAGTGTAAAAAGGTTCCTGACAAAGGAAAGAAATATCCCGTATATTGCTTTGGAGACAGATTATTCAACTGGAGATGCAGGACAGATAAAAACAAGGATGGAAGCGTTTATAGAGATGCTATAGAATTAAGATTAAACATGAATTGATGTTTATAAAAAAAGTTTTTTAAATTTTTTAATACTACAAGAGTATCATTTATGATTTAAGTTCATCTGAGAGTGAGATGAGCTTAAATCTATTACTTAACTATATTCGAAACATAAAATACAGGGGGAGTTATGAAACAAGAAAATATTAAAGGAAGTTTTAAGGGATTGATACCTTTCTTTATCTTTATCGGTCTTTATTTAGGAAGCGGGCTGGTTCTTCAATCCCAGGGGGTAGAACTAGCATTTTACCAGCTGCCTGCTCCTATTGCAGCTTTTGCAGGAATTGTCAGTGCGTTTATCCTTTTTAAAGGAACAATCAATGAAAAATTCAACACCTTTATCAGTGGATGCGGTCATCAAGATATAGTAATCATGTGTATCATTTATTTACTTGCTGGGGCTTTTGCCGGAGTATCCAAGGCCATGGGAGGAGTGGATTCTACTGTTAATCTGGGGCTTACCTATATTCCTGCACAGTATATCGCTGCTGGATTATTTATTATAGCCGGATTTATTTCGACAGCTACAGGAACTTCTATTGGAGCCATTGTTGCTATTGCTCCTATTGCTGTTGGGTTGGCTGAAAAGGGAGGTCTTTCTCTGCCATTGGTTCTTGCAGCTGTTATGGGTGGAGCTATGTTTGGAGATAATCTTTCGATAATTTCAGATACTACAATTGCAGCGACGAGAACACAAGGTGTAGAGATGAAGGATAAGTTCAGGGTAAATATCTTAATTACTGCTCCTGCAGCTATAGTTACGATTATACTCTTAATTGTTTTTGGAAGACCGGAAGTCCTGCCTGAAGTTCAAAACTATGATTTCAATTTAATTAAAATTTTGCCTTATATCTTTGTATTGGTATTTTCTTTGATAGGAATGAATGTCTTTACTGTTTTAACCGGGGGAATTGCTCTTTCAGGAATACTTGGATTTGCCTATGGGAGCTTTAATTTTCTCAGTTTTTCAAAGGAAATTTACAATGGTTTTTCGGGAATGAATGAAATTTTTCTTCTTTCATTTCTTACAGGGGGTCTGGCTACTATGGTTGCTAAAGCTGGGGGAATTCAGTGGCTCCTCGAGAAAGTGCAAAAAAGTATTAAAGGGCCTAAGACTGCCCAATTAGGGATAGGGGCATTGGTAGGACTTACAGATATAGCTATTGCCAATAATACTGTTGCTATTATTATAAATGGTCCTATAGCTAAAAAACTCTGCAGAAAATATGAGGTTGATCCGAGAAAAAGTGCTGCCATATTAGATATTTTTGCATGTATAGCCCAGGGGTTTATTCCATATGGAGCTCAGATGCTTATTTTAGTAGGGTTTGCAGGAGGAAAGGTGACACCTTTCGAAGTTATGCCGCTATTATGGTATCAGCAGTTATTGTTGTTATCTGTAATAGCTTCGACCCACATACCCTTTGCAGATGGTCTTATTAGAAAAAAAACATGGGTATGGGAAGCAGAGTAGATATAGAAGATTTTATTTGATTAAAAATAGGAGAGAGAGATGAGAAAAAGAGGGGCAAAAAATATAAATGTATTTATAGTTACTATTTTGATACTTTTGGGTTCCATAAATTATGGGTGTAATAGAGTTCCTGTAAAAAATGGAAGTTATCAGGAAGGTATAAAGACTGTAAATAAAGATTATATAAAAAATACAGAAGGTTTAACTGTAATCGATACCAGGTCAGATGATGAGTTTAATGGGTGGAGTTTAAATAAAGATATAAGCGGGGGACACATTCCTGGAGCTATTAATCTTTCTGCTAAATTATTAGAAGGTTTAAATGACGATGAAGCAAAAAAGATATTTAAAAAAAATGAATTGTCTCCAGAAAAAAATATAGTTGTATATTCTAATTACGGAGAAAAAAGTTTGATTCTTTATAATATTTTAAAAAAGTTAGGTTATAAAGATGTGGCTAATTATGAAGGTGGTATGCAGGACTGGAGCAGAGATAATTCTTTAGAAGTAGAAAAATTAAAAAACTATGAAAAGTTAGTCTATCCTCAGTGGGTTAAAGATTTAACAGAAGGAGAGGAAGTAAAAAATTATGATGGAAGAGAATATATCATTGTAAATGTAAACTATAAGCAAAAAGAAGAATATAAGAAAGGGCATATAAAAGGAGCTATTTATATAGATACAAACGATATAGAAAGCCTACCTCTTTGGAATGTAATTTCAGATGATAAAATAAAGAAGTTATTAAATGAAACAGGGATAACTAAGGATAAAATGGTTGTAATCTATAGTGATGAACCTATGGCATCGGGTAGGCTAGCACATGTTCTAATGTATGCCGGGGTTGAAGATGTCAGAATAATAAATTCAAATGTAAAAGGATTAATAGATGCCGGATTATCTCTGGAGCAAGGTGAGAATATTTGGGTTTCAGGTGATAATTTTGGAGGGCAGATACCTATGCACCCGGAATATACAAAAAGTTTGAAAGAAGCCAAAGAATTAATTGAAAATTCTAATGGTAGATTGGTGGCAGTAGTTTCATGGGAAGAATATGCAGGAATAAACAATGGCGGATATTCTTATTTCACTGAAAAAGGTCATATACCGGGATCTGTATTCGGGCACGGCGGTTCAGACGGATATCATTCTGAAGATTTTGTAGATTCAGACGGAACAATGAGGGACTATACTCAAATACAAAAAATGTGGGAAGAGTGGGATATCAAAGCTGAAAACGAATCTTCTTTTTTCTGTGCCACAGGATGGAGAGGAGCACTAGCTTTCTTTGACGCCTACTTAATGGGATGGGAAAATGTAAGTGTCTATGACGGAGGATTCTATGAATGGATACAAGATCCTAAAAACCCCATCGCTACAGGAGATCCTAGAGTAAATTAAAAAACAATAAAAAGGGGAGCAGAGATGAAAAACGTTAATAAATTACCAAAAAATTTCCAGGATTTTGAAGAAGCCAGACGAGAGGGCTTTTTAACCATAAAAGAACTAAAAGACAGTGGAAAAAATATAGTAGGAACCTTTTGTACTTATACACCTAAGGAATTAATCTATGCGGCAGGAGCTGTCCCAGTATCACTTTGTTCTCTGAGTGAAGAGACTATACCGGCAGCTGAAAAACATCTGCCTAAAAACTTATGCCCTTTGATAAAGGCAAGTTATGGTTATGCTCTTACAGATAAATGTCCGTATATGTATTTTTCGGATATGATTGTAGGGGAAACAACCTGTGATGGGAAGAAGAAGATGTATGAGCTCTTGGGAGAGTTAAAAGATACCTACGTAATGCAGCTTCCTCAAACTCAGGATAAAGAAAGGGGATTAGACCTTTGGAAAGAAGAAATATCCAGATTTAAGGAAAAATTAGAGAAAAAATTTAGTGTATCTATCTCAAAGGAAAAAATTTCAGAAGCAATCTCTCAGGTAAATGATGAAAGAAAGCTTCTAAAGGAATTTTACAGCCTGGGGAAACTAACTCCCCCGCCTCTTTCAGGGTATGAGATGCATAATGTCTTAAATGGTGTCAGCTATACCTTTGATAAGAAGTTGCAAAATGAAAAAATAAGAGAAATAATAGAAAATCTAAAAGAGGTTGACAGAACTAAAAGCTCTAAAGTTTCTATGAAAGCACCAAGAATATTAATTACAGGCTGTCCTATAGGGGGAGTAGCAGAAAAAATAATAAAACCTATTGAGGATGCAGGAGCTGTAGTTGTTTCATATGAAAACTGCGGAGGAGCCAAGAACTTAGACAGGCTTGTAGATGAAACAATAGATCCTATTCAGGCACTGGCAGAAAAATATATATCTATTCCTTGTTCTGTGATGTCGCCGAATACAGATAGAGAGGATCTTTTAAAGAGGCTTATCGATGAATATCAGATAGACGGAGTTGTGGAATTAGTTCTTCAAGCCTGTCATACTTATAGTATAGAGACTCATAAGATAAAAAGAGTTGTCACTAAGGAAAAGGATATTCCGTATATTGCTCTGGAGACAGATTATTCAACAGGGGATACAGGTCAGATAAAAACAAGGATAGAAGCTTTTATAGAGATGCTTTAAAGGCTTAAATTTTCTATAATCAGAGGAGGTTATGTACACTATATTTAATAGTGCAGATTAGACCTTTAACAAAATGGAGTAAAATGATAGAATAATAAATATACATTTAATAAATAAAAGTACACAGGATACAAAAAATTAGAAACAAATACATAAAATATAAACTGGGGTGAAAAAAATGAAAAAATTGTTTGTTATACTGGCACTGACGATTGGTTTGATAGGGTGTGGCAGTAAGGTGGAGGAACCAAAAGATCAGGTAGTTAAGGAAGGTTCTGTTAGTGTAAAGGAAGTGCAAAAAGCAGGGGAAGATAAAAATATAGTTGTGATGGATACCAGAAGTTATGATGAATATAATGGATGGGATCTGGCTGGAAATGGAATTCATGGTCATATTCCTGGAGCGGTAAATTATCCTGCTGGTGCAATTGCAGACGCTGATGTAGAAATAGCTCTGGAAAGAAAAGGCATTAAAGAAGGAAATGAAATAATTGTTTATGGTAAAAGGTCAGAAACTATGAAAAACATCCTTACTGAGAAAGGATACACGGTATCTATCTTTGACGGAGGAGTAGAAAAGTGGGCAGAGAAATCTCTATCTTTTGAAAAACTAAAAAGATATGAGACTATAGTTCCTGTGAGCTGGATCAAAGATCTTTTAGAGGGGAAAAAAGTGACTCACTATGACGGAAGACCCGTAAAGGTATTTAATGTAGGATGGGGTGAAAAAGGTAAAGCTCATATGAAAGGACATATTCCAGGATCTTACTGGCTCCATACAGGATGGGTAGAGGAAGGGCCTCTCTGGAACAGAGTTAATGATATGAGGATTAAGGCAGAGATGGAAAGACAGGGAATCACAACAGACACTCTTGTGCTTATTTACGGTGATCCTATGGCCGCTGCAAGATTTGGAGTTATAGCTAAATATGCAGGGGTAGAAGATGTAAGGATGATAAATGGGGGACTGAAAGCATGGAAAGATGCTGGATACCCTGTGGAAACTGAGATGAAAAATCCAGAGCCAGTAAAAGAATTTGGTGCTGAAGTACCACAAAATCCAGAACTTATTGTAGATCTTCCGGAAGCTGTGGAGTTATTGAAGGATAAAGACGGGGATCTTATCAGTATCAGAAGCTGGAAAGAATATTTAGGGAAAATCAGCGGATATGATTATATTAAACCAAGAGGAAGGATTAAAGGCGCAAAATGGGGAATGGCAGGATCAGACCCTTGGCATCTAGAGGATTACAGAGATATGGACCAGTTTCATATGAGACCATATACTGAGATCCAGAAGATGTGGGAAGAATTGAAGATAGATCCTGAAAATCATTTGGCATTTTATTGTGGAACTGGATGGAGAGCAAGTGAAGTATGGTTCTATGCACAGGCTATGGGTCTTGAAAGAATATCTGTATACGATGGTGGATGGAAAGAATGGTCTGAAACAAAGGAAACAAAGAAGAAGTTTTTAAAGGGTGAACCTAAGATATTAAATGAGGAGAGATTTTTGGATTAGGATTTTTATATAGATAAAAGAAAGAATCAAAAAAAATTAAAGAGAGAGAGTTTTTTTGGATTAGTAACTTTATATAAAAATGTAAAAAGGGAGCAGATTTTATCTGCTCCCTTTTTAAGTCGATATATTAGAAGAATATTTGCATTGAAATTTTTTTTAAAATAAAATGATTTCTTAATTTTATTGTAATTATTGTTATAGATAGTCATTCATTCTGGAGTGACTTTAACGTACTTTTTTACAACATATAAAACAAAACACACACAAAAACACATAAAACCAATATAAAATGTTGAAAAACTTGGTGAAAAATGTTATTATTTGATGAAAATAATAAAAATGTGGAGGTAAAGAATTGTTATATATGGAAGAATTATTTAAGACCTTATCCAATTTAATTTGGGGGAATTGGCTTTTAGCAACATTATTATTGGTGGGTCTTTATTTTACTGTTTTCACCGGCTTCATACAATTTAGATGGTTTAAACTATCTATGAGAGAAGTTTGGAACAGCAGAAAATCAGACAGTGCAAAGGGTGAAGGAACACTTTCTCCCTATGAAGCTCTATGTACAGCTCTTAGCAGCTGTATAGGAAATGGAAATATTGTAGGAGTGGCTACGGCTATTGTATTAGGTGGTCCGGGAGCTGTCTTTTGGATGTGGCTGGCCGGAATATTGGGTATGGCTACAAAATATGCAGAAATTGTATTGGGCATGATATATAGAGAGAAATTAAAAGACGGTAGTTTTGTAGGCGGACCTATGTATTATCTTTCCAAGGGTTTGAACATGAAAAAAACAGGAATATTTTTTGCTATTTTAATGTTCCTCCAAATAAGCGGTGGAGCATTGATTCAATCTAATGCCATTGCTTTGGTAGCAAAAGATATTTTTCATATAAAACCTTTAGTTTCTGGGATGATCATGGTAGTTTTAGTGAGCTTAGTGATAGTCGGAGGAGTCAAAAGGTTAGGGGCTGTATCTACTAAAATAGTTCCAATTATGGCCTGCATATATTTTTTAGGGAGTTTAATAATCATTATTACCAATTTTCATAATATCCTCCCGGCAATTGCTATGATATTCAGATCTGCTTTTAATTTTGATTCGGTTGGCGGCGGAGTAGCAGGATATTCTATCAGAACAGCTATGAGATTCGGGATAGCCAGAGGTCTTTATTCCAACGAAGCAGGGGAAGGATCTGCTCCTGTTTTACATTCAACAGCTATAACTGATCACCCTTCCAGGCAGGGTTTGTTTGGCATTGTCGAGGTATTTATAGATACCATTGTGATGTGTTCAATGACTTCATTTGTAATACTAACTACCGGTATATATAAAGCAGATATTTCACCGGCTTTAATGGTTATGAGAGCCTTTGAATCCATCCATCCAATATTTAAATATGTAATAGGAATAAGTATGATATTATTTGGTTTTTCCTCCATCTTAGCTCAGTGGTATTTTGGAGATGTGACCCTTACTTTTATCTTAGATAAAAAAAGAGCTGGATATTTTAAATTTGTTTTTGTATTTTTTAGTTTAATAGGTTCCCTTGTCAGTTTGCGTTTAGTGTGGTATATTCAAGATACTATACTAGGAATAATGATAATTCCTAATCTTTTGGCTATACTTCTACTCAGTGTACAGGTCAAAAAATCAGTTAAAGATTTTTCAAACAACTACATAAATATATAACATTATAAAGAGGTGATAACGTTGCTAGCAAATGAAAGATATAATAAAATCCTAAGTATTTTGGATTTAGATGGAAGTGTAAAATCTTCTAAGTTAGTTAAAAAATTAGAAGTATCCTTAGAAACCATTAGAAGAGATCTGGAAAATCTAGAAAAACAAGGCCTGCTAAAAAAAGTTCATGGAGGAGCTATAGCCAAAACAAACAAAGTGGACAACCTCCCCTATAGATTGAGAGAAGATGAAAGTAAAGAAGAAAAAAAAGCTGTTGCATCTAAAGCTTTAGAATATATAGGTGAAGGGGAAACAATAGCTTTAAATGGAAGTACTACAAATATTGAGATCGCAAAACTGTTAAAAGTTAAATACAACAACCTGACCGTCATAACAAATTCCTTGTTAATAGCTAATGAATTAGTTGAAAAGGAAGGAATAAATCTTATATTGGTAGGCGGGATCTACAATAGGAGAGAATTTTCTTTTTTAGGTGAAAATACAGTCAATGCTTTGGATAAATTTTCGGTCAATAAGTCCTTCATCAGTGTGGGAGGAGTTTCTTTGAAAAGAGGAGTTACAGATTTTTTGGAGGAAGAAGTCCAGCTGCAAAAAAAGTTTATAGAGATTGCAAATGAAGTTATAATCTTAGCGGATTCCAGCAAGATAGGGAGTAATTCCCTGATAAAAATATGTGATTTAGAAGATATAAATTTTATAATAACGGATTCTAAATTAGATAAAAATATGAAAAAAAAATATTTAAAAAATGGAATAGAGATAAAAAATTAGAGATAGCAAAGCTATCTCTTTTTTTTTTACACAATTCTAGGATTCAATTACAAGACTAACTAAATAAGATGATTATTTAAGATCTCTATATTTTTTTATCAAAGTCTCTATTTCATTTCCTATTTTTAAGGTCTGGCTAAGTCCTTTTTTTATATTTCCAGGAATAGAAACTTCAAAGGTAACAGGTAGTTTATATGGAGATTCTGCAATCAGTTTTGAAAGACTCTCAAAATCTATCAAATCTTTATTAGGAACACTGTGTGTATCACATTTTAAAAAATGTTTATATTCTGTTTCCGTGGATCTATTAAAAACGCCACAATTTAAATGTAAGTTGGTTAAACGCTCATTATATCTCTCTAAAAAAGCTAAAGGTCTATCTTTACTCAATATCATGTTATGCCCCAGATCAAAACAAAAACTAAGTTCATCTATAGAATAACGTTGGAATAATCGGTCGAATTGATCAAATTGAACCTCAAGCCTAGGGAATTCCAAATTTTCAATTGCAATCTTAATCTTTTTCTCCTGTCCATATTTTACTATTGAATCCAATGATTTAAATAACTGTTTCCAATATGTATCACCATAAGATCCATATCCAATATCTGGCTGGATTAGATGTAACATCTTGACATGTAACACAATCTCACCTGCTTCTAAAAATGAAGCTAGATCTATCCTATTTTTCACTAATTCTACTCCAGCTTCTCGACTAAGTTCATCGGGCGAAACGAAGATCTTTCTCTCGTCAAAAGTTCCTGTAATAGTTCCATCACTGGCGTGGATTCCTTTAACTTTTAAATTTAATTCTTTTAACCACCCTTTTATCTGCTTCATCTCTGAAACACTATAAAGGTCGGTCCCATCCCACTGATGTACCCAATGAACATGAGTAAACCCTATTTTAGAAATAGTTTCCAGCATGTTCTTGGTATGATTGATATCATTCTTTGTTTTTACATAATCTGTATTGACTGCTACCATAAAATTCCCCCTATAATTTATTCTATAGCCTATTTGTATAATAAAAACCACAAAAAGTCAATTTTAAACACAAGCAATATAAAAAAGGTTAAAGATACAGTAAAATCTAACTTTATATAAAATTTTTTTTAAAATATCTAATACACTAGACGCTAAAAACCAGTAATAAAATCATTAATTTTATTTTTTTAAAGTTCAAAACAATAAAAAACAATAAAAAGCCATAAAAAAACTTGCAAATCCACAGATTTTGTAATATAATCAAATAGATCAAACGAAAACAGAAATTAAGGGAGGAAAAGATGGCAGGAAAAGGTATAGCGTTAGGGAGTTCAGCAGC